>Ga0194121_10005362_pt1 | contig 17804 bp, 19 predicted proteins | sample TA2MahCa50mmetaG_FD_148609 | JGI IMG/M metagenome (GOLD analysis project Ga0194121, IMG submission 148609) | Freshwater microbial communities from Lake Tanganyika, Tanzania - TA2015020 Mahale Deep Cast 50m | ecosystem: Environmental > Aquatic > Freshwater > Lake | place: Tanzania: Lake...
AAATATTTTTAGTTTCATCATGTAATGCATTTAATTTAATTGAAAAAAACGCCTGGAATTCGACTGCTTGTTTTTTTGTTGTTTTATCCAATTCGGAAGCTGGAATTTCGCCTGGTGACAATAGGATCGTCTGTTTAATGTACTGCGTATGTTGTGACGCCATTTTGCCCCATGCATCAAATTGTAATGCAATTTGTTTTTGCGAATCATCTTCGTAATCATCTCCAAACTTTAACAATAAAATATCTTTTATATTTGAAGCCTCATTTAGCATAAATATAAGTAAATTTCGCAAATCAAATAAATATGCAAATGATGATTGCGAAATTGATTCATGATAATTTTCTATCATTCTTCTAGCGCTAGTGGACATAGATCTTTCTGCATATTTGTATTCGTTGAAAGAAATATGATCCGGTACATTTTTCTGTGTAGAATTATATTTTAATAATTCTTTCCACAATTTTCTATGCGATTCTTCCAGAGCAATATTTATAGATGGATTTATATAAATATTCAATAATAATTTTTCTAAAGTTATTTTAATTTCATTTAAAAAATTATAAGTTTGAATTATTTGACTTCTACACCCATTTAAGGGTATGAAATAATCCGGTCTAAGAGCGTACTCAAATTTTCCTGGAATGATTCCAATTTTGCTTGCATCGATTGCCTCTTGTGGTGATTTTTGTTCGAAAAAAGAAACATCAGCTTTCTCCGCTGAATAAAAATTATTTGAACCATTTACATTTTGTTGTATATTATTAACCGACATAAATCAACCTAAAATATTTTTCTTTTTAGTTTTGGTTTTCCAACCATTCTTCCAATTTTTGATGCTATAAGAGCATCTGCTCTGCCAATTGACGCGGCGTGTTTTGGTTCCATATCATCGTCCGAAGTGGTTGATTTGGGTATATAAAATGTGTTGGAAAATGATTGAGTTTTTGTTGTGTAATTGGATCTCATAAGTTCACCGTAGTTTTGGGTAATCGCTAAAAGCGCCAGCATTAGCGCATCATGCGCGTGATCCTTTGCCGATCCGCCAGCTTCAAAAACTGGTCTTCCGGTCAAAGTGGTCCTCACAACAATATAAGATATTAATTGAAAATATAATTCCTCATCTGTTTGTGAAAAAACAATTTTTTCTTTTTCTAAATATTGCCTTAAATTGTCAACCATGAATGGTTTCATCTCTTTTTTCACCGGGAGTTGAGTATAGGGATCTTTGACTTCTATCGTTTCGGCAAATGAAATACCCTTTACTCTTTCCCTAAGTTTTGTATTGGGATTTTCTACGCCAGTTTTATGCAATAATTCAACCTGAACTTCTCCGAAACCCCTGTCGACATAAATATGTTTTGGCTGAAATATTTTATTAAGTTCTATTATTCTATCAACGGCTTTGGTCAGAGTATATTGCGAACGAGGTATCTCTTCCCTGTAATAAACTCTCGTTTTTCCTTTAAATCTTTCATCCTCATAACTATCATGGCACGCTTCGACTACAACTATATTCGTTCCGGCGCCATATTTATCCCAGTCAACACCAATAGTAAAAAATGATCTAGCCGATGTTATTTCGGCGTTATATTCCCAGCCAGGATCAACAAATGCCATATCAATATATTTTCTTGGATAGACACCCTCTGAGTCTTCTCCCCAATCAGCTTCAATTTCGTGTCTATATCCTAATTCAGAATATTGTTCTCTAAATTCATCTTCTTGTTCCTTGCTAAAAAATGGGTTTACATATGAAGGAAACCAAAACTCTTGAAATCTATTACTGTTACACCATTCCCAAAATTTTTCTCTTCTACCAGTTGGAGTTGACGCCCCTATCATCACTTTGTCCGCTTGATCTTCAGCTGTCTTCTGAAGCATTGCGTACAATGCGTCTAGGTCGTTCTCATGCATGTAATCCATTTCGTCCAATATGATTAAATGCGCTTCTTGACCACGGGCTACGTCTGACTTCCCGCCAGATCTCATTCCTGATGTAAAAAATCTAATAGTCGAACCATTAGAAAACTCCATCATAAATTGCGGACTTGTTACTTTTCTTGTCATAGAATTTATGACTATTTCATTCTTAAGAGATATTCTAAGAATTTCTTGATAAATCAGTTCAACTTGGGTTTTCATCGGCGCAACAACAAGACATCTTCCATCTTTATGGGTATAGCTATAATGCAATAGCTGTATGGCTAATGTAAAAGTTTTGCCCAAGCGACGACCGGCTCTCAATACTTTTCTTAAAGATGGATGCCTTAATATCAATATTTGATAAGCTCTTGGTTCTATTTTGAGAAAATGTTTAGCCCAAATAACCGGATCTTTTGCTATGTGTATTTGTCTTTGTTGCTCTGCGCTTACCCCAAGATCCAATAATTCTTTATTTATTTCAAATGGTTCGTCAATTAAATAAGCCAACTCTTCATTGGTCATATTTCTTTCCAGAACTGGCTGTCCATTGCTCCAGTTAACGTGTGCAAGTTTGTTTTTAAAAACCCATTCAATTCTATTTACTTGTTTATATACTTCTATATCTTGATCTTTTATTATTTCAAGTAAATCTTCTCTTGAAAGTTTTTTTAATTGCTCTCTAAAAGCTTTTGTCTTATCGTTCATATTTTATCCAAAATGAGATGCCATCATTACAGCTTCAGATCCTAGCACGCTTCTTGCATTTAGTCTAGAATTTTGAATCGCCATGACTCCTCTTGCCCTCGATGTTGCCGCCACCTCCGTATCTCGGTATCCCATACCAAATATCGGTTTATTGATTGAGCCCTGAAAAGATTTGTTTGCGTCGCGGGCTAGATTGATTCCACTCTTAACTACTTCTCCCGCCATTCTTCCTAAGTCATATACAAACGAAGCCGCGGCAACGAATTGCAAACCGGGTATCGCCATTGCAGCTGCTCTTGCTCCAAGTACTTTTGCTCCAGCTGAAGTTCCAAGAGTTCTAAGTGTGCTCGATGTGCCAAGTGTCTTAAAAACTCCTTGTTCAAGAGCTCTAGCTCCCATACCTGGTCCTTGAAGACCTATTTTACTAAGTGCTTCATCTAAGTGGGATACAGCTCTTAGCGCACCTTGTTCTGATGCCCCCGTTAATCCCCCCGCTGCAGCAAATCCTTGTGCTCCTCTAAAATAACCACCAAGATACTGAGTTACTTTTCCTGCCATGGAAGATGCCAATAAGTTTCCAGCAACTCCTCTAGCAGCTGCCCTTTCTGCGGCGCTGGCGCCTGGTGCTGCTCCAGCTCTAATAGCCGCTATTCCTGTATCATATACACTCGCAGCTGCAGGGTTTGCGGCCGCATATGCAGTAGCGCTTAATCCCCCTCTTGCCTTCGATGTCATCGCAAGTGCTTCTTCATATGTCGTTCCGGCTACGCCTGTCATCAGTGCTTTATTATTCATTTCAGCTAATCTTTTTATTCTAAGAGCAAAATCATCTACATTCCCAACGCCACGCAAATCAATTCTTCTTCCAGCTGATATAGCCGCAAAAAGTCCTGGTCCTAATGCAGCTTCTCCAGCTCCAACGCCGAGCCGCCTCTCTTAATGCGCCCATTCCAAATTTTTGTGTTTTATTAAACAACCTATGACCCTGCGCATAGGTGTACAAAGTATTGCCTTCAGCTGCCCCAAAAACACTTAATGAATGAAAACGACTAAGATTTCTTGGTCTCCAAAATGCATTATTAACTCTTGATGTTTTGGCAAATGCCATTTTGCCACTCGTCTCGGCGAGCGTGTCGGATGCAAATCTTCTACTTCCAAATAAGAATGATTTTCTTGTTGCCGGAGTGGGCGCAAGGCTACCGTTTTGAAATACCTGATACATTGCTCGTTTTGTTGCTCTTCTTGAAACGTCGTCGAAGTATCCTCCACGCATGAGCGTGTTGGCGCCCCTTCTCGAGCTCAGACCAACAGATGCTGATATTCCGGGGATGTCTTCCAACATTCTCATTCCCAATGATTTATCAGCCTGTGGATCTACATAATCCTCAAATTGCCCAGTTAATGGATTAAGCGGCATTACATTCCCCCTCTTGAATTGTACATGCCGAGAACTATGTCCCCGGATGCATTTAGCTCATTTGCCAATTGTCTTGATTTTGCATAGGGGCTTTGAGAATGAAAAGTCTGATTGTTTCTTATTCTTGCTGCCGTATATCCAAGTGGTGCTGCAGCTCCTAATGCTGCTCCCCCAATAGCTCCCATAACTCCAAACTTTTTGCCAAATCCAAATCCACCAATAGCCCCACCAACCACACCACCAACAAGAGTTGATCCGAGTTGCATTCCTGCCGTTGGTGCAATTGGGTTTGCTCTAAGATAATCCAACGGAGCAGAGGCCTGCATCAGTCCACCAACTGGACCCCCGAGAATTGACCCGGCCAAAAATCGTCCAGATAGCTCAGTTCCCAAAAATGCCCTATCTGCATCGGGAGTGCCAAAAGCAGCCTCCATCATGCCCTCTTTGGCGGATTTGCCCGCAGAGTTCATCATGCCCAAACCAAATAGGGCACCAAAACCAACTATTGCGCCGACGCCAACTCTCGCCATTTAATTATCCTCCAAATAAATGATTATATTTATCATTCCCCATTTGATAATGATTTATTTTATTTCTATCTAAATTGCCAACAATGCCAGCCGTAACCAGGGGATCTCTTCTATATGAATTCATAGTACCGTCAATCGGAAAAGATTGATCCATCATTTGTCCGGTTGGCATACGGGGGGTTGGTTGCTGCTCAAGAGTTTCATCGTAGAGACTATGCTCCCTATATTTTTTGGAAGCCATATAACCCAATCCAACAGCCCCCAGTGCTAATCCAGCTATGCCCATTTTTGTTTTATTATTAATGTAAAATTCCAACATTTTATTTGGGCTTTGTCCAAGTTTAGCTCTTCTCACCTGAGCCCTTGCTTTGCTTGCATTATTGCCCTTAGATAAAATATCTGCTGAGTCATTCAAAAAATCTATAATCTGACCGTTTGCTGCTCTTAGCGCATCTTGCACTTCTGCACCTCGTGCAACTTTTTCGTCCACGGTTGGACCAACCCTTAATATCTCGCCAAGTGTGTCAATAATAGAAGACCTTTGCCCTCTTGCAACAACGTCGTTTGATGCATCTAATCCAGCTCTTTTTAAACCAAAAAATGCTTGATCTGCTGCTTCTCCCTCTATATTGGCTATGCCCACTCTACCTGTCATAAGTCTATCTGTAATTTGATCAATAAGATCATCTTTATTTATCTTAGAAGTATTTAAGATTCCTCCTATTGCATCATGAAACTTTGCAAGTTGTTCTAAAATATCTGCTTCAAATCCTAATTTTGCTGCGTTGGCTTCAGTGGCTTCTTTTGCTAAATCAAACAAGCTTAATACCAAAGATCTTGCTTCAGCCCTCTTTGTCCCCTCTGCCAAATGAAGCATTGCGTTCATTATATTGCCAGATTGCCTCTCTGCATACGAGTAACTGACTGAACCAGTTCTTAATAAATTAGTTGTTGTTGCTCTTTCAGCTGCTTTTTCCATTACAGAAAGTGGCATAAAAATATTTTGCCTTAAAACTGAGTCTTCGCTTAATTTGGCAATTACATCAAATTCTCTTACGCCCTTAAGATGGGTTACGCCAAATTCTGCCATAATATCACCGTAATCGGCGTATTTCATAGCTTCCATTGTGCCGTTGGCTAAAGCTGCAGCTCTTGCCCTTTCTATGTATGGAGCTGATGCTTCAGCCATTATGGCGCTAAACACTCTACTTCTAGGTTCTAAGAATGCGTATGGATCTGCAGCTTTTTGTGCAGCTGTTGCAAATTCAGCAAGTGCGCCTGGTGCTCTGGCTGTGTAATCTTCAAGTCCAACACTAAAGTATCCTCCAGTAGGAGAACCGCCCCTTGCAATTCTAAGTGCATCTGATGTTGTTTCTGGATCTGAACCAAACAACCTATAGGTCTTACCCAATCTTGCCATTAAACTTGTTTCATCTGCAGATTTTGCAACTGCGCCGAGAATTTTTTGTAAATTTGTTATCTCATCTATTTGATGAGCTTGAGTGTAATTTATTCCTAAATCAATAATATTTAAATCTGATTGATTAACCCTTATATTGGGAGTAAGTTGTCTAAGAGTTCCACCAGTTCTTGCTTCATTTAAATTTTTTGTTATTATACTTTCCGCTATACCCTGATCTATATCAGATATATTTGAGCCCACTGCAAACCTATATTTGCCTTCTTCTACATCAAATTGTAGTAATCCAGATTGACCACCTATATTTGTGCGAAGTTTTACTCCCTTCATTCCGCTTTCCGTTAATGTTGATTGAAAAACTTGTTCAGATAAATTTGAAACACTTGCTATATTTGCTGTTGGTGTTATAGCAGCAGATCCTAATATTTTTTGTTGCGCTCCTCTAACTAAATCAGAATAACGAGTTCTAGTTGCGTGATCAACTACATCTAATTTATCTGACATTTGATATTTTGCGATGTAGCTCTGCAAAAAAGCGTCAGTATCCGCGACGTGAGTGCCTTCGAATATCTTTTCAAATAATTCTTTTGCCCCAGCTTCTCCATTTATCATATCTTGTTCGAGTAATTGAAGGAGGTTTGTATTTGCAGCGATTGCTTCAACAGAAGATGTTCCAGTTGATCCACCAAAATGTATTTTTGCCATAAAATCATCCGAATATAATAAATCTCTAAATCTAGATAATTCTTGTGCGTCTGACCCCACTGCTCCAGATAACTTTTGGTTTATTTTATCATTTAAATATGCTCTAGTGTATTGGAGTGTATCAACCACAAAATCCTCATCATCATTCATTCTTTGAATAAATAATTGAATTGCTTTTTGTGCACCTTCGTGTTTATCAAATCCCTCCATTTGTTGCATTGTACTAAACAATGCATTTATGTCGAAGTATACGTTGTGCCCAGCAACGCGCTCTGCCTCCATTAATTTGTTAATAAATTTTGTAGACTCATCTAAAAATCCTGCGCCACCTACCCCATGTTGGATTACCCTTGTACCGCCCTGTAAAAATTCTGACATAGACACTGAAGCATTGTGGGCTGTCGCAACATTTAGGCCACCCAGGTGCCTTGAGGCATAAGATAAGTTGAAATCTTTAAATACATTAATTTCTCCTGCAGCTGTCATTTGAGCAATAGACATAGACCTTGTTTGTGCTCCTTCAAAAATACCAGCGGTTTCGACGTCAAATGTATAAACTTTTTTACCAGCTAACAAGGATTGTAAACTTTTATTTTTGGCACCTTGTCGTACGGCCCTTAAGCCTGCGATATTTGTCATTCCGACATTGAATGCTTCTAGCCCAACTTTTGCTGGATCAACATTCAACAGAACGCTGTTTAACATCATCGCTGCTGGATTATTTGAGCCAGTATCAATTTGATATCTAAAAAGTTGTCTATATAAGTTTGCTGATGGAAGATTTATGTTTGGTAGGCCAACCTCTTGCAATATCTTCGGCAGTCGTAAAATATCATTAGTGTAAGTCTGTCTTAATTGATCTCTCGCTTTTTTATTTAAAATGCTTAGATCTATTCTTCCTTGACTTCTTAATATTTCTAAGTTCGCTGTTCGTGCGGCTCTTGGATCCAATTCTGTTTCCAAAGCCCTTAGGTATTTTTTTTGAAATCCTTCATATCTTGAAAGAAAATCACTAGAACTTCCATATACCTTATCTAAGACTGTTTGATCTATTATTTTACTAGCAACACCTCTGTTGTCTCTTGGAAGATTTATGTTTCCTCTGACAAATCTTCCAACGCCAGTTGTAAAATAATTATCATCTATTTTCATTTTGATCTTCTGGGGCTTTTTCTATGGTTTGAGTTTCAATATATTTGTCAACTTCATACGTACCAAGTTTTTGTTTTAACAATTTTTCTTTTTGAATTTCTATTGCTTGAACCCTATACAGTATGTCAGATATTGCTTGGGCACTATCGATTTGCATTTGTCCGACTTTTGCCTTTGCTTCTCTCGTGGCTAACAATTGATTTCTTAAATCTTTCCTTCTTTTATGAAGTTTATCCTCTAACTCTACAGCTAAATGCAATTCTTTTCTCATTATTGGCTGCCCATCCTCATCGACCCCAATAATATTTTCTTGAATAAAATGCTCTTTTGCTAATAATTTTGTTTTTCTTAGATACTGAACCTCTTGGTCGACTAAATCTCTTATCATAGAAACTTCCACTAAATTATCCGGATGAACCTCAAGTTGATCCATATATTCCGCTGTGAACTGAGAAACAATAGACATTTCAATTGGACAAGGTTTTCCTTTTGGTGCAAGATTCTCCTTGAGAAGAGGGCATGTTTCGGCAAATATGCATTTTGATGCCTCGCATGACATCGGGATTGAAGAAAACATCGACGTTCTTGTTTTTTGTGGGCGCACAAGTTCTACAACTTTGTTTTTTTCTTCTTCGGTCCAATTTTCCGGAAAAAACAAATCTGGTCTTAACGATTCAAATTCTTTGAGAAAACTTTTTTTTTGATTTATATTTTCTAATTCACCCATTAAAATTCATCCATTCTGAACCATAGAAGCTATCATCTTTAAAAGTCTCTATGACCAAACTACTACAACTTGGACAAAGATATTCATTTTTTATCATTATACCAGATCTCTGATCGCCGATAAATTGTTCTTTGTGCATTAAGCCCATGGTGTGATCACACCTAGGACAAAGCATGTTACAATTCTTCCAAAAGTTTTATTAAACCTTTTTGCAATTTTATTTGAATTTCTGGGTCATGTGTTGTATTGACGAATGTGCTTACCTCTCTCATTTCATCTGGAGATAAGTAAGGAGATATTTTATATCTTGACCCCTTGCATATTTCGCAATAGGCTTCCTTTTGACCAAAATAACATTCGCATTTTTCAATAATATCAAAATACTCTAGGGCACTGGCCACATCTAACCATTTATTTTTAAATAATTTTTTTGTCTGCTCTTTATATGCCCTAAGCTTATGGGAATCATTTGATAGCAATGTCCCCATGTCCAAAGAATGTTTCATCAATTCATTTATACTTTTGTATAAAAAATTAGCTAACTGAAAATTCCCATTTTTGTCTATATAATTCTTCCAATCATCCATCACATATCACATCTTTCTTGTTTATAGTATTAAGCGTATCTTCCCGATCCCCTAGGTCCTTTATAGCCACCCCTTGAACCATCTCTGTTTCTCATTATGCCAACACCACCAAGCAGTGCCCCACCAGTAAGAATCCTTCTTCCAACGACTTGATCTGAGGCTTTTTTTGCTGCCATTCTGCTTGATGCGGTATCTCTCATTCCTATTGGCAGGTTTGTTCTTAGAGCAGCGTTGCGTCGTACTCCACGATTAAATACGGAGCCAACCGCGCGTGCCATCTTCGCACCGTATCCGAACTCCTTTTGGCATATTTAGTACCCGTACATTCCAGTTGGTCTACCAGGAGTTCTTTTGCCCGTTCCGCTTCCCCTTCTTCGCGAAAGCGACATGATCCCCAATACGCCTCCAGCTACCGCTGCGGATCTTGCTTTGCCCGATCTGGCCAATGCCCTAGTCCCAGGATTAGAACTAGCTTTACGACCAATTGCTCCTATTGCACCAAAAAAACCGTGTAGTTGTCTATTTGTACTAAAATTTTTTTTTGCTGCAGATGCTGCGGCCGCCCCTTGTTTGATCACCATATTAAAAATAGCCTACTTTACTGTTTTAATTTTTTTAGATGGTTTAATTAAATTAAAACTAAATTTATCTTCGTTATAATCGATATTAAAAATAGTACCTTTAGGTAGAGTATTTTGAACTATTATTCTAGATAACTCAGTCTCTATTTGATCTCTTCGTATTTGTGCCAAGCCTCTTGCGCCTTTTACTGAATCAATTCCTTTGTCAATCAAAGCGTCAATTACATTGCTATTATACTTTGCGGAAAAGCCTTTTTTAATTAATTTATTTAAAACTATCCTCATTTCTAATTCTGCTATTTTTTCACAATCTTGTCTTGATAAATGATTAAACACTATTATCTTATCTAATCTATTAATCATTTCAGGTTTAAAATATTTTCTTATTGCATCCATTGTATGTTTTTCTACAATGTGTTTTGGCGGCAGTATGGTTGTTGAATTTGTGTAATGAACATTTTTATTAAAACCAGTTCCAGTTCCAATTAAATGATCTACTGTTTTATCGTTTCCTAGGTTTGTCGTAAGAAAAATAATTGTTCCCTTAAAATCAACTTTATTGCCTTTAGCGTCTGTTACAAGACCCTCGTCAAATATTGTCAGAAATGTATTCCAAATATCTGGATGAGCCTTTTCAACTTCGTCAATAAGAATTACTGAATTAGGATTTTTTTGAATTTGATTAACTAGTTGCCCGCCATCATCGTGGCCAATATATCCTGGTGGAGATCCAATTAATTTAGCTCCTTCATGCTTTTGCTGATATTCACCACAATCAATTCTCACCATTGGTGTATCTAAGCTAAATAAATACTCGTGCAATGTTTTTGCAAGGTGTGTTTTGCCAACTCCAGACGCACCAGACAATAAAAATACGCCCAATGGCCTATTACCGTCATTCATGTCGGCCTGAGATCTTAACAACGCCTCACACACTTCTTTAATCGCTTCATCTTGGCCAATAATATTATTCTTTAAATGATGTTCTAAAAAATGAAATTTTTGTTTTGAGATCTTTTTTATTTGTTTTTGTTTATTATTTTTAATTAATGATTTATCTTTATATCTTGATATGATATTTTTTATTTCATTAAAATTTTTATCAAGTTCAACTTCTGGCTCTAACGGCACCGATGCATATGCGATTGCGACCCAATAATCAATATCTAAACCTGGATTAAGCATTACGCATCCAGTGTATAATGCTTCTATGCATCTTTCGGCATTTGACCTGGTCATCATCCCAAGTGCGGCGGAAATATCTGTTTTTAAATTAAAAATAACATACTGAAGAATTTTTCTTCTTTTATCTTTTTCTGTCTTTGCTGTTATTTGAGAAACGAATTGATCAACCTCTTCTGGCTCCAAGACTTTGTATTTTACATACACATTTAAATCTGGAACGTATATTTGATATATTTTCATACGTTCTCCCAACCACTTTTAAAAATAAAAATTCTATATATATTATATATTATAATAATATATATATATAGTAATAATATATATATAGATATAAGGGTAGGGGGTAGGGGGTAAAATCCCAGTTTACTAAGCTTTTCCTGCTTTGTCAAATTCACTTTGAATATTTTTCAATTGAAGGACATTTTTCAATACATGGTCCACAAAAAGACCAAAACCTTATTAAATCGTCAACAGTATTAATTTTTTTTTCAAGTAAAAATTTTGCGCGGTAAAAATCTTCTTTTTTTGTTATATGATGTCGCATTGGTGTTCCGTTCTATGTATACTAGTACCCGCTAATTATACCATTCACCAAACGTAGGAGACTACATGGAAAACACATTAATCAATTACAAAAAAGAAATTGATGAAAAAATTATATACATCAAAAAATTAATTGAGTTAAAAGAAAAAGTACGTTTTGCGCAACTTGGCGCAGATGTCGAATCTAGGCTAGAATATAGGTATATAGAGAAAAAAGTCGATCAGAAAATCATTGAAACAAAAAAGATAGTTAATCAACTCATTCTTCAAAACAACAAAAATCAAAAAGGATAACAAAACTAATGGCAAATGAATCGAAGGGGCTAGAGCTAGCAATAGCACAACTTGAAAGACAATTTGGAGCAGGTTCCATTATGAAGCTTGGTAATTTTACCATTGAACCTTGGCCATCTGTTCCAACGGGTGCTCCGACTCTAGATAGAATTTTGGGCAACGGGGGATTGCCCCGCGGCAGAATAGTAGAGATATATGGCAGTGAGGGGTCTGGGAAGTCCACGGTCGCCTTATCTGTAATCGCCGAAGCACAAAAGCTTGGTTTAAAATGCGCCTACATAGACGCAGAGCACGCTTTAGATCCGTTGTATATGCAGTCTCTTGGGGTAGATCTTGACGGATTACTTTTGTCTCAACCTGATTATGGTGAACAAGCTTTAGAAATTGTAGACAAGTTAATTAAAACGGGCGAAATTGGAGTCGTTGTTATAGATTCCGTCGCTGCCCTTATTCCTAAGGCGGAATTAGAGGGGGAAATGGAAGCCGCTCAAATGGGCTTGCAGGCTCGTTTAATGGCCAAAGCGATGAGAAAGCTAGTTGCATTAGCATCAGAAAATAAAACGCTTTTATTATTTATCAATCAGCTTAGAAGCAAAATCGGTATTATGTTTGGAAATCCGGAAACAACCCCAGGTGGAATGGCGCTAAAGTATGCGGCTTCCGTAAGAATAGATCTTCGTAAAAAAGAAGATCTTAAAGATAAAGAAGGCATATCTATCGGAATTAAGGTCAAAGCTAAGGTTATTAAGAATAAAATGGCGCCTCCATTAAAAATGGTAGAGTTTGATATACTTTACGGAAAAGGCGTTGATCAATATGGATGCTTGTATGACATCGGTCTTGAAAAACAGATTTTTACACAAAAGGGTGCATGGATTTATCATAAAAATGAAAACTTTGCCCAAGGCAGAGAGAACGCAATCGAAAAACTCAAGTCAAGAAAAGATATTATTGATCAAATATTATTATGAGTGAAATATCGGATTTAACTGTTTGTGAAGACTGTTCTTTCCCGCCCAATTTTGCTGTTAATTGTATCTCAAAGAAAACAGACGAAATTCAAATTTTTACGATCAAATGTAGAGATTGTGGAGATGAATGGGAAGAACAATTGAATTGATTTTTTCGTTTATACAAATTCTTTAATTTTTCGCCCCAAATCCGCGGCGAATTATTTTTTTTATTTATTTTTAACAATAATAGTAAAAAAATATTCCAACTATACTTTTAAGATCTATATTTAGAATTACTATTAGAGCCATGAACGAACACATCTTCAGGAGGATCCTTTCCTTTTTCATGGCGTCCAGGGATCCATATTACTACGACAATTCTCGTATCTGTTCGTTCGCTGTCGGCGAATCTGAGGAATTGGCAAAAATTATCACCATCCATATAGACGAAAAAGGCAATCTTGTATTTTCCGTTTTCCAACCAGAGGAATGGGAAATGATAGTCGGTATGTGCGAAATCACCGGAAAAAATATAGGTCAATTCATCGCAGAAATTCAACAAGACAACAAATCAAGAGCATTCATAATGGACCCAAAAGACTTCAACGACGGCTATGGGGATCCATTCGGGTTTTTCTAAAAAATACAAAAACATACCCAAAAAAAGACCCCTCTCTTTCGATAGAGAAAGGGGTCTTTTTAATTTATATAGGTTTTTAGAAGTCCGAGCCGTACTCGTAATTATCCATATCGTAATCTGACGAAATTTGAACAGAGGCCCCATAATAAGTTTTGATGCTGACCGCATCCTCAAATTCATCCTCAATCCATTGCAGACAATCCGGACAACGCAGATTATTATCATACATTTCCTCCGATATCATTATTTCCGATGAACAATACGGACAATCTATAAAATTCGACATATTCCTGTCTTTCCCTTCGCCTTATTAGGCATTGTTGTTGTTATGAATGTTTATTCTTCTTATTATTATATAACAGCTAGATAATAATACACATTTATGCACGTCAAAACAACTCCTGATCAAACTTTTTTTATACGGGCCAAATCTTATTATAAACCCATATAAACATATATAAAATTCCTATATACCCTAAAAATAAGGAAAAAATATGAGGGGGTAATAGTAAGTATTGTTGGAGCATCAAAGGCTTTAACGTGCCCACCCCGGTATGGGGATTTATACCGCGTGATTGTGACGGCCTCACAATCGAATATAACTACCTAAAAGGAGGTAGCGCAATGTCCATGTTTGAAGAATCTTTAACAACCGAATACATCGGCCCGTGGGAAGTCAGAAGATGTCGTGAAAGTAACTGGATGGAAATCCTGGTTAACGACGAGATTGGAGACTCTCTTGCAGAGAGTGCGCTCTTTAACGTCATCCATAATGGCTGGGTTGGTGGCGAGTCCATCTTGCAGAGGTGGTCGCGGGAGAAATACCGCTACAAGTACATGTACGTGAGGACAGTACTCGACTCTGCGGAGAAGTATGCCTGGGGCAAGCTTGCTGAGCAGGAGATCAAGGTACTCGCCTGGGCAAGTGCACTCGCCCATAATAAGCGCCAGGCAGAAAGACCACTACCGCATGAGGAATCGTGCGAATGCGGTACCTGCTACTGGTGAGCAGGACAACAACTAAGAAGACCCCGGGGGCTAACGCTCCTGGGGTTTTCTTTTTATGGCTAGGATTAAGACCTTAGTTGGGCTATACGTATTACGCCCTGAAAGTGATACACCGGTAGTTAGTTACCGTAAAGCTAACGCCTGTTGCGCAATTTGGGACTTTCTCTCCCAAACAAACAGGAGGAATCATCATGGTGACATTCATCGTGATTGCAACACTCATGGTTGTGACTGCAGTTTTGGTTACAATCTGTGTGATGCAGCAAAAGGTAATGGTTCTGACTCAACAGAACTACAATCTCATCGCGCAATTTCACGAGGAGAAGGCAAAAGCAACCAAGGTTCTTTCCGAAAAGGAACAAGAACTACAGGAAGCAAAAGACAGGGCAAGGAGTCATTACAATGACTACAATAAGCTCTGGCTTGAGAGGCGTGCAGCTGAGGAAAAGAAAGCAGCAGCAGCCGCAAAGAGGGCAGCAGCGAAGGCTACTGTCAAAAAAAGCAAGGCAATAAAGAAATAAGGTAAGTTAGGGAAAGTCTTAATTGCGCAACCATAAAAGATACCTCCAGGGTTAAAAGCCCTGGAGGTTTTCTTTTTATGGCTAGGGTTAAGATCTTAGTTGGGCTATACGTACTGCGCCCTGAAAGCAGAACACCGGTAGTTAGTTACCGCAAAGCTAACGCCTGTTATGACTAGCCATCCGGCCTGTCATCATCAACTACCAGGAGGTAGAGCGATGAAACTTATGAATACCATAAAGAGAAATCTCTTTATGAGCAAGGAAGTAAGAACGAGACGCGAGGTGCATGATCTATGGCCCGGCCATCCAGGTCATCAAGAATGGCGTCTCGTTCGTGAATACATCTGGGTAAGGAATGATCGCAAGATCGCTTTCTTTATCGCTGGTGTAATCATGCTGTTTACCACACCAGTGGTAGTCAGTGTAGCGTACAATGTTCTCAGCGCAGATGGGGACACTGTGGTTGAACAAACCACTGAAACAGCAATCAACAACGAACCTGTTGAGCCTGGTTATACAGGATATTGCGAAGGCAATGTATGGGTATGGGATAATGTGGTACAGAATTGGATGTGTGAAAATGACATCGATCCTACTGCCACCACAACAACACTACCCCCTGTATATCAGGTGCAGTATGTGTGTGATATGGCACCATCTACCAGCAGCAACTACTTGTTTAGGCAATTTACAGGTAGTAGCGGTACCGTAATATCGGATGGTAGCGCAGAAGATACACGGTACATCTTCTCGATGATCCAAGAGAAAGACATATATCTATATGTCGACATCATGGGCATTGATGAAGACCATGAACTGTGGCGTGAATTTGCAGATGCGGCAGATTATCTGTCGATTTATCTGAATAAGAACATCACAGTTGGTACTGACGAGATTGGTGAAGACTTTACTGGCATTGTTTTGCCAATCAGGTCTGAATTTGATCCTCGTCAACATGGTACAAACAATGATGGTGAAGGTGTTGCATGGAATGAAACGCGAGTAAGTGGCTTCCTTGGCTTTTACTTTGCGGACAACGCTGTGTACATCCGTGAAAACTTTTTGTTTGGTACTGGTGAATGGTCAAACGATCCATACGCATTCAAACATACCGGGTTCACCACTTTAATCCACGAATTTGCTCATAGCATGGGCTTTGATCACGTTAGTGGTTATGATGCAGTTATGTCATACGAGAGTGATGAATCTGTTCGTCATTACCTACCGGGTGATGATGCAGGTTTTCAGGCGTTGATTTGCAATAAGTAAGCAATAGCAAAAAGAAATACACCCCTGGATCAGCGAAGTCTGCTGGTCCGGGGGTTTTTCTTTTATGACTAGGATAAAAATCTCTAGTTAAGGCTCTAAGGAGGGGCCTAAAAGTATGAATGCAATACAAACCACAAGCAAGAAGGGAGAGACCATGAAGAAGATTCTTATCATCATCATGGTGATTGTTTCGGCAGTAGTTATTACTGTCCGGATCAATCAGTTCGTCAATCCACCCGCTGTCAGCTGCAAAGTAGACAGTGTGGTAGCCGTGTACGGTGACACGTACTGGAATCTTGAGCAGTATGCAAACTGCACAGGTGGCATTGACAAACGAGACAGGGTAGATGCAGTCATCAGGTTCAATGGTGGATCACCGATGCTCCGCCATGGACAGACTGTTTACTTCCCTCAAGGTAAGTAAATAAATAAAAAGTAAATAATAAAAAGAAACCCCGAGCTGGTACCCCCCGCCAGCTTGGGGTTTTCTTTTTATGGCTAGAGGAAAAGCCTCTAGATGGTTAGTAGACCACCTCTACTCCTTACGAGGGTACCATCCGATGCGAGATAACCATCGCGCAGGGGGTAGGTGAACTGTCGCTATAGCGGCATTACCTGTTGGACTGTTAATACCAACACCCGAGTATCTCATGTATGATGCGTGAAACCATCATATATGGGGGAAGGGAAAATCATGTTCTTTTCTGAGGACATGACTCCTTATCAGCAGGAACCTGTCGTCATCATGGATGATGCAATGGTCAAGCTGCAGAATCTCTTGGGTATGAACACCCATCAGTTTCAGCTGTTTGCGTTGCAATACCTTAAGGGCGCCGGGCATACGCTAAACGACTGCCCAGTCGTTGATCGTTTGATCGCTGACAACTGGGGAACTACGGTAATCCCCGGGACAGGAGACTGAAAGCTACGGGCTTTCGGGGCAGTGGTGACGCCTAGGCAACAGAAAAAATCACACAATTAAGAAAACTCAGGGGGTAGCGTCCCTGAGTTTTCTTTTTATGACTAGGACACAAGTCTTAGGTTAAAGGCTCTAAGGAGGGGCCTTAGATATGTCCAAACCAAATTGGATAAATTGCTCTCGTTTGCGGGAGTACGAAGACCACCATATCACAGAAATCCTCTGTGATTATTGCGATAACGAATTCTTCAAAGATCAGGTGTGGCAATCTTTCCATCCTGTCAAGAGGAAATGGTGCACGCAATGCAAGAATAACAGTAAGAACAAAACTGCCAAAAAGAATCAACAAAAGCAATTGAAGGAACAAATGAAGAATAATCAACTAAATTTGTTCGAAGAAGGAGAAATATCATGAAAGATAAAACTAAGCGAGCGTCATATCATCGTGAATGGCGCCATAAGGAAAAGATGATCAAGTACAAGAAAGAGCATGGTAATGAGCCGCGAAGATGTGCTGCGGGTTGTGGCACAATTTTGAACTCATATAATCCTCATAAATATTGCTCTTTACATCGTATAAATGATTACATTTAGTTCAGTTAGTGAGACCATTAATAGATATCAAGTCAAAGAAGAAAGGATCCTTCGGGATCCTTTTTTCTTTATTGCTAGGCGTTAGGTTTTGCGCCTTCCTAACGCTGAGCCATTTCTTTCTCCGACGA
>Ga0194121_10005370_pt1 | contig 17783 bp, 14 predicted proteins | sample TA2MahCa50mmetaG_FD_148609 | JGI IMG/M metagenome (GOLD analysis project Ga0194121, IMG submission 148609) | Freshwater microbial communities from Lake Tanganyika, Tanzania - TA2015020 Mahale Deep Cast 50m | ecosystem: Environmental > Aquatic > Freshwater > Lake | place: Tanzania: Lake...
CGGTTTGATTCCGGTCGGAGCCAACCCGCACAGATTAACTTTCATCGAGCTTTACTGAGTCGATCAGCCATTCGCGTCTGCCAACCGGGACCGGTGGACTTCCAGCGTGCGATGACATCGGCAGGCAACCGAATGGTTATCAACTTCCGCGGATTGGTTGATACCGGGCGCCCTCCTTTTCGAATCGAACCACGCGCGATCATCTCCAGCGTCGACTCGGGGAGTTCTTTGTACTCTTTGATGGTCACAACGTGAGCATCCGACCGTACAAGGTCAGATTTCAAGGAGCGGCGCGAGGCGCGCTTTTTCGCAGTCATTAGCTTTCCTCATGCTGAATATGTGGCGATCAAGGCAGCCGGCCATGACATCGCCGTACCGTTTTCGCCCGGACGTGGCGATGCCGGGATGGAACACACCGATGTCGAGTCATTCGCCGTACTCGAGCCGTTGGCCGATGGCTTCCGAAACTGGCAAAAGAAAGACTATGTGGTCAAGCCAGAAGAAATGCTGCTCGATCGCGCGCAGTTAATGGGACTCACAGCCTGCGAAATGACCGTGCTGGTCGGCGGGCTGCGCGTTCTCGGCGCGAATCACGCTGGCTCATCGCGAGGGGTATTTACGGATCGAGTCGACCAGCTCACCAATGATTTCTTTGTGACGCTGACTGACATGACCTATTCGTGGAAGCCCACCGGCAAGAACTCGTACGACATCGTCGAGCGCAAGAGCGGCAAGACGAGGTATACGGCAACGAGAGTCGATCTGGTGTTCGGCTCCAACTCGATCCATGCGCTTACGCCGAGGTCTACGCACAAGATGACAACCAGCAGAAGTTCGTTTGCGACTTCGTAGCCGCGCGGACTAAGATAATGAACGCCGACCGCTTTGATCTTGCGACCTGATTGAACATATTCCCCGCCCCCTTTTCGGGGACGGGGAATGGCTTTCAGCGTGACTGACGCGTCACGAAGTCGATCACTTGGGCAGGATCACCGAGTCGATGACATGAATCACGCCGTTGGAGGCCGCGATGTCGGTCGCGGTGACATTGGCGCCATCGACGCTGACCTTGCCGTCCTTGACCGAAATCTTGACCGACTGGCCTTGCACGGTTTTGGCCTCGGTAAGCTTGACGACGTCAGCCGCCTTCACCGCACCGGGTACCACGTGATAGGTCAGGATGCTGGTCAACTGCGCCTTGTTTTCGGGCTTGAGCAGGTTTTCGACGGTGCCGGCCGGAAGCTTGGCAAAGGCCGCATCGGTGGGCGCAAACACCGTGAAGGGTCCCTTGCCCTTCAGCGTTTCAACGAGACCGGCAGCGCCCAGTGCTGCGGCCAAAGTGCTGAAGCTACCCGCCGCGACCGCGGTGTCGACAATGTCCTTGGTCGCCTTGGCCTTGTCACCATGATTGCTGGCGAGTACCGCCGGAGCCGAGAACACCGCGGCGGCGGCCAAGGTCATCGCAGCGACCGAGTGACGCAAAAAAACCTGTCGGGAGACACGGGAATGAAACATTGAGAGATCCTCCATGAACTTTGTTTGGACCCACCGACACGGAAAGGTGCGCGGGACGACCCTTCTGACCAGCGCCGGGCGGTATTGGTTCAGTGGTCGCGTAAATTTTTGGCCATCTTGGCGACGAGCTCAGCCGCATGATTGCCGCGCAAACGGCCCCGGGCGTCAAGTTGCATTGAAACGTCGCAGCATCGGGCGTACACGCAAAAACCCGCGATAGACACGTTCCATCACCTGTTGCGTCCCGGGAATCCTGCGGAGTTTTGCCAACCACCGCCATCCGGGCAGTCGACTCCAGAGCGCGAGAAAAGCACTTGCCCCGCTCTCGAACCGACCGTCGGCGTGGCGAACATGAAACCGTACGAGCAGTTGCTCGGGTGAGACGCCTTCGGGCAACACCCCAGCAGGGTGGCTGATGTCGAGGAAGTCCAGCGGTGCGCTGGGCGTTGAACCGCGCCTGAGCGGTAGGAGTCACCGGGCAAGGAATAGGCTTGCCGTTCGCAACCGAGCAAATTTCCCGTCACCCAGTCGGATTCTCTGCACGCCGAAGTCCGTACAGAGCGCTCCTGTTGAGGGGATGCTGAACTGTTTGGCCGCGACCTTTGATCCGGTAATATCGCGGTCTCGCTCAAGGGAGAGTTCAATGCGCGCCCAGGTCGTACTCCGTCAACTCGGTATCTTCGTCGCAGCCATCGCGACCCTCGCTACCTCTCCCACGGCCACGGCACGAGCGCCCGTTGCACTGGCCCCGCATTCAGTGGACTACTGGCCGGGAGCCAACTACGACCCGGCGATTCCTTCCGTGCGCAGCGTGCTCGGTTTCGAAGTGGGCGCCGAGATGGCGCGGCACGATCAGGTCAGTCGTTATTTCGAGGCGTTGGCCGCGGCAGCGCCGCAAGGCATGCGGGTTTTCGAGTACGGCGAAAGCTGGGAACGCCGCAAGCTGATCTATGGCGTAATCAGCGATCCGAAAAACATCGCCCGACTCGAGGAGATCAAGAGTGCGATGACGCGGCTCGCCGATCCACGGCGCCTCCGTCCGGGAGAGACAGCTTCGATCACCCAGTCGATGCCGGCCGTCGTATGGCTGTCGCACTCGGTCCACGGCAATGAACCTGGCACCACCGATGCCGCCTTGTTGACGGCGTATCACCTGCTCGCCTCGCGCAGTGATCCTCGAGTCGCAAAGATGCTCGAGGAAACAGTGATCGTCCTCGTGCCGCTGCAAAACCCCGATGGTCGCGAGCGGTTCATCAACAGCAATCGCGCTGCCCGCGGATTGGAACCAGACCCGTCGCCTCTGTCGGCGGAGCGCGATGAACCGTGGCCAGGCGGCCGGATGAATCACTATATTTTCGACATGAACCGCGATTGGTTCACCCAGACGCAGCCGGAGATGCGCGCTCACGCCGGCTTGCTGCTGCAGTGGATGCCGGTGGTGGTTGCCGATATTCACGAGATGGGCACCAATCAAACATTTTTCTTTCCGCCCGAAGCCGACCCGCTCAATCCCCACCTGACCCCGGATCAGCTACGCAACGTCGAACTCATCGCGCGCAACAACGCGGCATGGTTCGACCGTGTCGGCTTGCGGTACTTCAACCGAGAAATTTTTGACGGTTTCTTTCCGGGATATGGGAGCGGCTGGCCGAACTATCAGGGCGCGAGCGCCATGGTTTATGAACAAGGCTCATCGCGTGGACTAATCGCACGCCGTGCGGACGGCTCGATGTTGAGCTTTGCAGATACGGTCAAGAGCCAGTTCATCGCATCCCTGTCGGCCGTCGAAGTTGTCGCCAACAATCGAGTCCGCTTCCTCACCGATTTCGCCAACTTCCGCGCCAGCGCCATCACCGAGGGTCAGCGAGAACCGGTCAAGTCGTACCTCATTCCCGAACAGCCGGATGCAGACATGGCAGCGAGGCTTGCCGTCACTTTGGCGCGTAACGGCATCGAAGTTCGGCGGTCCTCGGAAGCGTTTACGGCATGTGGGCGTCGGTTCGATGCCGGCAGTTTCGTGGTTTCGGCCGCTCAACCCACCAAGCGCCTGATTCGTACGCTGCTCGACGAAAAGACCGACATGAAAGCGGATTTCGTGAAGCGGCAAGAGGAGCGCGTCTCCAAAGGCCTGCCGGATGAGATCTATGACGTGACGGCCTGGTCTTTGCCACTCATGTTCAATGTGCCCGCAGTCCCCTGCAGTGCTGATCCTGTGGTGCGCGGCGATTGGGTGTCGCGCGATTGGCAGCCGCGTGGCGTCGTCACCGGTGGACCGACGAACGTCGGTTACCTCGTCCCGTGGGGAAACACGGCCTCCGCCCGCTTCCTGACCGCCGCCTTGCGAGCGGGTCTGCCGATCAAATCCTCGAACAAAGAATTTACCCTGGGCGACGTCCGCTACCCCGCCGGGTCCTTGTTCGTGGATGCTGCCTTGGCTTCGGGAAACATCGCGGCAAAGGTCGAAGAGCTTGCGCAGCAAAGCGGCGCTCGTGTCACGGCCGTGACGGATAGTTGGGTCACCGAGGGCCCTAGCCTTGGTTCACCCAACATGCTGCATATGCCTATTCCGCGGGTCGCCTTGGTTTGGGATGAGCCGACGGAGCGCTACTCCGCCGGGCATACACGCTTCGTCCTCGAGCGACAGTTCGGTTATCCGGTGACGTTGGTACGTGCGCGCCGCGTCAGCACGGCCAACCTCGACGGATTCGATGTCATCGTGATCCCCGGTGAAGGTGGCAGCTACGCCTCGACTTTCGGCAAGTCCGGCGCCGAAAATCTCAAGAACTGGGTGCAACGCGGCGGTGTATTGATCTCGCTCGGCAGCGGAACACGATATCTCGCTGATCGCGACGTTGGACTGTTGCCATTGAAGCTGGAGAACGCGCTGGAGCCGCCCGCGACTGCTAAATCCGATGCGGATAAATCCGAACCCTCCAAGTCCAACTCGAAGAGCGACGAGAGCGATTCGCGAGTAGACGCCAAAGAATTAAAGACGACTCAAGATCTGGAAAAGGCAGAACGTCCGTCAAAGGCACCGCCGCGTCCGGTAGCCGGTGTTCTCGCACGTGCCGACGTCGAAGAGGAACATTGGTTGACTGCCGGCATCGCGCCGCAACTTCATGTGCTCGTGACGGGCAATGACATCTATGCACCGGTACGCCTGAACGACGCCGACACCGTGGCGCGTTTTGCCGCCCCAGAAAAGCTTCTGGCATCAGGCGTGCTCTGGGAAGAGAACCGCCGACAACTGGCGTTCAAACCGTTCGTCGTCAGCAAACGATCGGGGCGGGGCGTCGTGATCGGCTTTGCTGCTGACCCCAACTTTCGCGCGCACATGGCAGGCCTCAACCTCATCTTCCTGAACGCCATCTTCCGCGGCGCCGCCGTGACTTATGATGCGAACACGCGGCGGTGACGATCAAAGATCGAAAAAGGTCCGGATTTTTTCGGCCATAAGTTCTGGAATGACTTCGAAAAGCCCGAACCCGAAGTCAGGCATGTCGATCTGCGGAGCTCCCTTCAGCGCCGGTAGCGCACGCAAGCTGATGTCCCACAGATCGTCGCGCGGGCGGATGAAGAGGATGGGTGCGCGCACGCCCTGCAGGGCAGCCAGCGTGTCGTAGTGGATCGCCGCAAAGGCGCCCCACCATGCCGTCTGCCCTGCCCCCAGCTTTTCGTTGAATGTCCGGACTACCGAGAAGGATGGACTCAGTAATCCCTGTTGGCCATCAATGACTCACGCGTGTCACTAAGCAGTGTGTAAGAGAATGTGTAAACAACTATCGTGTTTTGACAGGTGAATTCGTCTGAGAGAACCCTGCCGCATACAGAGGTTAGTCAAAGATTAAAGAAAGCGGCGCAAATGTGAGAACTCGGATTTGACGCGTCTCTTTGATGTATCCGCATTTTGCATTCGTCGTTTAAACGACAAACGGATCATGACGTCTTCCAAGCGCTAATAACGAGCACTTGGTCCTGATAAGATAGCGCTAGTTTATTTCGCGGGACTCACCGCGAAGCCTTCACGTGACATCGCTGCGGCAATCTGTAGAGTGTGATCGACGCGCGTGAGCACCCGCCCTCAGCGGCTACCGAACCAAATCATAAGAAAGACGGTGATGTCGGAGCCAAGTGCTGCACCCAGCAGCACACTTGCCGCCAACAGCCGCCCCATGCCTCGTTCGGACGCTATAATCGCCGCCGCCCAGTTCTCGGGCCTCTACAGACCTTACTGACGGCGTTTAAAATTCCTATGCATGCTGGATCTGCCCCAATGTATCCTCCGCGCAATCCCGAAACGGCGAATGCCATCGTTTCAAGCAATACAAGGTAGCGCCAGATGGACGACCGCGCAGGGACTTTCGCCGCATCCTTGGGTAACGCCTTGCGGCACGCCAGATCTGGAGAACTGAAATGATCGAATACCTCACGCAGCTCGCCGCCGACCCGGCGGCCTGGGCCGCCCTCGTCACGCTGATCACCATGGAAGTGGTGCTGGGGATCGACAACCTGATCTTCATCTCGGTCCTGACGAATAAGCTTCCCGTCGAACAACGCGAGCGGGCACGAAGGATTGGGATCGGCTGCGCCCTAGGGATGCGCCTTGTCCTTCTCGGCACGATTGCCATCATCGTCCAGCTCACCGAGCCGGTCATTGAAGTTTTCGGCCAGGGTCTCTCGTGGCGCGACCTGATCCTGATCGCCGGCGGTCTGTTCCTCGTCTGGAAGGCGACAAAGGAAATCCATCACAACGTGGACCCGACCCCAAACCCGGACATGTTCAACACCCGGGCAGCGTCCATCGGCTTTTCCGCCGCCGTCGCCCAGATCCTGATCCTCGACCTCGTCTTCTCGGTGGACAGCATCATCACCGCCGTCGGCATGACCGAGCATGTCCCTATCATGGTCATCGCGGTCCTCGTCACGGTGGCCGTGATGCTGGCCGCCGCCAACCCTCTCGCCAACTTCATCAGTGCCAACCCCACGATCATCATGCTGGCCCTCGCCTTTCTGTTGATGATCGGAACCACGCTGATTGCCGAGGGCTTCGGGGTCCACGTGCCAAAAGGGTACATCTACGCCGCCATGGCCTTCTCGGCGATAGTCGAGGCTCTCAACATGATGGCCCGCAACAGGGCCAGGAAGAAGGCTGCCCTCGCCGCCGCCGCGGGCGTGGAGCCCGACGGAGGAACTTCCTCGCATTTGAAGCCATCGCCTTGAGGATTTGCCGTGGCGGGGCTCTGCTCTACAGTCGAAAAGATCGGCGTAGCAGCAGAGTATTGCTGCAGGGATAGGCACAGCGGACAGCGTGTGAGCACTGCTGGCAGATGTGGACTGGGCCCGCTTGGATTCGAACCAAGGACCAAGGGATTATGAGAAGACTGGACTCAGCAATCCCCGTTGGCCATCAAAGACTTACACGTGTCACCAAGCGGTGTGTAAGGGAATGTGTAAGTAAATATCGGGTTTTGACAGCTGTTTTATTGAATAAAAACACTTTCGCACGCAGAGCTTAGTCAACGATCAAAGAAAGATACGCGAGAGTAAGAATTCGGTTTTGACATGACTGTTTGATGTATCTGCGTTTAGCATTTGTCGTTTAACCGATAATGGCTGAATCGATAGACCTTCTTTTTCAATCGGTCGTTCACACTGTCGTTAAGATCTTTTTAATCGTATAACGGACCTCGGACCCATGCCCGAAGAACGAGCTCGCATTGGCATTTCGACTCATTCGACTAAACTAGATCACTATGCCAGCATAGAAACTCCCTCTCGCGCGACTCCGAAAGTCACCATGCCTCATTCAACAACGGGTCACCAATCAAAGTCGACGGGAAAATTACGCTCCTCGTCGAGCAAACGCACACGCCTCACTCCCGAGACGCGTCGCTCGCTCATCCTTGACCATGCCGCAGAGATGGTCGCTCGCGACGGCGTGTCGGCGCTGTCGATGGACAGCGTTGGACGCAAGGCCGGGGTAAGCAAGGCGCTCGTGTATAACTATTTTCCAAACACAACGGATTTGATGCGTCAGTTACTTCAGCGGGAATGGCGAAGACTGCGCAGACTTCAAATCGAGGCAGCTCGTGACGCAGATACGCTTGAGACCCTCGTACGCTCCGTTACACAGGTATACCTGAAGTATATTGAGGAGCGTGGAATGTTGATCGAAAGGCTGCAAGCTGAGCCTTCCGTCTCGACGATACATGACCCCACAGAGTTCAGTCGAGAAAGTGCCGTGGATTATCTAGCTGAAATTTTAGTCGATACATTCAACCTACCGCCGGAGATCGCAAAAGCTGCGACCGATGTCAGTTTTGGTCTACCAGCGGCAGCTGGACGCTATCTTCTGCAGCATAAGATGAGTCGACAACAGCTCGAGGATATGACGGTAACCATGATTCTTGGTTCGCTCGATGCGTTGAAGCGTCATCACATCGCGAACCTGAAGTTTCGCCAGCGGCTGCCGACGACAACGTGAAATGAGTTAACTAAAGCCCGCGATTAAATAGGGGGGGCGGTCTGGCGGCGTCACGGTGACCGGGTGACGTCCCACACGTAATCCGTACTCATCTCGAAGAGCCTCCAGAGGCTCGTGGAGTCGTCGCTCAAACTTCAAGAATTGGAGACTAGGGGTACTGCGCCCAAGCTTCCAGCCGTCCGTGATCGCATCCATCGCGGGTTTGATGAGGTAGGGATCGAGAAACGTCATGTGACCGGTCACCACCGCAATCCACATCGACGCGTAGGGATAGTCCATCTGTGCGAGCTGAAAAGCTTGCAGCGAAAGTTCGCCGAACGGAGTAGCCGGATACCCGGTAAGAACATGATGCAAGTCATGCGTCTGAAAGCCTCGCAGTACTTTGTAGGCGACAGCCGGGGGCATCCGTTCGATCTTGCCGCTACGAATAAGGTCACTGTGGCGAGCGTGGTAGCCTGCAGCGAGTCTTTCGACGAGTCCATTGTCGATGATGAAGGCGCGATATGCGTGGCCTAACGTACCGCGAGCATACCCCTCGAGCGACGCGAGCGTTAACTCCGGAGCTAGCCAGCCCTCGCGTGCAAGCGGGCCGTGTTCGGGATGTTCAAGGATAGCCGCCTCATATTTAGCAATCGCCTCTGCAGAGGCCGTTTCCCACCATTCGTTAAACAGCCAATCGACTCCGTGCGAATAAAAGTTATCGATGCTCATTAGAAATTTTTCACCAAAAACACGATCGACACTAGGCTGCATAACTAACTCCTGACAAATTATTTGGCGAGAGTTCCACCATCCACAGGAACCAAGGCGCCAGTCATGAACGCTGCTCGGTCACTAACGATAAACGCGAGCACTTCCGCCACTTCTTCCGGCGTGCCATATCGCCGCATAGGAATACCCTCTGAGAGCCGGGGTCTCGCGGACTCCGGATTCTCCGGTGCTAGACGACGCTCAAGCTGGAACATCATCTCGGTTGCTGTCGGACTTGGACACAGTGCGAGTACCCGAACACCGTCCCGCGCCATTGCTAAAGCCGCGGATTTCGTCATGCCGTTTACGGCAAATTTGCTCGCGGTATAGCCAAAGATATTTCCGCTACCACCAAATCCGGAAACCGATGATGTGTTGACAATCACACCGGTACCATTGGCACGCATGTGTGCGCCTACATGCTTTAGGCCAAGGTAGACGCCCTTGACGTTGATCGCCATGACTCTATCGAACTCGTCCTCCGGATAATCGACCACATCCGCAATGGCCCCGGAGATTCCCGCATTATTGAATAAAATATCGATCCGACTACCGAGAGATAACCCGAGCGTAATCGCTGCTTGCCATGCGCAGACGTCAGTAACGTCACCGCGATGAACCAGAACGTCATCCGCCGTGCACACGTCAGCAAAATCTGCCTCAAATCGATCGAATGCGACCACCCGAGCGCCACTCGCGCACAGTCTTTTTACAGCTGCCAACCCGATACCGCGAGCTGCGCCTGTGACAATAGCAACGCGACCGGCTAACGACTGATCGATCATAAAGCTCAGCCTCCCACGACGTTATTTATCGGATGACTATCAATGAATTCATGTATCAGATCAGCGCACTTCTCTGGCTCTTCGCGATGGGGTACATGTCCCGCGTTGGAAAATCGAATGATGCGGCAATCACGACACTCAGCCGCCACAGCATCCGCCATGCCAGGAACAAAAACCGTATCTCGATCGCCCCAGAGGAGTAAGACTGAGTGCTCAATCGTTGTCGATCGATCAGAGTCCACTTCTAGGGGGGGCGCAGGCGCCGAGATATCCGGCACGTCGAATGGTGCCGCCCGGTACCACGCCAGCATCGACTGCCACGCATTCGGCTGAGTCCACGCATCGCGGTACACCGCAATATCGTCATCAGTCAAGGTCCCGTGGCGTCGAGCATCGCCGAGAAATCGCTCCATTAATGTCTCGACCGCTGCCTCGTGGAATACGGAATCAGCGTCTAGTGACCGAAGCCGCGTAATGTACTGCGATGCCCTGCGCTGTAGAGGGTCATGCCAAATCATTCTTTGTAGTACCTCAAGCGGTGCCGCGTTTAATGCAACAATGCTGGCGACACGTGATGGATGGCGACGGGCGAGTTCGAATCCCAGCAATCCACCCCAGTCATGTCCGCAAAGGTGTATCTGCGGAATGGCCCACCAGTCGAGCAATACAACAAGATCATCGACGAGTCGATCAATTCGGTAATCATCTGTCGATGTGGGGCGACTGGTCTGGCGATAGCCACGCTGATCAGGCGCAAATAAATGCAGGGTCGGCCGTAATCGCTCGAAGAGCGGCCTCCAGGCTGCCGCATGATCGGGGAAGCCGTGCAGCAATAGCAAAGGAGTACCGACACCTTGCTCGAGGTAGTGATACTTGAATCCGCCAATCGTAACGATGTGAGATTGAAGAGCAGAGGCGGCGGAGCATTGCACAGAGCCCCCTATCAATCGTTGCCGCTAACGGGCATACCTGTCGATGCGGATGACGCCCGGTACACCGTTCGGGCAGCGTCTATCGACTGCGCGTCACTATACTGCAGCATCGAGCGTACTGTTGCCTTTGCATTCCCGTACGGTTGCAAAACCTCGAAAATATTTCCGTCGGGATCTCGCCCGAAAAATATCGTCGCGTTTGAGAAATTCAGAGGAGCTCCGTGTGTAACGACTCCGTGCATCCTAAGTCTCTCGAAATCGGCATAAACATCGTCACTCTCAAAGCACAGGTGACTCCATCCGGGAGTTGATATTTCGGTGAGCGACTTGGAAGTCGTTCGCGGCTGCTCGTATTGCCAGAACTCCAACTCGGCATTGGGTAAACGGATCCAGGCCCCTTGAAATCTGACCTCAGAGATGCCAGCCACCACATCGAATTTTTTGTCGGGGCCGAAGCTACCTCGGCTGTGAACCGCGATTCCTGTAAGAGTAGTGTAAAAGTGGGCCAGTCGGGTGAGGTCAGGTGACACAAAAGCAGCGTGGGCAAACCACGGACACGCAACCCCTGCGGGCGCCCACGGCGTGCCCTCAAGCTCGAGTAGGTTATCCTCCGGATCACGCAGATAGACGTAGGTGTTCCCGGTTCCGAGCCCTGATGGACGAGCGTGAAAACGCGCACCAGCACCAGTCAACGAATTAAAGAGCCTGTCGGATATGGGCGTCTGCAAACAGATATGGCGAATGCCAGCCGAGTAGACCTGCCGCTCGGTACGGACAGCATCTTTGCTGCAAGAGAAATTTAAAAGTTCTAGACAACCCAACGTGCCCTGAAGAAACGCAACCTCGCCAGAGGCATCATCGAGCTGCAAAATTGTCCGGTTTTCGGGTGTATCGGCGATCGTAAATCGATGCGCCAAAGAAAACGCTTGCTCACGAGTGTAAAAGTCCAAGGCGACGTCGAGGTTTGCCACTGTGAGCCCGGTGTGGTGGAGCCCCGTAATCATAATTTGGATCTCACCGTATTGGCTTCACTCGCTATCTCTGCATCAATCTTTGCACGGATTTCCCGATGGCGGTCCGCCGTAAGCGTGTATCGCAATGAAATCGCAGCGGCAATCAGTACCAGCACACAAGGGATCAAGCTGTAGCTGACAGAGAGTGCGAGTAAGGGCAACTCGCGTTCTTCCCCTGCCGAGTTGTAGTCGAAGGCACCGAGCAGCAACAGAGGAAGCCCAGCACCGAGGGCATATCCCAGCTTTTGAACCATCGTCAGTGCCGCAAAAAACAGTCCCTGCTGACGGTCGAGGGTCTCAGCGGTATCTATATCGGCAGTATCCGCGACCATGGCATGAGGCAGCATCAGAACAGCGCCGTAGCAGGCGCCTTTGACGATGAACAGCACGGTAAATACGGAGACGCCTCCTTTCGGAATGAAAAACATCGCAGCGTTGGTCGCCGCAACAACACTAAGGGCAAGAGCTAGCGCGCGATGTTTCTCGAGTCTTTTAGCTAGCCAAACCCACCCCGGCATCACCAGTAGCGCAGCCGCAAAGTACATAAAATAAACAATTCCGATATTGTTGACCCCGGCGACATCACGTGCAAAAAACACAGTGATTGTCTGGCGGAAAACCTCGCCAACTGTTGCAATCAACACGAGCACGGTGACATTCAAAAATGCGCGGTTTGCACTGAGCATGCGTAGCGCGCTGCGGATGCCGAACTGCGCCCTGCGAACTGGCAATTGCGGCTCCGGTACGAAGATGAAAGCCAGCGCGGAACAAAGCGGGATGAGCCCGATGATCACCATGCTAAGAACCGCCATGACATCTGCGCTGGTCGACCCGGGACGACTCAACACGTAGGCGGGGATGGCAGTCGATGCTATCAGTCCGATGATGCTGAAAGTCTGCGATACCGAACTGATACGCGTTCTCACATTGTAGTCAGGCGAGAGCTCAGCCGCCCATGCATGACAGGGCAGCAATATCAGCGTGTAGCCAAAATAAACCAAGGCTACAGCAATGCCAAAGTAGAGGATGTCAACGCCCGGTTCTGGCCTGAACAGTGCGTGTACCCCGACCATCATGATGGCGGAACCAAAAATCAACCAAATACGACGACGACCGATTTTTGGTCGCCATCTGTCCGATAACACTCCGATTATCGGGTCAGTCACGAAATCTGATAATCGCGCGAGGATCAATGCAACGCCTATGAGTTGCAAACTCAGGTGCATCTGACCCGAGTAGAGCGGCGCGAGATAGATGGCAATTGGTAGCCCGATCATGCCTAGTGGCAGTTGAACCATGCCGAAGGCAATCACCCGAAATAGCCCTAAAGGTCGCTCAGCAAATGCAGTAGCTGTTGACACGCCGCATGCCCCCCGACGTCGCTTTATCCGTGCTAGGGCGGTGCACTAGAGCGGAAAGATGGTATGTCCACCGTCGATCACCACTGACTGTCCTGTCATGAAGTCACTATGTCGGGAAGCAAGATAAACAGCGATCCCTTCCATATCTTCGAGCTTGCCGATATTTCCTGACGCTACCCGCCGACGCGCACCATCCTGAAACGCTTTTGGAGTATTGAGGGATAACTCCGTTTCAATAAAACCGGGGAGGATGGCATTAACCTGAATATCGCTGGGACCTAATTCGATGGCAAGCGACCGAACCAGTCCATTGACAGCTGCCTTAGTCATGCAATAACCGGCTGCCGTGGGCAAGCCCAGCATCGAGGCTACCGATGAAGTCACAATGAGCTTGCCACGTAACTTTTCTCGCAACCAATGGCGGGTTGCGAGCTGGAACGTGTCGATCACGCTCTGCACATTGAGATCGTGTGTTGCGGTCCAGTCGCTGCGATCGAGGTCGATAAAACGCCCCCGGTTGCCGGGACCGCCCGCGTTGGCGAAACAGCTGTCGAGTCGTCCAAATGTATCGAGTGTTTGTGCGAACGCTGCTGCCGAGGAGGTGGGATCGGTCACGTCAGCGCTGAAGCTGCAAGCGACGCCTCCTAACGACTGCAGTTCGGCAACTGCAGCAAAATTTTTTTCCACATTGCGACCCCAGATTGCAATTGAGGCGCCGGCTTTGACGAGTCCTCTCGCCATAGCCAAGCCAATGCCGCCGTTGCCACCCGTAACGAGAGCGACGTGCCCTGTCAGGTCAAAAAAATCCTGCGTTCGTGTCATTTCCCGGCCGCTTTATGATGCAATTCAAGTCCCCTCGCCCAGCGGCGTTGAAAGCCTCGCCAGTAGTCTGGCTGTGAATCTCCGGCTCTCACTCCACCCCATTGCTGACCAAAAACGCTCGGCCATTGACCATCGTTGGCATAAGGAGTTGGCACCTTCAAGTAGTTGCGTTTGTAGGTATCGCCCTTGAGATGCAAGTCCAAAAATGCACTGATGAAGTGCTCGTTGATAGCTTGGATTCGCTCCTTACGCCAAACTGGATCCGTAGTAAACTCAATTGTCGGGAAGTCAGCATCACCAGGCACTAACATTGGATTACCTGCAATGTTGTGTGCCGCCTCCCGATAGACAAGTAGATATCGTTCAGTCGCACTGACTGCTTGAAATAGACGCTTTACCCCGAGTTTGAAGTCGACTACATCGTCTTGATCGCCATCGATCAGAAGTAGCGGCGCTTTCAGGGTGGTCAGTGCGGTATCGCTCCAGACCATCGCGCTAGGCTGACCTCCCCACGGAGCCAGCGCCACCACAGCCTTAATGCGCTTGCCTATTGCCGGGTCGGGGTCAGGCAGCATTGCTCGTGCAAACGAAGGAAACTGTGCGTAGGCGGGCGCGCCGCGATCAAGCGGGACACCGGCAGTGATCAAACTTCCGTACCCACCCATGGAAAAACCGAGTAACGCGATCGATTCGAGATCGATCTGATCGGTAACAGGACGTTCAAATATCGCTTGATCAATGAAAGCTGTCAGAATTCTTTGTTGATCGACAGCACGATTGATCAATACTGAGCCGAAAGAAAGAGCAAACGAACGAGCGTCATCGAACGGCAGATCTCGATGATCTATCGAACACACGATGTAGCCACGAGACGCTAACGTCTCGCCGAGCTGACTCATGTGCTCGGCCCAGCCGCCGTAGCCGTGCGACATCAATACGAGTGGGAATCGCTCATTCGATTTGGGGGCTGATTTCTCACGCGCGAGGCCTCGCTCCTCAAGGTCCAACGCGCGCTGCCCTGGCAGTGCGCGACGGTGTTTGTAGACCACGGCGGGCATTGCGCTGTTCGGTTCCGCCGGATACCACAGTCGTACACCGATTTTCCGGTCACCGTTTGACCATTCACGGTAATCGGTGCCCACAGACAGCGGACCAGGGCCAGAAAGCTCCGGCATCTCTGCTGATCGCGGCGTCGCGCCCGCCATCGGCATAACGACCACCAGAATCAGTGACCATTTCCAGTGGCCTGAAAACACGGTCGCCATCGTGATTAGAATGCTGTCTCGATGATAATCCCGAAGGTCCGAGGTTCCAGCAGACGAACGTTGCGATAGCGGCCAATCAGCGCGTCTTCAATGATGATATTGGTGATGTTGTCTTCATCGCTAACATTCTTGACGAAGAGGCGGACACTCATACCCTTGTCGGCGCGATCAAAGCGAGCTTGCAAATCAAACGTACCCCACGAATCGATCACATCGGTTGCCGTGTTGTACTCACGCGCGAAGTATTTGTCCTGCCATAAAGCGTCGAGCCTCCAAGTCGACGTCCATCCCCCTGCAAAGGGTTGCGTCGTGAATTGAGCGCCTACTTTCACTTTCGCTGCCGGGGAGTGTGGCAATTCATTTCCAGCCAGATTGACCTGGACCGGCGGACTAGTCGCGGTCAGGCTTTGGGCAGGGTTCGCGGCATCTTCCGACAAGAAGCTGGCAATTTTGGTGTTCAGATAGGAAAGGTTGGCATCAATCAGCCAGGGTTCACTCGGTGCGTAGAGGAATTCCGCTTCAAGACCCCAGATATCCGCATCCGCATTCTTTGTTACCACGCCACCATTGATGCGCTGACCGAGTTGCAGACCCGCATAGTCATACACGAAACCGGCAAAATTCGCTTGCAGCTTGCCGTTCTGCAGCGTGTTTTTTGTACCGATCTCAAAAGCAGTGACTTCTTCTGGCCCATAAGTAGGTGCAGAGTTTGAATTGTTGAGACCGCCTCCTTTGTAGCCCGTCGAGACGGAGCCATAAACCAGCGTCTGGTCGGTAGCGCTGAGGTCTGGAGTCCAGTCGAGCGCAGCCTTACCTGTTGCTTTGCTCCCTTCGAAACTTGAAAAGACCCACGGACCCAAGGGAGCCAAAACAATCGAGCGAGATTCGCCCGAACGTTTCTCTTCTGTTTGGCGCGCGCCCAACGTCAGGCGAAGGTCATCCGCGAGCTTGAAATAGAGTTCGCCGAAGACGGCTTTGGTTTCGTTTTTCCCATTGCGGCTCAGTGCCGAGACCCTCCAGGTCTCCTCTGGGCGACCGTTAGCCTTCTGAAATGCTTCGATGGCGGGGTGCCATGTCTCAAACCCGCCACTGCTTTCGCCCTCAAGATAGAAAGCGCCGATAAGGAAGTTCCGGGCGCCGTCGTAGTTGGACGCGAGCCGAAGCTCTCCAGTCCGAGTTTCGCTCTTGCTCGTGAAACTGTCCGTGGTAATTAACCGGTCTGTGGTGACCGTGCGGCCCCTAGCGGCTGTATAGCTGATTGGTGTTCTAAAGCGGAATGGCAGATCGGAGTTGTCCCAGTCCGTATTCTGCTCCGTAGATCCTTCGGACCAAGCCAGTACTCCGGATAGCGTCAGATCGCCAAAGCGATGATCGCCATTAAACGTTAGAAATTTTTGGTCTAATTTGTAGCTTGGGTCGGTATCGGCCGCAACCTTGCGCAAGTCGGTGGGATTCGGTGCGCCAGCATAAATGTTGGTGCCAGCGGGGAAAGGCGTGAAGAAGCGCGCCAACGTGTTGAGAATAGTGGTTGTCGCATCGGGCGAATCGAAACCTAATTGACGCGGGTCGCAACCCAAAACCGGATGAGCTTTGCACAGGCGCTTGCCTTCCCGCGCACGGGTACTGTCCTCGTCGTAGTAACCGAACATCAGGGTAAAGTCGGTTTGGTCGCTCACTTCAAAAGAGGTTGTGGACCGGAATGCCCATTGATCACGACCATCGATCTGATTGCCGGTAGCGAGGTTTTCGGTGTAGCCATCGCGTTTCAGTTTGTAGGCGGAGACGCGAGTCGCGGCCTTGTCACCCAGCGGTAGATCAACGGCGACGCCGAAACGGGAGCCGTCAAAATTGCCGAGCTGCAAGTTTGCTTCACCGCCAAACGTGCGGCCTGGTTTGCGGGTGATCACATTTATTGCGCCTCCCGTCGTGTTGCGGCCGTAGAGCGTTCCTTGTGGGCCGCGCAGCACTTCGACGCGCTCCATGTCAAACAGCTCGTTTTGCGGCAGATAGCCGATCGCCGCACCGTTGACGAAGGATTGCACCCCGAGATCGGACGACCCCAAAGCATTGGTGCCAATTCCGCGCAGTGTGTACCGATCGTTGCCGGTCAGAACCGCGTTGGGTATTGAGTATTGAAGGTCAGTTGCATCCTCAATTTGAGCGCGATCTAACGCCGCCGCCGAAAAAACGGAGAGCGCAATGGGCACCTCTTGGGCCGCTTGTTCTCGCTTTTGCGCAACTACCACAACTGTTTCGAGCGCTTGTTTCTCGTTAGTGGATGCGGGCGCTGGCTGCGAGGATTCCTGTGGACCAGGAAGCGGCTGCGCATTCACCAAAGGCGTCAGAGACCCACAGCTGATTCCCCATACAGATGCGCAAAGCGCGTGCTTGATGGTCTTGTTCATACAGCCTCCCGAAGAGTGGTGGCTGAGTCTCGCGCTCTAATATACTAAAAGTCAATAAGTGATGATTTTTAGACTTTATTTGTCCTATTAAGATCGGTTTTTAGGCTTAAAAAGGTCTTTTAGTGACTTTTTATCAACTATGCCGATCGACTGGAATTTGGAACGCCTTTGGCGAGCTCCTGCGGATAGATTGGGTAACAGTTCGGACCACGATATCGATAACACCTGCAGGCATCGGCGGGCGACCCGCGGACGCCGTGGAGATCGTTTTGCAAGATGGCCAAGCGTCTTCGGAACGTCGCTCACCGGCGCCCTAGTCAAAGTCCCGTTTTGACCCCTCGACCCTTCCCGCGCGAGGTTCGGATACGCTGCGAATCTGTCTTCGGTGAGAGTCTGGGCCCGCTTGGATTCGAACCAAGGACCAAGGGATTATGAGAAGACTGGACTCAGC
>Ga0194121_10005375_pt1 | contig 17766 bp, 20 predicted proteins | sample TA2MahCa50mmetaG_FD_148609 | JGI IMG/M metagenome (GOLD analysis project Ga0194121, IMG submission 148609) | Freshwater microbial communities from Lake Tanganyika, Tanzania - TA2015020 Mahale Deep Cast 50m | ecosystem: Environmental > Aquatic > Freshwater > Lake | place: Tanzania: Lake...
ACGAGCATCCCCGGACGCGAAGCAGAGGAGATGCGATGACGAGCATCCCCGGACGCGAAGCAGAGGAGATGCGATGACGAGCATCCCCGGACGCGAAGCAGAGGAGATGCGATGAACGTAGGCGACTCGATCCCCGAGCTCCGGACCACCCCCGACAAGTACCTGCCGCACCGCTACGCGGGCGCATCGGGGGACTTCAACCCGATCCACATCGACAAGGAGTTCGCCACCGCCGTCGGGCTCCCGAGCAACATCCTGCACGGGCTCTGGATGATGGCCCAGGTCGCGCGCGCCAACGCCGCAGTTGCCGACGGCGATCCGCGCGCGCTGAAGCGGCTCTCGGTCCAGTTCCGGGGAATGGGCTTCCCCGAGCAGGAGCTGGTCGTGACCGGCACCGTCAAGGAGGAGGCCGACGGCAAGGTCGTGATCGACACCGTCGCCGCCCAGGGCGATAACCAGGTGATCCGCAACGCGGAGGCCGAGGTCTCGGTCGCCTAGGCCGCGGCCTGGAGCGCTGCGGGCGCTCCTAGAATCAGTCTGGTGCTGAGCGAGCGACAGAGATCCATCCTGGGCGCGGTCGTGGCCGACTACGTGAGCGGCGGCAGGCCCGTGGGCTCCCGCGCGCTCGCCTCCGACCACGCGCTCGAGTGGAGCCCCTCCACGATCAGGGCCGAGCTGGCCTCGCTCGAGGACCTCGGCTTCCTCACGCACCCCCACACCTCTGCCGGACGGGTGCCCACCGACGCCGGCTACCGCTTCTACGTGGAGCAGCTGCTGGCGAGCTCCCAGGCTCTCCCCGCCCCCAGCCAGGGGGAGCTGCGGCTCTCGCAGATGCGGCGCGAGATCGAGTCCGCGATTCGCGACACGACGGAGGCGCTCTCGCGGGTCACCGACCTCGTCGCGCTCGTCAGCGCGCCGCCGCTGAACACCGCGACCATCCACCGTATCGAGGTGCTGCGCCTGCAGCCGCTGCGCGTGATGGTCGTCGTGATCGCCTCCAACGGCGTCGTCTCCAAGCGCGTCTTCAGCTTCGCCGCGGACGTCGACCCCGGCCTGGTCGAGTGGGCGTCCAGCTACCTGAACGAGCGGCTCTCCGGTCTCGCGATCGGCGCGCGCATGGCCGTCTCGCGCCTGGGGGCCCCCGAGCTGAGTGAGAGCGAGCGCAGCTTCCTCGCCGAGATCTCCTCGGCCTTCACCAACATCGAGGACTCGGCGGCCGAGGAGACGCTGTACGTCGACGGCGCCTCGCACCTGCTCTCCGAGCAGCGATCCGAGGACCTGCCCGACGCCGAGGAGCTGATGGAGGCGCTCGAGCGGCGTGTGAACGTGCTCAACACGCTGCGCTCGGCGCTCGAGGAGCGCTCGGTGTTCGTCTGGATCGGGAACGAGAACCCGCAGCCGGAGCTGCGCTCGGTCAGCGTCGTCGGGGCCAACTACGGGCTCGGCTATCGCAACCTGGGCGCGGTCGGGGTGATCGGGCCGCTGCGGATGGACTACGCGACCGCGATCGCCTCGGTGCGCGAAGCCGCCAGCGAGCTCTCCCGCTTCTTCGAGATCGTCTACGACGAGTAGGCGGGGACGGCGATGGCGAAGCGCGACTACTACGAGGTGCTGGGCGTCGGCCGGGGCGCCTCCGAGGCGGAGCTGAAGAGGTCCTTCCGGCGGCTCGCCCGCGAGCTGCATCCCGACGTCAACGCCCATGATCCCCAGGCCGAGGAGAAGTTCAAGCAGGCAGCCGAGGCCTACGAGGTGCTCTCGGACCCCGAGCGCCGCCGCACCTACGACCAGTTCGGCCACGAGGGCCTGCGCTCCGGGGGCTGGAGCTCCGAGACGGCCGGCTTCTCGAGTATCCAGGACATCTTCCAGACCTTCTTCGGCGACTCGTTCGGGGGCGGCTCCTCGCGCGGGCCGGTCGCGGGCGGCGACATCCTCGTCGAGGCCGAGGTGACGCTGGCCGAGGTGCTCGAGGGAACCGAGCGCGAGCTCAGCTTCGAGGCGATCGAGGTCTGCGAGCACTGTCACGGAAACGGAGCCGAGCCCGGCACCCCGATCCGCACCTGCGAGCGCTGCGAGGGCAGCGGCCAGCTGCGCGAGCAGGTGCGCAGCGTCTTCGGCCAGGTGATTCGCGCCGTGCCCTGCGACGCATGCGACGGCGACGGACGCGTCGCCGAGAGCCCCTGCGACGCCTGCGACGGCGCCGGCAGGGTCAGCGGCGAGCGCACCTGGGAGGTCGACATCCCCGCAGGCATCGAGGACGGGCAGCGGATCAGGATCTCCGGGGCGGGGCACGCCGGAGGCGTGGGCGCGCGCGCAGGAGACCTCTATGTCCAGGTGGCGGTCGCCGCCGACGAGCGCTTCGTCCGCCAGGGCACCGAGCTGATCACGCGGCTCGAGGTGCCGGTGACGACCGCGATCCTGGGCGGCGAGATGACCGTGCCCTCGATCGAGGGAATCGAGGCGGTGATGGTTCCCGCCGGGGTGCAGCACGGCGACGTCGCGGTGCTGGGCGGCGGGGGGCTGCCGGCACTGCGCGGCAGGGGCCGCGGCGACCTGCACGTGGTCTTCGAGGTCTCGGTGCCGGCCGAGCTGACCGAGGAGCAGCTCGCGCTCGTGCGGCAGCTCGATGAGAGCCTCAGCGAGCGGCAACCCGCGGCGAGGCGCGAGCGCAAGTGATCCGGCTCGCCGTTCGCTGCGAGCCCGAGTACGCCGAGAACGTGCTCGCCAACCTGCTCGAGCTCGCCCCCAACGGCGTCGAGGAGGAGCACGGGCCGGACTGGGTCGAGTACGCGATCTACGGCCCCCCGGGCGAGGTCCCCGAGCTGGGCGAGCTTCAGGCGGCTGCGGGCGGCGAGCTCGTCGACGTCTCCACCACCACCGTCCCCGACGACTGGGCCGACCGCTGGGCCGACTTCCACAAGCCGGTCGTGGTCGGAGATCGCCTCGCGGTGCGCCCCTCGTGGTGGGAGCCGCACGACTCCCTGATCGACGTGCTGATCGACCCCGGCCGCGCTTTCGGCACGGGCGGGCACGCCACAACCCGCCTCAGCCTGGCGCTGCTGATCGGGTTGGAGGAGGCCGGCGAGGCCGGCGGTGCGCTGGCGGACTGGGGCACAGGCTCGGGCGTGCTCGCGATCGCGTCGGCGAAGCTCGGCTGGGAGCCGATCACCGCCTGCGACCGCGAGCCCGCCGCGCTCGAGGCCGCGGCCGCGAACGCCGAGTTCAACGGCGTCGAGCTGGCGCTGGAGCGCGTGGACGTGCGCGAGGACGCGCTACCACTCGCCCCGACGGTGTCCGCCAACCTGACCGCGTCGCTGCTGATCGCCTGCGCCGGGCACCTCGCAGCGGTCGGCGAGCGCCCCCAGACCCTGATCTGCTCCGGGATGCTCGTCGAGCAGCTCGACGAAGTCGCCGCCGCCTTCGCCCCAACCGGGCTTCAGCTGGCGGAGACCGGCACGGAGGGGGATTGGGCGGCGATGTTGCTGCGCACAGCGGGGGAAGGGTGAGCGTGGCGAAGCCGGCCGACGCGCTCGCCGTCGTCAAGCGGGCCTACGAGGAGCTCGCCGGCATGGATCGCAGGATCCCCGACGAGGACGCCCGAGCGCAAGGCCCGTTTGGGGACGTGTTGTCGCCGGACGTCGAGTTCAGCTTCCTCGGCCCCGGGTGGGAGGCGGGGGACGACGTCACCGGCCTGCCCGGCTTCGGCCGCGGGCTCCGCGAGATGCGAGCCGCCGGGGAGGGGTGGGTGGAGTCCTTCGACAGCTACCGGCAGTGGCCGACCGAGTACCTCGCCAAGGGCGACCGGGTGATGGTGCGATTGCGCACGGAGGCGACGCTTGCCGGGGGGTCGATCCCGATCGAGGCGGGGCAGGGAGCGCTGCTCACGGTTCGCGAGGGGCTGATCGTCCGTTTCCACTTCTTCTACGCCGCCGACGACGCCCTGCTCGCTCTGCGGCAGGCGTGAGCCCGCTCGGCAGAATCCCCTGAATGGACGCACAGCGCTCGCTTCCGATCGCGATGTTCGACTCCGGGGTCGGGGGTCTGACGGTCCTCCACGAGTGCCTGGTCTCGCTGCCGGAGGAGGACTTCGTCTACCTCGGCGACGATGCGCGCTTCCCCTACGGGGCGCGCAGTGCCGAGGAGCTGCGCGCGAACGTCTCCCAGGTCTCGCGCTGCCTGCTGGAGCGCGGCGCGAAGCTGCTCGTGATCGCCTGCAACTCGGCCACCTCGGCGGGCCTGGAGACCGCCCGGGAGGTGGCCGCCGCGCACGACGTCGAGGTGGTCAGCGTGATCGGCCCCGAGGCCGAGATCGCCGCGGCGGTGACCCAGACGGGGCACGTCGGGGTGCTCGCGACGCCCGCCACTGTTCGCAGCGGCGCCTATCGCCGGGCCCTGGCGAGCCAGCACAGGCCGCTGACGATCACCGAGGTCGAGGCGCCGGACCTGGCCGCGGTGATCCAGCGCGGCTTCCCCTTCTCGGAGAGCGTGGTCGAGATGGTCCGCGCCTACTGCCGCCCCCTCCAGGGCGCCGAGGTGGACACCGTCGTGCTCGGCTGCACCCACTACCCGCTGGTGGCGCCGATGCTCCAGCGCACCCTCGGGCGGGACGTGCGCCTGGTCAGCGCGGGCCACGCGATCGCCGCGACCGTGCAGCGGACCCTCGCCGACAGCGGGCTCGCGCGGGAGGGCGGCGAGGAGGGGAGCTACAGCTTCATCTGCACCGAGGACCCGCACGCCTTTCAGGAGCTCGGCACCCGCTTCCTGCAGATGCCGCTCGGCGAGGTCGAGCTGGTGGAGCTGCCTTGAGCGACGGCTCCGGCGTCAGCATCGCACTCCGCCGGATCCCCGCCCACGACCACCGGCGCCGGCTCCGCGTGAGCGGGCACTACGCTTAGGCGCGTGGCGATTCTCGAGCAGGTCCAGGAAGACGTGAAGGCGGCGATGAAGGCCGGCGAGAAGGACAGGGTCGGCCGGCTGCGCATGCTCGTCAACGCGCTCCAGCAGGAGGCGAAGGAGGGCTCCGACGACGAGGTCGCCGCGCTCCAGCGCGAGCGCAAGCGCCGCCTCGACGCCGCCGAGGCCCTGCGCGAGGGCGGCCGCGAAGAGGCGGCCGCCGCCGAGGAGGCCGAGGCCGAGCTGATCGAGGGCTACCTGCCCGCGCAGCTCTCCGACGAGGAGCTGGCCGAGCTCGTCGCCGCGGCGGTCGAGGAGGCCGGCGCAAGCGAGGCGAAGGACATGGGCGGGGTGATGAAGGCGCTGATGCCGAAGCTCGGCGGCCGCGCCGACGGCAAGCGGGTGAGCCAGGCCGTGCGCGAGAAGCTCGGCTCCTAGGGACCCTTGGCCCGCCGCCAGCTCACCGTCGACAACTCCGTGGCAGCCGAGCTCGCCGGCTCCGAGGATGCCGTCCTGCGGACCCTGGAGGGGCACCTCGGCTGCGAGCTCTACCTGCGGGGCAACGTGCTCACCTTCGACGGCGAGGCCGGCGACGTTCGCACGGCCGAGACCGTCGTCGGCGAGCTGGTGGACCTGATCGAGCAGGGACACGAGATCGCGCCCGGCACGATCGAGGCCGTGACGGGCGCGCTCGACAAGGACCGCAGCCCGGCCGAGATCCTCGAGGACGTCGTCTGGCAGCACCGCAACACGCGGGTCGCGCCGAAGACCGTCAACCAGAAGAGCTACGTCGACTCGATCCGCAATCACACGATCACCTTCGGGATCGGCCCGGCGGGAACCGGCAAGACCTTCCTCGCGGTGGCGATGGCCGCCGCGGCCCTCTCGCGCGGCGAGGTGCAGCGCGTGATCCTGACCCGTCCCGCGGTCGAGGCGGGCGAGCGCCTCGGCTTCCTGCCCGGCGACATCCAGGCCAAGGTCGATCCCTACCTGCGGCCGCTGTTCGACGCGCTCTACGACATGCTCGACCCCGACAAGGTCAACGCCTACTTCGAGCGCGGCACGATCGAGGTCGCGCCGCTGGCTTTCATGCGGGGAAGAAGCCTGAACTCCTCTTTCGTGATCCTGGACGAGGCGCAGAACACGAGCCCGGAGCAGATGAAGATGTTCCTGACCAGGCTCGGCTTCGAGTCGAAGATGGTGGTCACCGGGGACATCACCCAGATCGATCTCGAGCAGGGTGCTCGTTCTGGCCTGGTGGAGGTCGGCGAGATCCTGGGCGAGGTCCAGGACATCAGCTTCATCCGCTTCGGCGGAGAGGACGTCGTCCGCCACAAGCTGGTGCAGCGGATCGTCGCCGCCTACGGCGAGCACTCCGAGCGCCGCGGTCAGGCGCAGCCGGATCGCGGCGCAGAGCCCGAGCGAGACTGACGCCCGTGGATCTCTCCGACGTGCCGGCCGAGCTGCGCTCCCCGGTCAGCGCCGCGCTGGACGCCGCCGGCGTCCGCGACGGCCACCTCGCCGTCGAGCTGGTCCACGAGGGGCGCATGCGGACGCTCAACTACGCGCACCGCGGCGTCGACGAGGCGACCGACGTGCTTGCCTTCCCGATCGACGACCAGCCCGCCGAGACGGGCCCGCGCGAGCTCGGCGACGTCTTCATCTGCCCCGAGCGCGCGAGCGACGTGGTCGAGGCCGCCGTGCACGGCACGCTCCACCTCTGCGGCTATGACCACGAGGACGACGAGGGCGAGATGCTGGCGCTGCAGGACCGGGTCATGGCCTCGCTGCGGAGCTGATGACGCGCGCCGGCTTCGTCGGCCTCGCCGGCCGCCCCAACGCGGGCAAGTCGACGCTGGTCAACGCGATCGTCGGCGCTCACGTCGCGATCGTCTCCGATCGCCCGCAGACCACCCGGCGCGCGATCCGCGGCGTCGCCACCGACGAGGCCGCCGGCTGGCAGCTGGTGATGACCGACCTGCCCGGGGTCCAGCGCCCCCGTGACGCCCTGACCGAGCGCATGCAGCGGCGGGTCGAGCGCGAGATCGCCGACTCCGATGCGGTCCTGCTCGTGATCAACGGCGAGCAGGGGGTGGGGCCGGGCGACCGCTTCATCTCCAAGGCGCTGCTCGCGGTCAACGCCGACACGCCGGTGCTCTGCGCCGTCAACAAGCTCGACCGCGTCAGCGACGCCGAGACCGCGGCCGTGCTGAGCGCGGCCGCCGAGCTCGGCGGCGTCGACGAGGTCTTCCCGCTCAGCGCCAAGGCGGGGGAGGGCCTGGAGCCGCTGGTGCAGCGCCTCGCCGAGCTCGTCCCCGAGGGGCCGTTCATGTTCCCGCCGGAGCAGCGCTCGGACGTGCCGAGCGAGGTGCAGCTCGCCGAGCTCGTCCGCGAGCAGGTGCTGCGCCGCACCCGCGAGGAGCTGCCGCACGCGGTCGAGGTCGAGGTCGAGGAGGTCGACGAGCGCGACGACGGCCTGACCGAGGTCCACGCCAAGGTCTGGGCCGAGACCGAGTCCCAGAAGGGCATCCTGATCGGCAAAGGCGGCGCCCGCATCAAGGAGATCGGGACCGCCGCCCGCGCCGAGCTCGAGCGCGAGCTGGGGACGCGGGTCTTCCTCGACCTGCAGGTGCGCGTGCGGCCGAGGTGGCGCCGCGACGAGGGCCTGCTCGACCGCCTCGGGATCGAGTAGGTGTTTTTCGTCGCCTTTGTCACGCCCGGCGTGACAAAGGCGTCGAGCTACCTACCGAGGAGCGTGCGCAGCGGGGCTGCGATCGTGCGGGGCTCCTGCCGCAGCTGCCGATGGGTGAAGCGCAAGACCCGGTAGCCCCGCGCCTGAAGGTCGGCGTCGCGGGCCCGGTCACGCTCGAAGGCGTCGCGCGTGCCGTGATACTCGAAGCCGTCCGTCTCGACGACCAGTCGAGACTCGCGCCACAGGAAATCGACCTCGTAGGGGCCGATCCGGGCGTTGACGATCGGCCGGGGGAGACGGTGGCGACGACAGAGGCGCAGGAAGCGCCGCTCGAGCTCGCTTCTGGTCAGGGCAGCGTCTGAACCGACCTCGGAGCGGGAGATCAGCCCGAGGTCGAGGGCCCTGCGGGCGGCGCGCTGGTGCAGCTCGTCGCTCAGCCCCAGGCGTAGATCCGCGAGGGTTCGAGCGGGGTCGGTGAGTCGGACGCCGGCCTTGACGGCGGTCTGTTCCGGGGTCAGGGTGCGGGAGCGGTGGATGATCAGCCCCGCTCGTTTGCGCCGCCCGCCTTCTGGAACGGTGAGGTGGATGGGACCGACGGCGCGCGGCATCAGGCCCCATAGCTCCGCCGCGCTGCGGTGGCTGAGGACGGCGCTCTCTCCGAGCGCCATTACGGCTGCCAGGCAGCGGCCCTCGAAGGTCACGGCGCGGTGCCCGACCGCGTAGACGCCGCGGTGGAGGCGATGCAGCCTGCCGGCTCCGACGCGCCGCCGCATTCCCTCCCCGCTGATGCCCGCGTCGAGCAGCTGGGCGGTCGTGACCACGCCGTGCTGTCGGGCGGCGACCTCCGCCATCGTTCGGTCCGGCTCGACGCGTTTGTCACGCATACCGTGACTAAGGCGTCGGGTCACGCGGCTCGCCCCCGATGAACCGCTCCCGTCAGGCGCGCGGCGGGCGATTCGTACACTTGGCCGCATGGTCACCGATGCGGCTGAGGTAGCCCGGCACGTCGCGCGCGTGCGGTTCGACGAGCGCGGCCTCGTTCCCTGCGTGATCCAGGACTCGCGGAGCGGCGAGGTGCTGACGCTCGCCTACGCCAACGAGGAGTCGCTGCGGCTGACCCTGGAGACCGGCGAGGTCCACCTCTACAGCCGCAGCCGCGACGAGATCTGGCACAAGGGCGCGACCTCGGGCAACGTCCAGCGCGTGACGCAGTTGCGCTACGACTGCGACGGCGACGCCCTGCTGGCTCTGGTCGAGCCGGCCGGGTCCGCCTGCCATACGGGCGAGCGATCCTGCTTCTACCGCGACCTCGAGGGCAGCGCCGACGGCAGCGTCGACGGGCCACGATTCGACGGCGAGCCGCTTCCGGTCCCCTTCGAGGCCCTGCCCGAGCTGGAGCGGACGCTGCTCGAGCGCAAGCGCGACCGGCCGCAGGGCAGCTACACGGTCGAGCTGCTCGACGACCCCTCGCTCGCCGCGAACAAGGTCAAGGAGGAGGCGCGCGAGGTGGTCAAGGCCGTCTCCTCGGAGTCCGAGGAGCGGATCGCCGAGGAAGGCGCCGACGTGATCTACCACATGGCCGTGCTGATGCTCGCCCGCGGCGTCTCCATGGCCGAGGTGCTGCGCATCCTGAACGGGCGCAGGAAGTGAACGGGCGCGGTGCGCGATGAGCCCGACGGCCGCCACCGCCCTCCCGGGCCTCGAGCCTGACCTCGAGCGCGCGCGCGAGCTCGCCGAGGACGCGAACGTCGTCCCGGTCCGCTACCGCTTCGTCGAGGACATCGAGACCCCGGTCAGCGCCTTCCTGAAGCTGCGCGGCGACGGGCCCGCCTTCCTGCTGGAGTCGGCCGAGCAGGGCCGGCTCGGACGCTGGTCGTTCCTCGGCTTTCGCCCGCGCGCGATGCTGCGCTGGAGCGACGGCGTGCTCGGCGAGTGGGAGGGGGAGCTCGATCCCGGCGCCGCGCCGGCGCGCACGAGCGAGGTCGGGGATCCCTACGCAGCGGTGGACGAATACCTCTCCAGGTACACCATCGCCGAGTCCGACCAGTTGCCGCCCTTCTCGGGCGGCGCGGTCGGCATGTTCGGCTACGACCTCGTGCGCACGGTCGAGACCACGCTCGGCGAGCCCAACCCCGACCCGCTCGGGCTGCCCGACATGGCGCTGATGATCAGCGACGTGCTGGTGGCCTTCGACCATCAGCGCCACGAGGTCTCGATCATCGCCAACGCGTTCGTCGAGGACGGGGGCATCGAGGAGGCATACGCGAGGGCCGCCGAGGCGATCGCGGACGTCCGCGAGCGGCTGCGGCAGCCCGTTCCGAGCACGACCGGACCCGAAGCAGAGGACGCGCGGCGGGATGGTGAAGCCATTGACTGGACTTCCAACATGACGCGCGAGCAGTTCGAGGCGAACGTGGAGCGGATCGTCGAGTACGTGCACGCCGGCGACGCCTTCCAGGTCGTGCCCAGCCAGCGCTTCAGCGCCGAGGTCCCGGTCGAGGCCTTCTCCATCTACAGGGGGCTGCGGGTCGTCAACCCCTCGCCATACATGTACTTCCTCGACTTCGGCGACTTCGAGATCGCCGGCGCCTCGCCCGAGCCGCTGGTCAAGGTGACCGGCGACCGCGTCGAGACGCGGCCGATCGCGGGCACCTACCCGCGCTCGGGAGACGACGAGGAGGACCGCCGCCGCGGCGAGGCGATGCTGAGCGACCCCAAGGAGCGCGCCGAGCACGTGATGCTCGTGGACCTCGGCCGCAACGACCTCGGGCGGGTCAGCGAGTACGGCTCGGTCAACGTCGACGAGCTGATGGTCGTCGAGACCTACTCGCACGTGCTCCACATCGTCAGCCACGTCAGCGGCAGGCTGCGGCCCGAGCTCGGCCCGATGGACGTGCTGCGCTCGACGCTGCCGGCGGGAACGCTCTCGGGCGCCCCCAAGGTGCGCGCGATGGAGATCATCGACGAGCTCGAGCCCGCCAAGCGCTGCTCCTACGGGGGCGCGATCGGCTACCTCTCCTACACCGGCGAGCTGGACACGGCGATCCACATCCGCACCGTCGTCGTCAAGGACGGCGTCGCGCATGTCCAGGCCGGCGGCGGGACCGTCGCCGACGCCAAGCCCGCCTACGAGTACAACGAGTCGCTGAACAAGGCCAAGGCCGTCTTCCGCGCGATCGAGCTCGCCGCCGAGCAGCCGGAGTGGCCGTGAGCGTGAAGCCCGAAGGGCGTAACGCGAATACAGGTGTGCCGAAGGGGGGAGCAGACCACGTCCGCGTCCTCGTCCTCGACAACTACGACTCCTTCACCTACAACCTCGTCCAGTACCTGGGCGAGCTGGGGGCCGAGATCGAGGTCGTGCGAAACGACGTCGCGACCGTGGACGAGCTGCTGTCGCGCGAGCCCGACCGCCTGGTCGTCTCACCGGGCCCCTGCACGCCCGCCGACGCCGGCGTCTCGATCGAGGCGATCCGGCGCTTCGCCGAGGCCGGCACTCCGGTCCTGGGCGTCTGCCTGGGGCACCAGTCGATGGTCGAGGCCTTCGGCGGCAAGGTGATCGTCGGCGACCCGATCCACGGCAAGTCGGCCGAGGTCAGCCACGACGGCAAGGCGGTCTACGAGGGCCTGCCCAGCCCGCTCGTCGCCGGGCGCTACCACTCGCTGATCGCCGACCCCGACCTGCCCGACGAGCTCGAGCTGACCTCGACTTACGCCGACGTGGTGATGGGGGTCCGCCACCGCGAGCTGCCCGCCGAGGGAGTGCAGTTCCACCCCGAGTCGGTGCTGACGCCGCAGGGCAAGCACCTGCTGGATAACTTCCTCAAGCCCTAGTGCCGAACGAGATCCTCACCCGCGCCATCGACGAGCTCTGCGAAGGCTCGCATCTGACGGCCGACCACACCTCGGCCGTGCTCGCCGAGATCATGGAGGGCCGCGGCTCCGAGGCGCAGATCGCGGCCTTCCTGATCGCGCTTCGCGCCAAGGGGGAGACGGTCCCCGAGCTCGTCGGGCTGGCGCGGACGATGCGAGAGCTGGCGGCGGAGGTCGAGGTGGACCCGGAGGGCCTGGTCGACACCGCCGGGACCGGGGGAGGGCCGGCCACCTACAACGTCTCGACCACCGCGGCCCTGATCGCCGCCGGCGCCGGCTGCCGCGTCGCCAAGCACGGCAACCGCTCGGCCACCAGCAAGTGCGGCTCGGCCGACCTGCTCGAGGCGCTCGGGGTCAGCATCGAGCTCACGCCCGAGCAGGTGGCGACATGCATCGACGAACTCGGCTTCGGGTTCATGTTCGCCCCCCGTCATCACGCCGCCACCAGGCACGTCGTCCCGGTGCGCAAGGAGCTGGGCGTGCGCACGATCTTCAACCTGCTCGGCCCGCTCACCAATCCGGCCGGCGCCAGGCGGCAGCTGCTCGGCGTCGCCGACCGCAGCTACCAGGAGACGATCGCCGAGGCGCTGATCGGCCTCGGCTGCGAGCGCGCCCTCGTCGTCTCGGGCGACGACGGGCTGGACGAGCTCAGCCTCTCCGGCCGCACCCGCGTGATCGAGGTCAGCGATGGCGGGACCGAGGAATGGTTCGCGGACCCCGCAGAGCTGGGGCTGGAGCCGGCGCCGATCGAGGCCGTCGCCGGCGGCGAGCCGGACGCCAACGCCGCGGTGGTGCGTGGCGTGCTCGCGGGCGAGGCCGGGCCGGCTCTCGACCTGGCCCTGCTGAACGCCGGCGCCGCGATCCTCGTCGCGGGCGGCGCCGAGGACCTCGCCGCCGGCATCGAGCGCGCGCGGGAGAGCGTCGCCGGCGGCGCGGCGACTACGGTCCTGGAGAAGCTGGTCGAGCGCTCCCGCGCGCTCGCCGGCTCCGGTTAGGCTCTTCGCAGCGATGGGCATGATCGAACAGCTCGTCGAGGGCGCCCGCGCCGGCGTCGCGCGGCGCAGCGCAGAGGCGCCGCTCGAGCAGCTTCGCGCGGACCTGGGCGACCGGGGGGATGGGCGCCCCTTCAGCGAGGCGCTGACCCGACCCGGGCTCTCGCTGATCGCCGAGTTCAAGCGGCGCTCCCCGAGCGCGGGCGAGATCAGGCCCGGCGCCACGGTTGACCAGATCGTCGCGGCCTACGAGAGCGGCGGCGCCGCGGCGCTGTCCGTGCTGACCGACGAGCCCCACTTCGGCGGCGGCCTCGCCGACCTGAGGGCGGCGCGAGAGGCGTGCGAGCTGCCGATCCTGCAGAAGGACTTCGTGGTCGATCCCTACCAGCTCTACGAGGCGGCGCTGAGCGGGGCGGATGCGGCGCTGCTGATCGTCGCGGCGCTCGACGACGAGAGGCTGAGCGAGCTGCATGCCGCGGCAGACGAGCTCGACCTCGACGTGATCGTCGAGGTCCACTCGGAGCCAGAGCTGGAGCGGGCCCTGGCCGTCGACGCCGCCGTGATCGGGATCAACAACCGCAACCTGGACGACTTCACGGTCGATGTCGCCAGGACCAGGGAGCTGATCACCGACGTACCCGCAGGGGCCACCGTCGTCGCCGAGAGCGGCATCTCCGAGCGCTCGACGCTCGAGCAGCTGGAGGAGATCGGGGTGGACGCGGTCCTGATCGGCGAGGCGCTGATGCGCGCCGAGGACCCCGAGGCCAAGGTGCGGGAGCTGACCGCGGACGAGGAATCGACCCGCGAGCACCTGCTGCCGTAGCGCCGGCCGGACGGCCTCGGGCTCCTCGTGGGACCCGCCCGCGCGCTCTTAGGGAACCGTCAGCTTCCTCTTAGCCACGGTTGAGGGCGGCGTCGCATGCTGCCGGCCAGATGAAGCGCAGGGCATTTCTCTCCTCCTCCTTCGGGTCCGCCGTGATCGGCGGGCTCGTCGTCGCCGTCGCGGGGCTGGCCGCGATCGAGGCCGGTTGGATCGACGGCGACGACGAGCCGTCGTCCGGGGTCGCCCTGACGCGCCCCGCCGGCGACTCCGGCGGCGGAGGCAAGGGCCTGACCGTGAACGAGATCTACGAGCGCGACTCCAAGGGCGTCGTCTTCATCCAGGCGGGCCAGAGCGCCGGCACCGCGACCGGCGCGGGCTTCGTGATCGACGACGAGGGGCACATCCTCACCAACGCCCACGTGGTCGAGGGCGCGGATTCGATCGAGGTCGACTTCGGCGACGCGGCCGAGAGCCGCAGCGCCGAGCTCGTCGGCATGGACCCCTCTTCCGACGTGGCGCTGCTCGACGTCGAGGAGGACGACGAGCTGACCGAGCTCAGCCTCGGCGACTCGACGAAGGTCGAGGTCGGTGATCCGGTCGTCGCGATCGGGAACCCGTTCGGCCTCGACAGGACCGTGACGACGGGAATCATCTCGGCCAAGGCCCGCCAGATCCAGGCGCCCAACGGCTTCTCCATCAGCGACGTGCTGCAGACCGACGCCGCGGTCAACCCCGGCAACTCGGGCGGCCCGCTGCTCGACGGCGCGGGTCGGGTGATCGGGATCAACTCCCAGATCGCGACCCAGGGCGGTGGCAACGAGGGCGTCGCGTTCGCGGTCCCGATCGAGACCGCCCGCGAGGTCGCCGCACAGTTGATCGAGGACGGCAGCGTCGAGCGGGCCTACCTGGGCATCAGCGGAGGCGACATCACCCCCGAGGTGGCCGAGGCGCTCGAGCTCGACGTCGACAGCGGCGCGCTCGTCGACGAGGCCTACGAGGACGGCCCCGCAGCCGACGCCGGTATCCGCGGGTCGAGTGGCCAGAAGGTCGTGGGCGGGCAGCCCGTCCCGACGGGCGGGGACGTGATCACCGAGATCAACGGCGAGCCGATCGAGGGCATGGAGGACGTGATCACCGAGGTCAACGGGATGTCGGCCGGCGATGAGATCACGCTGACCGTCCTGCGCGACGGGGAGGAGACCGAGGTCACCGTGACTCTCGGTGAGCGACCCGAGCAGGTCTCCTAGGCCTCAGTCGGCGAGGCTGTCGGAGTCGGCGAGGCTCGCGGGCGCCGACAGGGACTCCTCGAGCGAGGGCGTTCTCTCGGGCTTCGCGAACAGCATCTGCACGTCCCGGATGCGGCGCTCCCGGAACCCCGCCTCGCTCATCGCCAGCCACAGCGTCCACAGCCTTCTGAAGGGCTCGTCGTAACCGAGCTCGGCCGCGAGGTCGTAGTTGGCGACGAAGCGCCGGCGCCACAGCTTCAGCGTCTCCGCGTAGTGAGCGCTGATGTCGTCCAGCCAGATCGTGCTGAGGTCGGTCTCGGTGGCGATGCAGCGCTGGATCACCTCGACCGAGGGCAGGCAGCCGCCCGGGAAGATGAGCGCGTTGGAGAAGCCGCGGGAGGCCTTCTCGAGCTCGTAGACGCGGTCGTCGATCACGATCGCCTGCAGGAAGAAGAGCCCGTCGGGCTTCAGCAGCTCCGAGCAGCGGCGGAAGAACTCCCCGAAGTACTGCCAGCCGACCGCCTCGATCATCTCGATCGAGACGAGCTTGTCGTAGCTGCCGCGAAGGTCGCGGTAGTCCTCGAGCAGCACCGTGACCCTGTCCTCGACGCCGGCGTCGGCGATCCTGCGCAGGGCGCCCTCGCGCTGCTCGCGCGAGATCGTCGTGGTCGTCACCCGGCAGCCGTAGTTGGACGCGGCGTAGGCGGCGAGCCCGCCCCACCCGGTGCCGATCTCCAGCAGGTGATCCTCGGGGGTCAGCTCCAGCGCCCTGCAGATCCGGTCCAGACGGGTGCGCTGGGCGTCCCCGAGGCTCGCGTCGGGGTGGGCGAAGTAGGCGCTCGAGTACATCATCGACTCGTCCAGGTAGAGCGCGAAGAGGTCGTTGCCGAGGTCGTAGTGCGACGAGATGTGGCGCTTGGACTTGGACTTGGTGTTCCGAGGCACCCGCCAGAGCGTGCGCTGAAGGGGGGCCAGCGCGGGGCGGAAGCGGCGGCGCCAGACGTCGAGCGCCGGCAGGTTCCTCGCCGCGATCCGGGTCAGGGTCACGGGGTCATCGGTGTCCCAGCCGCCGTCGCGGTAGGCCTCCCCGAGGCCGACGCTGCCTCCCAGCATCGCGCGGTAGAAGCTCGGCGAATGCACCGCGATGCTCGCCCGCAACTCGGATGCTGGATCGCCGAAGGTGAAGCGGCGGCCGTCGGGCTCGACAAGCTCCAGGCAGCCTCCGCTCATCCGCCCCAGAGTGCGGAAGACGATGCGCCGAGAGGCCCGTTCGCTCGGCTTCACGCGGCGAACCCTAATCCAGCGGCGGGCGCGCCGGGGCGATTCGGTCGGGCAGGCCCGCGACGCCCTGGCCCGTCTGCGACCCTAGATGCGATGACCAAGGTCAAGATCTGCGGCATGACGAGCCTCGAGGACGCCACCCAGGCGGCGGACCTGGGCGCCTGGGCGATCGGGCTGATCCACCACGCCGACAGCCCCAGGTTCGTGCAGCCCGCGGTCGCCGAGCAGATCGGTGCGGCCCTGAAGCGCCGCTGCGAGGTCGCCGGAGTCTTCGTCAACTCGACCATGGAGGAGGTCGTCGGCGCCGCCGAGCGCGAGCAGCTGACGCTGCTGCAGTTCCACGGCGACGAGGGCCCTTCGTTCTGCGCCGAGGCGGGGCGCCGCACGGGCGCCAGGGTGATGCGCGCCTTCCGCGTTCGCAGCGCAGCCGACGTGCAGGCGGCCGAGGCCTTCCGCACAGACCTCCACCTCTTCGACGCCCACCGCCCCGGCAAGCCCGGGGGAACCGGCGCCAGCTTCGACTGGGAGCTGCTGGCCGGACGCCGCTCGCAGGTGCCGATGGTGCTCGCCGGCGGGCTGACGGCGGAGAACGTGTCCGCAGCGATCGACGTCGTCCACCCCTACGCGGTGGACGTCGTCAGCGGGGTCGAAGCCGAGCCCGGCCGCAAGGACCCCGCCAGGGTCGAGGCCTTCTTCGAGGCCGTTCACGCGAAGGCGGGAGTCGGGTGAGCCAGGCCGTCGAGGAGCGCTTCGGCCGGTACGGCGGGCGCTTCGTGCCCGAGACGCTGATCGCCGCGCTCGACGAGCTGACCGCGGCCTGGGCACGCGCGCGCGAGGACGAGACCTTCCAGGCGGAGCTGGGCCGCCTGCTGCGGGACTTCGTCGGCCGCCCGACGCCGCTCTACCGGGCCGAGCGGCTTTCGGAGCGCGTCGGCCGGCGCGTCTACCTGAAGCGGGAGGACCTGGCCCACACCGGCGCCCACAAGATCAACAACGCGGTCGGCCAGGCGCTGCTCGCCAAGCGCATGGGCAAGACCCGGATCATCGCCGAGACCGGGGCGGGCCAGCACGGGGTCGCGACGGCCACCGCCTGCGCGCTGCTGGGCCTGGAGTGCGTCGTCTACATGGGCGCCGAGGACATCCGCCGCCAGGCCCCGAACGTGGCCCGCATGAACCTGCTGGGGGCGACGGTGGCCCCGGTCGAGGCCGGGGCGCGGACCCTGAAGGAGGCCGTCAGCGCCGCGATCCGCGACTGGGTCGCGACGGTCGAGGACACCCACTACGTGATCGGATCCGTGGTCGGCCCGGCCCCCTACCCGGCCCTCGTCCGCGACCTGCAGCGGGTGATCGGCGACGAGGCCCGCTCCCAGGCGCTCGACGCCGAGGGGGCGCTGCCCGAGCGGGTGATCGCCTGCGTCGGGGGCGGCTCCAACTCGATCGGGACCTTCTACGCCTTCCTCGACGATCCGGTCGAGCTGATCGGGATCGAGCCGGGCGGCGAGGGGATCGAGAGCGGGCGCCACGGCGCCTCGCTCAGCGCCGGCTCCACCGGCGTCCTCCACGGCGCCCTCTCGGCGGTGCTCGCCGACGAGCAGGGCCAGATCCTGGAGGCCCACTCGGTCTCGGCCGGCCTCGACTATCCAGGAGTGGGACCCGAGCACGCGCACCTGCGCGACACCGGCCGCGCCAGCTACTTCCCGGTCAACGATGCCGAGGCCCTGCTCGCGTTCCGCGAGCTGGCCCGGTTGGAGGGGATCATCCCCGCGCTCGAGCCGAGCCACGCGGTCGCCTGGCTTCTTGCGGAATCGGGCTCCGAATCGGAAGACGCCGCCGCCTCCGCTTCGCGTCCGGGGGCGGCTGGGGCGGGTGCGCAGGACGGTTTTGACCTGCTCTGCCTCTCGGGCCGGGGGGACAAGGACCTGGACGAGGTGATCGCGAAGCTGGCTGAGATCGATGGCTGAGCCGGCGTCCCCGGCCGCCTCCTCGGCCACG
>Ga0194121_10005380_pt1 | contig 17746 bp, 18 predicted proteins | sample TA2MahCa50mmetaG_FD_148609 | JGI IMG/M metagenome (GOLD analysis project Ga0194121, IMG submission 148609) | Freshwater microbial communities from Lake Tanganyika, Tanzania - TA2015020 Mahale Deep Cast 50m | ecosystem: Environmental > Aquatic > Freshwater > Lake | place: Tanzania: Lake...
AGACTACAAAGCACCATATAGCTGCGTTCCTTCGGTACTCAGATCCTCAAATACAGTTAGTATTCTGCGGTCTTGCGTGCCTCAGCGCCTTGCTCTCTGGCACTTATCAGCCTATTGCAACGGCCTCTATCTGGGGCTAAAGATAATGCCTTACAGAAGGCTTGCATGCGACTGGCTGCTGCCTCTAAAGTCTTGGTATCTGAGGCATTGCCACTATGACTTTCCATCCAAATTGGAAAATTAGAGGCTCCTGTTGTAGCTAACAATAAGGTCATCTGTTTGAGATCAAAACGATGGTTTTTGGCATAACCATGCATAGGAATGGTGGTGTCAGTAGTATTTGCAGCATCCTCATAAGATGTTCCATAGAGACTCAATGTGGTCGTATACAGATGCACTGACTTGCCTAAAAGATTGTGTTTCAATGCCATAGAAAGTGCCAACTGGGAAAATATAGTTTGTTCCCCATAGTTATGAATCGCATCTAGAAAACGACCTAGGGAATCATCATGGAAATCACACTGAAGTATGTGAGGCTTTTGAGTACCGGAGCAACACAAAAGTTAGGATGGTTAGATGGGTTTTGCAATGGCCTCAGCTTCTGGATTACAATGGCTGATAATCAATAAAAATAAATCAATTATTGAGGTCTTTCCACCAGGCTATGTGTGTGCCAAGATAAGGTGGCACAGTTTGTTGGAAAGACCCTGCGATATATTATTTAATACTCAAATGATCCAATCTGTCGATCATAACTTTTAATTTTACTATAGTTCTTGAGTTATCTTCGCACATAAAATTCGACGAAAGAATGAAAGTTTGTTTTGCGTCGTTGAGATGCCTTATAAGGCAAGAACGTAGGTTTTCTTTTCCTGTTTTTGCACTGCAAGTTCGAGTAGCTTCCCCATCTACTACTCCAGCTTCTATGACATCCTGTACTAAGTCAAAATTCCTTCTCCAAATACTATTTGATAGGTGTTTTACATTCAACTTTAAATTGAGTTGTTCGTGACATTTTTTTAGCACTTCTTTGAAGTTTAGTCCTTTTTGTTTCGCATAAGTATCCAGACAACGAAGGGCAACACCAGCCTTCTCACATGTTGGTGCATAATATATTTTCATGTACTTCTCATTTAGCAAGATATTTTCTTGGGAATCTTCACCATGAAAGTCAGGTATACTTGGCTGAACTCTATTAAAAAGTGTAGGATAACTTCTTTTTAGATAAGATATGATTCTATGTAAATCTTCAGGACCAGCTGCAAGAGTGTAACCATGCTCGCTCAGAATCTGATATGCATCAGGATGTAATACATTAGTCGTATATGCATGAGGATTATAATTATATGCATTAGGATGTAATACATTAGTCGTATTTGAACTTTTTTCATCTATGATTTCAAATGCATGCCTATATAGTGCTACATCGTTAGGTTCCATACTACGGAGTAAATTTATTCTTGCTTTGACTGTATTATTTGTGGTGGCTATTAGTTTAGGTAGTATATCAAGTATTTTACAGTCTATTGCATCCAAGAAATAATCGGGCGAACTATCTATAGTACATCTGTGTTTTATGGCTTGATAGCTTCCATATTGCTGCAGTAAGGCTTGATGGTCTTCTTTTGCTTGATTTGTAAGCTCTAGCTCTGTGATTCTATCCATGAGATCCAACGCACGGATCACAAGCTCAGCTTTTTCGTTGTCTTTTCGTACCTTTCTACAAATGTTATCGAGTACTCGCCTAGGCTCATTAGCAGTCAAAAGTTTCACACATGTGTCGGTTAAATGGAACTGAGCAAGTGTACGATTGTGTCTTGACATAGGCCTATTGCCTTGTAAAACATGTACGGTAACGCTAGATTGATTGTCTGTAGCTGTCGAGAAAACTTCTGATTTTTTGCATGGAATAGTAGTATTGGCCTCAATTAGTTTAGTAAACACAAGACCTATATCTACAACCCCTGCACATATTACTTGAGCGATTAGCTCGTAGGCTCCTGACCGCACTCCATCATATACATGATACGATGATAATCTAAGCCCTGTTTCTCTACTAGCCGACTTTATTGCCTGATGAAGTGGAAATTTTCTTTTGTCAGCAGCTGCTTTAAAAGCAATAAAAAGATGTGTATTATCAGATTCCTGATCGTGATGGTTGTTTTTGGATTCAAATATTCTAGCGTATAATACATTTAAATTTAAATCTTCCTCTATTGCTTCTAAACTATTGTCTGTTACAGCCCTATCCTGAGCAACATTTTGTGGTTCTATGGCATGGTAGGTTGCTACATGACTGCAAGCTGTGAGTAAGGAATGTATAAAAAAAAACATCCAAAGACTAGCCTTACCTATAAAGTTTTTTTTGTGTTTCAAAAGTTTCATATTATTGCTTGTTTTAATGAAAATGAAGATTGTCTACCTGAATACTTTATGATTCGTGCGTTTCCCTGCTTTACCCTCTCACAGACCATTGCATATACTTCTGATCGTAATTTGGCGCCATTCCTCACGTACAGACATAGGCGTTTCGGTTTTGCTTTTCGCGTTTCCTACAATTTTTTGACTATAAGTGACTTAAGCAACAGGTATAGTTCTTATTTTAAGTTTAAAACTTCTTTGTTTTGGTAAAAAAACGAAGTACAGTTTCTCCTCTGCTAAAGTATAAGCATTTCAAAGTTACATTTTTTTTTGAAGACTAGCAATGGATCCTACATCATGATTATATATATTATATATATCTTCATCTGCTTTGTGTATGCTTAATTTTTCTTATTCATGGGTAGACAGCATTTTTTGGCTTTGCCTATTTTTTTGTACCTTGTGTGCTATGATTTTTAACAAAAACCAATTAACATAGGATCTATGGATTCAGAATTGACAGATCGCATCATACCTATAAATATAGAAGATGAAATGCGCAACGCTTACATAGATTATTCTATGTCTGTGATTGTAGCTAGGGCGCTCCCTGACGTCCGAGATGGCTTAAAACCGGTCCATCGGAGGGTATTGTATGGTATGTATGAGCTTGGATTACATCACCATAAGCCCTATAAAAAATCTGCTAGGATTGTAGGTGAGGTATTGGGGAAATACCATCCCCATGGAGATACTTCTGTATATGATGCCATGGTTCGCATGGCTCAAACTTGGTCTTTGCGCTACCCACTCCTAGAAGGACAAGGTAACTTTGGGTCTATTGATGGAGATGCTCCTGCAGCTATGCGTTATACCGAGGCTAGGTTGATGCTGCTTGCTGAAGAATTTATTAAAGAAATTAGCAAAAATACAGTTGATTTTCAGTTTAACTTTGATGGTTCTCTACAAGAACCCATGGTACTCCCTTCTAAGTTTCCCAACTTACTTTTAAATGGTGCTTCTGGTATTGCCGTGGGCATGGCAACTAATATGGCTCCCCATAATATGATCGAAATTTTGGATGGAGTGATTGCCTATATTGATAATCCTGATAGTACCGTTTCTGATTTAATGACCCATGTTATTGCCCCTGATTTTCCTACAGGAGGTATTATATATGGTTATGAGGGAGTGCGAGATGCCTTTGAGACAGGAAGGGGGCGCATCGTCTTGCGTGGTAAAGCAGTAATTGAAACAGTAGGTAATGACAAAAATCAAATTATTGTTACTGAAATACCTTATCAGGTTAATAAAGCCGCTATGATTGAAAAGACAGCGCAGTTTGTCAATGAAAAAAAAATAGAGGGGATTGCAGACATTAGGGATGAATCCGATAAGGAAGGCATGCGTATTGTTTATGATCTTAAACGTGATGTGGTGCCTCATATTGTACTAAACAATCTATACAAACAAACGCAGCTTCAAACCATTTTTAGTGTCAATAATATTGCCCTAGTCGATGGTAGACCTAAATTGCTCAATCTTAAAGAACTTATTGCTCATTTTGTAGACCATAGGCATCAAGTATTTGTTCGTAAAACTACCTTTGATTTAGAGCAAGCAAAGAAGAAAATACACCTATTAGAAGGCTACCTCATTGCATTAGATCATTTGGATAAGGTCATTGCCCTGATTCGTGCTTCTCAAAATCCAGAGATAGCCAAGCAAGGATTGGTTGCAACTTTCTCTTTGAGTGAGGTGCAAGCCAAAGCCATTCTTGAGATGCGTTTGCAACGCCTTACAGCACTCGAACGTCATAAAGTTGTCGATGAACATGCACAGGTAAAAGCGGTGATAGAGCATCTTGTAAAGGTTTTAGAAGATAGGCCCTTTCGCATGGATCTCATCAAAGAAGAATTGTTGGAACTTAAAAAGCGCTATGGAGATGAACGTAGAACTGTAGTAGAATACAATTCTGATATTCTAACCATGCAAGATATGATTCCAGATACTGAAATGGTCATTATGGTTTCTAGCCAGGGATATATTAAGCGCACACCATTAGCAGAGTATCGCATACAGAGTAGGGGAGGGGTAGGGTCTAAAGGTGTCACAGTGAAAAAAGATGATTTTACAGAACATTTGTTTATAGCTACTACCCACCAATATTTATTGATATTTACAGAATATGGTAAAATTTATTGGCTCAAGGTGTATACCATACCAGAGACTAAAAAAAATACCCAGGGAAAGGCCATACAAAACCTTATCCATATTGCACCGGGAGATCAAGTACGTAGCATCATACAGGTTAGAGATCTAAAAAATGTAGAGTATGTCGCCAATCAATATGTAGTTATGTGTACCAAACAAGGTTATATAAAGAAAACCTCCTTGCAAGCTTATGCGATTCCTCGTTCTACGGGTATTCATGCTATTGTCATTCGAGAGGGCGATTCGCTTTTAGATGTAAAGCTCACCAGTGGACAAGATCATATTGTCTTGGCTTTAAAATCTGGAAGAGCCATTCATTTTAATGAGCAAGATGTGCGTCCTATGGGCCGTGTTTCTTCTGGAGTACGTGGTATTACATTGGCTGATTCTCAAGATTTTTTGGTTGGTATGGCTTGTTTCCCAACTTCAGATTTAGATCTATTGGTTGTTTCTGAGCATGGTTATGGAAAAAAATCTTCCTTGGCTGAGTATCGCATTACCAAAAGGGGAGGAAAAGGAATAAAAACCATTCAAATTACAGAAAAAACAGGTAACTTAGTAGCAGTTGTTGCTGTAAAAGATCAGGATGAATTAATGATTATTAATCAGTCTGGGATTGTGATACGTATACAAGTAACTCACTTACCTTGTATAGGTAGGGCAACACAAGGGGTTCGTCTTATCCGCTTGGGTAAAGAAGATAAGATTGCCTCTGTAGCTAAGATAGATGTTTTAGAACACATAACTGAATCACAAAAAATAAATATGGTACCAATAGATAACGCTTATAAAGCAACATATGAGCAAGATTTAAATTATATGGACGAAGATTTGCTTGTGGAAGAGGAAGAAGATTTTGAGGAAGAAGATTTTGAGTTGTATGATGAGCAAGAAGAGGATGTATAAGTATTGTTAATTATATGTTTGCTATAGAGTAGCAGAGGTTTTTTCTAATTCATTCTATGATTGATGAAATTTTTTCTGCTACTTTGTCTGTTTTTGAAGGTAAATAGGTTATTCCCTTATTGTTGTATGCTGTTCATTAAACTATTTATAACTTAATACAGCAACAGCAATTTCCCTTTGGTAAATCCATGTTATATGGTTTGTTTTCTTGTACATGATTTCTACTATATGATAAAAGAATTTGGATCTTATTTGCTTTTTTTACGCGCCATGTTTTCCAACCCAATACCATGGCGTATGTTTTTGAGTCGCTTTTTCAAAGAGTGTCTGCATATAGGGATAGACTCTCTCTTTATAGTTTGTATCATTTCAATTTTCATGGGTGGCGCTACTTGTATTCAGCTCTCGTCTCAGCTTAAAATCCCCTTAATCGGCAAAGGATTCATAGGTATTGCTGTTCGCAACATGACTATTTCTGAATTGGCTCCAACTGTCATAGGTGTTGTTTTTGCAGGAAAAATAGCTTCTAGTATTGCTAGCGAATTAGGTTCTATGCGCATTAGTGAACAAATAGATGCATTGGAAATGATGGGTGTCAATAGTGCCAATTATTTGGTTTTGCCTAAAATTATTGCCACAGTATGTATGTATCCTTTGTTGGTGATTATTGCTATGTTTCTTTCTATTTATGGGGGCTTTCTTGCTTGTAAATTTTTGATTTCAAACTCTACAGATGCCTACATCAGTGGTTTAAGGAATGACTTTGATTTTTATGAGGTAGAAGTAGCACTGTATAAATCCTTATTGCTTCTATTGCCTCATTTCAGGGATTCCATACTAGGGGGGGGGCTTTAGATGTTGGCCAAGCTAGTACTAAGGCTGTTACCAATAGTTGTATTGCTATTCTTACAGCAGACTTATTTTTGGTTTATGCTTTACTTAGTCATCGAATTTAAACCCCACTTTATATGATTGTTTTTGAGAATATCTCTAAATCTTTCAATGATAAAGTTGTTCTGGATGGAATTTCTGGTTCATTTAAGTCTGGAGAAATAAGTTTGGTGATTGGTTCTAGTGGTACAGGAAAAAGCTTGCTGATTAAGTGTTTATTGGGTTTGATTATGCCTGATCAAGGTTCTGTGTTGTTTGATGGGCGTGATTTCCTGTATAGCAATAAAATCTTACAAACTGCGATCAAAAAGGAAATGGGCATGCTTTTTCAAGGTGGTGCTTTGTTTGATTCTAAGACCATAGAAGAAAATGTTCGTTTTCCATTAGATGTGCTGACTACTATGGCTTTGTCAGAAAAGAATGATCGTGTCAATCAATGCCTACAGCAGGTAGGGCTTAAAGATATTCACAAAAAAATGCCTAATGAGTTGAGTGGTGGTATGAAAAAGAGGGCAGGTATTGCTAGAGCCATTGTGAACAATCCTAGATATCTTTTCTGTGATGAGCCTAATTCAGGACTAGATCCACAAACAGCACTTAAAATAGATGAATTAATTTCAGAAATAACCTATACCTATAAAACTACTACTGTAGTGGTCACCCATGATGTGAACACAATTTTGTCTTTAGGAGATTTTATTTTATTCTTGTATCAAGGCAAGAAGCTCTATGAAACCAGTTCTAAAGATATTGCCGATGTGGATTCAAAAGAGTTGCAGGACTTTTTATTTGTTGGTAAGTTTAGAGAACTAGTGGGTTAGGCTTGTTTGCCTTTATGGATGTTGTATAGGATATATAAGTTTATAGCTTTAAAACTAGTCTTGTTTTATGAATGAAGGTCACATAAGTTCCGATTTTAAGTTTACCCTATTAGATGGAGCAATAGTAGATTTGTCCCATCTTGCTTCGAAGGTAATTTTGGTAGTGAATACCGCTTCTCAGTGTGGATTTGCCAAGCAATTTGGCAAATTGCAAGCTTTACATGATCGCTATCATGTAGATGGGTTTACAGTACTTGGTGTCTCTTCGCAAAGTTTTGGGAAGCAAGAGTTTCAAGATGGATGCGACATAGTAGCTGCCATAAAAAATTATGGAATAATCACTTTTCCTATTACCCAGTTGACAGCTGTTCGAGGCAAAAACATACATCCGTTTTATGCATGGGCTGCTAGCCATGTATCTATCTTAGGACGTCCCAAATGGAACTTTCATAAATACTTAATAGGTAGGCAGAACCAATTCTTAACATGGTTTTCCTCTGTGACAGATCCTTTAAGCTCCAAAGTCATAGAAGCTGTAGAATCAGCACTTAAAATGAAATAACAGCCATATGGACCATGCGATATCTCTCCAAGTGTTTACCTTTAATATTTTTCAGGAAAATACCTATATACTTTTTAATCAAAATAAAGAGGCTATTGTGATTGACCCTGGTTGCACTACAGCAACTGAACAAGAACAGCTAGCTTGTTTTATACAACACCATGAGCTATCGATACAATATCTACTCAACACCCATGCCCATATAGATCATATTATTGGGAACGATTATATCGCAAACACCTACGGTGTCCCTTTATATATGCATCAAGAAGGGTTAGTTCTTTTAGATTACGCCGTTTCTTTTCAGGAACATTATGGATTTGCTGGTTATCAAAAAAGATTGCCAGATTTTTTCCTTTCTGAAGGAGATAGGATAGGTATAGAAGGTTGTTCTTTGCTTGTGATCCATGTTCCAGGTCATGCTCCAGGTCATGTGGCCTTTTATAGCGAAGCCCTAAAGATTTGTTTTGTTGGTGATACTTTGTTCAAAGGCAATATAGGTAGAACAGACCTATTGGGAGGGAGTAGGTCATTGTTGTTGAAAAGCATTCGCACAAAATTATTTGGATTACCCAATGATGTAGCTGTTTATTCAGGTCACGGTGAGCCAACAACAATTGGTATGGAAAAAAACAACGTAACGTGAACTATGGATTAAAATTCATGATAATCCATAAAAAATCTTGTTCCATTAGCAATTGCTAAAAGTCACATTTTTTAATATTTAGCGCAACATATCTATTAAGTTAGTAATAATCCATTAAAAATAACAATCTAATCCTGATCTGAGCGTAGATACTCAATTTTTGACCCATTTCCTAAGAGGCTCGTTTTTTGAATCTATTAAACATAGTATACCCTGAACCAGATTTAATCCAGATCTAAAAGTTAATCTAAGATAGATTACAACCCATACACAAACAGAGTATTGCTATGGCAGAAATAGTTGTAAAAATTTTATCTATTTTTCTGGCGTTACAGTTGCAATTTTTTTATTGTTCTGCTAGCGAATGTAGCCTCGCTTCCTTTGAAGATTATGTGGAAGCTATTTATCAAAGAAAAAATTTTGACCCCTCTTTGGATTTCGATTCCATTCGAAACACACTCCTTGAGGCTTATGCCAAGCCATTGAATTTAAATGAAATAACGCCAGAAACATTGGACGCATTGGGCATTTTATCTAAAGATCAGATGACTCATTATTGCAACCACATAGCCACAACAGGCCCCCTCTATTCCAAATATGAATTACAAGCAATTTCCCTCTTTTGATTTGGCTACCATAACACTTTTATTGCCTTTTGTGTATGTGATTGAACGTTATCATGCTTCTTTACCCTCTGTTTCATGGCGCAATATGTTTCAAGGTAATAATAATCATTGTTTGCTTCGTTACAAAACCGTTTTTAAATCTCATGCTAGGCACAAAAAAATAGATAAAAACCCAACTAGCCTTCCCTTGGGTAACTTAGATGAATATACTGTACAAATTTCTCTTCAACCTATTCATGATGTAACTGTAGGTGTTACAGCACGTACTCAAACTGGAGATGCTTTTGTATGGGATCATGCTACGCATCGCTATGGCTTTAACTTATGGTCTATTTTTGTTTTAGCAGAGCAAAAAAATATTGTAAAAAGGTTCTTATAGGTGACTATCAACTAGGGTATGGGCAAGGGTTGTTGTTACATGCTGGCTTCTCTATGGGGCATGGCACTGATGTTTTCTCTATATTTCCCTCTAATTATATTGGTATTGTGCCTTATAAGGGAATCAGCCGTATTGGATTACGTGGCGTTGCATTGACTACTGGTCTAGGCCCTATCGAATGGATAGGATTTTATAGCCTCAATTATTTGGATGCAAAATTAGAACTAGATGATAATGGATCTTATGTTCAAAGTATAGATTCAAGAGGAAAGTATGATACACTGTATCAGCTTAGCAAAAAAGGGAGTGTCGGGAAACACCTAGTTGGTTGCACAGTTTTAGCCAAATACCATAGACAGCAGTGAGAAGTAGGCATCAATCTACTGTACCATTATTATGATACCCCGATTATCCCTAAAAAAAGCGATTGTAGCAGCTATATATTCCGAGGAGATCAGAACTTATCTACTAGCTTATTTTATCACTGGTTGTGGAACAACATACTTCTATTTGGCGAATGGGGTGTAAATCTCCCTTTTTTGAACAAAATTATCAGGGAGCTTTTATAGTGGGTTCTATGATTGGTTTAACACGTTATGTGAGCTTATCTACAGCTACCTATTATTACGGAAAAGGCTTTTATACACCCTATGGTTGTGGGTTCAAACATTATATAACTGATCTGTCTAATGAAAAAGGCTTCTATGGCTGCGTTAAGATTAGTCCTGTATACAATTGGCAATTTTTGACCCAAGGCCATTTTTTTGCTACTTTACGTCCTAAACCCAGATTATCCAAAGCAAGTAGAGGGTATGTTTTGGCTTTGCGTTCTTCTTATATTTGGCGCCGGATGACTGAATGGGTCTTAGCATATAAACTGTCTCACCTTCCTAAAAATGTGTCTACAACGGTACAAGATAGAAGTGACGTGGCTAATGTTTCCATGCATAGAAAAAATAATTTTAAATTAAAGCTTAATCATCAGCTTAGATATGGTTGGTGGATCGGTTTAGAAGGGCACTATATGCTGCATGGTTGTGTAAACCATTATGATCATGGGTATGCTTGTTCAAATACACAAAAATGGAAAGGAAAATACATACAATATGGCTTGAAAATCACTTATTTTAATGCTATAAACCATCATGTGGCTACTTATTTTTATGAGTTAAACCCATTATATAGTGCTACGCAATTTAAAGCTTATCAAGGGCATGGTATAGCGTTTTGTTGGTTGGTTGGTGCTAAGTTCATTCAAAAATTGCGTTTGGAATTGAAGTATAGCTGTACACATATTTTTAAAAAAAGTATCAACCTAGCATGGAACAAACGTCATAAGACGTTTGACCCCAATAAACAGCTTATAACTGTACAATGTATATGGTTTTTTTGAGGCTGGTTGCACAAAAATAATTCTGCACATCGAAATAAAATATTGAAAATCAGTATAAAAATACTGATCCAGATGAGCTTGCTTTTTAGAGGTTGTATCAAAAATCTGGCTTTTTTCAGATTTTTGATACAAATTTTCTAATCGCCTTATATTTCTATGTACAGTTTTAAAAATATATACAATCAGTTAGCAAGAGGCTGGTTTCTATTTACTCCCTTGTGCTGCTTTGGCTCTTTCTTTTGCTAGTTCTTCCCGTGTCTCTTGTAGTAGTTGACGGCTTGCTTTTGCGTTGTCTTTATTTTCTTTTTCTTGTCTTTCCCACTCCTTTATGGCATTAATCGTGTTTTGATACTCCTCATCCGAACGCTTATATGGCATTAATCGTGTTTTGATACTCCTCATCCGAACGCTTAGAATTGTATCTGGTAGCGTTGCCACACCCTTCCAATGAGACATATAGCCCAGCTGCCGCCAAGAATTTTAAGTAAAACTTTTTATTATTGATAATTAGTTGGAATGTATTGTTTGATTTCATAAAACTTGTTTTTTTAGTTAAAAATATAAGAAAGCTTTACACTACCTGTACAGCTTTTTGTAAAGCTTTTCTTATTGTATGCATAATGTACTTAATTTATTTACCTATTAAACTCAGCTCGGTATGGCTTGATTGCATAGATCAAAAAATGTCTTTCAGACACCAATTTTATTCTAAACATAAAGCAAATTTGTTGTATTTTTTAGTCTAGCCACCCAGATTTGGGGTTGAATCATTCAAATGATATAGTAAAATATATTCCCAGTAGGGGGGACAGGTTGTATATAATTTGTATTTGAATTAAATAAAAGTTATATTTGAGGATCGAAGTTTCTAAAAAATCCTTTTTATTATTGGTTCAATTTTTTATTCAAAAGGAGTGGATTCTATTAGTTATAAAACAAAATATGCAAATAAGCAGACCATCTATAAAGAATGGTTTGTTTTAGATGCTTCTTCTCAGCCATTGGGCAGGTTGGCAAGCCAAGTTGCATTTATGATGCGTGGTAAACATAAGCCTTCCTTTACCCCTCATGTAGATTGTGGCGATCATGTTATTGTGATTAATGCTGAGAAAGTTTATTTATCAGGTAATAAAACCTATAAAAAAGAATATATTACCTATTCTGGCTATCCTGGTGGGCTTAAGAAGAAGTCTTCTCGGGAGCTTGGGGTTTCTAATGTTAAGCGTATCATAGAGCATGCTGTTAAAGGAATGCTGCCAAAAAATAGATTGGGTAGAAAGTTATTTGACAACTTGCATGTTTGCCCAGGGCCTGTGCATCAGTATTTGGCTCAAAAACCAAAAGAAATAACGCTTAAATATTAATCATGATACATATGGAAGCAGTACATGCAGTAGGCAGAAGAAAAGCTGCCGTAGCTAGAGTATATCTTGCCAAAGGCACTGGAACAATTAAAGTCAATAACAAACCTTTATTAGATTATTTTTCTGTCCCAGAAGTTGCTTTGCTTGTTAAGCAACCTTTTGAGAAGCTCAACTTGACAGATCAATATGATATGCTTATCAAAGTAACAGGAGGAGGATTTAGAGGTCAATCAGAAGCTATTCGATTGGGGATATCCAGGGCTCTATGTAAAATAGATCTAGAAAATAATAGGCCTGTACTAAAAAAAGAGGGCTTTTTAATTAGAGATGCAAGAGTTGTAGAACGCAAGAAATATGGCCGAAAAAAGGCCAGAAAGAAATTCCAGTTTACAAAGCGTTAATTTTATGTATAAAATTATTTCTTTCTAGAATGATAAAATTAGAACACAAAACTCTACTCGATGCAGGTGTCCATTTTGGCCATTTGACAAAAAAATGGAACCCTAAAATGGCTCCTTTTATTTTTATGAAGCAAAATCGGATACACGTCATCGATTTAAATAAAACGCTTACTTCCCTAGAAGAAGTAGCTTCTCATTTGAATGCTATTGCTCGTGTAGGTAAAAAAATTCTCTTTGTAGCTACCAAAAAGCAAATTAAATCTTCTGTAGAGAAAGCTGCTCAGGAGTTGGGTATGCCTTACGTTACAGAACGCTGGTTGGGTGGTACACTGACTAATTTTGTGACCATCCGTAAGTTGCTGAAGCGTATGTCTTCTATAGATAAAACGATACAGTCTGTAGCTTATAAAAGCTTAGCAAAAAAAGAACAGTTGGTTATTGCTCGTGAGCAAGCTAAATTAAGTAAGATATTGAGTGGTTTATCCAATGTTACCAGGCTTCCCTCTGCATTGTTTGTTGTAGACATCAATAAAGAACATATTGCGGTCCAAGAGGCGCGCAAATTAGGGATTCCTGTATTTGCCGTTGCAGATACCAATGTCAACCCTGATTTGGTTGACTTTTTTATACCAGCTAATGACGATTCATTTCGTTCAGTGGATCTTTTGGTGCGTTATATTACAGATGCAATCAAGGAGGGGATCGAGGTATATAAAAAAGAAAAAGTAGAAGTTGCCTCTGTGGAAGGAGAAAAGCAATTGGGTGTTGTGAAAAAATCCAAAAAAGAATTGCAGTTCATCCGAGGTGTTCCTGTTAAAAAAGAGACTCCTGCCGGTTTTAAATCTGCAGTATCATCTTCTGCTGGAGCAGAGAAAAAGACTATTTCTTTACATAAAAATCAGCCTAAAAAAGTTATAGATCCAGCAAAGAGTCTAAATAAAAAACCCTCGGCTCCACAATCGGAGGCTAAAGAATAGACCCATTTGCTAAATTACTGGGAAAAGCGATTAAAGCTGTAAGGTGTTACTATAATCTTTTTATTTGTTACTTTATCATTTAATCTTATTTATTACGTATGTCTATTTCAGTACAGGATGTTGCTCTATTAAGAAAAAAAACAGGTGCCGGCATCATGGATTGCAAAAAATCACTTATTGAAGCGGAGGGTGATTTCGAAAGAGCAATTGATTTATTAAGAAAAAAAGGACAAAAAATATTTACAGATCGTGCGGATCGCAATGCATCTGAGGGTGCTGTGTTTGCTTCAGTATGTGAAGCGCATAAAGAAGCCTTTTTGCTAGTTCTAAGTTGTGAAACAGATTTTGTTGCCAAGAACACAGTTTTTTTAGAATTGGGTGATGCTATTTTGCAAGCAGCTATGCTACATAAGCCTACTTCTGTGGAGGCCTTACATCTATTGCCATTGAGTAAGGGAACCGTCCAAGAAGCCATCCTTTCTGCGATTAGTGCCATAGGAGAAAAGATTACCATTTCTACCTATGAAACTTTACAAGGAGAAGCCGTAGTTGCTTATATCCATGCTGGCAATAAGCTAGGTGTTTTGGTTGCCTTAGCAGGTGCTCAAGGAGAAACAGTGTGGCATGCAGGTAAAGATGTTGCGATGCAAATAGCTGCTATGCAGCCAGTAGCTGTTGATAAGGATCAAGTAGACAATGCTCTGATTGAAAGAGAGTTGATCATTATCAGAGAGCAAGTGATGCAAGAAGGTCATTCTGGAGATAAAGCAGAAAAAATTACGGAGGGCAGGCTCAATAAATTTTTCCAAGAAAGTACACTGTTGTCCCAGCCTTTTATTAAAAATAATAAGCTGACCGTTGCACAATACCTCAAGGAAATTTCTCCTAACCTAACACTAGTTGCTTTTAAACGAGTAGCTATTCATGCATAATAAAAAACAAGAAGCAATAGACCTGTTGCGTAAGTCGCTGGGGCATAGCCCCTTTTTTAGACTACTTTTGCTACATAAGGTCAGGAATTTCTAGGAAGCACGAATCGTAAGAACAGAGCGTACACCTGTACGTAAGGATTTGAGCGCCCGCTTGACGTGAAAATGACCAGCAGAAGTAAACTTACGCAATAGGTCTAATAAGCCTATTTAAAAATCTACTTAATATAAATGCTACAAAGCATGCCCCAAGATTGGTATTGGTAAATGTCTGAAAAAGGTTTATTGCTTATTTTCATTTGTCCACCTCACCTTGCGTACCCAAGCAATACAAACCTTAGTATAGTTAAGTCAGGTTTGTAACTTTTCCCTATTAAAAATATCGAATGTGTAGGATATTTTCATTTAATTTTATTAAATTCGACATTAAAAAATATGTTTTAACGCTCAATGCATGAAGTTCAAAGATCCATTACCATGGTTTAAGGTATGGGTAAATTTTATCCTACCTATAGCAAAAAAAGAAAGAAAAAAGGTTTTATTGTTATTGTTATTAAAATTTCTCATTTCTTTTGTTTACTGCATTTTAACCTCCCTAAAAGATACCGCCTTAATTACCGCCCCCTATTCAGGTGCTGAAGCTGTTCCCGTCATCAAAGGCTACATTATTTTTCCTATTTCAATAGGAGTTTTTATGTTGTATACCAAACTTAGCAACCATTTTAAGCAATCCACACTTTTTTATGGTATAATACTTACCTTTTTCACCTTTGTCCTCTTATATGGATTTGTCTTATATCCCAATGTGCATAAGATCAGCCCACATGGTATCGCTAATTGGTTGAATGTGTATACCCAGGGGAAATATCTACATTGGATTGCTGTATTACGCCACTGGATCCACGTTTTATTCTTCATCGTAGCAGAACTTTGGGGTCAGGTAGTGATTGTAATACTATATTGGAGTTTTGTAAACAACATCTACAAAATTCATGAAGCAAAACGCTTGTATGCGATTTTGATTGCTGCAGGAGATATTGCCATGATTATTTCTGCTCCATTGATTTTACATTATACAAAAATCTATAAAAATTGTGATTTCCTGCTGACTGTACAAGCCTTGATCAGTTATGTTGCTATTTTATGTGTATTGGTCATGGTCACCTATTGGTCGGTAGACAGGATGGTAGCATTAGAAGCCTCGCAGGAGAAACACCTAGACCCAAGAGCTAAAAAATTACGTTTGTCATTTCTAGAGAGTCTAAGACATGTTTTCTCTTCTCGACATCTTGTGGCTATTGCTGTTATGATGATTGCTTGTGGACTTTCTATCAATATCTTAGAAGGAACATGGAAATCTTATCTGAAAGAAGCATTTCCAAAATCTTCTGATTATCAAGAATTTACCTCTAAGCTTAATTTCTGGACAGGTATCATTGCTTTTTGCCTTTCTTTTTTTGTTAGTGGGGGGATCATTCGCAGATTTGGTTGGAACATAACAGCAAAAATTCCTCCAATAATCATTGGGTTGACTGGATTTTTATTTTTCTTGATCAGTTATTGTAAAAACCATATGCCTTGTTTATTCAATGCGTTTGGAACCAATCTTGTATTCTACATAGTCATTTTAGGTGGCATACAAAGTTTATTGGCTAAAGTGGTCAAATATACTTTTTATGATAAGACTTTACAAATAGCCTACATCCCGCTAGATCCAGAGACAAAAATTAAAGGTAAAGCTGCTGTAGACCTGTTGGGTTCTCGATTAGGCAAGGCAGGTTCTTCTTGGATTCAAACAGCTTTACTCTATTTGTGTCAAACAAATAGTATCCAACCACTTTCTGGTGTACTATGTATATTTTTATTGATTACTACTATATTTTGGTATCAAGCTGTGAATTTTGTTGGTAAACAAGTGACACTTTTTGAGAAAAAAGAATAGGGGTCTTTATCGCATAATCTTTTTCTTGTTCAATGCTCTCCTATATTTATTCGCATTTCTTACATGCTCTTGGTAATCTTTGGTGAAATAATGACTTCCCGAGAAATCTTCTTTGGCTGAAAAATATAGATAGTCATGTTTTGTGTAGTCTAACACAGCATCAATCATAGCGCGACTAGGTAGCGTAATTGGGCCAGGCGGGAGACCTTTTTTTCTATAAGAATTGTAGTCAGACTGAATGTGCGTATCCTTACATAACAATCTATTTCTGCTCTCATTGTTTTTGGTTTTTAGATAATATAAAAGTACTGGACATGATTGTATACGCATGTTGCGTTTTAGTCGATTCATATAGACCCCAGCAATCATCATTGCTTCTTGGTTCATGGTTGTTTCTGATTGAACGATAGAAGCCAAAATAGAAGCTTCTATAGCCATTAGCCCCATTCTTTTCAGCTTTTTTAACCTTACATCGTTCCAAAAATTTTTATAAGCTGTATACATTTTACTCAATAACTTTTCTGGGGTAATGGTCCAATATACTTCATAGGTATTGGGGATAAACATAGTTAATACATTATTAGGTGTAAAGCCGTAGGTGGCTAATGTTTTTGGATCATTTAGATAGACCAATAAGCTATTTGTATCTATGCCAATGCGTTTTGTCAATTGTGCTACTAAATCTTCTGTATTTTGTGCCGTAGAAAAGGTAAGCTTAACAGGTGTTTGTCTACCCGAACGAAGCAATTTAACTGCTTGAAAATTGCTCATATTGGGCTTTAATTGATACAATCCTGGTGTATTGCTGGGATTATAACGCAATAGATAGGCAGTCCATACAAAAGAAGAAGCATTTTTTATGTAGCCATCATGGATGAGTTTATCTACCAGTTTTTCCAAAGTAATCGTTTTAGGTATTACCAATAATGGGTTGGATGGGTTGCATAAAATATTGGGGCAAAGAAAAATATTGTAAAATAGATAACTTATTGAAAAGATAACAGTTAGTCTAAAGCTAGATAATATTTTTTGTTTTATCATAGGTAGTATACTTTGTTTAAATTTTGAATCATAGAAAAACATTTGATGGTAGATCAATAAGCAAATGTATCTGTATTCCTGTTTATAAACAAAGATTTGATTGCGAAAGAGCACAACCATACTAAGCCTCTTTTAAACCTGCGATAGCAGAGCATGGTTTAAAAGAGGCTTAGTATGGTTGAATGGATAAATTGGCTTATTTCCGAGTCTGTCTCTTAAACTGTGTGTGCGCCAAGATAAGGTGCATTAGTCTTGCAGGTGCAAGTCCTGCTATGGAAGGAGAAGCTAGCTCC
>Ga0194121_10005385_pt1 | contig 17737 bp, 22 predicted proteins | sample TA2MahCa50mmetaG_FD_148609 | JGI IMG/M metagenome (GOLD analysis project Ga0194121, IMG submission 148609) | Freshwater microbial communities from Lake Tanganyika, Tanzania - TA2015020 Mahale Deep Cast 50m | ecosystem: Environmental > Aquatic > Freshwater > Lake | place: Tanzania: Lake...
ATTTGCAAAGGATCGATGGACAAGCGACCAAAATACATTCAAGTTTCATCACCATTAGAGTTTTCGCGTTTGGTTTGCGCTTTGGAAAGAGTTCCACGAGTTTCATTTCTTCATGAACATGAGGGAACAGAAGTTCTATCGGTTCAAATGGATTTGTTAAAGGAAAGACCAATCGTGTATTATGCCCCAATTGAAAATGTAGGACACTATCTGTGCTACGGCTTCAAAGCAGGAAATGAAGAATCATCAATTGTAAACTCTACCTCAGATTCTGCATGTCTTTATTCGCCTATAGTTAAAATCAAAACACTTCCTGATACGCTTAAAGCAGAAGCAAACAATGGCGAGGCAAAATATCACCCAATTGAGCTAGAAGATCTTGCAAGCCTTGCCAAACTAAGCTATGGTTTTGAAGAGGCACCATTTCCATTGTTTGCATTTCCATACAAGGGAAAGTGGCTGTTGGGTGTATTCATGAATTTTAATGAAGAAGGAGATTCCTATTTCTGCCACGTAGTTTTAGACGAAAACCCAGAAAAACCATTTCTAAAGTATGCTACTCACAATGGGAGCCAACCATCATTTGTGGCAAATCCAATAGAGCACGGCTATTCTTACATCAAAATAATAAAATTAAAAGAGACACATCCATTGGTCAGTTATGACCAGCTTCAGAGCTAGAATAAAACAGCTGTCTGAAGAAAAAGGTCGTATAATATTAGCAAACGATTACAGTTCTAGTAAAAACATAGAATCAAAAACTATCAAAAACATTAAAGCACTAAATAATTACCTTTGCGGTTTAAAGTTAAACTTTCATGTGTTGTTGCCACTTGGAGTTAAAGAAATAAAAAAAATTAATGATGTTGCACATGATCATGGACTTGTAACTATAGCTGACATAAAATTAAACGATATTGGTAACACAAATCAAGTCACATCTGAATTTCTCTGGAACTGTGGTTTTGACGCAATAATTGTAAATCCAATTATGGGAAAAACAAGTTTGAAAAATCTTGTAGATTCGGCTCACAAAAAAAATAAAGGAATAATCACACTATGTCACATGAGTGCACCTGAGGCAAGACACACATACGAACTCCAAGTAACTGGCAAAACAAAGCTGTATCAGTTATTTTTGCAATTGGCCTTGGTGAAAAAAGTGGATGGAATTATAGTAGGTGCAACGTTTCCTCAGATTATACAATATTGTAAAAATAAAGTAAAAGAAAAACTCGACATTTATAGCCCGGGAGTCGGCACTCAGGGTGGAAAAATCAGCAAAGTAATTTCATCAGGTTCAGATTTTTTAATTATTGGCAGAACAATACTTGCATCAAAAAATCCTTTAGATGTAACTAAAAAATTAAGTCAGCAAACTTTTTCTAAATAATTTTTTGCTTTTATCAAAATATTTTTTGCATTTTCATAAGTAATCTTGTTTAATGCATTGTTAAAATCAAGCCACACATAATCTAAATGTTCATATGATAACTCAACTTGCTTTGTGTTTGTTTTTGCAAGAAAAAATATGACTTTTTTTTGTACTGTATCTCCATTAAACTTGAAACTATATTCGATTTTTTCTTTGAAACCATTGATAAATTCAATGGATGTAATTCCAGTTTCTTCTTTTGTTTCCCTAATCACTGTCTGCTCAGGACTTTCGTTATTTTCTATTTTGCCTTTTACAAAATCCCAATGACCTGTTGGATAGTGCAAAAGTAAGAAAAGATTTTTGTCGGCTTCTTTAATAAATAATACAGTACCTGCAGATTGCTCTTTTATCATTTTTATCAATTTCTTAGCTATTTGCCAAGACGTCGTTTTCGTTTTTGAAAAGTTCGTATGGCTCGCATCAAATCAATTTTTCGAAATTCGGGCCAAAAAATATCCATAAAAACAAGCTCACTATATGCACTTTGCCAAATTAAAAATCCACTCAAACGTTTTTCTCCTGAAGTACGTAAAATCATATCAGGTGACGATTGTGGTAGATGTGATGTGTAAAGATTTGATTCAATTACATTTTTGTTAATGTCTTTTACGTCAAGATTGCCTTCTTTTATTTTAATTCCAATCTTTTTGACTGCATCCACAAGCTCGTTTTGGCCTCCATATGCTATTGCGATATTAAGATAATGATTGTCATAGTCTTTTGTTGCCACATCCAGCCTGTGTAAAACCTCTTTTATGGACTCTGGTAACAACTCAACTCGCCCTATTGCTTTTACCCTCATCTTAGTTCGATGAATCCTAGGATCCTTGTACAGCTTTTCTAGACGCTCTTTTATCAATTTGAAAAGATATTCAAGTTCCCCGTCATTTCTTTCAAGGTTTTCTGCAGATAATGCATACAAGGTAATGATTTTAATGTCAAACTCCTCGCACCAATCCATTAGATTTTCAACAGCGTCTGCTCCTCTCCAGTGACCAGCTTTTGGCATAACCAAATTTCTTTTAGCCCATCTCCTATTCCCATCTAAAATAATGGCAATATGGTTAGGCATGTCATCTCTTAGAATTTCTTTTTCAAGTTTTTTAGAATAGAGTCTGTAAAGACCAGATAAAACAAACGTGACTTTTTTTATTCCGTTAATATTTGCCCACCCTTCTTTTTCCTATATCTGTGGAATAAAAGGGTGGCCGATATCAGTGTTATTGCCAATCCAATTAACAATGGCGGTATGAGAGTAAACGAACTTTCATCATTAACAAGCATGTTAGTAAACTGTGCTACTGTAGGATAGAGCGCCCCAAGTACAATTAATCTTAGACTGTCAGAAATTGATCTTAAGCTTCCACTTAACCAATTGCTAAGTAGCATTCCTCCAAAAATTGATCCAATCCCCATCCACAAAAATGGTAAACCGCCAGCAACAAATTGTCCAATTATTACTTTGTCTGTGATTATACTTAGTACTTCTTTGTCTTGCGTTAACAAGCTTGCATCTAATGATGAGATTCCTGATTGTATTGATGCTAAAATAAGAATTATGCCAGCTACAAAAGTAAATACTCTAATGAATCCAGCCGGTGTAGGTTTTGCCCAGTTTGACCAAACTCTATCAACATCAAATGCTCTAATAAGAAATGCTCCACCAAGTACACTAATCAAGACAGCAAAGATTTCTTTTGTATATCCAACAACAGAAGCAATTCCTCCAATTAACAACAAAATTCCTGGAACACCAAGAACAAATTTTGAATATTTTGAATCATAAATTAACATTTTAAGATATTTTCCAAAAACCGCATAGGAATATTCGACTGTTCTGCTAACCCGCATTACAACTCGCTGCACTGAAACAATAGGCAGAACATTTTGTATAATTGGAATTACACTTTCGTCATCTTCTCCATCAGAAACAATAACTGCACCGCTTGCTGAAAATTTTTCTAAAACTTTTCTTATCTCTACTGCGATCTTTTCGTCTGCTTCAACTCCCTTATTTTTTGTACCTGCTACCGTAATGACTTCGGTCTGGTATCCCTTGCTTACCAAGTCCTCATATGTCCTGATAGCATAGAAAATAGAATTTGAATCAGCATCCTCAGGATCTTCAAGTGCAAGTCTTTGTGCTGCTTCTATACAAGCATCTCTTCCAACAACAGGAGTTACAATTCCTGCCTTTTCACCTACGTCATTATCTCTATCAACACAAATTACAAGCAGCCTGCTCGATGTAGGGGATTTTATGTCCTTTTGTAGCTTTCTTGTATCCTGCGACATATCATAACCACATTGCAAAATAACCTTTTAACACTTCCCTACTTTTGAAAATAGTAGACTTAGTATTTCGAAGCAGAAGCGTCAAATTATGGTCTAGTCGAATCAGACGCAGAAACAAAGGATTTTGACTCTTCTTTTAGACGATCAATTTTTTCTAAAACCTCTTCAATATCCTGCTTATCTGAATTCTCTTTTATCATATTAGCAACAACGATTGTTTCCCGTATGTTGGAGTTTGTTGCTCTAAGCGCTTCAATGTAATTCAAATAACTTTCTTGCCATTCTTGTGAAGCGTTGCTTTCAACAAGCTGTATGATTTGCGAATTTATCTGCGAAGATGAAATCTCAGCAATCTCAATGAATTGATCAGGAGTTATATCGCCATTTAGCATTTTTTGAAATTCTTTTTCAATACCATCAACCAGTGCTCCATGAATCTCTTTTACTCCATCAAGATGTGATTTAAAATCAGAAACAACAAAAGTAGCATCATAGCTTTGTGGAGTTAACCAAACAAAAAAACTAGCAATTGTTATGGCAGCTAGTATTACTATAGTCAACCAAACTCCTTTTTTTGAGGCCAATTGTAACGTTCTACAAATAGTGGTTTATAATATAATTGAAGTTTAATTCTACAATTAAATGGCCAAAAAGCATCAAGATTATTTACTTTAGATCATCAAGTCGTAAAAAATGGTAAAAATTTATTATTTTTCTATAATTAATCGTGAATTTCACGAAAATTGATCATAAAAAATTCAGAGTCATCTAGTTTATAGTTAAATAAATTTTACATTTCCTTCCTAAATACCACCATCTCTGTGATTTGATAGAATGGTAACAGCATATTGTGTAAAATGTAGAAAAAAAGTAGAAATGAAAGACCCAAAAGAGACAAAATTGAAGAATGGTCGACCAGCTTCTAAGGGCACTTGCCCACATTGTGGAACTAACGTTTTCCGAATCGGCAAAACTTAGGCCACGGTCTTCTTTTTTGATCTAAACCAATATAGGGACAAATACGGAGTGCTCCTTATTGGTAAAAACAGACTACGAGAAACTACTAAAACGAGTTCAGGATAAGGTTTCAAAAAATAAAACTGAAACTACAAGATTCGAACTACCACCAGTAGATGTTATGTGGGAAGGACAACGAACATTTCTTAGAAATTTTTCAGAGTTTCCAAAGGTTTTACGAAGGGATCCAGATAAGGTTCTACAGTATTTATCAAAAGAGTTTGCTGTTCCTGCTGAAAGAGTAGGTGAAAAGGCCATCTTTATTGGAAAAAGAGAGCCGCAGGACTTTACGCGTCTTTTTGAAATCTATGTTAAAGACTATGTTGAATGCCCTACCTGCAAAAGCCCTGATACAAGAATAGAGAAGGAAAAACGAATTTCATTTTTGATATGTGAAGCTTGCGGTGCTAAATCCACACTGAAAGGTAAATATGCGTAATGCCATTTTCTGTTCGAGTTGCCAACTACCAAGGCAACCAAATGCTCAACATCTGTGACTCACATCTTTTGGGAAAAAATGTATCTGAAAATGATCTTACCATAAAAATAAGCAGAAATTATTACGGTGAAAAAATAATTGAAAAAGAAGAAGCAATCACACTTTTGAAAAGTTGTTCAATAATTAACATGGTTGGAAAAGAAACAATTTCTTTGTCATTAAGCTTGGGTATTGGTTCACAACAAAGTATCAAAACTATTGATAATGTTCCTTTCCTAATAGTTTTCAAAATGTAAATCACCACAATTATATACAAACTTGGAGATATTTGTCAAGTGGGTAAACGTAAAGTTCTCAATGAGAGCGAATTAAAAGAAATTCGATTGCCAGAACAAGGAGAACTTCTTGGACGAGTAATCAAACTTCTTGGCAGTGATCAAGTTTTAGTAAAATGTACTGATGATATAACAAGACGCGGTAGAATTCGTGGTAAACTAAAACGTCGAATTTGGATTCGTGACAACGACATTGTGGTAATTGCTCCTTGGGATTTTAAAGCAGACGAAAGAGGCGATATAGTATGGCGATTTACATTACCACAAGTTGACTGGTTAAAGACAAATGGCCACTTGCCAAAAGATTTCTAAGAACAGCCGAAATTAATTTTTATTCATCAATTTCTATACCAAAATGTTGCCAGGAAAAATAGCAAAGTTCGAACATGAAATTGATAAAAAGTTAGACACACAATCAAAACACAAAATCTTTGATGGATTCAAAAATAACAAAACAATCAACGAAGTTCTAGACAAAACAACAATAATGGCTTTACATGATCTGATAAACAAACACATAATTTCTTATGTAAATGGTGTAGTTCGTTCTGGAAAAGAATCACAGTTATTTTGGGCAGTAGATAAAAACGGGAAAGATATAGCACTCAAGATATATCTTGTAAGCACATCGAGCTTCAAAAAACGCGCGTCATACATCTTGGGAGACCCTAGATTCTCAAAGGTAAGAACAGGTACAAGAAATTTGGTATATTTATGGGCAAAAAAAGAATTCAGAAACCTTATTCAATGTGTTGAACATTCCATTCCTTCTACTAAGCCACTATATGTAACAAAAAACATTCTTGTGATGGAATTTGTAGGAAAAAACGGCATTCCTGAAAAAACCCTAGTTGAGGCAGAAGTTTCTCAAAAAGACTATGAATCAACCATATCACTAATTAAGCGACTGTATAAGGAAGCAAAGCTTGTGCATGGTGATTTATCAGAATTTAACGTTTTCAAAACTGAAAACGAACTGATCTTATTTGATCTTGCTTCTGGAGTTGACACACACCATCCAAACGCTCATGAATTTCTCAAAAGAGACATTAATAATATATCAAAATTCTTTGTTAAACGAGGTCTAACAGTTGCTAATCCAGCTGATATTTTTGATTTGGTGACAAAATGAGCTTTGAAAAATTAATTAGAATACCAACTGACAGGATAGGTGCACTTATTGGAAAATCAGGTCAAGTAAAAGAAAAAATTGAAAAAATTTGTCATGTCAAACTAGAAATTGATAGTGAAACAGGTGAAACCATAATCCGAAGTCAGGGAAAAATCGAAGACATTCAGCCTTTCAAAGCAATGGAAATTGTGACAGCAATAGGTCGAGGTTTTTCTCCAGACAATGCGTTGAGATTACTAAAAGGTGAAAACACATTACATGTAATAGACTTAAGGGAGTTTGGAGCAAAAACTCCTGCACAAATTGAAAGGATAAAAGGAAGAATTATTGGAGAGGGAGGTAAAGCGAGAAAAAATATGGAACAACTAAGTGATACAAACATCTCAGTTTATGGAAGAACTGTTGCAATAATTGGAGAAACAAACAAGCTTAAACTCGCTGTAGAAGCAATTTCAGCAATTTCATTGGGGAGCATGCATGGTTCAGTTTATGGCAAACTTGAAGCTGCAAGAAGACGAGACAAGCTTGAAAAACTAAAACTGTGGGAAGATCAAAATGTCTTCTAGCAAAGAATCTTTTAATCAAATATCCCCAAGTGAATTTTTTTATAGAAATCGTGATCTTGCCGGCTTTAGCAATCCAACAAGGTCGCTTTATACAGCCGTAAGGGAATTTGTAGAAAATGCACTTGATGCATGTGATCAGGCAGGATTCTTGCCTGACGTTTACTTGTCTATAAAAGCAGTTGATGACGAACAAGCAGACCCAAAGCCATACATTCTTACTGTAAAAGACAATGGACCCGGAATTGACTCAAAGCACATTCCGCTAGCATTTGGTACCGTTTTGTATGGCTCAAAATTTGGATTAAAGCAAGCACGAGGAATGTTTGGTCTTGGAGCAACGATGGCTATTTTGTATGGTCAAATTACAACCAACAAGCCAGTAGTAGTCAAAAGTTCACCTGATGGACAAAGTCAGGACGAATATGAATTACTTTTAGACATTCAAAAAAACAAACCCATCATATTAAAACACAATACAAAAGAAGTATCAAAAAGAGGTCTTTCAGTAAGCATCTGTCTTGAAGGTGATTACTCAAAAGCTGGTGCAAAAATCAGAGACTATGTGTACCAAACATCATTGATTACTCCATATGCTACAATTACCTTTGAAGATCCAAAAGGCGAAAAATTCCATCAAACTAAAATTGTAAAAACAATGCCTCCAGCTCCCACCATCATAAGACCACATCCTCATGGAATTGATGTTGAAACAATAAGACGAATGATGGTCGATTCACACTTCCAAATTCCAACAGTTGACAACAAAATGATTGAAAAAGTAAGAAAAGAACTTGGCCTGAAAAAAAAGAATTTGAATTATTCACAAATCATGGAAAAGGCCAGCAAACGATGGCCTAATCTATCTCGTCATGTTAGAGTTGTAATTGCAGTTATGTCATTTCTTAAAATGGATTTTGAGAAACTAAACAAAATAAGAATTGACGATATGGATATAGCAAACAAAAAACTAGTATATTGGGACTTTGGGGAATCAAAATCAGTATCTATAGATTTAGATCCTGAAAATGAATACTATAGACAACTTACAAATACAGTTCAGGGTGAAACTTTGCTTTCATTTTTAACAAAACGATTTCAACGTATAGGCCAAGCAACTGCAGTAAAATTTACTGAATTTGCAAACTTTAAACCTGAAAAAAGAATTGGAACAATGACAAATCAAGAGCTAGTTAAACTAAGCGACTCTCTACAAAAATTCGAAGACTTTCTCTCACCAGATCCAAGCTGCCTTGCTCCACTAGGAGAAGAACCACTGAAAAAAGGTATGGAGCAATTTTTCAAACCTGATTTTTTAGAGGTTGTACAACGCGGAGCATCAGCATATTCAGGGTTTCCATTCATAGTTGAAATGGGAATAGCATATGGTGGGGAAATCAAAAGTGTTGGACAAACTGTATACCGTTTTGCAAACAGAATCCCCTTGCTTTATGATGAGGGAAGCGATGTGGTATTAAAAGTGGTAAATGAGATAGATTGGACACGTTATAAAGTGAAAAATGATGCTCCGCTAGTCATAGTATCACATATTTGTTCAACAAGAATTCCTTACAAAACAGTTGGAAAGGAAAATGTGGCAGACAGGCCTGAAATAGAGCGCGAATTACGACTTGCCCTGCAGTTTTTGGCTAGAAAATTAGCAACTTTCATGTCTAAAAGAGGACAAGCAGAAATGGAAAAAAAGAGAGCAAACTTGTACTCAAAGTATATCCCTCTAGTTGCACAATTTTGCACAGAGCTTGCAGGAAAGAAAAAAGAACCGGATTATAAAAAAATGCTGAAGATGGAGGCCATGGTTGAAGAATAATTCAAAAAAAATATCCAAAACTTCTGAAGAAAGAAGAGAATCGCTTGCTAAACTGTTACAGGAACAAGGGCTAAAAATCTATAGTGAATTAGATAGAGGTGAATTTCCCAAGTTTTCAGTTCCAAGCAGATCTGTCAGTAATATAGTTTATGATAAAAAACTTCGTCAATACATACTAGGCAATACCGCAAGTGTCAGAAGTGCACGCAACATGTCACAGCTTCGTTCATTTACACAGCTAATCTGGTTGGCGTTTTTTGCAAACAGATTAGTCCAAGAAAAAAAATCATCCACACTTAGAGATATTTACTATTCATCACAAGCATTTTCTATAGATTTTGAAGACCAGCCAGAATCAGACAACATAATTGTTGATTTAGAAGCTGTGTTAGCAAGACCAAGAGAGGATCTTCACATATTTCCTGAAGAGCGAAGCAGCGTCTTTGGTGATCTTACTATAGAATATACAGTACCTGGATACGAAGGCAAACGAACAAATCTCTCTGATCATCCTGATGGTTACTTGATAGGACCAAGTCTTAGCAGCGCAGAACTAGTTGACACAAGTGCTGAATTGGTTATAGCGATAGAAAAAGGTGGATTGTTTACACGATTTGTAGAAGAAAAAGTTGATAAAAAATTTAAGGCTATAATAGTTGATACTGCAGGACAAGCCCCTCGTTCTACAAGGTATTTGCTTAAAAGATTACACACTGAAATGGGTCTTCCAGTTGTAATTTTAACTGATGGTGATGTATATGGCGAACATATAGCTATGGTGATAAAATCTGGCTCTGCAAATGCAGCCCATCTACGTGAACTAACTGTTCCTGACGCAAAGTGGATAGGTGTCTGGGCCACAGATATTGAAAAGTATAAGCTTCCTACAATCCCAATGACTGAATCTGATATAAAACGAATTTATGATTTACAAAAAGATCCTAGATATCAAGAGGGTCTATGGAAAAAAGAATTAGAAGTCTTTCTTAAAATAAAAAGAAAGGCAGAGCTTGAGGCATTTTCAAAATATGGACTCACAAATATTACAGACAAATATCTGCCAGAAAAACTCGAAATTGCAAAAAGTTTATGATTTTTTTATTCGTAAAGTAAGAACGCCATTTCTATATTTGAAATCAACGATTTGCATATCTTGTGAGCCTTCGATTGGAACCTCTTTTGAAAAATGATTTGATCCACGTATGTACAAAATCCCCTCAACCAAACGTACCATGATCTTGTCTTCCGGGCCTGGAACTTCGGCAACAAAAACAACTTCTTGCTCACCCTTTATCAGATCATATACCCAGTTTTTAGTCTCTGCTTCATGTGACGTGTACTTTGGTTTTTCTTCTTTTGTTAATTTTTTGATAACGTGTACCCAATAAAACATTGTAAATGCAGCTGCGCCAATTAAAATAAAGCTAACAAAGCCAACATTTGCTCGTTGTGCCATGACATATACTATTCCAAGAAACAAAACCACCATGATGGGAATCACAAAATTTAATGATTGTTCGTTAGAATAAGCTCCTCTATAACTTGCCATTAGACACCTCGAGTGTTTACCAAATATAAAGCATCTTTGATTTTTATTATCAAATTCATGTTTTCAAAGTGTTGAAAGAGAAAAATTCTAAATCCAATACAAATGAAATATTTTTGAAAGGAACAATTATTGCAATAATAATCACAATCCCCTCTATTACGGCTTTTTTTATTGGATGGTATTTTTTGAATGATCTGATTATGTCTGCAATAATTAGTGTAGTAATACATTTCATATCTATGGGATTTTCATTTAAAATATCAAAAAGAATATTTGCTAACAAAAATTTGTAAAACGACATTTAATTATAATGACATAACCTTTATCGCATGTGGATCTAAGCAAAATAGAAAATGTTCTTATTTCAGAAATTAAACTTACAAAAATTCAGGCACAAGTGTTTCTTTTAGTTGTAACTGAAGGAAAAATGACTGTTGATGTAATTGCAAAAAAGCTAGGTATTTCTATAACCGAGGCATTGAATACTGCAAAAAAACTAGTTGAGTTTGGTGGTTTTATTGATATGTCAGAAACAGAATATGAGGCAATGCATCCAAGATTTACTTCAGTTAATATGTACAGAAGAATGTGTGAAAGAGAAAATATAAAATTCCAAAGAAATGTAATAGTAGACAATATCGGAATTGCGTTAGAAAAATTTTATGATGATGCAAGGACTAAATAGAACAATTATTACATGAAGTTTAATGAGTGTAGAAATGGAAACTTGTAATCATCAACCAGTATATTTTGCTGCAGTAAACATCAACATAAACGAGCGAACTATTGGCTCTGTTGATGTTTGGAGATGTGGTGTTTGTAAAAAAAAATTCTGTGAAGAAAAACAATTAGGCATTGAAACACTTACAGAAATAGTAGGAATGCCAAAGATCGAACCTGATGAAAAATGGGCAGTATCTGTATGTAAATTACAAAAAGGAAAAGACAAATGGCGTCTTGTTAAACTAAAAGAAAGTTCTGAAATTAAACATGAGTGTTTAGATGAAAAGATTATTGTTCTAAACGTAAAGAACTACAAAATAGAAGATGACAATCATTGGAGTTTTCTTGTTGAAGATCATTTTAATAGAGCAGTTGAAATCTAAATTAAAAAATTGAACATCAAAGTACATATCAATAATGTACATGGAAGCCAGATGGCAGCCAAAATAACTGGAAAATTTACAATAGATGACAACTCTTTTAGATTTAATGCCATTGCTTTTGGAAGAATTGGTGGTCATAATGTGGGCGCTAAACTCTCAAAATCCACAGAAAAATCATTGAAAGAATTAGGATATGATGTTGATGAGGTTATTTCTGAGCTTCAAAAATGCCTCTTACAAGGTGACATTATTCTGCCAGAGGGATTAAAACGAGAAACGTTTGTTGACGACTAGAATTCAGCATCTAATAACGCTTTTTCACAATTACATCTTCGCGTTTTTGGAATGTCATTGATTAAAACGGTTAACATCTTTTTTGTTGCATCAGAATTTTTTGATAATGTTTCTATTACTTCCTTTGCAGTTACTGGTTTTTCTGCCCACACATCATAATCTGTGACAGTAGAGATTGATGCATAACACATTTGGGCCTCTCTTGCTAGTTGACACTCCGGCACAAGTGTCATTCCAATAATATCTGCACCTGTTGATTTAAAAAACTTTGATTCAGCTTTTGTTGAAAATCTTGGTCCCTGTATACAAACATAGATACAATCTCCATGTATTGTTACATTTTGGTTTTTTGCGGCTTTCAGGATTGTACTTTGTAGCTCAGGGCAAAAAGGGTCTGCCATTGAAATATGGATTACTCTTCCTTCATTTGAAAACGAGCCTTCACGAGATTTTGTAAAATCCAGAAACTGTGTTGGTAACACAAAATGTCCTGGCTTGAGTTTTTCTTTTAAACTTCCAACAGCAGAGGGTGCAATGATTCGTTTTACTCCGAGTTCTTTAAATGCCCAAATATTTGCTCTGTAATTTATCATATGGGGGGGGATGGTATGCTTTTTTCCATGTCTTGGCATAAATGCGATCTTTTTTTCCTTGAAAATGCCTACAGTAATTGAATCAGATGGCTTTCCATATGGTGTTTCTATTATGACTTCGTCACTTTCCTTTAGAATACCTGAATCATAAATTCCAGTTCCACCAAAAATTCCAATTTCAACATCCTTTTCCACTAGTATTTCACCAAGGATTCACACTTGTAATCACTAATTTTCTTTATTCCATTCAAATTAGTTAATTCAATTAAGAATGCAAATCCTGCTACTTTGCCTCCTATATTTTCTATTAAATTTGCCGCAGTTTTTGCAGTTCCTCCAGTTGCTAACAGATCATCGCAAATCAGAACACGTTGTCCCTTTTTTATTGCGTGTTTTTGGATTTCCATTATTGCTTTTCCATATTCTATACTGTAAGACAGTTTTTTTGTCTGACCTGGTAATTTTCCTTGCTTGCGAATCATAATCATTCCTTTGTTGTATTTCATTGCCAAGGCACATGCTAGTGGAAAACCCCGTGATTCTATACCTGCTAAAACATCAACGTCATTTGGATGAAAACACCTTGAGAATTCATCAATTACATATGAAAGTGCTGAAGGATCCTTTAAGATCGGACTTATATCTCTAAAAAGTATTCCTTTTTTTGGAAAATCTGGATACTCATCAATTTTGTCTCTAAGATTCACATCAATTAGGCAAGAAAAAGAGAAATAAAAACTGTTTAGAATTGTTAAGATATTTCATCTGACAATATCTAGCTTGGTTTCTGCAGTTCGTTGTGCATCTTTAGCTTTTACATAGTATGTACCAGGTTCAATCTCAGGAATTGGCCAAATTGTTTGAAATTCTCCCGTTTCAGTAGAAACAATCTTGAATTTTTGTATGGTCGAATTATTAAAACCTAGAATATCAATCTCAATAGTTCTTCCTGTGGCACCAAAACCGCTTATTGTCATAACATCACCACTACGGTATGCCTCCTGCTTGTCTACTTTAACAACTAGTCCCTGTGTTAATTGTTTAATTATCTTGAGATCTACTTTGGCAGAATTTGGCCCACTTGCTACATTGATTGTCCAAATCCCATCAGTGGCACTTAAGGGTATTCTAAAAGAATCTTCAGAAAATATGCCATCCTTGTTTGTGAAAGTCTCTTTACGTTTCACAACATTGCCATCAGGATCTAATAATGTTATGGATAATAAGATGTTCTTGGCTGAACTACCAAGAATTAATACAGTTTCTCCAGGCGTATATGTATCCTTTGTAGTACGTATTTGAATTGGTCCTGATCCAGTCTGCAATCCTACTGTAAAAACTTCTGAGTATTGTGCATTTGCTCTACTAAGTATAACAGAGTATACTCCAGAAGCATATCCATTCAGTGGTAAATCATAGCTGGCACCTCCATCTGGCCCTAAAACAATAGCATCTTCATGTTTTTCTTTATCTGAGGGATCCAGAACCAATAATGAAAGAGTTGCAGAGGCAGGTCCTTTCAAATCTATTACTGCAATGTCTCCAGCTTTGTAGTTCAACTTGTCAAGTTTCATAACTAGTAGTTCTTTTGGAAGCTCACCTAGTCCAACAGTAGTTATTTCACGTTCAGCTCCCTGAGATACAACAAGCACATAGGTACCTTCAAGAGATGACACTAATGTAGGAAATTCAAATGATACATTTCCAGATGAATCAACATGTATAATTTGTGAAGCAAATTCTGCTCCACTAGGATCTTCTAAGACAGCTTCTAGCTCTTGATCAGGTATTGCAGTTCCATTGAATACAAATAATTCTCCAGGCTCAAACTTTAATCTGAGAGGAGTTATGAGTATCTTTTCAGATGCAGCTACGTTAAATTTTCTTTCAAAGGTATCTGTACCATCAGTAATTACTATTGTGCGTTCTCCGAGTTCAGAATTTAACGGAACAGTTTGTTCATACGACCAATTTCCTTGAAAGTCTGAAGCTGCAGTCAAAGTAGTCATGATATTTCCATTTTTATCCTTAAGCGTAGCTGTAACTGTACTGTCTGGTTTTGCAGTTCCTGTTACTTTGACTTGATCGCCTCTAAACACTGTATCCGGTAAGCCACTTACAGTGAGACGTACTTCTGAAGAGCCTAATCTACTATCTGATTCACCTAGTCGAAGGCTAACAGTTTTTTCATTACCTGCAAAGTCTCTTACAATAAAATCGGTTCTATCCGCGGTTATGGTTTCAGGAACCTTAGTTGTTATCATAAAATTACCTGTATTATCTGTCTGAATTGATTCGATTCGTTCGCCACCTATATACAAGTCAAGCTTCTGGTTAGCACCAAATTTTTCTCCAGCAACTCTAATGCTATTACCTACTTTTGGCTTTTCGGGAATAATTTTGAAGGTGGCCTCACCAAAAACACCATTTTGAGAAGAATTTGGAGTCTCAATTTGATTTGTATTTTCATTGATAGTAGTTGTTACAAGCGTTACACCAGTTCCAATCTCGTTTTCATTTTTATCAAGAAGTCTCCAGTTAATTTTGGGTTCGGCTTTATCGGTTTTAATTCCAAATTTTACGGATTCGCCAGGTTGTATTGGCTCGTTAGTTGTAAAGATAATTACGCCCTGTGGGGTTTTTTGACCAGTCCAACTTTTTTCAGTTTTAAATGATTTGAAGGCAAAATCACTGCCTAACCACATTCTAATGGTTTCTATTTCAACAGAATCATTGTTCTCAAACTCTATAATCGTAGTATCTTCAAATGCCACACTATTTGATGTTACAGCGTTTTCTTGTGCAAAAGAATCAATATTGAAAAAAATTGTATAAACAAACAAAAGCATTACAACAAGAAAAATTCTTCTTGCCAAAAACCAATTCATATATTTAAACAAAGATTCTCCAACTTAAATCTTAACAAGTTTTTTAGTTTGCATTTTTGAGATAGTTCTAACAACAAAAGATCAGATTTTTGCTTTTAGTTTATCTTGGGATGAGTTTGCGGCAAGATTCTGATACTGTCGTATCCTTTCTGCAATCAATCTATATAATGTTCTAAACTGATCTTTTGTCTTATCTGACAAAAAGTCAGTTTGACTCAATGCAATTTTCTCACAAATATATCGACAAATCTCTTCGGCATCAAACTCCCCCCATCCATCGTCTTTGTGTTCATGCCATATTGCTACTAAACTCTCAACCATGCCTTTCTTTCCTTTTGTCATCACATTTTCCTTTGTAAGAGCCGTGTATCCTTCTCGTCTTAGTTTAATTTCATAGGTCTGATTTACCGCGTAAAGATAATCGTCAATTGCGATATAATCTTCAATTGACTGTGTAGTTTTTCCCACTTGTTCAAAAAATATTGTTTGAACCTTTGAAAAGTCATTTGCAGTCAGTTGTGTCGAAATTTGTTTTGACTCATCACTGTTATCAAGCAACACAAAAGTGTTGTAACCGTGATTTCTATAGAAAATAGACAAAGGAAGTACAGAGTTTTTACTAAACGCCGCTACCACATTTAATGGATTCATGGAAATGTTTGGATCTTGAAGAAATCGATCAAATGCGTTCAAATACATTGCGTCTGTCATGTTTTCAACTAATATTACAGGTCTAGAGTTTGTACCGATCTGTCTGTCTACAATAGATTCTACTAATCCTCTTGCAAGCCCATAAAGAATGGGAGTAAGAGTTGCATCTTCTGCATTCCAATAATCATAGTATATCTTACTGAGGTGCTTTCTCTTGTCTAATTCAACAACTAGGAGATTGCCTGGAGTATAATCAAATATCATAAATGGTGAGTGTGTGGCATAAAGGACTTGATTTGAACCTGCTAGGTTCTTTAGTAAATCAGATATTCCACGTTGCTGTGTAGGGTGGAGATTTCTTGCTGGCTCATCAAGCAATAAGATTGCCTCTTTAAGCTCGGCTCTTTGTGTTTCCGCTGCAAAATTAACGATAAAAGAAAATGTCCACTTGAATCCTTCTGCTCTTCTGTTTAAAAGCCCTGTATTTGTAATAGTACCATCTCTGTGAACATCTGAAATTACTACACTTAGAATATTGCCTGGGTTATACCTCAGGTCAACATGAATTGGATCACCTTTCCATGCTGGATTTAGTCTTTCTGTTAGTCTTTTACTTGCAGTATTAAGATATTTGATAAGTTTTGAAGGACTGTTTTTGTATTCTTCTAATTCTTCTACATCAAGTTCTGCTAGATAAAACAAATTTCTGACAGTTTCTGCTCTGTCAAACTCTTCGATGTATTCTATACTTTCTTCTTTCATTCCTTTTGATATTTTTAGATATTCGTTTAGATTGATACTGCCAATAATTTTTTTGTAATCAGAAAAGTAGAGTACGTTCTGTTGTCCCAACAAGCATATTATCAAAATTAGTACCTATGCTGTTGTAGATCTTTTCCCACTCAAAAATTACTTGTTTTTCTTCAGCTGCAAGAACACGAATATTATTGTTAAATTCGGCCATCTCGCTATTGAAAATCTCACGACTTGCTGGTGGTGCTCCTTCAAAAAATTTCATATCTAATCTTATTCTAATGTGATTTGGAATTGTATCAACAAAACTGCGTACATTTTCTGTAAAGTTTTCCCACGAGTTTAATGCTTTATTTTCTTCTTCACTTATTCTGATATTGCCAAAATCATATTGGATCTTTGGATTTTTGTTTGTTCTAAAAATTCGTACTTTTTTTATTTCCGGTATTGCTTGAAATTTTTCTTTAATTAAATGTGTTTCATGATTACTTAGCTCAAACTCTCCTTCTACAACATTTATTTCGGATTTTAACTCTTCAGTCATTTCATCACAAAGATCAAGCTCCGAAAGTCCTTCTTCCTTGTTTAACAAAGTAAGTGCTTGAAGGATAGTCGTTTTTCCACTCTCATTTCGTCCCACAAAGGCGGCCAGATCCCCTACCTTGATTTCCCCAGAGTCATGAATGCATCTAAATGCACTAACCCTAAATTTACGAAGGCGCATTAGGTGCTATTTGCAAAATTCTGATTTAACTTATACTACGTAATTATACTGAACAATTAGGTCATCACTAAATAGATATAAAAGAATACCAAATGTTAGAAATCAGTGGCATCCAAGGTAGCATATTTTGTA
>Ga0194121_10005389_pt1 | contig 17721 bp, 20 predicted proteins | sample TA2MahCa50mmetaG_FD_148609 | JGI IMG/M metagenome (GOLD analysis project Ga0194121, IMG submission 148609) | Freshwater microbial communities from Lake Tanganyika, Tanzania - TA2015020 Mahale Deep Cast 50m | ecosystem: Environmental > Aquatic > Freshwater > Lake | place: Tanzania: Lake...
TGAACTAAGACGATCAATCAGCGGCGGACCACGATTTTCCGCGCCGCCCTCGCCTTTGCCCTAGTCCTAGCCGCCGGGCCGGCGCTCGCCCAGGCACAGGCCAAGCCGCTGTCCTACGAGCCGGTGCTGGGCCAGCCGGGCAAGGACGCGGTGTGGGTGCCGACGCCGTCACCGCCGGCACAGACGATCTCGGGCATCGATGCCTTCGTGAAACGCTCAGCCAGCAGCAGGGGCGGGGCCGGGGAATCGGAAACCGTGGCCGGCAGCGGCCAGGACAACAATGGCACGCCCGCGCAGACAAACCCGCGCCAATCAAACATGCATGTAGCTCCGATACCAATCCACGAAGCGCTTGACGCCATCGACCACCTGGGTTTTGGAGGCAAAGCCGGTGATACGGTTGAGTTCCGACGTGTCGGCATGGGTGAAGGGCACGTCGCCGTCCTGCAGCGGGTGAAAATTCTTCTGCGCCGTCTTGCCCAGCGCCTGTTCCAGGGCCTCGATGTAAGCCATCAGTTCCACCGGCTGCTGGTTGCCGATGTTGAACACTCGGTAGGGAGCCCAGCTCGAGGCTGGATCAGGTACTTGCTTGTCGAAGGCCGGATTTGGAATGGGTGGTCTTTCGAGGACGCGAATCACGCCCTCGGCGATGTCGTCGATGTAGGTAAAGTCACGACGCATCCTGCCATGGTTGAAGACATCGATCGGGCGGTCTTCGAGGATGGCCTTGGCGAACAGGAACAGGGCCATGTCCGGCCGGCCCCAGGGGCCATATACGGTGAAGAAGCGCAGGCCGGTGGTCGGAATGCCGAACAGGTGGCTGTAGGTGTGCGCCATCAATTCGTTTGACTTCTTGGTCGCGGCATAGAGGCTGATCGGATGATCGACGTTGTCATGCTCAGAGAAGGGCATGCGCTCGTTGCCGCCGTAGATGCTGGAACTGCTGGCATACACAAAATGCTCGACGCCGGCGTGGCGACAGCCCTCTAGGATATTCACGAAGCCGACCACGTTGCTGTCTACATAGGCGTGGGGATTCACTAGCGAATAGCGCACCCCGGCCTGGGCCGCTAGATTGATCACCTGTTGGGGTTTCTCGCGGGCGAACAAGTCCGCGATAGCAGTACGGTCCGCGATGTTGAGCCTCGCCAGCCTGAAGCGGGCTTCTGGCGTCAAACGCGCCAGCCGCGCCTCCTTGAGGCGCACATCGTAGTAATTGTTGAGGTTGTCGACGCCGATCACCTCGTCGCCACGAGCGAGCAGGCGCTCGCAGACGTGCATGCCGATAAACCCGGCGGCGCCGGTGATCAGGACCTTCATTCGGGATTGCGCCAAAATATTACTATTTTCGCATACTTGCCAAAGCTGGCCGAGCAGCTGACAGGGATGTGCACCAGGCCCGGAACGCCGTCGTGAAAGCCCAGACGCAGGAAATAGAACTGACTTGCCTTGAATCCTGATTGACCGGTGTGGAAAACCGATCTAGTTGGACGTCTTGTGGCCTTTGCCGGCGAACCAGGCCGTAGCCTTTGCCAGGATGTCGCGCTCCAGCTTAAGTTGCCGGTTCTCGCGGCAAAGCCGGGCGAGTTCCTCGCGCTCAGCACTGGTGAGCACGTCCCTCCTCCGAAGCGGCTTGCCGCTGTCGGTGGCCGCTCGGGCGACCCAAGTCGAAATGCTTTGCGCGCTACAAACGAACCCGCGCTGCAGCTCGGCGGGCTTGCGCGCGGCCTTCACCAGTTCGACCATCTGTTGTCGGATTTGCACCGCGTACGGCGGCTTGGTTGCTGGCACCGTGAACTCCTTTCCCTTCAAGGTTGAGGTGTCCACGAAAGCGGATCAACTCCACGCACCGCGAGGGCAATCCGCTCCAGCTGTCGCGCGACGACTTTCCGTTCATCATAAAGCAGCAGCGCACGCTCCCGGCCGGCGCGACCCAGCTCCCGCGCCCATTCCGGGTTGGCGAGAAAGCGCTCCATGGCCGCCGCCAGGGCTTGCGGCGAGCGCGTCGGCACCAGCAGCCCTGTCTGCCCGGCCATCACTTCCTCGCGCGACCCGCGGATGTCGGTGGCGAGCACGGGCCTCGCCATCATCATGGCTTCAATAATAGTGCGCGGCATGCCCTCGCGCCAGGAGGGAAGGCAGAACAGGTCCATCGCCGCCAGCAGCTCCGCGACATCGGAGCGATGTCCCGACGCCACCAGCCGCTCGCCAAGTGCGGCACGCGCGGCGGCGAACTCGGCATCGATGCCGGCCGCATGATCGCTGGCGAGGCGCTCACCGACCAGCAGAAACCATGCCCGCGGATGACGCGGGGCCACCGCCATGGCGGCGACGAGGAACTCGGCAATGCCCTTTTCACGCACCTGGCGCCCGATCATGCCGATCACGAAGGCATCGCGAGGAATTCCCAAGGCCGCACGCGCCGTGTCGCCAGCGCCGACTCTCGCCGGATCGAAGCGCGCGACATCGACGCCATTGCCGATCGCCAGTACGCGATCGCGCGGCGCAATGCCTTCATTCACCGCATCTTCGGCGTCCTCGGTGCTCTGCGTTAACAACAGGTCCGTAAAGCGCCCACCAAACCGCTCGAGGGCAACGAACAGAGAGCGCCTTCGGCGCGGCATCTCGTGGTGGAAATAGAATCCGTGCACCGTATAGACCACCAGGGGTATTCCCGCCGCACGGGCGGCGACACGGCCTATCAGCGCCGCCACCGGCGTATGGGCATGCAACACATCGAAGCGCTCGCGGCGAAACAGCCGCAGCAACGCGAACATGCTGCGCAGGGCGAACAGCGGGTTCATGCTGCGCGCGATCGCGACCGTCTCGATCGCGTAGCCGGCGGCGCGCATGCCGGGAACAAGCGGCCCGTCGCTGCACACGGCGGTGACCTGCCAGCCCTGCGCACGCATGCCGTCGATCAGCGGCAGCAGGAAGTGCTTCAGCGTGAAGTCGACGGCGCAGAGCTGGCAGACCTTCAACGACTGGTGTCCCAAGCCGACCCCTGAAGCCATCAACGCCTGATGCCAGGGAGAAATCGATACATCGCAAAAGTGGCAAACACCGTCATGATCGGTTCGATGGGAAGACGATACTTGACCCCGATGATGGGGCCCGTTATCAACAAAAAATAAGCAACGACGAAAGAGAACGCAACCAGAATAGCCTTGTCTTCAGTGGCGGGTGTAGAAATCGACACACGCAGGAACTGCCACCATCCGACAACAGCTCCAAGCAGGAAGATCAGCGAAGTTACAGATCCGAGGGCAAGAATGACAAGGTAGGAAGCTGCTGTCGAATTTGTCACATATTTGATGATTTTTTCCAGGATGCCACGTCCGTCGGTTTCATAGAACGAAGAATGCTTCATGGCCCGTACGGCTGGAGCAAATGCTGCACTAGGTGCAGCCAGATTGACTACCGAGCCGACACACCATGCCTTGACCAGATTTGCCCATCCGAGTTCCTTCAATATGGACATGGCTACCACTCTTTGGTACTCACTTGCATCAAATGGATTCATCGGAAGTGAGTTCATGCCATCTCCGGCTAATGCCTGCTCGAGACGTGAGCGGGCGAGTACCTGCCCCTGCTGATATGAACCTTGACCCGAATATTGGTAACTTGCTGGAACTACCCAACCAAGCAGAGTACTACCACCCTGGCTAACGAAGGACACGGATCCATACTCCTGCCAGTTCCGCATATGCAGAGGTCCGAGCAATGCCGTTACCAAGGCTATTCCGGTAAGCAGTTGAATGCTCGCGCGCTTGGCCGTCGTACCGACAGAAATGCTCCAGATCGTCAGACCACAAAGCACAGCGGGAAGCAACAGATAACTCGCCGACCGGACCATCGTCGCAACACAAAGGGATAGAATGCAGCACATGTGATCCATTGTGCTGTGTTGCTTTGCAAAACGAACCAAGAAATATAAGAAGAGTGTAAAAAAGAAAAGGAACAGCGTGTCGGTCAACACCATTGCGGACAGAACCACCATGTTTAGGTTCAGCGCTGAAAGCACGCCCGCGACATAAAAACCCCGCCCGAGTACGCTCCATGTCAGCGCGCCGACGAGCACACAGGTTGCACTATCTATCAGTGCCTGCACTCCAAGCAATACAAGGTTGTTATTTCCAAAAGGCAATGACAGCAGAGCGAGGACGATGGGATAGCCGGGTACCCTCTCCGGCGGCACCGAGAATAGTCCGTGCTCCAGCACAGATTGCCTTGCCGTAAGATAAACTATCTGATCTTCAGTGCCCAATCCTGCCAGATCGACGAACACAGAAATGTAGATAACTCGGATGAGCAGCGCAAAGCAAAAGACGCGAAGAGCATCGCTCATTGTTTTTCCATCACCACCATCAGTCGAAAGGCCATCAGTCGGCCAAGAACGGGCAGCAGCACTTCCTCTAGGCGCAAGAGCGGAGAAACCAGCCATAGAGGAAGAAGCGACCAAGGCTTGAACCCGCCGGACAGCGGATAGGCGAACAGGCTCAACCACTGCGTCCTCACGATTCGCAGCGAGGATCCTGCATTGTCGAAGAAATGCGGAGATCGTTGAAATAGTATTGTCGGAATCGCTTGGTTTGAGGCATAGGGGTCCTTGCCTGGATCGGGAACACAGTCGTCGCCAGGCACCCAAGACAGATCGACCGGCTCTTCGTGCCCCATTTCATAAATGATATTGCTGAACGGGGTTACCCCCGGTTCAATCATGACAACACGCCCGCCTGTCTGCAGAACACGCTCCGCCTCCCAAATGAACCTCAGGGGGCACTGTAGATGATGCAACACATCAAACAGGTAGATATTGGAGAACGCGCCATCGGCAAACGGCAGCCAATGCGCATCCGCAACCAGATCCACGTCATGAGATCGCTGCACATCCATCCGCACCAGCGATCCTTTGTTTGTACAAAAGTTTCCTATCCCGCCACCAATTTCAAGGCTTGGCCCTTCGATCGATGCGGCAATCATTCTGCGGTGGAGGTCGGCATAGATGGCACGAAGCGCATGCTTTTCTGACCAGCGTTGCCGATATTGCTCGATCAGCATCAATTAAACGTTCCTTTGATCTGCTTCGAAAGCCAAGCCGTCACAAGTCGCCAGTTTCTCAGGGCAACTTTGAAAGGCACCCCTAAACATCGCTTCGGCCAAACAAGGCGATGACATTCAGACTCGATACGCGCGGAATCATACCGTCGAGCTCTGCGTAATCCATCGGCAATTTGATCACACCATCAAGCTGCCAAGGCGAATATCAATTCGCCGCAAGGGTTTCAATCAATTCCGCCAGACTGCTTCCTTCCTCCTTAGGGACGTATGGGGCCAATTCCATGATTATGAGTGGAGACCAACGTTGCAGAACTTGCGTTGCACCGGGTAACATCTGAGACTCAATACCGTCGCCATCAAGTTTGATGAAGTCCACCCGATCAAGTCCGAGTTCACCAATCTCAGTATCCAACGTTACCGGACGTGCACCTATCGTCGACATCCATCCTTCCAAGTGCAACTCATGAATATTCTGCTCCCGACCAAGAGGCCAGCTTGAATACAGTTAGTCCGGCGCCTGTCCGCGATCGTTGTCGATCAGCATCGCCTGAACGCATTTAATGCGTTTGGTGAGATCGGAATTGGCCGGTACATTGCCGCAGAGTTTTCTATACGCATGAGAGATGGGTTCAAACAAAACTACCTTGCCCACGTCACCCACCAGCCGAGCCATCGGCAATCTATGCGCCTCGATGTTCGCGCTGATATAGAGCACGACCTGTATAGGCAGCAACAGTAGTTGGCTCAAAGGATTCCAGCAGCCAGATTGAAAAATCGATCCCTTCTCTTGAGTCCGACTCCCAATTCAGGCCAGACCTTCTGTCTCTTGCTATCGCCGAATGACGAAAAATGTAATGCCAAAGCATCAAGGCGGATCGCATGACGCTGGCAAGAAACATCTTCTGTTCTGTAGTTAGACCCGCTTTTCCTTTGTATCGGAAATTAATGAATCGGGTGGTGAAACCGTTCGATGTCACCTGGCAGGCTAGAAGGACTTCAGCTTGCGGTATGCAAACACCACCATTTTCAGCAGAAGCCAGCCATGGCGGAAGCGGGAGATCTGGGTTTCACCGTACTCGCGTGCCGCGTAGCGTATCGGTACTTCGACTACCTTGAGGTTCAACTTGGCGGCACCGAAAATGAGATTGAAGTCGCCGAAGGGATCGAAGTCGCCGAAGTAATCGCGGTTGGCATGAAGGATCTCGTAGTTCCTTCGCGACAGGACCTTAGTACCGCAAAGCGTGTCGGTGTAGCGCTGATTGAGCAGCCAGGTAAATAGCCAAGAGAATGTGCGATTGGCGAGTAGATTGAGGAAACGCATCGCCTGATCCTGCATCGGGTAGACCAGTCGGCTGCCATTGATGAATTCGCCCTTGCCGCTGGCGATCGCCTTGTAGAACTTGGGCAGGTCCTCCGGGGGCACGGTCAGATCGGCATCGAGGATCATCAGGATGTCGCCGCGCGCATTGGCAAAGCCCTTGCATACCGCATCGCCCTTGCCCTTGCCATCCTGGACCAGAACCTTGATGTCATGCTCGGGATGGACGTCGATCACGCGCCGTATCTCGTCCAGGGTTCCGTCCTGACTGTGACCCTCGACGAACAGGATCTCGATGTCACGGCAGAAGCGCGGCAGACGGGTGACGGCCTTTTCGATGTTGCCGCGCTCGTTGCGGCAGGGGATCAGCACTGTCACCGACGGGTTAGGCAATGCAGTGCCGCGCAGCGGTCGCGCCACGAGGTAATTCCGCAGGGAGAGGCGTCGCACCAGGGGCAGCGTCCCGATGAAGCGATTGAGCAGGGTGCCGAGGCCGAGCAGTCGGTGTGGCACGATCTGCCGCCATTCGCTGCGGACCGACTCGAAGTCGGCAAGGTGCAGGAAGCCCAAGGTGTCATCAGTGGACAGCCAATTCATCTCGACCGACGGCATCTTTAGGCCGAGCGCCTCGCCAAGACGCAACACCGGCTCCCAGAACCAGTTATGGTAGGCGATCACCAGCCGCGTGGCCGGAGTACACAGGCAATGCAGGTTTTCCAGGGCCTGAGCGCAATCTTCGAAATAGCCTATGGTGTCCGACAGAACGATGACATCGAACGGGCCGTCCAAAGACTCCAGGAAATCCTTGTCCTCGACGTCGCCCTGACGGAATTCGAGTCGCGGATAGCGCGAACTGGCCACTTCGACCATGCGTGCACTGAGATCGACTCCCACTCCCCGGGACGGCTCCAGCGCGTCAAGCAGCTCGCCGGTGCCGCAGCCCAGTTCCAGGACGCTCTGCCCGGGCCGCACCAGGAAACGCATGTAGGCGCGGTCGTCGCGGTAGTAATAGGCATTTTTGCCCATCCACGCATCGCGGCTGGATGCCTGTTCATCCGCGTTCGCCTGTATAGCCTGCTTGCGCTTGGTCAAGATCATGCTGGGTCACCCACGTTCCTCTTGCGGATGCCGTCGTCCGTCTGCTAGCCAGGCAAGTCCGCCCGGCAGGGCAACGGCCAACAACAGAAGCCCGTAGAGCACCGACAGCGCAACCGCCTGCTCGGGCGGGATGCCAGCATACCCCAGGCCGACCACCATCACACCCTCGCGCACGCCCCAGCCGGCGATGGAAATCGGAACGGCCATCAACAGACTGGCCAAAGGTACGACGATGGCAAACGCCAGCCAATGGACGCCGATATCCAAGCCCAGGGCCAAGACACCTACCGCGAGGATCGAAATCAGATGCACGGCCACTGACAGCACCAGCAACAGAGCGCCGTGGGGCAGCGAGAACAGGATCCGGCGCGCTTCGCCCGACAGCATGGTCATGCCCTGCGCGATGCGCCAGTGGCGAAAGCGGCCGGTCAGCCAGTCGAGTATCAGGAGGGCGCAGACCGCCGCGGCCGCGCCGAGTGCCACGAAGAGGACACCCCAGCGGGTCGCACCGTCATGTAGGAATTCGAAGCTCATTGGCTGACAAACGAACACAAGCAAGATAAGTCCAAGCAGTCCAAGAATCCTGTCAAGCAGCACTGCAACCGAAGCGGCACCGATGCCGCAACCGTCTCTCACCAGGCAATATGCCCGCATCGCGTCGCCACCCACGCTCGACGGCAACACCTGGTTGAAGAACAGCCCCAACCAGTAGAAGCGGACGAGACGGAAAAAATCAAAGCGCAATCCCTGGAGAAAGAGTATCCAGCGCCAGCGGGCGATAACCAGCAGGACCTGGGCGGCTAGCATAGCGAAGGCAGCGCCGAGAAGTGCCGGGGCTGCTCCGCGCAGCAGCTGGATCGTGCGCGAAAGATCCACACTGCCAGCAATCAGAAGGAACATGCCTACCGTGAAGGCGAGCTTGAGTCCGCGCAGCAACCAGACTCTTACCCTGCCAGGTTTATTTGTACCAGACCCCGTCACCCGGTCGCCCTACCGCTTCGCATTCGCCGGTGCAGGCACGCCGACCGCTACCTTTGCCGCCTCAGCCAGCAGGCCATGCGCATATCCGTTCCAGTGCGTATTGCTCGGAAACTCAAAACGGCTTCCGTCACCGCGATAGGTCGCTTCGAATACGGGCAGCAAATCGATCACCTTGAAGCCACCCTTACCGCCTCCACCGCCATGAAGCGCCGCATTCGGCCCCAGACGCTGTCCATGAGGGCAACTGCCTGCGACGGCTCGTAGATTGCCTCGCGCAGACCGTCGATGGCAATGACTATTCGATCAGGGGTGATGCCCGTGGCGGCAGGTAATCGGTCCAGGAAAGTTCTGACGGCCCACTCGTAATTGGCATATTCCTCGGGCGTCCCATCGCGCTGTATGTTCGCGGCCCGGCGCTGGGTCGGCGCGCCCAACTCCCTTAAGTTCAACTTGACTACCTGTTCGAGCGCCGAATAACGCGCCAAACGGCGCAGCAGGGTGGGCTGGTAGTCGACCCGGCGTACCTCAGCGCTATCGTCCGGTAGCCGTACAAAATGGTGAAAACCGGGACTTCGGCCGCGATGGTAGAGAGATTCGGCGAAGTCGTTGCCAATGTTCAGGAATAGGAACCTGTCCGGACGATACGTGTCCCGGTACCATAAACAAATCCACGACCTAGGCGATAGCGCATTTGATTACCTTTACTGGTATTACTTAAACAATCGCGCTCCTACATTTGCCCGCGTGTGGAAGCGATTTGAAGGTGATCTGTTGCGGACTCGGGCCTCGAAGCATGGTCCTCAGTTCCTCGCAATCCTTGCACAGGGGAGAATCGACCCTCCCGCTGACAAACTGCCGGCGCAGCCGCTGCATCGGTTCCCCGTTCCAGATTGCCAGCAGCGGCAGGTCGCGGACATTTCCCAGGGGTTCCTTCTTGTCGTAATCGTAGCAGCAGGGCACGACGTCGCCATCCCAGGTCACGGTCAGAACCGTCCATGGTCGGTTGCACGACACATACGACTGACGCGTATCCTTTTCCGTCAGAAGGTTGAGCGTGCCGTCCTTGAACTCGTTGATTTCCTCGGCATCTCCGATCCAGGTAGAAAAGGGCTTGGCGCAGAACTCGTCGACGCCGGGAGTGTTTTCCCAGTAGTACTTGAGCTGATCGATGCTGGCGCGATTGAGCCCAAAGTCGATCATGTTGACGATGACGCGCGTCTTTACCCCACGTTCCCGCTTGAGCTCCAGGTATTTGAACAGCTTTTCCCGCGATCGCTCCCATGCGTCCTCGACACCCCGGATGGCAAAGAAGGACTTGTCGTCGTGGCCGTCCATCGACATGATGAGCTTGCTCGGCGCCGAGTCGAGCAGCTGCTCGATCACTCGATCGGTAAATGTGATCGGATTGACCGATAGCATGGTGCTGACACCCTTGCCTTCGGCGTAAGCGATAAAGCGGTCCACCTCCCTGTGCATCAGGCTCTCGCCAAAGTGGTGCAGAGCCACCGGTTTGCCGGAGCAATGCTCTGGATTGTCCGCCACCATCTGGTCGATCACCGAGCGAAACAGGTCGAGATCCATGTAGCCGATGTCGCGAGTCATGTGCTTGGTCCTCGGGCACATGACGCATTTCATCGGACAGTTGTTGGTCAGCTCGATGTTGTAGACGAAGTAGGGCTTGTCGACCACCAGCGGGCGACGCGCGGCAGCGCGCCGCCGGCGGTTGAAGCGCATGCGCTGGCGAAGGGCGGGGAGCGAACTCAAGATGCGCGGGCCCGCGGCGAACTCGGCCGCATCAGGTTCAATTGCACGCTCAACATTGCCACGTCTCCTGCCATGCTTGGAACATCAGGATACTCCAAAGGTCGTATTGCCGATAGCGCCGACCCGCCAAGTGTTCCTCCCAGGCTCGGCGAACCAGTGCCGAGTCGAAATACCCCTCCCGCCGCAAGCGTCCGGCGTCGAGCAGAGTCTCCGCCCAGTCACGCAGCGGACCTCGCAGCCAGTCATGGATAGGCAGCGAAAATCCGGCCTTTGGCCGTTCCACGAGTTCGCGCGGCACATAGCGATAAAGGATCTCTCTCAGGATCCGCTTGCTCACGCCACGCCGAACCCGGAACGACAATGGCAGAGACCAAAGGAATTCGAATAGACGGTGATCTAGGAACGGGGCCCGGGTTTCCAGACTGACACTCATCGCGGCGCGGTCGACTTTCACAAGGATGTCGTCAGGCAAATAGGTTACCGTATCGGCAAGCATCATGGACTCCGTCAGTCCGCGGCCTCCGGCCCAGGGATCACTCGCCGGGGGGCAGGGAATTTCGGCTTTTTCAGCACCGGTAACAGGAGTGCCATCAAGCCAGAAACCAGCGAGGCGGCGATGGGCATCGCGCGCATTCGACGCCGCCATCAATGTCGCGAGCTTATGCAGCTTTTGCCCTGGCTGGCGAGCGCCAGCCAACTTTCCAAGCGTGGCGTCCAAAGTCGCCGGCGAAGCGGCGGTCAGAGCCTGGCCCAAGGCACGGCGCAACCAGCCAGGCAAGCGCTCCAGCCGACGCAAGAACGGCTCAGTCCAGACATACCGGTTGTAGCCGCCAAACATCTCGTCGCCGCCATCGCCGGACAAGGCCACCGTCACTTGCTCCCGCGCGACACGCGACACCATAAGGGTTGGCAGCTGCGAGGCGTCGGCAAAAGGTTCGCTGTAAAAGCTTGGCAGCTGCGGGATCAGCGCCAGTGCATCCGTCGCATCGAGCCGGCGCTCGCGATGCGCAGTGCCGAGGTGGGTGGCCACGCGCGCAGCGTGGGCGGATTCGTCATAGGCCGGATCGGCGAACCCAATCGTGAAGCTGCGGACCGGAATCGGGGAAACTGACTGCATCAGGGCCACGATCGCCGACGAATCTACGCCGCCGGAAAGGAAAGCACCGAGCGGAACGTCGGCAACCAGCTGGCTGCGCACCGATTCGCGCAGCAGGTCGTGTGCAATTGCTACGGCGTCCTGCTCACTTCCGCAAAACGGACGCGCCGCCGCGTCTGTCGCCGCCACGACGGCCGACCAGTAGGTCTTTCGCGACTCCCGCCAATCTCCGTCGCGCCAGGCCAATCTCATTATCGTACCTGGCTCGAGTTTGCCAATCCCGGGGTGAATGCTCAGGGGAGCCGGAATGCAATTTCGAGCCACCAGAAGGGCAAGCGCCGCGCGATCGATTCCACCGACAAATCCTGGATGGACACGCAGCGCCGCCAGATCAGAGGCGAACAGGAAGCTGTCACCCTGCCAGCCGCAATAAAGCGGCTTTTCACCGAAGCGGTCGCGGCAAAGGTACAGGCTGTGCTCGGCGCGATCCCACAGCGCGAAGGCGAACATGCCTACACAACGACCCAGCGTCGCCTCAACCCCCCAAGCCTCGACGGCGGCAAGCAGAACCTCGGTATCCGAGCTGCCGGCGAATTGGCTGCCCAAGCCCTCCAGCTCGCGCCGCAATGCAGGATGGTTGTAGATCTCCCCGTTGTAGGCAATGACGAAACGTCCGGACGCCGAAGCCATCGGCTGCCGGCCCTGAGGCCCGAGGCCAACCACGGCCAGGCGCCGATGCGCCAGTCCAACGGTTCCATCGCTCCCGAGCCAGCTGCCCTCCTCGTCCGGGCCGCGACGCACAATGGCCGAGGCCATGCGCCCCAGCACGGCCAAACCGGCATCACGCTCGCATCCAGGGCCGACGAATCCGGCAAACCCGCACATCAGGCGAACCCTATCCGGTAAAGGTCGAGATAGCGATCCTTTACGCCATCCAGCGAAAACAGCCGGCGCACACGCTCCCTGCCGCAGGCTCCTATCGCGGCCCGCTCGCTGGCCGAGAGGGAGGCCAATTCGCCTATGGCCTGAGCGAAGGCTGCCGCATCGCCCGCTGCGACCACCCGGCCGCAATCTCCAACCACCTGCGCCGAGTCGCCGATGTCGGTCGCAAGGCAGGGCACGCTCGCCGCCAGCGCCTCGCCAAGGACATTGGGAAACCTTTCTCCCCATTCCGACGGCGACACCAGGAGATCAAGCGCACACATGATGCGCGGTATGTCAGCTCGTTCCCCGGCAAGCGTCACGCAACCTTTGAGGCCCAGCTCACACAGGGCACCGGCCAGCTCCCCTGAATCAGTCGTAACCTCGCAACCCACCAGAAGCCAGTGCAAACCCATGCGCTCAGAGGCGAGTACTGCTGCTACAAGCAGGCGCCGGTGTCCTTTCATGGGATGGAAACGTGCGACATGACCGATGAGGACTGCATCCTCTGCAACCCCCAGCTCGGCACGCACAGCATTTCGCTGCGACGCATCCAGCGCCCATACCTTGAGGTCGAAGCCATTCGGGATGATCGTGTTTGCGCCCGGGGTCCGCGACCGACGCTCAGGAGGCATCATCCAACCATCCGGCGAATTTCTCAACCACGGCATCGAGATGGAACTCCCGCGGCAACAGGCTCGGCCGCAGATCGGAAGCCCGATTGGGCACGATCGCATTCATTGCGGCGATGAAGTCCGGCCCGGCTTTCGCAACACTGACCGCACCAGGCGCGCTTGCCGCGGCCAGCTCGACAATTCCGCCGGATTCCGGTGTGGCAATCACGGGTAAGCCGCAGGCCAGCGCCTCCAATGCCACGTTCGGCATGCCTTCCCAGCGCGACGGAAGCAGGAGCGCGTCGGCAATCGCCATGCAGGCCCAGGGATTATCGACAAAGCCCTCGAAACTCACCCTTTCGGCAATGCCCAGGTCCGCGGCCAGACGGAGAAGTTCCTCAGCTTGCGGCCCTTCTCCAAGGACGGTGAGCCGGGAATCACTGTCGGGCAGCGCCGCCATGAAACGAAGCAGCCGATCGAATCCCTTTTGCCACACCAGTCGCCCCGCGCCAACGAAGAGACGTCCGCCTCCCGCCCTGCCCTGATGCCCGCCGGCACGATCCCTGATTTCGTCTTCATCGACCGGATTCGGAAGCATTCGGATAGCAACCGACGGTACCGCGAAATCTGTCCTCAGTTCACCAGCCATGCGCTCCGAGGAGCAGATCACCAGATCGGCACGGCGGTACAAAACCTGGTAAGCCAAGTGCATCAGCCAGCTTCCCCGATTGTTGGCCAGACTGATCGACGGCAGGTTTGCTTCCCTGATCCAGACGCGCGTATCTCGGGGGAAGAGGCTGCGCATAGCGAGAATGGCAACATTGACGTAGCCAAGAGTCGAAAAGATCACCCGTGGGCAGGTACGATGAACTTCCTCCAGCAGCGGACGAAGCGACCGGCGCAGCGTCCCAGTTCCGAGATTGGTCACCGCTACCCCCAAATCGAGCTTGCTCCACAACGGCCCCTTCTGCGCGAAAATGGCGATGGAAACCCTGAATCCCCGCCGTACCAGACGGTTAGCCAGGTTCACGACGACACGCTCCGCACCGCCTCCGTTCAGATCAGGGATCGCCACCAGAAGGTCCGGGCGGCGTCCGGAATTCATGCTGGTGTCAGATCCTTCAAGCACTTCTTCTAAGCGCCCCGGTTGCGGAATTGCGCAGTGAATGGGCAAGGCGCCAGGCATGTGCGAGGTCGGCGGCCCGGCCTTGACCATCGCAAACCAAGGCAACCTTCTCGATGGCTGCCCTCGACATGCGACACCTCAGCTCCGGATTGGACGAGAGCTTGACGATGTCTGCCGCTACCCTGTGCGGATCGAAGCCCTCGTCATGCGGATGGAGATAGCCGCTGACCCCGGGCTGGACGAATCTTTCGTACGAGCCGCAGGCCAGTACGGGAAGCCCGAAGGAAAGGGCTTCGAGAATGTCTCGGCCCCACGGATTGTCTTCGCGCGAGGGCTTGATCAGCACGTGGCACCCGGACAGCACCCTTTCGGGGGAATCAACGTGTCCCAGAAACACGAACATCTCCCCTACCCCGCAGGCCGTAGCATAGTCCGCGAGTTCGCCGCCTTTCGCCGCGATCTCGCCGATCCTGCCCGGAAGAGATCCCGTCAGCTTCATCGAGCCTGCGACGACAAACCGGATATCCTCGCGCCCCATCGCCTTGAGGGCCGCCGCGACATCGACGATGCGATCGATTCCCCGCATCCAGGAGAAATTCGACAGGCATGCGATCCGGAATCCCGGACCAGCGGGTATCGCACCGTAGGGCTCGGGACTTTCCTTCGGGATCTCGACCACGTTGTGGATGACCAGCCCGCCTGACCACGCGGCAAGCGTCCGGATATTCTCCCGTTCACGCTCGGTGATGAACACGTTTACGTCGTTGTCCGCCACCAGCCGGCGCGCCTGCATCCTCGCAAACCACGTGTTGCAGAGTTGCGTCCGGTTGTGCATCACGAAGGCCGCTTTGGTCCGGCGCCGGAGCCAGCTTGCGAGCAAATAGAGGGCCTCATGGTTGAAATGGACGACATTGAATCGGCTGTCGATTTCGCGAACCAGCGAACGCCGCAAATCGCCAGAACGGAGGAAATCACCCACGAACCTGAGATGGGCCCACGCACTGCGGGAGAGGCGTGGCAATGCGCTTACCTTCGGCAGTTCCGGAACTATCCTTACCGGTACGCCGATCTCCCGGTACTTAGTGACTATGGGTCCCTCGCGCAGACACCACACCTCGATAAGATTGCAAACCGGATCGACATGCCGAAGCAGATAGAACAGGCTGCGCGACGAACCTCCGAAGCCGCCCTCGATGTCAAGACAGAGCACTCGCAGGGGGTCCGGCGTCATTCCGAATCCTGCCGCAACAGCCTTACAGTGGCGTCCCAGTCGATATTGAACAGGGCGTCCGCTACTGACAAACCAGGAACGTACGCCACTAAATTGAATTTGGGATAGGCGCGGGGTTGATAGATCAGTACCAGAATGACGTCAAAATCGGCACGGTTCTCCTCGCAAAGTCCGGAGATCAACTCATTGTTGACCCGGATGTCCGTTGGTGTGAAACCCAGATGGCGATGCAGGCGGGTACGGACGTGATGAGGTTCGGCCACGCCGCGGCGAGGGCGCCGGCGAGGAGGCCGACACGCGGTCCCAACATCGCGCCGAGCTTGAAGACGAGAACGCAGGTGCCCGCGTCCACTGCGCTTTGGATCGCGATGGCGGCAAGCGGTGTGTCGCCGAACACCGCGCGCACGGCGGCAGGGAACGCAGAGTGAAGCGGCATACGCTCGCGCCCCGGCGCGCGCGCGTTGATTACGGTCACCAGGCGATGACGGAAGGCGCGTGACCGAACACGCTGCCACGCATAGCCCGCGAGCGAGAGAAGATTGCGCGAGAAGTGCGGAAGTGCGCTCCAATGCGCCATCGCCGGTTCCACACAGCAAGGAATGCCGAGCGCGGGATAGCGCGAGACGACGGAGCCGTCCTTTCAGCACCACACCTCCACCGCCGCTTGGGTCTTGTCCCTGTCCCGCACGGATTCGTAGAGGCTGCGCGAGAAACCGCTGAAGCCACCCTCGATATCGAGGCAGAGCACGCGGAGCGGCGCCGTCATGGTTTCGGATGAACGAGGGCCGTCGTCGCGTCCCATCCGACACGGAAGGCTGCGTCGAGGACCGACAGGCCGGGAAGGAATGTCGCGCGCCCCTGGTCGTAGGGGGCGGCCGCGAAGTCGCTGCGCGCCAGCGCGATGCCGGCGTCCGCGAAGGCGGTGGGGTCCTGATAGGTCTCCCCACCTCGCCCCGTGAAATAGGTGCCGCCCGGGGCTACGGACTCGACGATGCGCACGAGCCGCGTGGTTGCCTCCGCGTCACCTACATCGAGTGCGGAGGACGCGAGAAAGCGCGGCGCCACGCCGAGGCGTGCCGCCGCCGCCTCGATCAAATGGCGGTTGATCGCGGCAAGGCTGCCGTCCGGCGCCGCGTCATAGGCGTCCGCAAGCCATTCGCGGACCGTGCGGTAGTGCGCCGCCTCGCGGTAAAAGGTGGCGATGGTATCCAGGTGCGCGCCGCGCCAATCGGGGCGGCTCGGCAGGATCTCGTCGATCCTTTTGCCCAGGGACACGCGGACCGGCACGGTCAGCCAGCGCGCTTCGCCCCCGCCGTCGATCTGCACGCGGTTGGTGTAGCCGCCCTTCGGGAACTGCACGTCGTCGAGGAACACGAAGACGTCCGCGCGCGCCATCTTGGCGAAATATCCCAGCCACGGCAGGTAGTTCGGCTGGTGGATGGCGACGATGGCGCTCACGATGGATCGCGAAGCACAAGGTAGACGCAAGTGCCATCGGAAGTCGTGTACGTCTTCGAATTGGGGGCCGGCGCATCGGCCACGCGTTCAATCGCTCTGTCGATACCGTCGACCTCGATCGTCGCCGGCGGCCATGGCGGGCAGAGTGCGCGCACAAGATCTTTCACCTGTCGTCGGGTGAGGCCTGGGCGAACTCGCCCGTCGGACCTGCGCCGCGAGGGCCAAGGCGGATTGTCGTGAGGATCGATGATTCGGACGGGTCGGCGCGCAAGCATGGCGCGCCACGCCTGGGGAAACAGGGATCGGCCGCCCTCGACCATCCGCTTGCGCACCGTCCACGCGGTGTCCGCGGAGTCGATGGCAATGTTACCCTCCGCCCAGATCGGACCCGCGTCCACGGCCTCGGACATGGCATGCCAAGTCAGTCCCAGCGAGTCCTCGCCGTTCACGATTGCCCACTGCAAGACATTGGCGCCTCGATATTTGGGAAGAAATCCACCATGGAAGTTGGCGGTTCCCGATGGATAACGCGCCAAGTCGCTTGCGTGGATGATCTGCGAGTATAGCCATGACACCGCGACATCCGCCGGCGGCACATCGCTGTGCACGGCCCTTCCTCGGAGATGAACTGCGATGGGCAGGCGGTTCGCCCGCGCGCAAACTGCCCGAACCTTCTCCGTATCGGCCCGATTCTCGGGGATGACAATGGCCGTCAGCATCGCATCGAGTTCGGCGGCATCGAAAAGATCGAGCCCGGTTGGATCGGTCGTGTAGAGATGCACCCGATACATCGGGCTAGGAAAGCTGCGTCATCAGGTTTGCGCGCAGGCCGTCTGCACCTCGGCCGCCACGCGGTCGGCGGTTGCGTCGTCCATATCCGCATGGAACGGCAGGCTCAGCACGCGTCGGCTGAGTGCCTCGGAGACGGGAAGGGAGCCTTCGCCGTCGCCGTGCATGGCATAGGCGGGCTGAAGGTGCATGGGCTTGGGGTAGTAGATGGCGGTGGGGATGCCCTTCGCCTTCATGTGCTGGGCGATGCGGTCTCGCGCGGGC
>Ga0194121_10005393_pt1 | contig 17713 bp, 18 predicted proteins | sample TA2MahCa50mmetaG_FD_148609 | JGI IMG/M metagenome (GOLD analysis project Ga0194121, IMG submission 148609) | Freshwater microbial communities from Lake Tanganyika, Tanzania - TA2015020 Mahale Deep Cast 50m | ecosystem: Environmental > Aquatic > Freshwater > Lake | place: Tanzania: Lake...
CCACCCCGCGCGCGGCGCGGCCCGCCGACCTGCGGCCCGAGCGAGCCGGCGAGTCGTTCGACCCGGTGCGGATGTACCTCAAGGAGATCGGCAAGGTCCCGCTCCTCACCGCGGAGCAGGAGGTCCGCCTCGCCCAGCGGCTGGAGGCCGGCGTGCTCGCCCAGGGCCGTCTCGACGAGGAGGCCGACCTCAGCCGGGAGACCCGGGCTTCGCTCCAGGCCGTCGTCACCGACGGCGAGCTGGCCAAGCGGCACCTGATCGAGGCCAACCTGCGCCTGGTCGTGTCGATCGCGAAGCGCTACGTGAACCGGGGCATGGCGCTGCTCGACCTCGTGCAGGAGGGCAACCTCGGCCTGATGCGCGCGGTCGAGAAGTTCGACTACACGAAGGGCTTCAAGTTCTCCACGTACGCCACGTGGTGGATCCGTCAGGCCATCACCCGGGCCATCGCCGACCAGGCCCGCACCATCCGCATCCCCGTGCACATGGTCGAGACGATGAACAAGGTGCTGCGGGTGCAGCGGGCGATGCTCCAGGAGCTCGGCCGTGAGCCCACGGTCGACGAGGTGGCCGAGAAGGTCGACATGAGCCCGGAGCGGGTGCGCGACATCCAGCGCATCGCGCTCGAGCCGTTGTCGCTCGAGACGCCGGTGGGTGAGGAGGACGACTCGTTCCTCGGCGACTTCGTGGCCGACGACACCGCGATCTCCCCCGACTCCGCGGCCGAGAAGGAGCGCCTGAAGGACGAGATCGAGACCGCCCTCCTCGAGCTCAACCCCCGCGAGCAGCAGGTGATGCGCCTGCGCTTCGGGCTCGACGACGGTCAGGTGCGCACGCTCGAAGAGGTGGGCAAGGAGTTCGGCGTCACTCGCGAGCGGATCCGCCAGATCGAGTCGAAGACGCTGGCCAAGCTGCGCCATCCCACCCGGTCGCAGCGGCTGCGTGACTACCTCGAAGAGGCCTGAGCCGCTTCTCCTACAGTCTCCACCACGGGGCCGTAGCTCAGTGGTCAGAGCAGGGGACTCATAATCCCTCGGTCGAAGGTTCGATCCCTTCCGGCCCCACCATCCGGGTGTCGGCTACCGCCGTCGGTCGCGGCGGAGCTCGAACAGCACGATGGCGATCACGCTCAGCACGACGAGCAGCACGAACCCGAGCAGCGTGATGTTGGTGGACTTGTTGGCCGCACCGGTGCGGCACTCGTCGCTCGGGTCGAACATGCAGCCGAGGCTCTCGACGAAGCGGTGGGCGAGCACCACCAGGAGCACCCCGAAGGCCCAGATGGCGGTGAGCCACAGCGCGAGATTCATCCCCCGGGGCATGGGCTCCTTCGGGGGCGCGCCGAACGTGAGCCGTTCGAGCCGCTCGGGGGCGGGGCCGCCGGCCCGGCCCTGATCGGCGAGCATCCCGCGGCGCGGGTCGAAGTCCCAGCCGGACGTGCCTCCCATGTCCCAGGTATCGGCGCCCCCGGGCCCCGACCCAAGGGGCAGATCCTGCGGGTCGATGCCACGGCCGGCCCCGCGGGCCCCACCCGGAGCGGTGTTACGGTCCGGCCCCGTGGAGACCGGGATCACCCCGTTGCCGCCCGTCGCCGACGTTGCCCTGCCGTGGGACCGCACGCTCGATGACCCGGTGGCCACTCTCGCCGACGCTCGCCGCCGGTTCGGCGACACCTTCGTGGTCGACGGGCCTCGCCATCCCACCCTGTTCCTGTTCTCGCCCGCCGGGGTGCGCAGCTTCTACGCGCTGCCCGAGGCCGAGGCGAGCAAGGGTGTCGCCGACTGGATGATGCTCACCCGCAAGCTGCCCGACGAGCTGTTCTCGGGGCGCCGCACGTTCCCGGCCGAGCTGTTCGGTCGGGAGGACGTCGCCGCCTACCTGGCCCAGCTGCGGGCGGCCATCTCCGTCGCCTTCGACGAGCTGGGCGACGCGGGGGAGGTCGACCTGTTCGCCTTCACCCGGCGGCTCGGGCACCGGATGGGCCTGGCCTGCTGGGCGGGGGAGGTGCCGTCGCGGGCGGCACGGTTCGACGCGCTCGTCGCCGCGTTCGACGCGCTCGACGGCTCCGACGCGTTCGTGCATCCCGAGGAGATGGCGCGTGTGGCCGCGGCGGGCAAGCGCGAGGAGCGGGCCGCCCTCGCGGTGGTGGAGGACCTGCTCGTCGAGTCGATCCGCGCCCGTGACGCGGCTCCGCCGCAGGATGATCTCTTCGCCCGGATCGTCGGCCGCTGGGACGGGGAGCCCGAGCCCGACCGGTCGGTGGGCATCGCCCGCGACGTGGTCCTCGTGCACCTCGGCTCGATGTCGAACCTCTTCGCCGCGACCGGCTGGATGCTCGCCCAGCTCGCCACCCACCCCGACGTGCTGGCTCGGGTCCGGGCGGGGGAGGACGGGCTGCTCGAACGGTGCGCGCTCGAATCGACGCGGCTCGGGCAGCGGTCGATCATGCTGCGGGCGGTGCTCGCGCCCACGACGGTTCGCGACGAGCACGCCGCCTACTCGGTGCCCGTCGGTGCGCAGATCGCCACGCTGCTGCCGCTCACCAACACCACGGCGATGCCCGGGCTCGCGGGGTACGACCCCGATCGGTGGGTCCGGCGGCGCCTCCGCGACGACGCGCTGCTCCCCGCGCGTGAGCTGGTGACGACGTTCGGCCACGGCGCCCATACCTGCCCCGCGCAGCCGTTCTCCCTCGCGGCGATGTGCCTGTCGGCCGAGAGTCTGTTCACTGCGTACGACGTGTCGGCACGCTTCACCGACGTGCAGCCGCTCCCGGTGCAGATCGGTGGAGTGGCCCGGGCGGCCGCGCCGTGTGTGGTCGAGTACCGGCGGCGATAGCGGTCGGCACCGACCGCGCTCATGATCGTCGCCATCGGCTGCGACCCGTCGCTGCGTCGTTGAGGGACGGGCGCGTCAGTCGGCGAGGAGGTGGGTGACGACCGTGCCGTGCTGGGGGCCGAAGCGCGCGGTCTCGAGCTCGAGGCGGCGGTGGTCGGTGAGGTCCTCGAGCACCATGACCTTCTCGTTGACCCGACCGTGGACGGTGACGCCGAGCGAGGCCCGGTCGAACGTGGCGTAGCACTGGCCAGGCTTCCAGCCCATCCCGTGTGCGAGCCCTTCGAACGCCAGCACGCGGGTGGGGGTCACCGCGACGATGCTCCACCGGGGCTGGTGCTCGACCGCCGCGGTGGCGTGGCCCGCACCGACCACCCCGAGGGCGCCGATCGCCATGCCGACGAGATCGTGGGTCTCGAGCCCCGCCCCGGCCGACGCGACCATCGTCCCGCTGGTGCCCCGAGGTTCGAACACCCCGGCGCCCAACACCTCCTCGCCGTCGACCAGCGGGCCGACCATCTCGACCAGGTCCTGCTCCGACATCGCTGCCATCCCTTTCGATCGTGGTCGCCTGCACAATGGCACACACCCTCGCGTCGGGGTAGATGTCACAGGCGGGTGGTCGCATGAGGACAGCCGTACTCATCGGGCCGTGATGGGGCAGGTTCGGGCGCTACTATCACCCGGCTCCATTCCGGGGTAGCTCAATCGGCAGAGCATCCGGCTGTTAACCGGCAGGTTGAGAGTTCGAGTCTCTCCCCCGGAGCCATTCGCGAGGCTGAAGTCCGCTCGTCGAGCGGGCTTCCTCGCGTAGGGTGACGCTCGTGTCGCACGAAGCCCGACTGACCCAGCTCCGCATCCAGCTCCCCGGCCCGTTCGCTCCGCACGAGCCGCTGGTGGGCTGCTTCCAGTTCAACGGGGTGGCCCGCACCTCCGGCGCCCTGCCCCGCGACCTCGAAGGCAGGATCGCCTGGCCGGGCCACCTCGGCCGCGACGTCCCCGTCGACCGGGGCATCGAGTGCGCCGGCCTCGCGGCGATGAACGCCCTGTCCCTGCTCCGTGCCGGTCTCGGCTCGCTCGACCAGGTGTGGCAGGTGCTGTCGATGACCGTCTACGTGGCCTGCACCCCGGAGTTCGATCGGATCCCCGACGTCGCCGACGGTGCGAGCAAGGTGCTGGTCGACATCCTCGGCGACGCGGGCAAGCACACCCGGTCGGCGATCGGTGTCGTGGCACTGCCGCGCAAGGCTCCGGTCGAGGTCGAGCTCACCGCCGCGGTCCGTCCGCCGGCCTGAGCCGACGGCGGGATGCGCGCGTCGTGAGCGGGACGCGGGTCGCGGCCCTGGTCGACGAGATGCTCGCGGCCACCGCGCCCTGGCTGCCGGCGTTCGCCGGATGACCCGGGCCGCCACGGGGACGGCGGGCTGATGGCCCGCGACGTCCCCGAGATCGTCGTGCTCACCTTCCCGAGCCCACGCGAGCTCGCCCGGCGCCTGCCCCGCCTGCTCCTCGGCGTGGTGCTGCTCGGCGCCGGCATCGCCCCGGTGGTGCGGGCGGAGCTCGGCCTGGCCCCGTGGGACGTGTTCCACGAGGGCGTGGCCGACGTCACCGGCATCTCGTTCGGCGTGGTCACTGTGCTCGTGGGGGCCGTCGTGCTCCTCGCCTGGATCCCGCTGCGCCAGCGCATGGGGCTCGGCACCATCGTCAACACGCTCCTCGTGGGGCTCACGATCGACGTCGTGCTGTCGTGGATCCCCCACGTCGACGCGCTGGGGATCCGCTGGGCGATGCTGCTCGGGGGCACCGTGCTCACTGCGGCCGGGATGGCGCTCTACATCGGCGCGGGCCTCGGACCCGGCCCCCGCGACGGGCTGATGACCGCGGTGGCCGCCCGTGGGCATCCGCTGTGGCTGGTGCGGACGGTGATCGAGGTCGCGGCGCTGGCGGCCGGGCTGGCGCTCGGCGGCGACGTGGGGATCGGGACCGTGCTGTTCGCGTTCTGCATCGGTCCGCTGGGCCACTGGTTCCTGGCCCGGCTGCATCTCGGGGTGGGGGGCGTCGATCCCGACCCCACGGCCACCATCGGCGAGTAGCGGAGGGGGAGCCATGACCGGACGGGCGATGCGCGTGGGGGTGATCGGTCGGGGGTTCGGTGCGCGCGTGGTGGCACCGGTGTTCGCCGAGACCGACGGGTGCGAGGTGGTCGACGTGGTGTCGCCCCGTGACGACGCGGGCGTGCGCACGCTGTGCGCCCGCAGCGACGTCGACCTCGTGGCCGTGCACTCCCCGCCGTTCCTCCACGTCGACCACGTGCGCCGCGCGATCGAGGCGGGACACGCGGTGCTGTGCGACAAGCCGTTCGGCCGCAACGCCGACGAGGCGCGCGCGATGCACGCCCTCGCCGTCGACGCCGGGGTGGTGCACCTCCTCAACTTCGAGTTCCGTTCGCACCCGGCGCGCGAGGCGTTGCGCGCGCTGATGCTCGACGGGTCGATCGGCGAGGTCGAGCACGTGCAGTGGAGCCAGTTCAGCGCCGGATCGCGCCACCCCTTGCGCCGGTACGGCTGGTTGTTCGATCGGGAGCTCGGCGGAGGGTGGATCGGCGCGTGGGGCTCGCACGCCCTCGACTTCCTGCTGTGGACCCTGGGCGACCTCACCGCGGTGTCGGCGGAGCTGCGCACCACGATCCCCGAGCGGCCCGACGCCGACGGTCGCCTGCACCGGTGCACCGCGGAAGACGGGTTCACCGCCGCGTTGCGGTCGGCCGCGGGGGCGACAGTGGCGATCGACACGTCGTTCGTCGCGCCGGTCAACCTGCCGGGCCGGGTGACGGTCGTCGGCGCCGACGGCGTCCTGGAGGCGGTGGCCGACCACCGCATCAGCCTGCGCACCGACGCCGGCCTCGAGGAGGTGTTCACCCTCGACCAGAGCACCGGCGACCCGCACCTCCTCCCGATGCGCCGCTGGACGGAGCGGGTGCGTGACGCCGTGCGCCATCGGGCCGTGGTCCCGGGCACCCCCACGTTCGCCGACGGGGTCGCCTGCGCCGAGGTCATGGACGCACTGCGCGCCTGACCTGGCGCTTCTGGCGCCGCCTGACGGCGCATCGTGCCGTCGAACGGCGCCGAAACGGGGACGGAGCGGCTCAGATGCCGGTGCAGAGGCGGAAGGTCGTCTCCCACCCGGGCATGGCGATGTCGAGCGCGGCGAGCGACCGGTCGGCGTCGGCCCGGGCCTCGACGGCGCGAGGGTCACCGAGCGCCGCCAACGCGTGGGCCCGCGCGATGCGGGTGATCGCCTGCTCGAGCACGGCCTCGGAGGCGTCCATGCGGGCGACCATCTCGTCGAACCGGGCGGCGGCGTCGGGCTCGCCGCGGCGCAGCGCGACGAACGCGGCCGCGAGGTCGAGCTGGAGGTGATCGAGGTAGGAGCCCTGCACCCCGTCCTGGATCTCGGCGTCGGCGTCGTCGAGCCGGCCGGCGGCGACGAGGGCCAACGCCCGGGCGCTCCGGAGCGCGGCACCGGCGCCGGACCGCAGGTCGGGGAGGTCCTCGGCGAGCGCCGCGAAGGCGGCGAGGGCCTCGTCGACCCGCCCGACCTGGAGCAGCGCGCGGGCGAGGCACACCGAGCGCTCCGCGTAGTAGGGGGAGGCGCGCACGACGTCGTCGGGGAGGGTGAGGTGGAGCGCGGCGGGCAGTGCATCGTGCGTCCCGGCCGCGGTGAGCACCTGCACCAGCGTCGTTTGGGCGAACGCGTGCGTCGAGTTGCGGCTGGCGCCGTCGAGGCTGCCGATCTGCTCCTCGACCGCGGCGCGGGCCTCGGCGACCCGGCCGGCTGCGGCCAGCGCCCGGATCCGGACGGCGGTCGCCTGGCCGACGCCCCACGGGTCGCCGAGCTCCACCATCGTCGCCACCGCCTCGCCGCCCCGCTCGACGGCGGTGACGGCCCGTCCCGACCACAGGGCGAGGTTGCCGAGGAGCATCTGCAGGATCGCCGCGACCCAGCGATTGCCGGTGGCCTCGGACTCGGGGAGCTGCTCGAGCGCCAGCCGCTCGGCGTCGTCGCGGCGGCCCTGCATGAATCGCACCCAGGCGAGGATGGCGAAGGTCCAGTTGAGGCCGCCGTAGTCGCCGAGGTCGCGGAACGCGTCGGTGGCCCTCCCGAGCCGCTCCTCGGCCTTGGTGGCGTTGCCCTGGAAGAAGGCGATGGTGGCGAGGTTCTGGAGCGCCCAGGCCTCACCGCGTCGGTCGCCTGCGGTGCGGTACAGCGCGAGGGCCTCGACGAGGTCGGCCTCGGCGTCGGCCATGGTGCCGCCGAACATCGCGTTGCGGCCCCGGACCCGGATGGCCTCGGCCTCGCCATGGGGGTCGCCGAGCGCCCGCCACGCGGCGATCGCACGCCCGATCGTCTCGTCGGACTCGGCGTACGCGCCCTGCATCGTCTGCACGTCTCCGAGGAGCGTGAGCGCGTCGGCGTATGCAGCCGAGTGCTCGTCGGCGCCGTCGAGGGCCTCTTGCGCGTCGCGGCGGGCGGCCTCGATGTCGTGCTGCTCCGCCAGGGCCCGGGCCCGGCCGAGCAGGAGCCGCAGCCGCACGTCGTCGGGCGTGTGCGAGCAGGCGGCGGTGAGCGCCTGGTCGTACAACCGGTGGGCGCTGCGCCACATCTCGGCGTGCCGGGCCTGCACCGCGGCGGCCTCGATGGCGGCGACCGCACGCGTCTCGAGGTCGGACGGCAGCGCCGCGCTCGGGCCGAGCTCGTGGGCGATGGCCGCCGCGGTCGCGTAGTGGTAGGCGACGCGCTCCTGCGCCCCGGCGTCGTCGTCGCCGCGAGCGGCCAGCCAGTCGGCGAGGAGGGCATGGCGGCGGGCTCGCTCGCCCTTCGTCACCGTCGCGTACGCGACGTCACGGATCACCTCGGAGGTGAACGCGAACTCGGAGTCGCCGTCGGGCACGTCGACCAGCTCGCGCTCCGCCAGCGTTCGCAGCAGCCGGTGGTCGGAGGCGAAGCCGCGCGCCTGGCCGAGCGCGTAGGCGGCCGCCGGCATCCCGCTGGAGCCGACGACCGCGCAGTCTTCGAGGAGTGCCCGGGCGTCGGGTTCCAGGGCGTCGAGGCGGGCGGCCACCAGACCCTGGAGGGTGACCGGCACACCTCCCGCGGTGAGGAACGCGAGGGGGTCGGCGGCCGCGGCCGGCGACTCCCGCAGGAGCGCGGCCAGCTCCTCGACGAAGAACGGGTTGCCGCCGCTGCGCTCGTACAGAGCCGCGGCGAGGCGAGGGTCGACGTCGTCGCCGATCAGCGCCGAGGCCAGCGCGCCGACCGACGGCTCGTCGAGGGGCTCCACGCCCATCAGGGTGAGGTTGGCGCGGGCCGCGTCGACGAGGGCGTGCGGTCGGGCGTCGGGGAGCGCGGTGGCAACCACGATGAAGGGCAGGGGGCGCAGCCGGATGAGCAGGCGCTCGATCATGCGGAGCACCAGCTCGTCGGCCCACTGGAGCTCGGAGAGCACGAGTACGAGCGGTGCCATCCGCGCGATGTGCTGGAACAGGATCCGGGCCGACCGTGCGGAGTCGTCGCGGGCGCGGCCGGGATCGACGTCGGCGAGGTCGGCGACGTGGCCGAGGAGGTAGAGCAGCCCGTTGACCACCCGCGCGACCTCGGACTCCGGCTCGCAGTCGCTCGCCGCGGTGATCACCTCGGTGAGCTTCTTGCGGGCGGCCGGCGCGCTGTCGTCGAGGGTGAGGCCGCACGCGCCGCGGATCGCCTCGGCGATGGGCCACCACACGTCGGCTCCGTACGGCACGCACTGACCGCCGAGGACCTTGGCCCCGTGGGCGACTTGCGCGTACGACGCGATCTCCCCGGCCAGGCGGCTCTTGCCGATCCCGGCGTCGCCCGAGAGCACGACGAGCTGGGCGCGGCTGCGGAGCACCGCGCTGTCGACGACGCTGCGCAGCAACGCCATCTCGGGATCCCGGCCGATGAGTGGCGTGCGGGTGTGGCGTCGGCGCTGCCCGGGTGGCGCGACGGCCTCGACCGCGCGCCAGGCCTGGACCGTGCCCTCGCGCCCCTTGAGAGTCTGCGCGCCGCGCTCCTCGTAGCGGATCGCGTGCCGGGTGGCGTCGTGGGTGTGCGGTCCGACGAGGATCTCGTCGGGATCTGCCGTGGTCTGGAGCCGGTGCGCGGTGTTGACCGCGTCGCCCAGAGCCGTGTAGTCGCCGCCGGCTCGGAGCGCGCCGACGACGACCTCGCCGGTGTTGACGCCGACCCGCAGCTGGGCGTCGATCGCGGCCTCGTGGCGCAGGCGGGCGAGGGTCTCCTGCATCCGCAGGGCAGCCCGCACCGCCCGCTCGGCGTCGTCCTCGTGGGCCACCGGCGCGCCGAACAGGGCGACGATGGCGTCGCCGACGATCTTGTCGACCCGGCCCCCGAACGCGGTCACGTCGTTGCACAGCTCGGCGAAGCAGCGGTCGACCAGGGCCTTCACCTGCTCGGGGTCGGACGCCTCGGAGAAAGTGGTGAACCCGACCAGGTCGGCGAACAGCACGGTGGCGACGCGACGCTCGTCGGGGACGTTGACGAGGGTGTAGCCGCACGCGGAGCAGAAGCGGGCCCCGGACTGGGACGGGGTGCCGCACGCCGGGCAGTTCACGGGGCCCAGACTACCGATGGGTCACCGGCCGAGCCGTGGACGATCCCGATCCCCACCCGCGGGTCGGCGAGCGGTCGGGGTGCCGGAGGTCACCGCGGGTGGCCCGGCGTTGGCCGGACGGTTGTCTGGTGGGACAATGGGTGCATGGCCCGGTTGACCGACGCAGCGGTGGCGACCGCCCTCGACGCGCTTCCCGGCTGGGAGCGCGAGGGCGACATGATCGTCAAGACCTACGAGCTCGCCACGTTCCCCGCGGCGATCCAGTTCGTGGTCGCGGTGGGGGAGCGGGCCGAGGCGGCCAACCACCACCCCGACATCGACATCCGTTGGCGCCGGGTGCGCCTCGCCCTCACCACCCACGACGAGGGCGGCCTGAGCGACCTCGACGTCGCGCTCGCCACCGAGGTCGAGGGACTGGCCGGGGCCTTCTCGTGATCTCGATCATCGTGGCGGTCACCGTCTTCTCGGTGGTGACGGCCACGATCGTCCTGTTCGCCCGCGACCGTGGCCCGCAACCGGGGGACATCGCGATCTCGTACGAGCTCGCGTGGGACCGGCTCGACTTCGAGGCGCTGTGGTCCTTGTCGGGCGACGAGCTGCGTGACGGGCTCGACAAGAAGGCGTTCGTCGGGGCGAAGCGGGCCGCGTACGCCGGTCGGTCCGATCTCGGGCACCTGATCGCACGGGTCGACCTCGACATCGTCGACGTCGGCCTGGGCTTCGCGCACGTCCGCACCCGGGTCACGTTGCACAGCGGCGAGGTGGTGCGCAACGACGTGATGTTCACGCGGCGCAGCTCGGCGTGGGTGGTCACGGGCTACGCGCTCGCCCCCGACCCGCAGCAGACCGCCTGAGGGGCCGCAGCCCGTGGAGCCGGTCGCCGGGCTGGTGCTCACCGGAGGTGGGAGTCGCCGCTTCGGATCGCCCAAGGCCGACGTGCGGGTGGACGGCGAGCGCCTCGCCGACCGCACGGCCCGGGTGCTCGCCGCGATCGCCACGCCGTCCGTCGAGGTCGGCCCCGGTTACTCGCATCTCGACGCCGTGATGGAGGATCCGGCGGGGGCGGGCCCGCTGGCGGCGACGGTGGCCGGGGCCCGCGCCCTCGCGGCCCGGGGCGCGGGTGATCGCGACGTGCTGGTCGTGGCCGTCGACCTTCCCTTCCTCGACCCGGCCTTCCTGAGGCTCCTCGCCGCGGCGGCACCGGCCGATGCCGTGGTGCCGCGGGTCGAGGGCCGCGCCCAGCCGCTCTGTGCCCGCTACTCGACGGCGGCGCTGGCGCTCGCCGACACCCTCGTGGCGGCGGGGGAGCGCGCGATGAGGGCCCTCCTCGACGGGCTCGACGTGCGTTGGATCGATCCCCACGAGTGGGGTGCGGTCACGGCGGCGCCGTGCTTCGCGGACGTCGACACGCTCGACGACGCGCACCGGTGGGGGCTGGAGGGCCCCGGGTAGCCTCGCCGCGTGCACGACTCACCGGCGCGGCGGCCCACGACGCCCACCCGCGTCCGGGTGGTCGACGGCGCGGTAGTGCACGAGCGACCCGACCGGCTCGTGACCGAGGAGCCGATGGAGATCCGGATCGAGAGCCCCGGCGCGGCGCCGGAGCCGTTGGCGGTGACGATGCGCACGCCCGGCCATGACTTCGAGCTCGCGGTCGGGTTCTGCCTCAGCGAGGGCATCGTCGCCGGGCCCGACGACGTCGCGACGGTCGCGTACTGCCTGCGGGGCGCCGGGCCCCAGGAGTACAACGTCGTCACCGTGACGACCCGGGTGACGGTCGATCTCGAGGCGCACCGCCGGGCGTTCGCGGCCAACGCGAGCTGCGGCCTGTGCGGCAAGGCCACCCTCGACCAGGTGGAGACCGCGTGCGGCCCCGTGGCGTCGGACCTCACCGTCACCGCCGCCGTGCTCGCGGGCATGCCCGACACGCTGCGCGACGCGCAGAAGGTGTTCGACGCCACGGGTGGGGTGCACGCGACCGGCTGCTTCGCGCCCGACGGCACGCTGCGTGTGGTGCGGGAGGACGTGGGTCGCCACAACGCGTTCGACAAGGTCGTCGGGTGGGCCGCGTTGTCGGGCGCGATGCCGCTGCACGACGCGGTGTGCATCGTGTCGGGCCGCGTGAGCTTCGAGATCGTGCAGAAGGCGGCCGTGGCCGGCATCCCGGTGGTCGGCGCGGTGTCGGCGCCGTCGAGCCTGGCGGTGCAGGCAGCCGAGCGGCTGGGCGTCACCGTCGTCGGCTTCCTCCGCGGTGACCACTTCAACGTGTACACGCACCCGGAGCGGGTCCTCGTCTGATGGGAGCCGTGTCCGCCGACGCGCTGCTCGAGGTGTTCGACGCGGCGGCGGCCGCCCACCGGAGCGCGCTCGCGCCGCTCGCGGGCGAGCAGCGTCGTGCCCGCACCGACCGGCCCGGCCAGTACGCGCTCGACGTCGTGGTCGACGCCGCCGTGCTGCCCGTGCTCCACGCGGCGGGAGTCGCAGTCGTGAGCGAGGAGTCGGGCTGGTCGGGTGACCGGTCGTCGGCGATCACGGTCGTGGTCGACCCGGTCGACGGCTCCACGAACTGCGCTCGGGAGATCCCGTACTGGGGCATCTCGATCTGCGCGCTCGACTCCGACGGGCCGCTGTGCGCGCTCGTCACCAACACTCCGCTCGGCGAGCGCATCACCGCCGTGCGGGGGGAGGGTGCGTTCCGTAACGGGGCGCGGCTGGTCCCGTCGACCGTCACCCGGGTCGACGACGCCGTGGTCGCGATCTCGGGGATGCCGAAGCGGGTGCTGCCGTGGAAGCAGTTCCGGGCGATGGGCTCAGCCGCGCTGTCGCTGTGCGACGTCGCCTCGGGGCGGCTCGACGCCATGCTCGACGCGCTGTCCGACCGCCACGGCCCCTGGGACTACCTCGGTGGGCTGCTCGTGTGCACCGAGGCCGGTGCGGCGGTGCGCGACATCCACCACCGTCCGCTCGCCGTGGCCGACTACGAGGCCCGGCGCCAGCTCATCGCGGGCGCCACCGCCGCGCTGGTCGAGGATCTCGTCCCCGCCATCGCCGACCCGGAGCCGCTCACGTGACCACCGTCGATCCCGACTCGCTCGACCTGCCCCGGCTGCTCGAGGTCGCGCTGCACGCGGCCCGGGCCGGCGGCGCGATCGTGCTCGACGCGTTCGGCGCCGCGCGCGACATCCGGTCGAAGGGGCCCGGCGACTGGGTGAGCGCCACCGACACCGCCAGCGAGCGGGCCGTGCGGGCCTGTCTGATCGAAGGCGCGCCCGACCTTCCCGTGTTCGGCGAGGAGGAGGGCGGGGATCGGGCCGAGGTCGGCTGGCTCGTCGACCCGCTCGACGGGACCGCCAACTTCCTGCACCGCTATCCGGTGGTCGGCGTGTCGATCGGCCTCGTGGTGGGGTCGGAGCCGGTGGTCGGGGTGGTGCACGCCCCCATGCTCGGCGACACCTACTGGGCCACCCGCGGGGGCGGCGCCTTCCGCGACGGCGAGCGCCTGGCGGTCTCCGACCGGCCGGTCGAGGCGGCGATCTGCGCCACCGGGTTCCCGTTCCGGGCCAAGCGGGAGCGGCTGCCCGAGTACTTCCCCGTGTTCGAGCGGGCGCTCACCACCTTCGAGGACCTGCGTCGGGCCGGCGCCGCGAGCCTCGACCTCGCCTGGACGGCCGCGGGGGTGTACGACGGCTACTTCGAGCAGGGTCTCGGTCCCTGGGACGTCGCCGCTGGCGCGCTCCTCGTGCGCGAGGCCGGCGGGGTGGTCACCGACTGGCAGGGTGACCCCGACGCCTGGCTCCGCTCCGGCGACATCGTGGCCGCACCCCCCACGATCCACCCCACCATCCGCGCCCTCATCTGACGGGCGGCCCGCCGTCGATTCCGTATCGACGGTGAGAAACGCATCGGGGGGTGGGGGGCGCGAGCGGCCTCCGGCAAGGCGTTCCGGGGGGCGGGGGGCCGCCGGGGCGGGGGCGCTGGGTTAATTGCGTGCACGGTGCGGTCGCCACCTGCCACAATGTCCCCGACGCCCGCCGTGGGCGCAGACCTGACCGAGGACCTTCCGATGCGTACCCCGCAGCTGGACAACCGGATCAACCGGGACTCCGCCGGGACCGCGCGCGCCTCGTACGCCAACGTCTGCGCGATGCCGGCAGCTTCGTGGTCGTTCCCGACGATTCTCGTCGCGACCGGCCACAAGCCCGAGCCCCGGCGGCACCCCGTGACCCCGCTGTAGCGCCCACCAGCGCACACGAGTCACCAGGCCGCCGGGGCGCCCCGGCGGCCGTTCTTCGCGTTCGGCCGCGATCGGGTCCCCACCTGATGTCCCGTCCACCCACGAGATGCACCACCGCACCAGCCCACCACCGGCACCGCAGACCCACGAACCCACGAACCCACACCGCGCACCAGAGTCACGAGAAGGGGCACCGGCGATGTACGCCATCACACTCGAGCCAGCCGAACCGATACTGCAAGGGACCACCCAGGAGACCGAGGACCCGTGGAGGGTCGACGCCCGGTGCCGTGACGGCGCCGCGTCGCTCACCGACCTCTTCTTCTCCGAGGACATCGGCGACATCGCGCGGGCCAAGTCGTTCTGCGCCGGGTGTCCGGTGCGGGCCGAGTGCCTCGGCGCCGCGCTCGACCGGGCCGAGCCGTGGGGCGTCTGGGGCGGCGAGCTGTTCGTCAACGGACGGGTCGTGGCGCACAAGCGCCGCCGGGGACGTCCGCCCAAGGTGGCCCGGCCCGAGCCGGTCCTGCACTGGGAGATACCCGTTGCCGACATCGCGTGAGGCCCAGGACCACCCGTTCCGGCCGCCACCGGCGACCAACCCGACCGAACCGTCCCACGAGACCGAGGAGGCCCTCTGGACCCACGACCACGAGATCCATCCGACCGACTGCGGCGCCGGCCCCCCGGCCCGCAGCGAACCGCCCGCCTCATGGGCGGACCGGGGTGACGTCGACGCTCCCCCCTGGACCCGGACTCTTCCCCCGGGGGCCTGGGTGCTCAGGGCGGCGTTCCGAGCGAGCCCCGGTCTGCCTGCGGTCCGTGACGAGACCGCCGGGCGATGAGAGAGAGGAGGGGGCCGGCCCCGGCGGCCGGCCCCCTCCTCGCGTCCAAGTCCCGTCCGAACCCGGGATCAGATGGCGCGGCTCGAGCCTCCGTCGGCGATCAGCTGCGTGCCGGTGACGAAGCCCGACACGGCGTCGCTGGCGAGCACCGCCACCAGCCGGCCCATCTCCTCGGCCGTGGCCACCCGGCCGATCGGCACGGCTGAGCGGCCGAACTCCTCGGCGAACTCATCGACGTCCTTGCCTGCCTGTTCGGCCAGGCGGGACATGACTCCCCGGATGCGGGCCGTCGCGGTGAACCCCGGGCCGAGCCCGACCACCCGCACGCCGTCCCCCGCCACGTCGTCGGCCACAGAAGCCGTCAGCTGGGCGAGCGCCGTGACGAAGCACGACAGCACGTAGCCGCCCGACGGGTGGGTCCCCGCGGTGCCGAGGATGTTGACGATGCAGCCCGACCGTTGCGCCCGCATGATCGGCAGCACGTGGCGCATCCCCCGCACGTAGCCCATCAGCTTGAGGTCGAACGACTCCTGCCATGCCGCGTCGTCGAGCGCCTCGATCGTGCCCATCTTCGAGTCGCCCGCGTTGTTCACGAGCACGTCGACGCCGCCGAAGTCGCCGATCAGGGCGTCGAACGCCGCCGCCTGCGCGGCGGCGTCGCGCAGGTCGGCGACCGCCACCGCCGCGACGGGTGCGCCGAGGGCCACGCACTCGGCGGCCACCGCCTCGAGCAGCTCCCGTCTGCGGGCGATCAGCCCGACCGAGGCGCCCTCCTCGGCGAGCACGCGAGCGGTGGCGGCGCCGATGCCGTCGCTGCCACCCGTGATGATGCAGCGCTTCCCATGCAGGTCGAGTTCCATCCCGGCAGTCTCGCGGACGGGGGCTCGGGACCTCGTGGACGGCCTCGACCTCCAGCTCGCCTCCCTTCCCTGCTCCTTCCTCACGCGATCCAGCTCGCGTGTGTGGGAACATGTCGTGCTGCGCCGCACCGCCGGTGGCGCCGAGGAGGGTCCGATGCTCGTTCACCGCCCGTCTGGAACCGAAGACCGGCTCACCGAGGGCCTGGCGCCCGAGGCACCCGAGGCGCTGGAGGTGCCCGAGGGTCGGCTGCCCCGCCGCCCGCTCGGCGAGCGCATCGACGTGCGGGTTGCCGTCGGGATCGGTGTGGCCTGGCTGGTCCTTCCCGAGATCGCCGCCGCGCTCGAGCCCACCGCCCGGCACGCCGACCCTTCATGGGCGGTCGCCCTCGGCTACGGCATGAACGTGCTGTTCCTCGGCATGCTCGTGGGTCTCGCCACCCGCCGGCGTTGGGGCCTGGTCGCATCGCTCGTCGGCGCGATGGTCATGACCGCGTTCTCGGTGGCCTGTCCCACGAGCGGTCACCACGCGTGGGGCCTGTGGTGGGTGGCCCAGATGGCCTGCGTGATGGCGCTCGTCGCCGGGAGCGTCTGGGCCCTGCGCCTCCCGCCGGTCGCCGAGACCGAGGTCGAGGCGCCTCGGGCCGCGTAGACGGGCGCGTCCGGGACGACCCGCTCCCGGAACCGTCCGAGCCCCTGCCGTGATGGCCGTGGCGACCACAGCCGCGTCGAACCCGCGCGCGCCGGTGCCGTCTAACCTCGTCGCCCCGGGCGCTTGGCTCAGTTGGCTAGAGCACCTCCCTTACAAGGAGGGGGTCGGGGGTTCGAGTCCCTCAGCGCCCACCCGTTGTCGATACGCGAACGCCGGGCCCTGGGCGGACCGCTATGGCGGGGTGCACCCCGCGAGCGGACCGTCCACTCAATCGGCCGGCAGCCTCCGCACGCATCGAAATCCCACGTGACTGTCGCAGCCCTTCGGCGAGGAGCGGGTCGACGACCTCCGCGACCTGCACCCGATCGACACTGTCCGCGCGCCGGCCTGATCCGCGGGCCGCGCCCGCGCGGTTCCCATCGGGCGACGGCCGGTGGGGTCAGGCCGGCGTGGACGTGCGGTGCCAGACCCGCACGGGTCCGACGTCGGCGAAGCCGGCCCCGAGCGCGGTGTCGACCCCGGACCCGCTGGCAGTGCTCACGAGCCAGGCGTCGGGATGCCGGGCCGCGGCCGCCGCGGCAACGTCGGCCCAGGCACCGAACGCGTGCCACAGGCCGGCCACCGGGGCCCCGCCGATCGCCGTGCGGTGGACGATCCCACCGTCGACGAAGGCGCCATCGCGTCCCCGTCCGAGCACCGCGACGCCGGAGGCCCGGCGGAGCCCGACGGGCAGCGCGCCCTCGGGGCCACCCCACGCCCGGGCCCACGTGGTGAACACGAACCGCTCCCGCACGACGGTGAACCCCGCCGTCCGGTCGGGGTCGGCTCCCTCGGCCGGGGGCCGGGCGATCCAACGCTCCGCGGCGGCGACCGTCCAGCCCTGGTCGGCGAGGTCGAGGGCGGCGAACGAGTCGATGACCGACGCGCCGGGTGCGTCGTGGATGCGGCCGAGCACGTCGAGCACGGGGAGGTCGGGTGTGAGCGTGACCGCGTCGGGGACGAGATCGGGCGTGCGGCGCGCCGACCACCACAGCTGCGCATCGCCTGTCGGCGCGAAGCGGTGGAGGCGACAGACGAGGTCGCACCACGTCGCGAACTCGCGCACGGCGAGGGTCAATGGGTCCGGTCCGGCCACTCGCCCAGCCTGCCGCCGCCCTGGGTCGGGCGAGGGGATGGTGATCGCGACCGGAGGGCCACCATGGCGGCCGGTGCGCCGGCCCCGAGCGGTGTGCCGAGCGGTCTGGCGACGGAGGTTCCTCCGTCAGCGGCAGACGCCCGTCTCGACCAGCTCCGCGACCTCCGCGGCGGTGAGGCCGAGGACCGAGGTCAGGACGTCCTCGGTGTCGGCACCCATGCACGGCGCGGCGGGGGCGGTGCGCTGGGGGAGCGCCGAGAACCGCACCGGGTTGGCGATGTGCCGCTCGGGACCCACCTCGGGGTGGTGCACCGTCACGATCGCGTTGCGGGCGAGGAGGTGGGGGTCGTCGATGTGGTCGAGGGGGCCCATCACCGGCATGGCCGACACGCCGTGGGCTTGCAGCGTCTCGGCCGTGGCTTCCTTGGTGCGGCCGGCGGTCCACGCGGCGACCCGGGCGTCGAGCGCGGCGCCGGCCTCCACCCGCAGGGCGGCGGTGGCGAGCGCCG
>Ga0194121_10005403_pt1 | contig 17700 bp, 21 predicted proteins | sample TA2MahCa50mmetaG_FD_148609 | JGI IMG/M metagenome (GOLD analysis project Ga0194121, IMG submission 148609) | Freshwater microbial communities from Lake Tanganyika, Tanzania - TA2015020 Mahale Deep Cast 50m | ecosystem: Environmental > Aquatic > Freshwater > Lake | place: Tanzania: Lake...
CCCGAATCGGCCGCGACACGGCGCGATCAGACTCGTGCTACCGTGAGGCGTCGAACAGGATCCCGGAAGAGCGTCTCTCGATTTTCCACATCACGCGGGACACCACCGCACTTCGAACGCGGGATCGGTGAGGCGGAATGACCCGGCGAGCGCGGGCATCTCGTCACGGAGCGCGTCGATCACCTCGCCGGTCGCGATGATGCCGCCCGGCCACACCTGCTTCAGCAGGCGCGCGCCCACGCTCACGCTCGAGCCGACGAGCGCGATCGCGTGACGCAGGTCCGTCCCGACGAGGCCGAGGACGACCTCGCCCACACTGACGCTCATCCGCGCCTCGATGGGACAGGCGGCGTCGCAGGAGCCGTGCCCGGCCATCGCGGTCCGCAGCGCCAGCGCCGCCTCCGTGGCCTCGCTCGCCGACTCGAAGTAGAGGAGGACGCCGTCGCCCTCGAAGTCCTTCACGTCGCCGCAATAGGCGAGCGCGATCTCGGTCACGAAGCGCATGAAGCGCTGCACCCACCGGAGGACGGTCTCGGGCGGATGGTGAGCCAGCAGCCGCGTCGAGCCCGCGATGTCGACGAACAGCGTCGCGAGCACCACGCGTGTCGGCCGGCCGCCGCGCAGGTGCCGCTCGGCCAGCGTGGGAAGCACCGCGCTGCACGCCTTCGCATCGCCACAGGCCGCCAGGGTCTCTGTCGCGAGCGCGGCCTCACGCCAGCCACGCAGGCCGCCGGCGAGGCGCATGGCACGGGGAAAGCCGTGGTCGTGCAGCCATCGCACCGCCTGCGTGCTCGTCGCCTCGCCCGGACACGAGCAGTACACGACGAGGTCACGCTCGCGCGGCAGGTCCTGGACGCGGCGGGCGATCTTGTCGTGCGGGATCCAGACGGCGCCCGGGATGCGCACGCCGTCCTTGCACCACGCATCCGGCCGCCGAACGTCGAGCACGATGAGCGGCTCATGACGGGCCAGTCGCTCCGCGAGCTCCCGGGCCTCGATCGTGTCGATCGCGGCGATCATGCGAAGTCCGCCGCGAGGGTGGGATGAGGCGCGTCAGACACGTAGTACGGCGGCCCCGCGCACGCACGGCAGAGCACGCGACCGTCGACCCGGACCTCGCGCTCGTAGTTCACGCCTTCGCCGCACCCGTCGCAGAGGACCCGGCTGACGGCCTCGGCGAGCAAGTCCTCGAAGCTTCGCTCGTGGATCGCGACCATGCGCCTCCCTGCCGATCGGCTGATCGCGCAGGGAAGGCGCAAGCGGGGTGCCACGGCAAGCGATGCGCAACTCATTGATTCAGCGTGCTTCGCCGGTGGCCATCGCCTCGCGGTGTGAGGCGCGGCCACCTCGCCGCGGCGGAGGCGCCCCACTGGCCGAGGCGCCCGGCCCGGCACGGTATGATCGGCCCGATGCCACCCAAGGACGCGCCCGACGTCGTCCGCGGGAACCCGATCTTCGCCGGCCTTCCCGCCAAGGACCTCGCGGCGCTGGCCCATGCCGCCCGCGACACCAGCTATCGGGCGCGCGAGTACGTCTTCTCCGAAGGCGAGCCCGCCGCCGCGTTCTGCATCGTCAAGAGCGGGCACGTGAAGATCGTCCGCCACGCGAAGAGCGGCAAGGACGTCGTCCTCGAGCTGCTCGGACCCGGTGAGGCCTTCGGCGGCGTCGCGGTGATCGAGCGCCGGCCCTATCCCGCATCGGCGCAGACGACCGAGCCGACCGTCGTCACGAAGATCTCGCAGGACGTCATCGTCGCGCTCGCGGAGCGTTATCCGAGCATCGTCCGCGAGATGGCGTTGATGATCGGGCGACGCCTCCGCGCGGCGCACGAGTCGGTGACGTCGCTCGCCTCCGAGCCCGTCGAGGCGCGGCTCGCCGCAACGCTCGTGCGACTCGCCGGGCGCGAGGGCGTTCGGAATGGCGCGCGCGTGACCTTGCCCTTCCATCTCACGCGGCAAAGCCTCGCGGACATGACGGGAACGACGGTCGAGACGGCGATCCGCGTGCTGAGCCGCTGGCAGCGCGACGGCCTCCTCGTCGAGGATCAGGGCCATCTCGTGCTGGCGGACGTCGATGCCATGCGCGCGCTCGCCGCGGGCGACGACGCGTAGATGGCGCTCGCGCTCCGCTACGTCCACGTCCTCGCCGCGATCGCCTGGATCGGCGGCATGCTGTTCGTCGCGCTCGTCCTCGTTCCGGTCGTCCGCGGGCTGAACGATCCCCCGCTGCGCGCGCGGCTGGTCCACGCCGCGGGCGTGCGGTTTCGCGCCGTCGGATGGAGCGCGCTCGCGCTGCTGCTCGCCAGCGGCCTCGGCAATCTCTGGCTGCGGCCCTACCTGCTCAGCCTGCCCCGCTTCCAGGTCAAGCTCGGTCTCGTCGTCCTCGCGCTCGCGTTGAGCGTGCTGCACGACTTCGTGCTCGGGCCCCGGGCGGGGCGGCCGGGCGCCGATCCCCGCCTACGCACGTGGGCGTCGTGGGTCGCGCGGGTCAACGTCGCGGTCGTGCTCGCGGTCGTCTTGCTCGGCCTCGCGCTTCGAGGCTGAGCCGTGACCCCGCTCGTCCGCCGCTACGTGAAGACGAGCTTTCTCTTCTTGGTGGCGGGCCTCGTGCTCGGAGCGTACATCGTGGTCGCGCAGTTCATCGTGGGCGCGTATCCACCGCGGCTCTTCGTCACCGCCCACGTCCACCTGTTGCTCGTGGGCTTCCTTTTGATGATCGTGATGGGCGTCGCGACGTGGATGTTCCCGCGCCCGGCCCGCGACGACCGTCGCTATCGCCCCGAGCTGGCGGAAGCCATCTACTGGGTGATGACGATCGCGACGGCGGTGCGCGCGGCCGCGAAGCTCACCGCGCCGTTCGTCGCGGCGCCCGCCGTTCGCGCGACCATCGCGATCGGTGGGCTCGGTCAGCTCGCCGGCGCGCTGAGCATTCGCGCCGCGCGTCACGCAGGATCGCCGGCGCGCGTGCTCAATGCCCGCTGTGGCGGCTGGCGATCTCGGGCGTGAGTGCGCGGAAGATCCCGCGCGGTGCCTCGCCCGTGACGACGATCGATCCGAGCGCGCCCTTGTCCATCGCGCGCGAGATGCTGTGGTCGACGAGGAGGTAGCGGCCGGGCAGCTCCACCTTGAACTCCACGATCGCGGCGCCGCCGGCCGGAATGAGCGTGGTCTGCACGTTGCGCCGCGGCCTTCGCCGTCAGCGCGCCCTTGTCGAGGAGCGCGCCCATGCGACCGTTGAAGAGCGCCCCCGTTTCGCCCGGCATGATCTGCGTCACGGCCGCACCGCCCCCCGGCCCCGTGACCGCGCGCAGGTCGATCGAGTGCGCGTTGTGGCTCGAGGGCAGGTTGATGAGCCGGATCTCCACCGTGTCGCCCGCGCGCACGCGCAAGAACGGGCCGGGCAGGGTGCCGCCGAACATCCAGAACGTGTACTCGACGCCGTTCGCGAGCGTGCCCTTCTCCTCGGTCGTGAAGAGCTCCACGACCACGCGCGCCGGTCGCGCGCGATCGAGCGCCGGCGGCACCGCGGGCGGAGCGGTCAGCACGGCCTTGATCTCCCCAAGCGGCTTGCTGCCGTCCTCGCCCAGGTGCCAGCCGCCCTTGATCTGCGCCGCGACCGTGCCGGCCACCAGCGCCGACCCTCCTGTCTCTCACCATCGTCGGCGCCGCGACGGCGCGCTATGACGGGGATCAGATGCCTCACGAATCCCGGTCGAACGCCTCAGGACCGGGGGCAAGCGGCACGCCAGGCGACGCGCGGCACAAGTGACCGAGATCGCTGGCGGTGACGCGAAGGCCCGCCGCACGAGGTGAGGCGTGCGCGCCCCGCTGGGGCGGCGCGACACGCGGTTATGACGCGCGTCATATCGCACCCACGCGCGGCCGCGCAGAATGCGCGCGATACCGGAGGAGGCGCCATGACGCACGCCCGGTCGCTCGTGGGGTGGACGGTGGTCACCACAGGCCTCGCGCTCACCATCGCGCTGCTGCCGCCGCGGCCCGGCATCGCGCAGGCGCCGGCGCCGGGCGCCGAGCCGCTGCCGGTCACGCTCACGCCGTCGACGACGCGCGCCGCGACGCCGGCGCTGCTGGAGCTCGGCAGACGCGTGTACGCGAGGCAGTGCGCGGCGTGCCACGGCGCAGACGGCCGCGGCGACGGCGACGCGGCGTACCTGCTCTATCCGAAGCCGCGTGACTTCGTCGCCGCCAGGTACCGGCTCGTCTCCACGTGGGAGCGCGTGCCGACGGACGAGGACCTCCTCCGCACGATCTCACGGGGCATGCCGGGGTCCGCGATGCCGTCGTGGGGCCACCTCTCCGAGGTGGAGCGCTGGGGCCTCGTGCATTACGTCAAGTCGTTCGCAGCGACGCCGCTCGTCGTGCGGCCCGCCGTCGACGTGAAGGGCGAGGGACAGGCCGGCGAAGGCGTGATCCGCGTCCCGGCGCGCCCGCCCTCCAGCGCGGAGGCGCGGAAGCTCGCGCTCGAGCGATTCGCGGACGCGTGCGCGTCGTGTCACGGCAAGACGGGCAAGGGCGACGGGACCGAAGCGCAGAAGGACGACGAGGGGTACGCGACCCGGCCGCGCGATCTCACGATCGGCGTCTTCAAGGGCGATCCCGATCCCGAGCAGCTCTACCGGCGCATCGTCGCCGGCATGCCGGGCAGCCCGATGCCGATGAGTGACTGGGCCCACGGTGCGGAGGCGTGGCACCTGGTGGACCTGATCCGGTCGTGGTCGAGCGCCGAGCAGCGCGGGCGCGCCGAGATGCGGCAGTTCCGGATCGTCGCGCGGCGTGTCGCGCGCTTGCCGGAGCATCCCGACTCCGGCACGTGGCGCCTGGCGCCGCCCGTGAATCTTCACTTGATGTCGCTGTGGTGGCGCAGCGACCGGCCGGACGAGCTCACGGTGCGCGCGCTGCACGACGGCACGTCTCTCGCGCTGCTGCTCGTGTGGGCCGACGCGACGCACGACCACACCGCGATGCGGCCGCAGGATTTCCGCGACGCCGTCGCCGTGCAGTTCTCGCCGACGAGCGATCCGCCGTTCTTCGCCATGGGGGACAAGGGACAGACCGTCAACCTGTGGATGTGGAAGTCCGAGCGCCAGGCGGATCTCGAGCCGGTCTTCCAGGATCTCGAGAAGGTGTACCCGAACCTCGGGATCGACTCGTATCCGAACTCGAAGATGGCGGCGGAGGAGCAGCCGACCCGCCACGCGCTCACGCTCGGCTCCGAAGCCGTCTACATCACGGGCTGGGCGGCCGGGAACATCGTCTCCGATCCCTCGCGCCGGAGTCCCGCCGAGGATCTCGTCGCGCAGGGGTTCGGGACGCTGCGCGCACGCCCGCGCGAGGACCAGGCGGTGGACGCGCGCGGCGTGTACGCGACCGGCGGCTATCGCGTGATGTTCCGGCGTGACCTCGCGGGGCGCGGCGCGGGCGCCGTGAGTCTCACGCCGGGCACGGCGGTGCCGGTGGGCTTCGCGGTGTGGAACGGCAGCGCGGGCGATCGCGACGGCAAGAAGTCCGTCACGATCTGGCAGGAGCTCGTCCTCGAGTGAGGAGGAGGACGTCCATGGATCGTCGCCGGTTTCTCCGCTGGCTCGGCATCGGCGCCGCGACGACCGTCGCCGAGATGTCGCTGCCGCTCGAGCTGCTCGCGGCGGCGGATCCCGACCAGAACCCGCTCGCGGGATCGGTCGCGCGGGACTGGGAGCGCGTGTATCGCGATCAGTACCGGTACGACTCGACGTTCGACTGGGTGTGCTCGCCGAACGACACGCACGCGTGCCGCGTGCGCGCGTACGTGCGTCACGGCATCGTCACGCGGCTCGGCAACACGTACGACTACCAGACCTATGGCGATCTCTACGGCAACCACGCCACGCGGAACTGGAACCCGCGGCAGTGCGCGAAGGGCTACACGTTCCACCGCGTGCTCTACGGCCCTTACCGGCTGAAGCACCCGATCGTGCGGAAGGGCTGGAAGGCGTGGGCCGATGCCGGCTACCCGGAGCTGACGCCCGAGCTGCGCACGAAGTACCTCTTCGACGCGCGCGGCCAGGACGAGTTCGTCCCGATCTCCTGGGAGGACGCGTTCCGCGACATCGCGGGCGCGCTGGTCGCGATCGCCCGGCGCTACAGCGGCGCCGAGGGCCGGGCGCGGCTCCTCGCTCAGGGATGCCAGCCGGAGATGGTCGACGCCATGGGCGGCGCGGGCACGCGCGCGGTGAAGATGCGCGGCGGCATGGGCCTGCTCGGCGTCATCGGCAAGTACGGCATGTATCGCCTCAACAACTCGCTCGCGCTGCTCGACGCGGCGGTCCGCGGCGTCGGCCCGGCGGAGGCGAAGGGCGGCCGCAACTGGTCGAACTACACGTGGCACGGCGACCAGGCGCCGGGGCATCCGTGGGTGCACGGCCTCCAGGCCTCCGACTGCGACTTCAACGACCTCCGGTTCTCGAAGCTCATCGTCATGGACGGCAAGAACCTGGTCGAGAACAAGCTGACCGACTCGCACTGGTTCATCGAGTGCATGGAGCGCGGCGCGAAGATCGTCGTGATCGCGCCCGAGTACGGGCCGCCCTCCACCAAGGCCGACTACTGGATCCCGATCCGGCCGCAGACCGACGCCGCGCTCTGGCTCGGCGTCGCGCGCCTCATGATCGACAACGGGCGGCACGACGCGGCGTTCGTCAAGGCGTTCACCGACTTTCCGCTGCTCGTCCGCACCGACACGCTGAAGCGGCTGCGCGCGCACGAGGTCTTCCCCGGCTACCGCACGACGCTCGCGGCGGATGGGCCGTCGATGGCGATCCAGGGGCTGACCGCCGAGCAGCACGCGACGCTCGGCGACTACGTCGTGTGGGACGAGCGAACGCGCGCGCTGCGCGCGCTCACGCGCGACGACGTCGGCCGGCGGATGGCCGCCAAGGGCATCGCCCCCGCCCTCGATCGCACGCTGAAGGTGAAGCTGGTCAACGGCGCCGAGGTCGAGGTCGCGACGCTCTGGACGCTCTACCGCACCCATCTGAAGGACTACGACCTCGACACCGTCGCCGAGATCACGCACGCGCCGAAGGACCTGATCCGGCGCCTCGCCGAGGACATCGCGACCATGAAGCCCGTCGCGATCCACCAGGGCGAGGGTATCAATCACTGGTTCCACGCGACCGAGATGAACCGCGCCGCGTACCTGCCGCTCATGCTGACGGGCAACATCGGCAAGCCGGGTGCCGGGTGCCACACGTGGGCCGGCAACTACAAGGCGGCGCTCTTCCAGGGGTCGAAAGCGACCGGGCCCGGCTTCAAGGGCTGGGTGGCCGAAGACCCGTTCCACCTCACGCTCGATCCCGACGCCCCCGGCAAGGACGTCCACGCCCACGCGTACACGAAGGACGAGGAGCCCGCCTACTGGAACCACGGCGACAAGGCACTCATCGTGCAGACGCCGAAGTTCGGCCGCCGGAACTTCACCGGCGACACCCACATGCCGACGCCGACGAAGGCGATCGTCTTCAGCAACGTGAACCTCATCAACAACGCCAAGTGGGCGTACGGCGTCATCAAGAACGTCAACCCGCTGGTCGAGATGATCGTGGCCATCGACATCCAGATGACGGCGTCGATCGAATACGCGGACGTGGCGCTCCCGGCCAACAGCTGGCTCGAGTTCGAGGGACTCGAGATCACCGCCTCCTGCTCGAACCCGTTCCTCCAGATCTGGAAGGGCGGCATCCCGCCCGTCTTCGACAGCCGCGACGACGTGATGATCCTGGCCGGCATCGCGAATGCGCTCGCCGAGGCGACGGGCGACCGGCGGTTCTCGGACTGCTTCAAGTTCGCGCTCGAGGGTCGACGCGACGTCTACATCCAGCGGCTGCTGGATACGTCGACGACCACGCAGGGCTACAAGCTCGCCGACATCATGGCGGGCAAGCACGGCCCGCCCGGCGGCGCGCTCATGCTCTTCCGCACGTACCCGCGCATCCCGTTCTGGGAGCAGGTCCACGACGCGGAGCCGTTCCACACGGACACCGGCCGCCTCCACGCCTACGCGGACGTACCCGAGGCCATCGAGTACGGCGAGAATTTCATCGTCCACCGGGAAGGGACCGAAGCAACGCCGTACCTGCCGAACGTCATCGTCTCCTCGAACCCGCTCGTGCGCCCCGAGGACTACGGCATCCCGCCCGCGGCCGAGCACTGGGACGAGCGCACGATCCGCAACGTGAAGCTCCCCTGGAGGACGGTGAAGGAGACGAAGAACTTCCTCTGGGAGAAGGGCTACCGCTTCTACTGCCTCACCCCGAAGACGCGCCACCGCGTGCACTCCGGGTGGTCGAACGTCGACTGGCACATGCTCTACGACTCGAACTTCGGCGACCCGTATCGCCTCGACCGCCGCGCCCCGTCCGTGGGGGAGCACCAGCTCCACATGAACCCGCAGGCGGCGCGCGACCTCGGGATCGCCGACGGCGACTACGTGTGGGTCGACGCCAACCCCGCCGATCGCCCCTACTACGGCGCGAAGCCGGACGATCCCTTCTACCGGGTCGCGCGCTGCATGCTGCGCGTGAAGTACAACCACGCCTACCCGTACAACTGCGTGATGATGAAGCACGCGCCGTTCATCGCGACGGAGAAGAGCGTCAAGGCGCACGAGACACGGCCGGACGGGCGCGCGCTCAGCGAGAACACGGGCTACCAGGCGAACCTCCGCTACGGCTCCCAGCAGTCGGTCACGCGCAACTGGCACATGCCGATGCACCAGACCGACACGCTCTTTCACAAGGCGAAGGCGTTCATGGGCTTCATCTTCGGCGGCGAGGCCGACAACCACGCGCTCAACACGGTGCCGAAGGAGACGCTCGTCAGGATCACGAAGGCGGAGGATGGCGGGCTCGGCGGCCGGGGCGTGTGGGCGCCGGCGACGAGCGGCTTCACGCCCGACAACGAGAGCGAGTTCATGAAGCGCTATCTCGCCGGCGATCTCTTCCGGAGGGCGTGATGCCGTACGGCGATCCGGCGCGGACGGATCCGACCATGCTCGTCAGCGTGGCGCTGCCCGCCGATCGCGAGGCGGTGCGCGAGATGGCGTGGGTGTTCGCGGAGGAGTTCGCGCGGATGGGCTTCGACGCGCGGCGGATCCTGGCGCTCTTCCGCTCGCCGTTCTACGGCGGCGCGCATCAGGCGTGGCGCGTCCTCGGCGCCGCCGAGGTCGAGGCGATCGTCGCGGAGTGCGCGGCCGCCTGGCGCCGTCCGAGGGAGGGGGACTGACATGCCCCAGGTCCACAACTGGCAGCTCGGGCGCCCCATGGGCTACCCGTACGAGGCCGCCTACCCGGAGCGGCAGTTCGCGTTCGTCTTCAACATCAACCGCTGCATCGCCTGCCAGAGCTGCACGATGGCGTGCAAGTCGACCTGGACCTTCTCGAAGGGCCAGGAGCACATGTGGTGGGCGAACGTCGAGACGAAGCCGTACGGCGGCTACCCGATGTTCTGGGACATGAAGATCCTGGAGCTGCTCGACCGCGCGAATCCCGAGGGGACGCGCTGGACGGGGACGACGTCGCGCGAGCGGCGCCGGCCCTACGGGACCTTCGAGGGACGCACGATCTTCGAAGCCGAGCGCATGCTGACGCCGGACAGCACGCGCGTGCTCGGCTACCTCCCGACGGACGCCGAGTGGAACTCGCCGAACATCTACGAGGACAACCCCGTGGGGCAGCGCGGGGTCCCCGGCGAGTACCACAAGACCGGCGAAGAGCTCCCCGAGCACAAGACGTGGTTCTTCTACCTCGCCCGGATCTGCAACCACTGCTCGTATCCCGCGTGCCTCGCCGCGTGCCCGCGGAAGGCGATCTACAAGCGTCCGGAGGACGGCATCGTCCTCATCGACCAGCAAGAGTGCCGCGGCTACCGCAAGTGCGTCGAGGCGTGCCCGTACAAGAAGTCGATGTACCGCGGCAACACGCGCGTCTCCGAGAAGTGCATCGCCTGCTACCCGCGCATCGAGGGCCGCGATCCGGAGGCGGGCGGGGTGCCGACGGAGACGCGGTGCATGGCCGCGTGCATCGGCCAGATCCGCATGCAGGGCCTCGTGAAGCTGAACCGGGACGGGACGTGGGCGGAGGACCGGTGGAACCCGATCTACTATCTCGTCCACGTCGCGAAGGTGGCGCTGCCGCTCTATCCGCAGCTCGGCACCGCGCCGAACGGCTTCTACATCCCGCCCCGCTGGGTGCCGCGCCCGTACCTGCGCCAGATGTTCGGCCCCGGCGTCGACGAGGCGATCGAGCGGTACGAGAAGCCGGACCGCGAGCTCACCGCCGTCCTCCAGCTCTTCCGTCGCTCGAACCGGATCATCTACGGCTACGAGGTCGTCGAAGGGCCGAAGGTGTACGAGGCGACGCTGCGCGGCCGGAAGGTGACGCTCTGGAACGACACCGTCATCGCCTACGGCAAGGACGGCACGGAGCTGTTCCGCACGACCGTGGAGGAGCCGGTGCATGTCCGCCCGGCCAAGCACGCCAACTCCATCTGAACCGCCGCTCGAAGCGGACCTCGCGCTGTGTCGCAGCGCGCTGTGGGAGGCGCTCGCGCTCGGGTTTCGGCCGCCGACCGAGGAGGCGATCGCGCGGCTCGCAACCGCCGAGGGCAGTGCCGCCCTCGCCGACGCGGCGGTGATGGTGGATGCGTGCGACGGAGGCGAGCTCCCGGCACTCGCGCGCACGCTCGGATCGCCGCCGTTGCCGGCGCTCACCGAACTTCGCGCCGAGCACGCGCGCCTCTTCGGCCACACCGCGCGCGGGCGCGTCCCGCCCTACGAGACCGAGTACGGCGAGGACTCCGTCTTCGCGCCGGCGCGCGAGATGAGCGACGTGACCGCGTTCTTCCGCGCCTTCGGGGTCCTCGTCCGGCCCGACGCGCACGAGCGTCCGGACCACGTGGCATGCGAGTCCGAGTTCATGCTGCTCCTCGCCCGGAAGGAAGCGCACGCGCTCGAGCACGGCGAGGCGGAGATCGTCGGCGTCACGCGCGAAGCCGCCTCCCTCTTCCTGCGAGACCATCTCGGGCGTTGGCTGCCGGCATTCGGTGCGCGGCTCGCGCGCGAGGACGGCGCCGGATTCTATGGACGCCTCGGTGCGCTCGCGGCGGCATTCGTGGCTGCCGAGTGCCGGCGGGTGGGGGTCACCGCGGGCCCGCCACTCGTGCGCCTGCGCTCGCCGGAGCCGCCCGATGCGCCGATGGCGTGCGGGCCCGCCGCCGAAGCGCTCGCCGTCGAATGACCATGCTCGACGTCGCGTGGGCCCCGGACCTGATCGAGGCGGCCGTTCTCGAGGCGCTCCGCGACCGCCCCGAGGAGCGCGCGCTCCACCGCGAGCGTGACGCGATCTACGAGATCGCCGACCCGCAGGCGCAGGACGCCGCGTTCGCCCACGTGCACGCGAGCTGGTTCCGTCGGCTCGGCCTCGCCACGCCGCTGGAGGACGCGCTCGGCGAGCTGCCGCTGATCGCCGGGCGGTGCGCCCGCGCGCTCGTCGTGCGCGCGCTCGCGCCGCGCGACGAGATCGCCGACCTGCTCATGGCGTCTCCCGCGCGCCCCACGCTCGCGATCCGCGTGCGACCCGAGACGCTCGGGCACGCGGAGCGCGCGCGAGCGTTCCTGCGCCGCGAGCTCACCCACGTGGCGGACATGCTGGATCCCGCATTCGGTTACTCCGCGCGCGTCGACGCCGGCGCGGCGCGCGAGGCACTGCTGCGCGCGCGCTATCGCGTGCTCTGGGACGTGTCGGTCGACGGTCGGCTCGCCCGGCGAGGCCATGGGTCGCCCGACGCGCGCGCGCGGCGCTGGCACGAGTTCCGCCGCACGTTCGCCGAGCTCGCCGACGCCACGGCGACGACCTTCGTGCGCGTCTGGAGTGAAGACCGCGTGACGCACGCGGAGCTCCTCGCGCTCGCGAGTGGCGCGCGGCGTCCCGAGTGTCCGCTGTGCCGGCTGCCCTCGCGCGACCCGGATGGCGTGGCGAGCCTCGTGCCCGCCGTCGTCGACGCGGTCCGCGCGGACTTCCCGTCGTGGACGCCGGAGGCCGGCGTCTGCCGGCGCTGCGCCGAGCTCTACGAGGCCCGCGTTCTCACCCCGGCCGGCCGATCCAGAGAGGAGAACGAGCGATGAGAATCGGACTCTTCTATCTCTTCAGCGAGTTCGGGAACGTCCCGCAGGACCGCATCTTCAGGGAGATCCTGGAGGAGATCGACTACGGCGAGCAGCTCGGGTTCGATTCCGTCTGGCTCCCCGAGCACCACTTCTCGGTCTACGGGACGCTCGGGAACCCCCTGACCTTCGCCGCCGCCATCGCGCAGCGAACCCGGCGGATGCTCATCGGCACGGCCGTGATGGTGCTGCCCTTTCAGCACCCGTTGCGAGTGGCCGAGGATGCCGCGCTCGTGGACGCGCTGAGCGGCGGACGGCTGCTCCTCGGCGTGGGCCGCGGCTATCAGGTTCCCGAGTTCGACGTCTTCGACGTTCCGCAAGACCGCTCGCGCGAGATGTTCATGGAGAGCCTGGACATCATCAAGCTGGCGTTCGCCGAGGACGCGTTCTCCTACGACGGCAAGTTCTGGAAGGTGCGGAACGCCACCGTGTTCCCCAAGCCGATCCAGAAGCCGCACCCACCCATCTACTGGGCCGGCATCAGCCCCGCCACCTACGCGCTGGCGGGCCGCCTCGGCTACAACATCCTGCGCGGGCCCAACTTCACCTCCATCAGCGCCGTCGAGCAGGCCTTCACCGTCTACACGGAGAGCCTCCGGCGGCACGGTCACGATCCCGACAAGATGGACCTGCCCTTCTCGCTCAAGATCCACGTCGCCCCCACCGACGAGGAGGCGAAAGCCGAGATCCATCACGCCGTGTGGTTCTATCGCACGCTGGCGAAGCTCCTGCCCGGCGCGCCCGGCAGGCCTACCCCGGCCGGCTACGAGCAGTACCCGCGAGATCCCTCGTTCCTGGCGAACCTCACCGCCGACCAGCTCTGGGACGCGGGCGTCGACGCGGGCTCCGGGACCGTGTTCGGCTCGCCGGAGCGGGTCATCGAGCAGTTGCGCTTCTACATGAGCCGGACCCGGATCAACCACTGGATGCTCTGGTTCAAGGTCGGCGGCCTGGAGCACCGCAAGGTGCTGCGCTCCATGGAGCTGTTCACCGAGCACGTCATGCCGGTGCTGCGCGAGGCGGCGCAATCCTGAGCAGAGGACGGCCGGGTCGTCGACGTCGCTCAGGGCGGCCCGGCCTCCTCGCGGAAGGCACTGATCGGCTCCGTCCGACTCGCGGCCGCTTCTCGACGAACGCGTTGCGCCCCTCCTCCCAGGCACGGCCCGCCTCAGCGGGTGAGGACGGGGAGCTCGAGCGGTGCGGCCAGCCGCTCGAGCGCGGCCTCGGCCGCCGCCGGCTCGGTGTCCGCGCCCTGCGCGAGGTCGGCCGCCGCATAGTCTCGCGCGAGCGCCTTCACCGTCTCGCCGTCGAGCAGGGCGTCGGCGAGCTCGAACAGCACGTCGGTCTCCTTGTGGATGTGGACCCGCAGGAGATCGACGTACGCGCGTGCGCGCGCCGCACGGACGTCGAGCGCGCCGGCGCGCATGCCACACACGAGCTCGCGGCCCGTCTCGTGCTCCTCGAGCATCACGGCGATCGGGCCGCCGGCGCGCGGCACGCCCGCCGCTTCAAGTGCCGGAAAGAGCAGCCGCTCCTCCTTGGCGTGGTGCCGCGCGTCGGCGAATCGTACGAACCAGTCGAGGAGCGCCGACCACGCGGGCTCCGGAATGCGAGTGCCGTCGGCGAGACGGTCCGCGGCCGCCTCGAGGACATCGAGCGCCTTCAGAATCACACGGTGCTCGTCGCGCAGCGGCGCCGTCGCCGTCGGGGACGCGCTCACGCGGCGCTCCGTGCGCCGTAGGGCACGACGAGCGTGGGAATGCGGGTCGCGCGCGCGAGCCGCGCCGCCACGCTGCGGCCGAGCAGCCGGGCCAGCGGATGCCGGCGATGGCTGGCCATCGCGATGAGATCGGCGCCGACGGCTTCCGCTTCGTCGACGATGCCCGCGACCGGATCGCTGACGCGCACCACCGACGCCACGATCACATCCGGCAGCCGCCGCGCGACGTCACTCAGGTAGGCGCGTGCCTCCTGCTCCCGGCGCGCGGTTTCCTCGTCGCTGTACGCCAGCACGCGCACGCCGTCGTCGGATCGCACGGTGACCGCGGGTGGGACGACGCGCAGGAGGCGAACCGTCGCACCCGGCCGCCGCGCGAGATCGGCGACCAGCGGGAGGACCTCCTCGCTGCCCGGCTGCCCGTCGAGAGGGACGAGGATCGTGTGCCCGGTCGTGGCGGTCTCGGGCCGCGGTGGAGGCGTGCCGGGAGGCACCGGACGTCGCGAGGCTTCGGGCAGGGCCAGGCATTCCTCACGGCAGCCGCGTATGAAGTTGACGAGCGAGCACCGCTCGACACGCGCACCGCGGCCGGCCAGCGCGGCGACCGCCGCCGCCCATGGGGACACCCTGACCTGCGCCTGCGTGCCTCTGCGCGGACACGTGAGGCGGACCGGCCGGCGCCATGGCGCGCAGGCACTGACGGCCACGGGGACGAGGACGAACGCGAGCGCGATGCCGACGATCCCGAGCAGGACGATCCACGGATCCATGGTCTCCTCCTTCGCAGAACCCCTCAGCACATGGTCAGGCCGCCGGAGACACTCAGCGTCTGGCCGGTCACGTAGTCGGCGCCGGCTGACGCGAGGTACACGACGGCGGCGGCGACGTCCGCCGGCCGGCCCACGCGCCCGAGCGGGATCGCGCGCGTGACCGCTTCGATCACCTTCGCGTTGCGGACGGAATCCTCGCGGATGCCCTGCAGGAGCGGCGTGTCGGTGAGGCCGGGGCACACCACGTTGACGGTGATGCCACTCCTGGCCATCTCGCGCGCGAGCGTCTTCGAGAACGCGCCCGCGCCGCGCGCCACCATCGCCGGAAGCGCCGCCTTGCAGGTGTAGAGGATCGCCTTGAAGTTGAGCGCGATGATGCGATCCCAGTCCGCCTCCTCGCTCTCGAGGAAGGGGGCCATCCGGTCCCATCCGGCGTTGTTGACGAGCACGTCGAGCTGGCCGAACTGCGCGAGCGTGTCCCCCACCGCACGCTCGACGTCGGCGCGACGCGTGAGATCCGCGGCGAGCGCCAGGCCCTTCACGCCGAGACCGTTCACCTCGATGGCGACGGCGCGGGCCGCGTCGCCGTCGACGTCCAGCACCGCGACCTGTGCGCCCGCCGCGGCGAGTGCGAGCGAGATGGCGCGACCGATGCCGCGGCCGCTTCCCGTCACCACCGCGGTCTTGCCCGAGAGTGTCATGGGCTCCTCCTTTCCCGGCCTTCACTCACGGCGCCCATCCCCAGCGCAGCACCGGCTCGCCGCAGACTTCACGCGTGACCCAGTCGGGATACGTCGGCAGCGTGACGATCTCCACCTCGCTCATGACGTCCCTCCTGTCTCTGCGCGATTCCTCACGCCGCGGCGGCGAGCTTGCGGAAGCGCTGCAGGCCGAGCAGGGCGGCGCCGAGCGCGGCGGTCTCGTGCGGCGCCTCGGGCACGTTGATCGGGACGCCGAGCTTCTCGCGCAGCGCGTGCACCATGCCGGCCTGCCGTGCGACGCCGCCGATGAAGGTGACCTCGCCGTCGAGGCCCACGCGCTTGAGGAGCGCGAGCGCGCGGTCGGCGAGCGAGTCGTGGATGCCGCGCAGGATGTTCTCCACCGTCGCGCCCTCGGACACGTGGTTGATGATCTCGGACTCCGCGAGCACGGCGCACACGCTCGAGATCGGCTGCGGCCGGTGCGCCGCGAGCAACAGCGGTCCGATGTCCGGCACCGCGACTTCGAGGTACTTCGCCGCGCGCTCGAGGAAGCCGCCCGAGCCCGCGGCGCACTTCTCGTTCATGTGGAACGCCTGCACCTTGCCGCCCTCGCGCAGCTTGATCCCGCGCGAGCACTGCGCGCCGATGTCGAGCACGAACTTCGTGGAAGGAAAGAGCGCCGCCGCGCCGCGCGCGCCGCAGGTGAGGTCGGTGATCTGGATGTCGCGCGCCCCGATCGCGTAACGTCCGAGCCCGGTCGTGGCGACGTACACGACGTCGTCGCCGCCCGCCTCGGCGCGCGCGGCCGCGAGCACTTCGGCGGCCACCTGCTCGAAGTCCGCCTTCGTGCGCACGCTCGCGCGACCGCGGACGGCGCCCGCGCCGTCGACCACCACGCACTTCGTCGTTCCCGAGCCGATGTCGATCCCGGCGATGAGCATGGTCAGGCTCCGATTGGACTCGCGGGCTCCCGGGCTTCGCCCGCCCGCTCGGTTGCCGATGCGCGCTCCAGGGCGAACAGGGCGGCGCCGAGGGCGCCCATGTAGTGGCCGTCCGGGCTCACGTTGAGCGGACGGCCGAGCACGGCTTCGAGCGCCTTCACCATGCCGACGTTGCGGGAGACGCCGCCCGTGAAGGTCACCTCGTCTTCCACGCCCACGCGGCGGACGAGCGCCATTGTCCGCGTGGCGATGGCCTTGTGGACGCCGCCGAGGATGTCCTCGACGGTCTTCTTCTGCGCGAGGTACGACAGGATGTCGGACTCGACGAACACCGTGCACACGGACGTCAGCCGCACCGGCGCCGTGGCCTCCAGCGCGCGCGGCCCGAGGTCGTCGAGGGAGACGCCCGTGACGTCCGCGGCGGCCGACAGGAAGCGGCCGGTGCCCGCCGCGCACTTGTCGTTCATCGAAAAGTCCACGACGGCTCCGTCGGGGCCGACCTTGATCGCCTTCGTGTCCTGGCCGCCCATGTCGACGACCGTCCGCGTGCGCGGGAACGTCGCGTGCGCGCCGCGGGCGTGGCAGGTGATCTCGGTGATCTGCGCGTCGCCGAACGTCACCTTGTAGCGGCCGTATCCCGTGCCGACGACGTACCCGATCGCCGCGCGCGCCACCCCCGCGACCTCGAGCGCCCGCCCGAACGCCGTTTCGGCCGCGCGCGTCACGTTCGCGCCCGTGGCGATCAGGACGCGGGCCACGATGCGGTGCGCGTCGTCGACGATCACCGCCTTCGTCTGCGTCGAGCCGACGTCCACTCCCGCGCCGAACGTCATGATCACGCTCCGACGTAGAGGTGGCCGAGCAGAGCGAACCGCTCGGCGTCGAGCCGGTCGCGTCTCGCCACGTCGACCGTGACGTAGGGGGCGTCGTCCTCGCGCGCACGCGCCGCCTCGCGAAGCGCCTGCGCGACGCCGTCGATCGACGGCCAGGTCTCGGGATCGTTCATCGCGGTTCCTCCGATCCGACGGCTAGTGCGCCGCCACCAGCCGCTTGTGCTCGAGCGCTTCGAAGAAGGCGTCGACGCGGTTGCGGATCTACGCCTCCGCGTAGTAGCGCGGGTCCTCGAGGTCCGACTCCACGAGCAGCGTCGGCACGCCGAGCTCGCGCGTGAAGTACTCGCGCATGTCGCCCTGCCCCGCGGAGAAGAGCCGGCACGACTTGATCGAATAGATGACGAGCGCGTCGGCCTCCCACTCCTCGACGTAGCGCTTGATCTGCGCGTAGCGGGCCACGATGGAGCGATTGGTGAGGTTCTGGACCAGCATCTGCTCCGCGATGGACTCGAGCGGGCGGCG
>Ga0194121_10005411_pt1 | contig 17669 bp, 13 predicted proteins | sample TA2MahCa50mmetaG_FD_148609 | JGI IMG/M metagenome (GOLD analysis project Ga0194121, IMG submission 148609) | Freshwater microbial communities from Lake Tanganyika, Tanzania - TA2015020 Mahale Deep Cast 50m | ecosystem: Environmental > Aquatic > Freshwater > Lake | place: Tanzania: Lake...
CGGGGTTCCCGACCATGGCATTGAGCGCCGGCGATCGTCTCGGCCCCTACGAAGTCGTCGCCAAGATCGGCGAGGGCGGGATGGGCGAAGTCTACCGCGCGCGCGACACGCAGCTCGAGCGCGATGTCGCCGTCAAGGTGCTGCCCGAGGCGTTCACGGCCGATCGCACGCGCTTGCTCCGGTTCGAGCGCGAAGCCAAGGCGCTCGCGTCGCTCAATCACAGCCACATCGCGCACATCTACGGCGTGGTGGAGGCGCACGGGCAGCGGGCGCTCGTCCTGGAGTTCGTCGACGGTCCGACGCTCGCCGACCTCGTGGCCGCGGGCCCGATCCCGTTGCGAGAGAGCCTCGACATCGCCAGGCAGATCGCCGAGGCGCTCGAGGCGGCGCACGAGGCGGGCGTGATCCACCGGGACTTGAAGCCGGCGAACATCAAGGTGCGGCCGGACGGGACCGTCAAGATTCTCGACTTCGGGCTGGCCAAGGCGATCGAGAGTACGCGCGGCGGCGAGTCGCGCGCCCCGACGCTCGGCTCCACGGCAGTCGCCGGCACGCAGGTCGGGATGATCGTCGGAACGGTGGCCTACATGTCGCCCGAGCAGGCCCACGGGCGAAGCGTCGACAAGAGAACCGATGTCTGGGCGTTCGGAGCCGTTCTATTCGAGATGCTGACCGGCACGCGGGCGTTCAAAGGGGACGACCTCACCGACACCATCGCCGCCGTGATCCGGGGCGACCCCGACTGGTCGGCGTTGCCCTCCGACGTGCCGCTCCTCGTTCGCAGGCTCCTCGCGCGGTGCCTCGCCAAGGATCGCCGGAACCGGATCCACGATATCGCCGATGCCCGCATCGAGATCGTGGACGCGCTGGTGGCACCGCCGGAGACCGCCGGGGCACACGGAGGCGCGCATCCGTCACGGTGGCAGCTCGGCCTTCCCTGGGCCGTCGCCGCCGCGGCGATGATCGCCGCGATCGGCATCTGGTGGGGAACCGAACAGCCACCGCTGCAGCGGCCCATTCGGCTGACCGTCTCGCTGCCCGACGGCCAGGAGCTGCCGCCCGAATGGGTCAACCCTCTCGACGTCTCGCGCGACGGACAGTTCGTGGTCTATGCCGCCAGACCGCGTGAGGGCGAGGGGTCTCGGCTCTTCGTGCGGGCGATCGGCGCGTTCGGTGCCAGATCGATCGACGGCACCGACGGTGCCGAAGCGCCGTTCTTTTCCCCGGACGGCGACTGGATCGGCTTCTTCGCCAACGGCGCGCTCTGGAAGGTTCCGCGGTCCGGAGGACGTCCGTTCAAGATCTGCGACGTCCAGATGTTCTTCCCGGGTGCCACCTGGGGCGAGGGCGACGTCATCATCTTCGTCGATCAGCGATTCGGGCTGTTCCGGGTGTCGGCCAACGGTGGCGCGCCGGAGCAGCTGACACGGCCCGACGCGGCGGCCGGCGAGGTCCGACACCTGGCGCCGCAGCGTCTGCCCGGCGGCCGGCGACTGCTGTTCACGGTGATGACCGACACCCAGCCGTTCGCGGCCGTGCTCTCGCTCGATTCCAGTGAGTCGCGGCCGCTCGTCCGCAACGCCGGTGCGGCGCGCTATCTCGAGTCCGGACACCTGCTCTACTTCCAATCAGGGTCACTCGTTGTCGCCGCCTTCGATCCGGAGACGCTCGAGGTTCGGGGATCGCCCATTCCGATTCAGGAACAAGTCTCCTACCACCCTACCCTGGGCGTCGCTCGCTTCGCGGTGTCGGCGACCGGCACGCTGGTCTACGCTCCGGCCGATGCGTGGGCGGGCGACACCACCATGGTCTGGGTCGATCGGACGGGGGCGGTGCAGCCGCTCGGAGCGGCGCCGGCCGACTTCTCCTACCCGCGCATTTCCCCCGATGGCCGCCAGATCGCGGTCAGCATCACGCCCCACCTCTGGCTCTACGATGCCGACCGCGGTACGGGGCTGCCGCTCACCACCAGTGGAATCAACGTGGAGCCGGTCTGGACGCCGGACGGCGCGCGCGTCACCTTCTCACGGACGACTCCCGGGACCTACTTCGACCTGTACAACATTCCGGCCGACCGCAGCGGTCCGCCGGAACTGCTGCTTCAGCGGGAGGGGCGGCAGTTGCCGACCTCGTGGTCGCCGGACGGCCGCACGCTCGCGTTCTACGAACGCACCGATTCCGGAGAGATGGACATCTGGATGCTCGAGGGGACGCGCGCCCGGGCGCTGCTTGCCGAGAATCACATCGAGCACTCGCCGGTCCTGTCCCCGGACGGCCCCTGGCTGGCGTACGTGTCGTTCGAGACCGGCACGGCGGAGGTCCACGTCAGGCCGTACCCCGGACCGGGACGCGCCCGCATCGCGTCGATCAAGGGAGGAACCCAGCCTCTGTGGTCGCGCAACGGCCGCGAGCTCTTCTACCGCAGCGGCGACGTCCTCATGGCCGTCGCTGTCGAGAGCCGGGGATCGGAGCTGGCGCTCGGCACGCCGACGCCGCTCTTCCAAGGACGGTTCGACTACGGTCCGGGCGGCAGCGATGGCGACGGGGGAGGCCTCAACTATGATGTGACACCCGACGGCGCGCGTTTCGTGATGCTCCAGCTTCCTGAGGCCCGTTCCTCGCAGATTCACGTCGTGACGGACTGGTTCTCGGAGCTCACCGGACGCGCACCGGTCGATTGAGGAGGGCAGCGATGACAACGGCGTACGAGAGCGCGAATCTGTTGTTGCAGCTGTACGAGATGCGTCGAGAAGCGAAGATGCGAGAGGCGCGCGACTGGTACGCGTTCCGCTTCAACCCCGGCACCTTCCAGGACGTGGCTGCGATGCTCGGCAGTCCGGACAACGCGCGCTTCCGGATGGTCATCACCTACTGGGACATGGCGGCCGCCCTGGTGAACCACGGAGCCATCGACGAGCGACTGTTCGCCGATGCGAACAGCGAGCACGTGATGGCGTTCGCGAAGATCGAGCCGTTCTTGCCCGACCTTCGCGTGGCGATGGGAAACCCGGCATTCGCCGGCCAGCTCGAACGGCTCGTGATGCGGTTGCCGGACGCGACGACTCGTCTGGCCGCGCTGCGTGAACAGTTCCGGGCACTGGGAGCGAGGTTTGCGGCTGCGGCGGGGTAGAGCGCTGTTCCTATTGCGCGTCGTGCGGATTTCGTCGCTGCGGCGCGCACGCTTCCGCCTTCGCTGAAGCTGCGGCGGACCGCCGAAGCGCGAAGGCTGGTCGGGTTCGCCCCACGACCGCGCTAGTCCGGGCCGTTTTCCCGCGGGCGGCGCCCGCTTCGGAGCGCTGGACCGCTACCCCGGCGGCTGCTCGAGGATCCGCGGCAGCACGCCGCCTGGACGACCGTAATGCGGGACGGCGTCGGCCGGGCCTTCCGGCCCCGGCGCCACGAATCGCGCGAGGCCGGCCGAGTAGTACAGGCACCCGATTTCGCCCGGCGGCCGGCGGCGGACGAACCCCTCCGCGTCGTCGAGCGCCGCTAGCCAGCTGCTCTTGAGGGCGGGCAGATCGACCGGCTCGACGAGGTGCAGGCGCTCGAAGTCTTCCGCGTGATACCTGCCCCTTCGCCGCAGTATCTCCAGGAGCGCCAGCGGGGTGAACCCCGGGTCCTTTCCCGCCGCTGCCCAGCAGAGCGCGCCGAGGGGCAGGGTCGCGGCGTGAAGATCGAGGATATCAAGGAAGTCTCGCGGCTCGTCACGGCCGGCCAGGGCCAGAAGTTTGTTGACGGCGAGATCGACCGGATGCAGGGTGTAGCCGGCGATCTCGCTGCGGATGGGCGGCAGAAAGCGCCACGCCGAGTCGTGCGCCCACTCGACCTTCGTCCGCGCCTCGGCTCGCGAGACGGTCGCGCGGATGTAGCCGGGCAATCGGATCTCCGCGGCGACCTGATGGCCCTGCTCCTGCAGCCCCCCCACGTCATCGGCGAACGCCGTCGCGACGCGTTCGACCGAGTCCTGAAAATAATCGAGGTCGTTGCTGTAGCGCCGCGTGTGCGGCTCGATGTGGATCGCCGCGCCGCCGGCGAGGTAGCTGTCGACGCTCCGGTTCGCCGCGAGCAGCCTGGCGACTTCCGTCTGATAGGGTGTCAGCGGCATAGACGCGCGCCGACCTCCCAGCCCCGCCGGCCGCCGAACTTCATCAATTGCTCGGCAACCCACGGCACATCCCGAGCGGTCACCGTGTAGTCCGGATCGGAGGACCAGAAGCACTGCGCGTGGAACTGGCGAAACGCGCGCCGTGCCTCTCGCAGTCGAACCATCTCGCGGGCCGCGGCGGGATCGAGCCGGCGCCGGCTCTTCCGGCCTCCGCGCCGCCCGATGTCGGCCAGGTACGCACGCACAGCGCGGTTGACCATGAGCGTAGCCTGCTTATGATATCAAACTCAAGGAATCAATGGGTTGAAGACAAACATCGGAGGCGACCGCGGCAGGTCGGTGGCCAGATGGAACATGGGGTCAGACCCCTTCTTCCGTCTGGTGCAAGCGCGCGAACGTGCCCTGCAGCCACCGGGCGGCGGCGCGGTACGGCTCGGCGTCGGTGCCGAGGAGCGACTCGAGGAAGGGCGCGATCCAGAAGCCGAGATGGTCACGGAGGAAGGCCTCGTACGCCTCCGTCGTCACCTCCGTCTCCTGCCGCAGCCCCGTATCGACGGCGAAGGCGCCCTTGAAGGCCAGATAGGCGAGGAAGTCGAGCTCGGACGCGATGTGGTCGGGGACCTCGCGCGCGCGGGCATCCGGCTCGTAGCCGAAGGCCTGATAGAAGCCGCCGATGGCGGCCAGCAGCGGTCCGCGCCCGGCGAGCGTGGCGCGGTCGAACGACGACTCGCACGACGGGAGCCCGGCAGGGCCGAGCACGCGATGGAACTCGCGCTCCCAGGTGTCGAGCGGAATGTCGGGAAGAGGTCCCGCCTCGTCGCGCGCGGCGTCGGGGAGCATGGGCAGCAGCACGCGCAGCTCTCGCAGTCCATCGGCAGTGGGCGTGCGAAAGAGCGTGGCGGCGAAGCGCCAGCAGGACGCCCGCTCGAGCCAGCGGCGCAGCGCCTGTTCGCGCTCGGTCATGGCGCGGGCGCCGCCTCCAACACCAGGGGGATCCAGGCCGACCGCATCTTGCGCGCGCCTGCCTGCCGGGACGCACCGTCCCACACCGCCACCGCCAGGACGGTCTTCTGCCCGACGGTGAGGCGTGCCAGCCCGTCGCCTTCGTCCAGTGGACGGGCGAGCGTGACGAGCCACCGCCCGTCCCGCCACGCGCCGCGCCCGATCGCGCGCTGCGCCGGCGCGGCCGTCGTGGTGCCGTAGCCTTCGGCGAGCAGTTCCTGGACGGGCGAGGCGCCGGGGGGGCGGGTGATTGGATTGCCCGCCGCCTCCGCCGGCGCGTAGCGCCGCGCCATCTCCTCCTTCGCGGCCGGGTTTGCGAGAAACGGATAATGATCGGTCGTCGCGTTGGGATACAGCGCGGCCACGCGGTCCTGTCCCGCCGCGGCGCGCTCGGCATCGCCCTGCCAGAGCGCCTTCCAGTAGAGCAGCTGCACGGCCTTGCCGGCCTCGCCCATTGCCGGATCGGGCACCTGGGTACCGGGCGCAACCGGCAGCTGGAGCGCGACGCTGTCGGACGTGACGCCGATCTCCGCGAGCGTGTTCTCGGTGGCATCCTCCCAACCGAGCCTGAACACGATCCATTCGCGGTTGTGGAGCGCCCGGACGTTCACGCGCGTGGCGCCCGGCGCGGCGAGCGTCGGCTCCACGACGTCCTGCGGCAGGAGCGCGGCCGGGTGCTCCGGCGCGCGATTCCACAGCGCCGAGAGCGGATCCTCGGTGGGCAGCGCCCCGGTCACGGGCATCGCCGTCACCTGCGTGGCGTCGACCGCCGGGCCGCGGCGGCAGGCGCCGGCAGCTGCAATCGCAGCGAGGAAGAGGATCAGTACGCCTGCACGCAGAGCGCAGCGGAGCGGTTCGTGCATGCACGTGGCGCAAACCCTTCTGGTTCTCGCGGCGCGCCCGAACGGCTCGCCCCACATCGTTGCCGCCATGCGTGGCCTCATCACCGGCCTCATGTCACGTTCAGCCGGATGATGCGGCGCGCGGGATCTTCGGCGGGCCGGATGAAGAGCGGCTCGTAGATCGGCACGCGCACGATCTCCCGGCGGTCGTCGTCGAGCGCGATGGCCTCGTCGCCCGAGATCCGGAAGAAGGGAATCGTCCGTTCGGTGGATCCGAAGAGCGCGAACAGGCCCGCCAGCGTCCGGTCGTGCCGCGCGTTGCGATACGTCTTGACCGCCGCCGGCGCGTCGGGGCCGAACATCTGGACGAGGAACGCGTCGGGCACGTTCACCGGCGGCACGTAGTAGACGTTCGGCTCGAGGCCGAACTGCGGGTAGAGCGGCAGCGCCAGCTTCCGGACGTGCACGAGATAGTCGATCGGGTTGTCCTCGCGCGCCCGCGCCGGCGGGTTCACCCAGCCCTGCAGCCGGATCTTGCCGATGCAGTTGACGAAGCACTGCGGCTGGATCCCCTCCTCGATCTTGGGGAAGCACGCGATGCACTTCTCGCTCGTGCCGGTCGCCGGGTTGAAGTAGACCTTCTTGTAGGGGCACGCGCGTACGCACTCCTGGTAGCCGCGGCACCGCGACTGATCCAGGACGACGATGCCGTCCTCGGGGCGCTTGTAGATGGAGGCGCGCGGGCACGAAGAGAGGCAGGCGGGATACGTGCAGTGGTTGCAGATGCGCGCGAGGTAGAACATCCACACCTGCTGCGGCAGGGTGAGCGCCATCCCCTTGTCGACCTGCCCTGTGATCTCGTCTTCGCCGATGTTGGGCGAGGCGTAGTCCATGCCGTCCGGCATCCAGCCGAGCACGCGCTCGCCGGGCGGCGCCGCCTCGAACACGGTGCGGCCGGTGTAGGTCGCGCCGTCCCAGGTCTGCGCCCCGAGCGCCTCGAGCAGCGTCACGTCCCAGGCGAGGGGGTAGTAGCCGTAGGGCTTGGTCTCGACGTTGTTCCAGAACATGAACTCCTGGCCGCGGCCGCTCGTCCAGGTCGTCTTGCACGACAGCGTGCACGTCTGGCACGCGATGCACTTGTTGATGTCGAACACCGCGCCGAACTGCCGCTTCGGGCGGTTCTCCGGATACCAGTAGTCCATCGCGCGTCCGAGCTGCCAGTTGAAGACCCTCGCCATCGCGCTATCCCTTTCTCCTGACGAAGTCGCCGCGCAGGAAGCGCTTCACCGCGTCGCTCTCGTAGCCGGGCCGCAGGCCGAGCGCCGCCGGCCGCCACAGGCCCCGGCCGTCGAGGCCGCCCGGCTCGGCGCGCGTGATCTTCACGATCGCCTCGCGCGGCGCGCCGGTGGGGCAGTGCGAATCGGGGAGGAACCCCTGGCCCATGGCCTGCCCCATCAGTTCCTTCCGCGGCAGCGAGTCGGTCATCAGCGTCGGCTTCAGCCAGCCGCGCGTGGTGCTCTGGTGGCTGCCGCCGCGGAACATCGCCTGGTAGTTGGTGTCGGGGTTCTTGGCGAGCCGATCGCGACGCATGCGGCTGCCGCGGAGGCTGCCGGGCGTGGCGCCGTACATGTTGAACCACATGCGCGTGACGCCGCGGGGCGTGCCGGGGTAGTAGCGGGCGCGACAGAGCAGCCGGGCCACTTCGTACGCGGGGTCGTCCTGCTTCCACCCGCGGTACGGCCGGTCCGACGGGTCCGAGTCGATCCAGACATAGTCGCCGTCCTCGACGCCCAGCTCCTTCGCGTCGAGCGGGTGGATGTCGACGTAGCCCTCGGTCACGAACGGCGCGCGCGGGTCGCGGCGGTAGACGTCCCCGAACGGGCCGAACAGCACGGCCACCATGTCGGTGTCGATCGGCGTGGTGTGCGCGCCATGCCGGTACTTGGGCGTGTGGAAGATGAACCGATAGCCGTCGCGCAGCAGCGGGTGCTCGGTCCGCGCCACGTCCGCCCACGGCTTGATCACGTTGCGCACCTGGCGCGCCTCGCACGACAGGTCGCCGGCCTCCAGCCCGTAGTCCTCGGGCGCCTCCTCGCGGAAGCACGGGTGCTCGGCTCCGACGATGACGTTCGGCTCGTAGAAGGTGGAGTCGATCGGCTCCCGGTACACGGGAAGGTTCTCGCCGTACGCGATGAACTCGTCTTCGTCGCGGTAGAACTCCAGGCGTCCGGACTTGGTCCACCACGGCTTCGATTCCTGCGTCTGCTCGTAGCCGCCGACGCGCGGGTTGGTGCGGGTCATCATCAGCGCCGGCACGCCCCGCTGCGCCTTCGCCTCCAGGTCCGCGATCTGGTAGCCCGTCGTGGCGCTGCTCCCGTCGAGGATGCGCTGCAGATAGACATCGGTGCGCCCCTCGCGGATGAACCGGAAGTAGTCGTCGAACCGCCGGTCGCCGGTCAGCGCCGCCAGCTTCGACGCCACCAGCGCCACGGCCTCCGCGTCGCCCCGGGTCTCGAAAATGCGCGGCAGCGGCGTCCGCGGAAACACCTGCAGGAACGGGTTCGTGACCGAGGCGGTCATGTCGGGCTGCTTCAGCTCGGCCCACGAATCGATCGCGAAGACGATGTCGGCGTACTCGCACGAGGTCGACCACCACCACTCGTTCACGCCGATGAACTCCATCTTCGGCAGCACGTTGTTGACGACGTTGTAGTGCCACTTGACGTTGCCGAGGATGGAGTTGGCGTTGGCGAACCAGAGCGACTTGGTGGGCGTCGGGAGGTGCGTCCGCCCGGTGAACATCTTGTTCCCGACCTTGAGCGGATGGTCCTCGTGGTTGTAGTAGTGGGCCGACTCGGCGCGCCAGTACTGGCGCACCCGCGCCGGCCGGGCCGGGTCGAGCTCGATGTCGAACGGGTTCTCGTTCATGTATTGCGGCAGCCCGTTGAAGAGCGCGATCCGATAGTTGCCGGCGTAGCTGCCGACGTTGCCCCCGATGTGGCCGACGTTGTTGGTCAGCGCGGCCAGCAGGAACACCGTGCGGTCCTTCAGGTCGTTGTTGAAGAACTGGTTCGGCCCCATGCCGAGCGCCATGAGCGTGCCGGCGGGCGAGGCGGCCACCTCGCGCGCGAGGCGCTCGACCGCCGCGCGCGGCGCCCAGGTCATCTCCTCGGTCGCCTGCGGCGAGAAGGTGTCCATCACGTACTGGCGCACGAGGTCGAACGTCGGCCGGCACCGCACCGTGCGGCCGTCCTGCAGCGTCACCTGCACCTCGCCCTCGAGCTGCGGGTCGAGCCCGGCGCGGTCGAGATGCGCGCCGACGAGATCGCGCGACAGCGGCACGGCGGCCTGGCGCTTCCGATCCCAGACCACGGCATCGCCCCACTGCTCGCGGAGCGCGGCCGGAATGAGCTGCTCGCGGTGCGTCCCCGGTGGCGGCGGCGCCTCGCCCTTCGCGAGCACGCGCGTGAAGTTGGCCAGCGCCGCCGGCGCGGGCGCGCCCCGCAGGTCGGAGGCGCGCAGCTTCTTCAGCGTGTCGAGGCGGACGAGGAGCGGCAAGTCGGTGAACCGCTTGACGAACGCCTCGTCATACAGACGGTCGCGGAGGATGACGTGGCACAGGCCGAGCGCCAGGGCGGGGGTCGTTCCCGGCCGGACCACGATCACCTCGTCGCCTTTGTGCGCCGTGGCGCTGTACTCGCACGCGATGACGACGACCTTCGTGCCCTTGAGGCGCGCCTCAGTCAGCCAGTGCGCGTCGGGCATCTTGGTCGTGATCCAGTTCATCCCCCACACGAGCACGAGCCGGGCGCGCTCCACCGCGTGCAGGTCGAACTCGACGGTCTGCGTGCCGGTGACCATCGTGTGGCCCGGGGGGAGGTCCGTGTGCCACGAGTAGTTGTCCCAGCCGCGCCCGCCGAGCGCCTGGTCGGGGCCGACGCCGCGGAGCCGGCCGTCAACGAGCGCCATGGCTCCCGCCAGCCGGTACATCGCCATCACGCGCGTCACCCCGAGCAGCGGCATCCCGCCGCGGAACTTCAGGCACTGCGTGCCGGCGCCCGCCATCGCCTCGATCGATTCCTGGTCGTACCCCTGCGCGGCAAGCCGGCGCGCGCCTTCGGCCCCGGCGTAGGTCGCGGCGACGTTCTGCAGCGTCCGCGCCGTCATGTCAGCGGCCGCATCCCAGCTCACGCGCTCCCACCCATCCCATCCCCGGCGGAAGTACTCGGCCGGCGGCCGGCCGTCGGTGCCGCGGGGGAAGCCGTTGTCGACCCACGCCTTGAATCCCTTCCGCACCATCGGGTAGCGGACGCGCCGGTCGCCATAGAAGCGCCGCGTCAGCGCCAGCCCTTTCTGGCAGCAGCGCGGGTCCCACCGGTGCGACGTCCGGTTGCCCAGCAGGTCGGTCGCCTCGCCGTACCCCATGGTCGGGCCGATGCGCGTGACGACGCCGTTGCGGACGGAGGCGCGCAGCAGGCAGTTGTGCGTGTCGTTGGGCGCGCAGAGGAAGACGAACGAGTCGTCTTCCCTGAAGAGATCCCGGTAGACGCGCTCCCATCCCCGGTCGGGGTACCGGGCGAGCGGGTTGTCGATGCGCTCGATCGACCACGAGCGGGTGGCGGTCGCGACGAGGCCGCCGAACCCGGCTGCGACTGCGTGCTGGAGAAAGACGCGTCGATTCATCTGGGCCACCCTGCCGCCACGAAGGCGCTCACGTCGAGGATCTCTTCGGCGGCCAGGGCCGCGTGGTTGGCGCCGCTGCGGCTGAACGCCGGCATCGGCGTGCCGGCGCGCCCGCGAGCCACGGTCGCGGCGATGTAGGCCGCGGAGGCCACGTTCTGGAATCCGGTATTGGCGAGCGACGGTCCGACCTTGCCTTCGCCGCGCTCGCCGTGGCAGCCTGCGCAATGCCGGCCGTAGAGCGCGCGCCCCTGCTCGGCGGAGCCGGTTGCCGGCCGCCACGCGGCGCGCGAGCCATCCACGCGCGGCAGCGCCGCCACCGCGTCGATGACCGCGCGCAGCGTCGGGGCGTCGTAGATGCGGTAGGCCGGCATGGCGGTTCCGGTCACTCCGCCGGACAGCGCGTCGTACGTCCGGTCGCGCGATCGGGCGATGGCGTCGGCGGTAGCGAGCGGCGATCCAAGCGACGTGCCTTCGCCGCTTCGCCCGTGGCACACCGCGCAGTCGTCGCGGTAGAAGTCGGCGCCGCGCCTCGCGTCGGCACGGGCCGCCTCCACGGCCGCGCGCGACGGCGCCCCCCGACCCAGGCTGCGCAGGTGCGCGACGAGCGCCGTCAGTTCCTCCGGCCTCACGCTGCCGTTGGCCCCTGCCAGCGCCGGCATGCGCCGACCGGGCCGGCCGAGGGTAATGGTCCGGCCGAGGAAGTCATCGGACGCGATGTCGAGGAAGTCCGGCGAGCCGATGGCGGGAAAGCGCGTCGGCTGGTTCGCGTAGGTGCCGCCCCCGCCGCGCGGCCCGTGGCACGCGCTGCAGTAGGCGAGGAAGGTCTCCTCGCCCGACAGCAGCGGCCGCGGCTCGGCGAGCAGCGTCCGGCGCAGGCGATCCCGCGGCAGGTACTGCACCGGCAGATTGCGCCGCCGGAGCGAGAGGATCCAGGTGGTGAGCAAGTCGGCCTCCGCCTCGTTGAGCGGCTGCGGCACCATCAGGCTGCCCGGCATTACGCCGCTCGGGTCGACGAGATGCTGGCGCATGTAATTGGCGAGCGTCCGCTCGCCCGCCACGCGGTCGAAGATCAGATCGCCCGTCGGTTTGAGGCCGACGGTATCCAGCGCGGGGCCGTCATCGCCGCCTCGGCCGCCGGCCCGGTGACAACCCAGACAGCCCTTGCGGAGCGCCAGCGCCTCGGCCTCCTGCACGCGCGGCGAGGGCGAGGAGTCGTGGCAGGTGCTGCAGCCGGCTTCGACGTGCCGGGCGGGCAGGAGCTGTTCGTCCCAGTGCGAGACGAAACCGTGCGCGGCCTGGGTCGTCGTCGCGCGACCCTGGCCGCCGTGGCAGGACGTGCAGCCGAACCCGTTGGCGCTGTGGTGCATGCGCGGATGGGGGACGAACAGTGGATCCTCGGGGAGCGGGGCGACGTCGCCCATGCCGAGGTGGCACGAGACGCACCGATCGGCGATGCCGAGCTCGGGCTGCCAGACCTGCCGCAGCTGGATCGGGATGGGGTCGGCGTAGCGGGCGGCGGCGCGCGCGTTGTACCGCTGTTGAACCGTGCGCCACTCGGCGAAGTAGGGGCGCAGCGGCGCCACCGCCAGCGCGGCGAGGAACGCGACGCTCACGACAGCGAGGACGCGGAGCAGCCGGCCGAGGCCGGCGTCGCCCGGCGTGCGCGGCGATCCCCGCAGCTCAGTAGATGCCATCGCGCCAGGGCAGCGTGAAGGCCCAGCCGGGACCGCGGAACAGCACGCCGATGACGGTCAGCGCGGTCGTGGCGAGCAGGAACCAGGTGAAGATCCAGAACGCGAGGCTGCGCGTCCCGAGCCAGCCGACGACCCCGTGCCGCCGCGGCCAGATCTCGGGGACGGTCATGAGCACGGCGACGAGCCACAGCGGGACCAGAACGGGCCACAGCGGATGGCTGGCCGTGCCGAGGAGCAGGGCGGAGATCGCCGCGACGCTCGTCCAGAGCCGGACGAGCACCCGCGTGCGCCGCGCCTCGGCGAGCGGCCGCCGCTCGAGGTTGATGTCGAAGTACGGAATCACGACGAGCGCGAGGATCACCGCCGCCGGCAGCAGCACGCCGGAGATGAACGGCGGGTAGTAGTGCAGCAGCTCCTGGAGGCCGAGGAAGTACCACGGCGCCTTGGCCGGGTTCGGCGTCTCGAGCGGGTTGGCGATCTCCTCGAGCGGCGCGTCGACGAAGATCGCGACGACCACCAGTCCCAGCGAGAACACGAGCAGCGCGATCAGCTCGCGGACGAGCAGGTGCGGCATCGTCATGACCACCGGCTCGCCGGTCTCGTCCACCGCCGGGCGCTGTTCGTCCTGGATGACGACGAGCCGGACCGGCGCGCGGCGGGCGTCGTCGCCCGCGTCGAGCGCGAAGCGGGGCGGGGCGTTCACGGGCGCGGCGCCTCCGGCGCCGCGGCGGCAGTGGGCGTTGGGCCTTGGGCGTTGGGAGTTGACCCCTCGCCTCCGGGCGATCCGAGGTAAATCCCTCCGTCCTTGCGGATGCGCCAGATATGCACGCTCACGAGGACCACGAGGAAGAGCGGCAGCACGACGCAGTGGAGCACGTAGAAGCGCAGGAGCGCGTTCTCGCTCACGGCGGTGCCGCCGAGCAGCAGGAATTTCGTCGGCGGGCCGAGCACGGGCATCGCGTCGGCCATGTTGGTGCCGACCGTCACCCCCCAGAAGGCGAGCTGGTCCCACGGCAGGAGGTATCCCGTATAGGAGAGCAGCACCGTGAGGACGAACAGCACGACGCCGATCACCCAGTTGAACTCGCGCGGCGGACGGTACGCGCCGGCGAAGAAGACCCGTACCATGTGGAGGAAGACGAGCGCGACCATGGCGTGCGCCGCCCAGCGGTGCAGGTTGCGCAGGAACGGCCCCATGTAGACGGCGTACTGCAGGTCCTTCATGTCCTCGTACGCGCGCGGGACCGACGGGTGGTAGTAGAACATCAGAAACACGCCGGTGACGACGAGGATCAGATAGCTCGCCGCGGAGAGCCCGCCCAGATAGAACGTGCGCGTGAACGCGATGGCGCGCAGCCGCACCTTCACCGGATGGATGTGCAGGAAGAAATTGCTGAAGACCGCGAGCGAGCGGTTCCGGTTGGTGTCGAACGGCCCGTGCCGCACGATCGAGCGGTAGACGCGGTTCTGCAGCAGCCGCGTCGCCAGCTTCGGCGTCGATGTCTGGTGCATCGCGTCGCTCATGCCGCCAGCACCGTGTCGCGCGACACCGTCACGGCGGTGTCGACCACCAGCAGTCCGTTGTCCAGGCTGAGCGCCAGGCGCGGGAGCGGGAGCGGCGCCGGGCCGTTGACGACCGAGCCGTCGGTGGCGAAGCGGCTCCCGTGGCAGGGGCAGAAGATGATGTCGTTCTCGGCCTCGTAGCGCGTGAGGCAGCCGAGGTGCGTGCAGACGGCGGTCATCGCGACGAAGCCGGCCGGTGTGCGCAGCAGGTACACGCGCTGCTCGGGCAGCACGACGAGCGTCCCCGCCGGGATGTCTTCGGGGCGGCCGACGCGGAAGCGCGTGGGCGCCTCGAACAGCACCTCGGGCTGCAGGAAGCGCACCGCCGTCACGCCCGTGCCGAAGCCGGCGACGCCGACCGCCGCGACGCCGACGGCGGCGAGGAACGCGCGGCGCGTGCGTTCGCGATCGCCGAGCGGAAGCTGAAGGTCGTCGACCAGATCCATCACATCACCACGTCGGCCATCTGCATGAGGGCCGCTTCATCCGCCCGATAGAACGCCTGCATCGTGATGCACGCCGTCGGGCAGCGGCGCGCGCAGAGGCCGCAGCGGATGCAGGCCGTTTCGTCCTTGACGAGCAGGGCGCCGTTCGGTGCCTCGACGAGCGTGGCGGGAGCGCCGTTGGGCAGGAGCGCGACCGCCTCCGCGGTGGCCGCGGCGATGCGCACGACCGAGGTCAGCTCGATGCACTGCTCGGGGCAAACGTCGGCGCATCCGCCGCACTGGATGCACTCGCTGCCGCGCACGGCGGAGGAGTCGAAGATCGTGTTGACCCAGCAGTGCAGGCACCGGCTCCCCTCGGCCTGCGCCTCCGCTTCGGAGAGCGGCAGCTCCACTTCCTCCCGCGCCTGACGGCGCTCGATCGGCAGCACCGGCACCCGGCGGCGCGGAATCCGCTCGTAGTCGCCCCGGGCGAACGGGTGGTCGTAGCCGAAGGTCGGGAAGACCCGCACCGTGTACGCCGGCGGCAGGTCCGTCCGGCCGGTCAGAAACGTGTCGATCGACCTGGCGGCCCGCCGCCCGTCGGCGACCGCCGAAATGAGGATGCGCGGTCCGAAGGCGATGTCGCCGCCGGCGTAGATCCCTGGCACCGAGGTCGCCAGCGCCGCGTCGACAACGAGCGTCTGCTGGGGGGTGAGGGCAAGGCCGTGGCCGTCGCCGAGAAAGCTCAGGTCCGCCAGCTGGCCCACGGCCAGAATCACGGTGTCGCACGCGATCTCCTGCTCGGAGCCGGCGACGAACTCGGGGGCGAAGCGGCCGGCATCGTCGAACACGCGCGCCACATCGATCGTCTGGAGCGCGCGGACGCGCCCGTTGCCGAGGATGGCCCTCGGTCCGCGGCGGTGCACGAGGCGGATCCCTTCGTGCGCGCCTTCCTCGATCTCCTCCGGATCGGCCGGCATCTCCTCCCGCGACTCGAGCGAGACGAGCGTCACGTCGCGCCGGAGCAGGCGAGCGGCCGCGATGGCCGCGTCCATCGCAAGGTGGTGGTGCTCCTCGTCGGGCTGGGTCGTGCCGCCGAAGCGGCGCGCCGAGCGCGCCACGTCGAAGGCGACGTTGCCGCCGCCGACGACCACCACGCGCCGCCCGACGTCGAGGGGGACGCCAAGGTTGACGTTGGCGAGAAAGTCGACGGCCGTCAGGACGCCGGGCAGGTCGGCGCCCGGCAGCTTCAGCATCTTGCCCTTGCGGCAGCCGGCGGCCACGAACACGGCGTCGAACTCGCGGCGCAGCTCGGCGAAGGTGAGGTCGCGGCCGATCTCCACGCCCAGGCGGAACTCGACGCCGAGGTGCCGGATGAAGTCGACCTCGCGGTCGAGGAGCTCCCGCGGCAGGCGGTACGCCGGGATGCCGAGGCGCATCATCCCGCCGACGACCGGCGCCGCGTCGAAGACGGACGCGCGATGCCCCATGAGCGCGAGGTCGTGGGCGCAGGCCAGCCCGGCCGGCCCCGCGCCGATCACGGCGACGCGGCCGGCGCGCGCCGCCGGGGCGCGCGGCCGTTCGACGACAGCCGCGATCTCGTCGAACGTGGCGGCGCTCTCGACGCCGAACCGCTCGGTGACGACGCGCTTCATCGCGCGAATGGCGATCGGCGCGTCGATCTGCCCGCGTCGGCAGGCCGCCTCGCACGGGTGCGCGCACACGCGCCCGCACACCGATGCGAGCGGATTGGGCGCGCGCGCCAGCAGATAGGCGTCGCGATAACGCCCCTGCGCAATCAGGCTCACGTAGCCGCCCGCATTCGTGTTCACCGGACACGCAGCACGGCACGGGAAGTTCGTCTCGAGGTAGCTGACGACGGGCAGACTCACCGCAGCCGCCGGTCTGCAACGTCCGTTCCCCGCAGTCGGCGGTTAGACGGTGCTCGTAGCCAGGAGGATGGCTCTCGGAACGGACGCGTGCATTGCCGCGCCCGCCCACCAGCGCGCGAAAACTTTTCCACGCGTGCGGAAAAATCCGCGCGCTCACTTCGCCGTGTTCCCCCAAGGTGCCGAGCAAAGGAAGGCACTGGACCTCGCGTCATGTCGCCGGTGGTGGGTGTACTGCTCGCCGCGATGACCGCGGGCGCTGGACCGTGGGACAGGCGCACCCACTTCACGTTCAGCGGTCCGGTCGCCGTGCCCGGGCTCACGCTGCCGGCCGGCGAGTACATCTTCCGACTCGTCGACACGATCGACCGGAGCGTGATTCAGGTGCTCAGCGCGGACGGGCAGCAGTCCTACGCGATGTTCTTCGGACACCGCGTGTTCCGCACTGATGTCCTGACCGTGCCCGAGCTCCGGTTCATGGAGACCGCAGCGGGCATGCCGCCGGCGATCGAGAGCTGGTGGTATCCAGGCGTTCGGGACGGGTACGAGTTCTTGTACCTGGGAGAGTAGGCGCGGCGGCTCGCGATAGTTATCGCGGAGGCTGTGCGGAGGACAGCCCTCGAACGGGCGGTTGAGGCCGATACCAACGGTCCAGACCCGGTCTGGATGGGGCCGGAGGGACGCGCGCGCTCATTCGGGTCTGGAGGGATCACACGCTGAGGGGCCGCATGTCGTGGCGGACGGTCGTTTCTGCAATGGTGCTCGCGGTTGCGGCGGCCGGCGCGGCTGGTGGTGTGCCGGCCGCGCGCCTCCTGCAGCAGCCGGAGGTCGCGCTCTTCTCGTCGCGCGCCGAGTTGGTGGTGCTCCAGGTGGTCGTTGAAGACAGCCGCGGGCGCGACGTGTCCGATCTGCCGCAGGCCGCGTTCACCGTACTCGACGACGGCGCCCCGCGTCCGATTGCGTTCTTCGCGGCGCAGGATGCGCCGGCCGATGTCGGCCTGCTCGTCGATACCAGCGGCTCGATGTACGCGGCGCGCGACCGGGTGGCCGCCGCGGCCGCCAGCTTCGTGGCGACGAGTCATCCCGACGCCGACGTGTTCGCGCTCACGTTCAACGAGCGCGTGCGCGCGGCGCTGCCGCCGGAGACGCCCTTCACGCGCGACGCCGCGAGGCTCGGCGCCGCGCTGCGCGGCGCGCTGGCGCCGTGGGGGCGCACGGCGCTCCACGACGCGCTTCTCGCCGGCCTCGCGTACGTCGAGCACGGACGCCACTACCGCAAGGCGCTCGTCGTCGTCAGCGACGGCGGCGACAACGCCAGCATCGCGGGCTTCGACGAGGTGGTGCGGCGGCTGCAGAGGTCGAACACCATGATCTACGCGATTGCGGTGGTGGATCCCGTCCAGCGGGAGGTGAACCCGCGCCGGCTACGGGAGATCGCGAAGATGACCGGAGGCGAGGCGTTCGAG
>Ga0194121_10005416_pt1 | contig 17650 bp, 9 predicted proteins | sample TA2MahCa50mmetaG_FD_148609 | JGI IMG/M metagenome (GOLD analysis project Ga0194121, IMG submission 148609) | Freshwater microbial communities from Lake Tanganyika, Tanzania - TA2015020 Mahale Deep Cast 50m | ecosystem: Environmental > Aquatic > Freshwater > Lake | place: Tanzania: Lake...
ATACTGGCAGGGCACGGCGTCGGGCGGCGTCAGCACGAGGGCATTGGTGCCGCCGTCGCGTGCCGCCGCGACCAGGGTGAGGCCGGCACGATGCTGGCCGAGCAGGGCCTCGACATCGCCGGGGGTCAGCGCCGGCAGGTCGCCAGGCACGACCAGTGCGCCGCCGGCGCCCTCGGTGGCGAGCCGGTCGAGCGCGTGTTGCACGCCAGAGCGCAGGTCGGCACCCGGCGGGTCCTGCAGCACGCGGCAGCCGAATTCGGCGGCCAGCGCATCCGCGCCATCGCCGGTGGTCGCGAGCACGATGCCGGCGAGACCCGTCGCGCCACGGAGCGCCCCGAGCACGTCGCGGGCCATGCACTCGCACAGCGCGCGGCGCTCGCCGGCATCGAGCGGGGCACCGAGCCGCGTCTTGGCGGCGCCGCCGAGCTTGACCGGGACGATGGCGTGCATGCCGCTCACGGGCGCAGCGATCTCGCGAAGTCGAGCGTGGCCCGTGCGAGCGCGCAGCGATCCTCGAGCGTGCGCATCACCGTCGGCGCCGTGCGGGCGCGCAGGCCCGCGGCTTCGACAGGCGTCGCCTCGGCGGCGTCGGCCGAGTCGAGCACGAGGCCATCGGCGACGCCGCGGTAGTAGTGCGCGATGCCGGTGGCCGATACCTCGACACCGAGCTCGCGCATGATCTTCGCCGTCGGCCCCTTGAGCGCCGCGCCCGCGATGATGGGCGACACCGCGACGATTGGCGCTGCCGATGTCCGCAGCGCCGCTGCGAGGCCGGGCACCGCGAGCACGGGCGCGATGCTGAGCCAGGGATTGGACGGCGCGATCAGGATGCCGGCGAGCCCGGGCGCCGCGCAGGCGGCGAGCACTGCCGGCGTGGCCGCGCCGCCGCCGTAGTCGAAACCCGTGACGACGGGCTCCGCGCGCTGCCGCACGAAGTAGTCCTGGAAGTCGAGCAGGGCGTTCGCGGTGCGTACGCGCGTCGGTGCCGGCGCGTCGCTCATCGGCAGGATGCGCGTGCGCAGCCCATGCCGCTCGCCGAGCGCAGCGGTCACCGCCGTCAGCGTTTCGCCGGCGGCAAGCCGGCGCGTGCGTTCGACGTGCACCGCCAGGTCAAGATCGCCGAGCCGGAACCAGTCGGGGCCGCCGAGTTCGGCGACTGCGTTCATGAACTGCCAGGTCTCGCCGTCGCGGCCCCAGCCCGTCTCCGGGTTCACCAGGCCCCCGAGCGTATATACCAGAGTGTCGAGGTCGGGCGAGACGTGCAGTCCGAGGTGCCGGAAGTCGTCGCCGGTGTTCGCGATGACGGTGAGCGCGCCCGGCGGCAACACGCGGTCGAGGCCGAGCGCGAGCTTGGCGCCGCCCACGCCGCCCGAGAGGAGCAGCCAGCGCTCGGTGGTCACGCCGGCATTCTCAACGGAACAGGTCGTCGGCCGCCAGGCGCAACGCCGCGCCAGCCGGCGTGTCGTCGGTCGTGGCACCGGCACCGCGGATCAGCACCACGGGCGTGCCCTCGGCGGCCTCACCCATCAGCAGCACGGCTGCGGCAGCGAGGCTGTCGGCCGGCGCGATCTCGCTCACCTGCAGCGGCCTGCCGTCGAGGTCGCGGCGACCGCGCAAATCGGTGAATGGCGCGACGCCGGCGGTGCCGATGGCGACGCCGACGGTGCCCTTGCGCCAGGCGCGGCCGAGGCTGTCGGTGACGATCACGCCGATGCGCCGGCCACTGCCGGCGGCGAGCGCATCGCGGAGCCGGCGCGCGCTCGCATCCGGATCGACGGGCAGCAGCAACACCTGCTCCTCGCTCTCCCCGACGTTGGAGCGATCGATGCCGGCGTTCGCCAGCACGAGTCCGAGCCGGTGCTCGGTGATGATGAGGTCAAGCCGCGTGCGCACGACGCGCGTCGACTCCGCGAGGATCAGCTCGACGAGGCGCGGGTCCTTGTTGGTGCCGGCAGTGAGCTCGAGCGCGCGCGGGCTCGGCACGACGTCGGTCAGGCGGCGGAGCCGGCCTTCCGCTTTCGACACGATCTTCTGCGTGACGGCGAGGACGTCGCCGTCGGCAAGCGCGAGCCGGGTGGTTCGGAGTGCAGCAGCAATCAACGCAGCCAGGTCATCACCGGGCTGCACACGCGGCAGCCCGGGCACCGGCAGGAAACTCAGGGCGTCCGGCATGTGACGCCGGCGACACGAATGCCGGCGTGTTCGGCCTTGTAGTGCCGGTTCATGAAGATCAGCACGGAGGTGAGCGCTTCCATCGCCGCCGAATTGGCGAGCGGGCCCGCGTGCCAGGCGCGGAAGCCGGCGGCCTGCGCCAGGCGCACGACGGTCTCGCGCGCCTCGGCCTTGTCGCCGGCCACCAGCACATCACATTCCGGATCGGCGCCCGAGGCCAGCACGTCGGCCGCGACGTTGTGAAACGCCGACACGACAACAGTGTCTGTGCCGAGGATGCCTTGCGCGATCAGTGCTGCACAGCCTTCTGCCGGCAGTTGCACCCGCATGACCTTCGGCGGTACCAGCGGCACGGTGGTGTCGACGAGGATCTTGCCGGCCAGCGCCGGGCGGATCTCCTCGAGGATCGGGCGCTGATGGGCGAACGGCACCGCCAGCACCGCGATGCCTGCGCCCTGCGCTGCCTCCAGGTTGGCGTGACCGGTCACCTTGGCGCCGCCGAGAGCCGCTGCCAGCTCAGCCGCTGCCGCGGCAGCCTTGCCACCGACACGCGAGCCGATGCGTACCGTGAAACCGGCCTGCGCCCAGCGTCTGGCGAGGCCGCTGCCCAGGGATCCTGTGCCGCCAATGACGGCGATGGTTGGTTGTGCCATCCCGCCATTGTAGAGGTGCGTTTCGGCCCGCGGCCAGCGTCGCGTAACCCGCTGACGGGCTACGCCGCCGGCCCCGTCACCGGCCCCTCGTACTTCTCGAATTTCGGCAGCACGCGTTCGGCGAGGATCTTGAGCCCGGCCATCGGCTCGTCGAAGAGCCGGATCGACAGCTCCGTGAGGCCCGCCTTCTCGAACACGCGGAACCGCTCGATCTGCGCGTCGATGGCATCGAGCCCGCCGGCGGAGGAGCATGCGGCGATCAGCCGGTCGACGATCGATGCGGGCACGTCCTCGATCACGCCGGAGCGTGTCCAGAATGCTTTCGCAAAGTTCTGCCACTTGTCGATGACGAGCTGTCGCTCTTCCGGCGTCACGTAGGGCAGCATGTCGTAGGCCGGCGGCAGCAGCTCGCCGCGGAACACGAGTTCGCGGCGTGCCTCGTAGAACGACTTGGCGGGGTCTTCCTTGATGTGCCAGGCCCAGAAATTGCCGACGCGATAGTCTTCGGCCGGCTTCTTCCGCTCTGCGAGTCCCTTGCGCAGGCTCTCCATGTGATGGTCGATCTTCTCGGGCGTGACATCGCTCATCTGCGTGCCGTCGGCGACGCGACCGGCCATCTCAAGCATCTTCGGTCCTGTGGAGCAGGTGAACACCCTGGCCGTCGGCGCCTTCTTCCAGCCGTGCTTGAAGGGGCGCGACACCTTGAACACTTCGCCCGTGTAACCCATAATCATCTTGCCGGACACGACCGCCTGGGTGATCTCGACCGCTTCGCGCACGCCGCGCGCCATGCGCAGCGCCTTCGGGTCGAGCTTGATGCCGCAGGCGCCCATCACCGAGCCGCCGCCGCCGATCGCGACCGTCGCGCGACCGCGTGCAAACTCGTTGAGCGTCAGCAACGCATTGCCGATCTTCAGCGGCTGGATCTCGTAGGGGCTGACGGCCAGCACGCCCAGGCGGATGCGCTTCGTCGCCAGTGCCGCCGGCACCAGCATCATGAAAGCGTCGGGGTTCTGGTGGTAATTGGAATGCCACAGCGTGCGGAATCCGTAGTTCTCCGCCGCGACCGCGATTTCCGTCACCTGCGAAGGCGGCAGGTCGGGTTCGAGGATGATGTCGATCTGCATGGCAGTGATCCGCGGTGATGAAGGCGCCGCAGGATACACGGACGGCCGCCGCGTCGGCGCCTGGTCGCGCGCACCGCGAACACGGCAGCGACGGGGTGGTGGCCGGCCCGCCACCCCTCATGCAGAATAGCCGGTAGCGGGCTTGCCTGGGCGTTACGGTCAGCGGCCGATTACAAGCAAAACCAGCAGTTAAAAAGAATATCCAGAATTACCCGCGGCCGGCGGCGCAGGTCCGGCAATGGCGACAACCGATGGAAATATATAAGGAGTTCGTCTTCGAGGCCGCGCATCTGCTGCCGAACGTGCCGAGCGGGCACCGTTGCGCGCGGCTGCACGGGCACTCCTGGAAGGGCACGATCTACGTGCAGGGCGAGATCGGCGCGCACAGCGGCTGGATCATGGACTACGCCGATATCCGCCGCGCCTTCGAGCCGATATTCAGCCAGCTCGACCACAACTATCTCAACGACATCCCGGGCCTCGAGAACCCGACGAGCGAGATCCTGGCGCGCTGGATCTGGCGACAGCTGAAACCGGCACTGCCGGCGTTGTCGCGGGTCGTCATCAACGAAACCTGCACCTCGGGCTGCATCTATCGCGGCGAGGACGAAGGACAGGGCGGGTGATGGCGGCAGTCGCTGGTACCGAACCGGGCGTAACCGGCGACGAGGCATTCATGCGTCTAGCGCTCGCCGCGGCGCGCCGGGCTGCACTCGCCGGCGAACCGCCCATCGGCGCCTGCCTGGTTCGCGACGGCGCCGTCATCGCAACGGCTGCCAACGCCGTCATTGCCGAACTCGACATCACCGCGCACGCCGAGGTGATGCTCATTCGCGAAGCCTGCCGTCGCGGCCGCACGCTCGATCTCAGCGGCACAGTGTTGTATTCGACCGTCGAGCCCTGCGCGATGTGCCAGGCGGCCAGCCACTACGCGGGCATCGGCGAAATCGTTTACGCAGCGAGTCTCGCCGACATGCAGGCACTGACCGGCGGCGAGCTCGGCGTGACGGTCGCGGGGCCCGCGATGCGTGGCGGCTGTCTGCGCACCGAAGCGCTGTCCCTGCTGCGCGCGTGGGCGGGCGGGAGGTCTGCATGAGCGCTAATCCCGCGGTTTTCGCGCCGGTTACCCAGTACGATGCAATCGCCGGTTCCTACAGCCAGTCCAAGCATTCGCCCCTCAGCCGTTACGTCGAGGCCTGGAGCTTTCTCGGCTGGCTCGGCGACGTGTCGGGTCTGACGGTGCTCGACCTCGCCTGCGGCGATGGGCACTATTCGCGCCTGCTGGCGTCCCGCGGCGCGCGATGCGTCCACGGCATCGACATCTCGCCGCAGATGATCGCGCTCGCCCGCGGTCAATCGCTGCTTCCGGGCCTGAGTTTTGCCGTCGGCGATGCGCGTTGTCTTGCGGAAACCGGCAGCTACGACCTGGTCTGCGCCGCCTACCTACTGCATTACGCACGTGACGTCGGCGAGCTCGAGGCGATGTGCCACGGCATCGCTTCCCGGCTGCCACCGGGTGGCCGCTTCGTAGCGCTCAATGAGAATCCCGAGCAGCCGGAGGAGCGCTACCGCGGGTACCTCGACTATGGCTTCAGCAAGTCGGTCGTCAGCCCGCGCCGCGAGGGCGCGCCCATCACCTACGCGATGGTGAGCGGCAGGGAACTGTTCCGTTTCGAGGTCTACCACTACGAGCGCCGTACCTACGAGCGGGCGCTGACCGCGGCTGGCTTCACCGACATCGCCTGGCACGCACCCGCGGTCGATCCGGCAGGCATCGAGAGCCATGGCGCCGCTTACTGGCGCGAGTACCTGGAGAATCCGCCGGTTCTCGGGCTGAGCTGCCGGCGTCCTGGCGGGTAATCAGCATGGCGGACCTGCGCGATCACACGCTGAGTCAGGCCGTCGAGCGGCACGCGCGGGAGCGGCCCCATGCGCGCGCCGTTTCTGCTGCGGAGGTGACGCTGGACTACGCCGGGTTGAATGCCCGCGCCAACCGCGTCGCCGCGGCACTGCGGGTGCGTGGAGCCTGCGCCGGTGAGCGGGTCGGCGTCTGCCTGCCGCGCGGTGTCGACTGGATCGCCACGCTGCTCGCCGTCCTGAAGACCGGTGCTGCCTACCTGCCGCTCGACCCCGGGTACCCGGCGCAGCGGCTCGCCCGGATCGCGGCGCGCGGCAGGCCGGGACTGCTCGTCACATCCGGCGATGTCGACAGCGACTGGCGAACGGCGTATCCGACGCTGCATCTCGAGCGGGATGCTGCCGCGATCGAGGCCGCGTCGGCCGCCGACGTCGCGAACACCTCCGCTCCGGGCGACGCCTGCTACATCGTCTTCACTTCGGGTTCGACCGGGGAACCGAAAGGCGTGGTCGTCACCCACGCGAACGTCGCGCGATTGTTCGACGACCTTGGCGCTGTCCTCGGCCGCGGCCCCGGTGAAGTGTGGAGCCAGATCCACTCGAGTGCCTTCGGATTTTCGATCTTCGAGATCTGGGGCGCGCTCGGTTCCGGCGGAGAGCTGGCCATCGCGCCTGCGGCCGTGCGTGGCGACGCACGAGAAATGCGCAACTACCTGCGCCGGTCGGGCGTCACGATCCTGAGCCAGACGCCGTCTGCCTGGCGCAGTACGGCGCTCTCGACGGCCTTCGATGGTGCCTGGGCAGAGACCGCCGTGCGCGCGCTGGTGTTGAGCGGCGAAGCTGTCCGCGGCGACGATCTCGTGGCGTGGTCGCGCGGCGCGGGGCCGCGCCCGCGGCTGCTCAATACGTACGCCATCACCGAGACAGGCGGCAACGTCATGTTGCGGCAGTACGCCGACGGCGACATCGATGCCGCGAATATCGGCAAGCCGCTCACCGACGTTTCTCTCCATGTCCTCGATGCGTCCGGCCTGCCGGTCGCGCCGGGCGGGGAGGGCGAGCTCGCGGTGAGCGGGCCAGGCGTCGCGCAGGGTTATCTGGACGACGAGGCACTTACGGCCGAGCGGTTCCTGCGGATCGCCCCGGGAACCATCGCTTATCGGACCGGGGATCGCGTCTGCCTGCGTCCCGACGGCTCCGTCGAGTTCCGCGGTCGCACTGACGATCAGGTCAAGTGGCGCGGGCACCGCCTCGAGCTCGGCGAAATCGAGACCCTCCTGCGATCGCATCCGGCCGTTGCCGAAGCCGCGGCGGCTGTGCGTGCCGATGCCGGTGGCGAGGAGAAGCTGGTTGCCTACGTCGTTGCCGGCACCGATGGCGAGCGGAGCCATGAGCGGCCGGAGTTCTGGCCGTCGCTCGGCGGCTATCAGGTCTACGACGATTTTCTCTACGAGCTGATGACCAGCGACGCCCGGCGCGTCGAGGCGCATCGCGTCGCATTCGAGCGGCAGGCGCGCGGCAAGGTCGTGCTCGACGTTGGCACCGGCCCGCATGCCTTGCTCGCCCGGCTGGCGGTCGCCGCGGGCGCGCGCCACGTCCATGCCATCGAGCTGCTGCCCGACGCTGCTGCGCAGGCGCGCGCGGCGGTGGCTGCTGCCGGACTTGCCGATCGGATCACGGTGCTCACCGGCGATGCCGCGACGGTCGAGCTGCCCGAGCCGGCCGAGGTGTGCGCGCAGGGCATCGTCGGCAACATCGGCAGCGCCGATGGCATCGTTCCCGTCTGGAACAGCCTGTGGCCGCGTCTCGCCCGGGGAGTCATCCCGGTCCCGGCGCGCTGCACGACCTGGATTGCGCCGGTGGAATTGCCCGCGTCGCTGCGTGACGCGCCCGCGTTCGGCCCGATCGCCGCGCGATACCTGCGCCGGCTGTTCGAGTCGCAGCGTCGGGTGTTCGACCCGCGTCTGTGCGTCCGCAACCTGCCGACGTCATGCCTGTTGGCTTCACCGGCGCTCTTCGAGGATCTCGATTTTTCGGGCCCGCTGCCCGTGGAGCTTGCCGGGCGCGCCGGATTCAGCGCACAGCGGGACGGCCGCTTCGACGGATTCCTGCTGTGGACCGTCGTGACGACGATCGACGGCGTGTCGATCGACTACCTCGCGCACCAGCAGGCCTGGCTGCCGGTGTTCATCCCGCTTCCCGTCGACCCGCCGGACATCGGCCGCGGCACGCGCATCGAGGCAGACTGGGAGCGGCGTAGCGGGGCGGACAGTGTCTGCCCTGACTACCGCATCAGCGCCGCGCTGGAGCAGGGCGGCAGCCAGCTTCGTTTCCGCTGCGAGTCGCGCCACCACGAGACCGTCCGCGGCGGCACGCCGCTGCACCAGCGGCTGCTGGCAGCAGTCGACTGCGAGCCGGTGCAGCGTCCGCCACTCGAGCCTGGCAGCCTGCGAGGCTGGCTCGCTGAACGCCTTCCCGAGCCGCTGCTGCCGAATGCCCTGATATTGCTCGACGCCCTGCCGCGGACGCCGAACGGCAAGCTCGATCGGCGCGCGCTGCCCACGCCCGAGCGCACCTGGGGCGGCCACGGCGGTGCGCCGGAGACGGCGCTGGAGTCGGACCTCGCGGCGATCTGGTCCGAAGTTCTCGGCGCGGTGGCGCTGGGCGTGCAGGACAACTTCTTCGACCTCGGTGGCGATTCCGTCGCAGCCGTGCGCATGACCACGCGGCTCCAGAAACTGCTCGACGATGGCGTGATGCTGGCCGCGGTATTCGAGGCGCCGACGATCGCCGCGTTGTCGCGTTACCTGCACGAGCGCCATGCGCAAGCCGTAGGGCGGCTCTACGGGCCTGCGCGTTCGCGGTCGGGCGAGCAGCGCGGCGCCGGCGAGGCCCGCCGCAAGCACGGCGACCTATGACCGCGACCGAGTTGCTCGATCGCCTGCATCGCGCGGGCGTCGAGCTGTGGGCCGACGGTTCGAGGCTGCGATACGACGCGCCGGCCGACGCGCTCGACGAAGCCACGCTCGAGCGGCTGCGCCAGCACAAGCTCGAATTGCTCGACCTGGTACGCGGGCCCCGCCGACTGCCGCTCGGCGCTGCCCAGCTCGAGTTCTGGCTCCTCGACCGCCTCTGGCACGGCCACGCCGGCAGTCACGAGCAGTTCGTGATCCGCATCGCCGGGGAGATCGACCGTGAGCGGCTCGCTGCAGCCTGGCGTGCTGTCGTGGCACGGCACCCGGTGCTCGGCTCACGCTTCGCAGATGAGGGCGGCGAGGTATGGCAGGAACCCGGCGCCGCTGCGCCGATCGCGCCGAGCCTCGCGGGTGAGCTCGACGACGCAGCCTGGCGCCAGCTCGCGACCGCTGAGTCGCGAAGGCCGTTCGACCTGCGATGCGGCCCGCTGCTGCGTCCCGTGCTGGTGCCTGTCGGTCCGCGCGATCACCGCCTGCTGGTGACCGCGCACCATATCGTGGCCGACGGTCCCTCGGTCGCGGTGATTCGCGACGATCTTGCTGCCCTGTATGCAGCGCCGGCGTCAGGGTTGCCGCCGGTCGCGTCTCCCGCGCGGGCATGACCGCGACGGCAGGGTGCAGGCCGATGTCGCCTGGTGGCGCGCGACGCTTGCCGGGGCGCCGCAGGGGCACGGGCTGCCCCGATCGGGTGTCGCGGGGGCGATGGCGCGCGAGTCCCTGCGCCTGCCGTTCGCCGTGGAAGCGCCGCTGGCCCGGAGCCTGCGTCGCCTGGCGCGGGAGCAGGGTTGCACCGTGTTCACCGTCCTGCTTGCCGCATGGCGGGTGTTGCTGGTTCGCTACTCGCGCGAGCGCGATGTGCTGGTGAGTGTGCCGGTGACCCTGCGCGAGGACGCTGCCGACTCACGCGCCGTCGGCTGCCTGATCAACACGCTGCCCCTGCGCACGACGGTCGACGAGGGCATGTCTTTCGGCGGGCTGCTGGCCGCCGAGCGCGACTCCGTGCTCGGTGCGCTCGCCCATCGCACGGCGCCGTTGCGGGACATCGCGGTCGCCCTGCGCGCACCCGGCGCCGATCCACGCCGGGCCATCTCGCAGCTGCTCTTCCAGTTCGACTCCGCGCCGGCGGGCTGTGTCAGAGGCGCGGTCTCCTGGACGATCGAGCCGGTCTGCGCGCCGCGGGACTCATGGTGGGACCTCGAGTGCTCGCTGCTCGACCACGGCGAGGGCGGCGGCTTCGCGGGGCACATCGGCTGGGCCACGGCAGTGCTGGACGGGAACCTGGTCCGGGAAATGATCGGCAGCTACAGCCGCTTGCTCGAGGCGGTCGCCGCGGCGCCGGCCACTCCAGTCGACGAGCTGCCGCTGCTCGACGATGCCGGGCGTCGTCGCGTACTCGAGGAGTGCAACACGCTGGCGCAGGCAGCGCCCGCCGGTGAGCTTTCCGCGGTGCTCGCCGAGGCGCTGGTCGCGCGCGGTGAAGGCATTGCGCTCGAGCACGGTGACGCGCGGATGGGTGGTGCGGCGCTGCTGGATCGCGCCCTGTGCATCTCGAACGCGCTGGTCGCTGCCGGTGTCGCGCCCGGCGATCGGGTCGCGCTGGATCTGCCGCCCTCGCCGGACCTCGTCGCCGCGCTGATCGGCGTCATCGGCGCCGGCGCAGTGGCGGTGCCGCTCGACCCGTCGTATCCGCCGGCGCGTCGCGACTTCATCGCCGCCGATGCCGGCCTGGCCGCGCTGATCGGCGCCGGCGCCAGCCTGCCGGGTGTCCCGCGCATCGATGTGTATGCGCCATGTCCGACCGAGGCATCTCTGCCCGCGCTGGCGGCCGACCGTGCGGCCTTGCTGCTCTATACCTCCGGCTCGACCGGCGAGCCGAAAGGCGCACTGCTCGGCACCGCTGCGATCCTGAACCGCTGCCGCTGGATGTGGCGCGAATACGGCTTCGACGCCGGCGAGCGCTTTTGTCTGCGCACCAGCCTCAACTTCGTCGACTCGCTGTGGGAGATCTTCGGGTCCCTGCTGCACGGCGTGCCGCTGGTGATACTCCCCGCCGAGGTTGCGCGGGATGCCAACCGGCTGGGGCCGGCGCTGGCCGCATCCGCGGTCACTCACCTGGTCGTGGTGCCGTCGCTGCTCAGTGCGTTGCTTGATGTAGCGGGCAGCCGGCTGCCCGCGCTGCGCCGGCTCGTCACGAGTGGCGAGCCGCTGTCGCCACAGCTGCTGGATCGCGCGCGCTGCTCGTTGCCGGCCGTGCGCATCTTGAACACCTACGGCACCTCCGAAATCTGGGACGCAACCTGTTTCGACACGACCGATATCGCCTCCGGCGCGACCCGCGTCCCGATCGGCCGGCCGATTCCCGGCATGGCCTGTTACGTACTCGACGACCGCATGCAGCCGGTGCCGGCCGGGGTCGCCGGCGAGCTCTGCGTCGCCGGGGTCGGCGTCGGTCCGGGATACTGGCGGCGTGCGGCTTTGACGGCGGAGCGCTATGTCGATGCGCCGTTCCAGCCCGGCCTGCGGCTGTATCGCACCGGCGACCTGGCGCGCTGGCTCGCAGACGGCACGCTGGAATGTCTCGGTCGCGTCGACCGGCAATTGAAGCTGCGTGGCTGGCGCATCGAGCCCGGCGAGATCGAGTCGCTGTTGCGGCGCGAATTGCCGGTGCGCGATGCAGCGGTCGTCCTGCGGGAAGAGGCCGGCATGGCGCAGCTTGTCGCCTATGTCGTGCCGGACGCCGCGACGCTGACGTCCGCGGACTGCGCGGCGCGCATTGCCGAGCGGCTGCCTGGCGCGCTGTGTCCTGCCGCCTGGGTCGTCCTCGATGCGCTGCCGCTTACGCCGAGCGGCAAGGTCGATCGCGTCCGGCTGCCGGCGCCGTCCGCAGCGCTCGACATCGACGTCACGCCGCCTGCCGATGCCGTCGAGCAGGCGATCGCCGCGCAATTCGCGGCGCGCCTCGGCCGCAGCGCCGTGTCCCGCAACCAGAGCTTCTTCGATCTCGGCGGCGAGTCGCTGGCCGGGATGGGCGTGATCGCGCGCCTGAACGGTCACTTCGGCCTGGAGCTCACGCTGGCCGATCTGTTCGCGGCACCCACCGTGGCAGGGCTGGCCGCAGTCCTGCGCAGTCGCCAGCCGGTCGTCCGGCTGCCTCTTCCTGTACCTGCGGTGGCCGATCAGTTGTCCTACGCGCAGGAGCGCCTCTGGTTCCTCGACCAGCTCGATCCGGGCAGCCCGGCCTACAACGTCGCCTGGACCGTGCTGATCGATGGTCCGATCGAACCCGCCTTGCTGCAGGCCGCATTCGCGGCTGCGGTCGCCAGGCATCCGCAGCTGCGCGCGGTATTTCCGGCGAGTGGCGGCCGGCCCGGCACCGGTGAGCTGCCGGCCGGCTGCATCCGGCTCGCGATCGAGTCAGCGACGCCCGCGGAACGGCAAGTGCGCCGGATCGCGCTGGCGCGCGAGCCCTTCGACCTCGCGCATGGCCCGCTGGTGCGCGCGACGCTGTTCCTCGATGCCGGCTGCCCCGCCGAGATCGTGCTCGTGATGCATCACGCGGTGACCGACGGCGGTTCGAACGCCATCCTGTTTCGCGAGATCGCCGAGGCTGCGGCTGTACTCGGCCGCGGCGAGGAGCTGCGCTGGTCGCCACCTGCTGCAACCTATGCACAGTTCGCGGCGCGCCAGCGTACCACCGCGGGGGAGGCCCACCTCGGGTGGTGGCTCGGGCGCCTGCGCGGCGCACCGGCAGCGATCGAGTGGCCCACCGATCACCCGCGTCCGCCGGAGCAGAGCTTCCGCGGCGCCTGGCTGCGCCGGAGCTGGGGTCCTCGACGTGCGCGAGCGCTGCGTGCGTACGCCCGACATGCGGGCACGACGCCCTACATCGTCCTGCTCGCCGCGCTGAAATCGCTGGCGGTCCGCTACACCGGCGGGAATGACATCGTCATCGGCACGCCCGTGTCGCTGCGCCCGAGCGCCGAACTGGAAGGCGTGGTCGGACTGTTCGTGAACACCCTCGCGCTGCGCACGGAGCTGTCGGGCGACCCGTCTTTCACCGAGATACTCGCCCGCGTGCGCGCGACGGTGGAAGGCGCGCTCGCGCACCACGAGCTGCCGTTCGAACGCCTGGTTGCCGTGCTGGAGCCCGAGCGCAGCCTGTCGCGTGCGCCGGTCTTCCAGACGCTCTTCAATCTCGTGACCATGCCGCAGCGGTCAGCGCGCGTCGGCGCCGCGCAGCTCCGCCTCGGACCGCTCCTCGATCATGGCGTGGCCGCATTCGATCTCGCGCTCACGGTCGGCGACTTTCCGGATGGCCTCGAACTGGTGTTCGAGTACGCAACGGATCTGTTCCGCGAAGAGACCGTTGCCGCGCTGGCCGACGCCTGGGAGGCGCTGCTCGACGACGCGATGGAGTCGCCGCACCGGCATCTGTCCGCGCTCAGGGTGCACGGCACCGATACGTCGCCGATCCTGCATGGTCGCCGCGCGGGCCAGGGCGCGCGTTTGCCTGTGCTGGAGCGCATCGCGGCGATCACCCGGTCCGGGCCCCAGGCCCCGGCGTTGCAGCTCGTCGATACCGTGCTGACCCGTGCCGGGCTCGAGGAGGAAGCGTCTCGCGTCATGCGCTGCCTCGCCGATCGCGGCATCGGGCGCGGCCAGCGCGTCGGGCTGCTGCTGCCGCGCGAACCCGTGCTGGTCAGCGCGCTGCTCGGGGTGCTGCGCGCGGGCGCGGCCTATGTCGTGCTCGACCCGGGTCTGCCGCCGGCCAGGCTCGCCATGCTGGCGCGCGACGCGGAGCTGGCGCTGATCCTTGCCGGGCCGGACGCGGCTGCTGCGATCGCGGGCGTGGAGTGCGTCGACATGCACGGCTGCGATGGCGGCGGCACACCTGCCAGCGAAGTCGCGCCCGACGATCCCGCCTGTCTCGTCTATACCTCCGGTTCGACCGGCGAGCCGAAGGCAGTCGTGGTGACGCATGCCAATCTCGCGGCGACGGTCGAAGGCTGGATCGATACGTGGCAGCTGACACCCGCGGACGTGCACCTGCAGATGGCCGCCAGCAGTTTCGACGTGTTCAACGGCGACTGGCTGCGGGCTCTCGCGACCGGCGGCAGGCTGGTGTTCTGTCCCCGCGAAGTGCTGCTTGATCCGCCGGCATTGCACGCGTTGATCGCGCTCGCCGGTGTGACGGTCGCGGAGTTCGTGCCAGCCGTGCTGCGGCCACTGCTCGCCTGGATCGGACAGGTCGGCGAGCGGCTGGACGGACTGCGGCTCGTGGCGGTCGGTTCCGAACGCTGGCAGGCGGAGGAGTATCGCGCGCTGCAGGCGCTCTGCCGGCCGGATGCGCGGGTGCTTAATACCTACGGTGTTGCCGAGGCGACGATCGACTCGAGCTGGTTCGAAGGCGTGCCGGATCTGCGCAGGCCGTTGCCGGTGGGCCAGCCGTTTCCGCAGGCGCGGCTGGCGGTGGTGGACGAGCGGCTGCGACCTGCTGCCACCGGTGCCGTGGGCGAGCTGCTGATCGGCGGCGACGGTGTCGCGGCCGGCTACTGGCGTCGGCCGGATTTGAGCGCGCTGCGGTTTGTCGAGGTCGACGGCATCGGCCGCGCCTACCGCAGCGGTGATCGTGCGCGACTGCGCGCCGACGGGCTCGTGGAACTGCTCGGCCGCGCCGACAGCCAGGTGAAGCGGCGCGGTTTCCGCCTCGAGCTGGGCGAGGTCGAGTCGGCGCTGGCAGCGCTGCCGGGTGTCGCCGCGGCTGCCGTGGAATCGCGCGAGGAGCAGGGCGTCGGGCAGCTCTGTGCATGGGTCGAGCCCCGCCCGGGCTGCCTGTTGCAGCCGGATGACCTCGCCGCCGCGCTGCGCGCGCTGTTGCCGCAGTACGCGCTGCCCGATGTCGTGGCTGTCGTGGCACGCCTGCCGATCAGCCCGAACGGAAAAATCGATCGCGCGGCGCTCGCTACACCGGCGCCGTCGCGCGGGGCGGCGGGATCGGACGCGCCACGAGATCCGGTCGAAGCGCTGCTGGCCGAGCTGTACGCCGATGTGCTCGGCAGCGGCGGGCCGGTGGGCGTACACACGGACTTCTTCGCCGCCGGCGGCCACTCGCTGCTCGCGGCACGACTCGTGGCGCGCATCCGCGAGACCCTGGGCTGCGAGCTGTCGCTGCGGGCGTTGTTCGACGCGCCGACCGTCGCAGGGCTGGCCGCGGCCTTGCGCAGCGCACCGCGAGCGGCGGCGCCTGCTGCCGTCGCGGTCGAACGGCCGGCGCGGATTCCCTTGACGCCACAACAGCGCCGGCTCTGGTTCCTCGACCAGCTGGAGCCGGGCAACGCGGCGTGGCACATCCCGGTTGCCTGGCGGCTGCGCGGCACGGTCGACGAGTCCGCGCTGGAAAGGGCATTTGCCGCCGTCGCCGCCCGGCATGAATCGTTGCGCACGCGTTTCCTCGCGCACGAGGGGGAGCCGTTCCAGCTCATCGAACCCGGCTGCGGCTCGACGCTGCAGCGACTAGATGTTGCTCCCGGCGCTGCCCTCGACGCGGCGCTTGCCGTCTTCGTGGCGCAGGCCTTCGATCTGGGTCGCGGACCGCTCTGGCGCGCCCTGCTTGCCCGTTGCGGGGAAGCCGAGGCGGTGCTGCTCGTCGTCCTGCACCACGCCATCGCGGATGGCTGGTCCGTCGGGATACTCGCGCACGAAATCGGTGCGGCCTACGCCGGGCAAGGCGCGCGGCTGCCCGCCCTGCCGCTGCAATACGCCGATTACGCGCAGTGGCAGGAGGGCCTGCTCAGCGGATCGCAGCTCGATGCGGCACGTCGCTACTGGCGCGCAGCGCTCGCCGGGGCGCCCGCGGTGATGAACCTGCCGCTCGACCGGCCGCGCTCGGTCGTGGCCTCGTCGCGCGGCGCCTGGCACCGGTTCACCATCCCGGCCGCGACCGTGGCGTCGCTGCGGCGGATCGCGGCAGAGGAGCATGCGACGCTCTTCATGGTGCTGCTCGCGGCATACCAGTCGCTGCTTGCGCGCTGGACGGGAGACGAGGATCTCGTCATCGCCACGCCGGTTGCCGGCCGCGCGGCGACCGCGACCGAGCCGATGATCGGCTACTTCCTCAACATGCTGGCGTTGCGCGGTGACCTCTCGGGCAACCCCGCGTTCGGTGCCGTCGTCGGTCGCGCGCGGCGCACGATGCTCGACGCCTTCGCGCACGCGGAGTTGCCGTTCGAGCAGGTGGTCGAGCTCGCCGCGCCCCGTCGCAGCCGCGCGCACCAGCCGCTCGCGCAGGTGCTGCTCGTGCTGCACAACCAGCCGCGCCGAGCGCTGGTGCTCTCCGGCCTGTCCGTCGAGGAGCAGCCGCTGACGGGCGAAGCGGTCAAGTTCGACCTGGCGCTGCACGTGGCCGAGGAGGGCGGCTCGCTTGCGGCGAGCTTCGCCTTCAACACAGATCTCTTCCATGCCGGAACGATCGAGGATCTCGCCGAGGGCCTGGTCAGCCTGCTCGACGCGGCAGCGGCCGACAGTCGCCTGGCCCTGGGCGACCTGCCCGTCTGCGGGCCGCGGGCGCTCGGCAGGCTGGCCGCCGAGCGCGCACGCGTCTGGCCGGCGCCGGCTGCGTCGGTCACCGGTTCGGCGGGCGGCACGGTCCTCGAGCGGATCGCCGCCCAGGTCGCCACCCGGCCGCAGGCGCCGGCGGTCGCTGCTGCCGGCCAGTGCTGGAGCTACGCGGAACTGTGGGGGCGGGCGGGCGCAATCGCTGCTGCCCTGCCCTCGGGAGCCGGTATTGCCGTGCTGGCCGGCCACGATGCCGGCATGGTGGCCGCTGTCCTCGGTGTGCTCAGGGCTGGCGGCGCCTACGTGCCGGTCGACCCGTTGCTGCCGGCGGCGCGGCAGCAGGCACTGCTGCGGGACGTCGCTGCCATCGTCGCCGATCCTGCGCACGCTGAGGTCGCGCGGCGGCTCGCCGGTGCGGTGCTGCCGGTGATCATCGCTGGTGGCACGGCGCAGTGGAATGGCCCGACGCCGACACCTGGCGCGACGGCCTATCGCCTGCACACCTCCGGCACGACCGGCGAGCCGCGGGGCGTCGAGCAGACGCACGCTGGCCTTGCCGCCCATGCGCACGCCTGGAGCCGGCAGCTCGCGTTGTCGCCGGCCGACCGGCTGGCGCTCGTCGCCGCGCTCGGTTTCGATACGGCCACCCAGGACATCTTCGGCGCTCTGACCAGCGGCGCCTGCCTCGAGGTCGTCGACCTGCGGGCGTCTTCCCCGGTCGGGATCGTCGAGCGCCTCGCCGCCGCCGGCGTGACCGTCCTGCACCTCACCCCGACGCTGCTGCGACATCTCTTCGCGGGCGAGGCCGCAGCGGCAGTGCCGACCGTGCGGCTGGTCGTGCTCGGCGGGGAAGCGGCGCTCAGCAGCGACTTCGAGCTTTTCTGCCGATGCTTCGCGCGCGGCGCCCGCCTGGTCAACGGGCTCGGACTCACCGAGAGCACGACGGCGCTGCAGTTCTTCGCGGACCACGACACCCGTATCGCCGGTGAGCGACTGCCCGTCGGCAGCGCAGTACCCGGCACGCTACTGAGAGTCGAGGACAGTGACGGCCGCGAGAGCTGGTGTGGCGAGCTGGTGCTCGGCGGCGAGCGGATCGCACGCTATGCGGGTTCGCCGCCGTTGCGGGAGCTGCGCACCGGGGACCGCCTGCGGCGGCTGAGCGACGGTCACTGGGCCCACGCCGGGCGGCTCGATCGTCAGCTGAAACTGCGCGGCATCCGTATCGAGCCATCGGAGGTGGAAGCTGCGCTGCGCTCGGTTCCGACCGTGCGCGATGCGTTCGTGGACGTCGTGGCAGCCGGCGATGGAACGC
>Ga0194121_10005417_pt1 | contig 17648 bp, 16 predicted proteins | sample TA2MahCa50mmetaG_FD_148609 | JGI IMG/M metagenome (GOLD analysis project Ga0194121, IMG submission 148609) | Freshwater microbial communities from Lake Tanganyika, Tanzania - TA2015020 Mahale Deep Cast 50m | ecosystem: Environmental > Aquatic > Freshwater > Lake | place: Tanzania: Lake...
GTCTATATTTCCTACTTTCTGTAACCATATTGCCAAATCTAAGTAATTATGATTAACACACGTTTTGAAATTATAATTATTAAGTACATTAATATTAGCCCCTTTTTCATATAAATATTTAGCTATGTCTAAATTATTATTATTACACGCCTCTCGAATAGGCTCATTATTATTTACATGGATATCCATATGGAACGTGTCATATAACCATTTTACAACATCTAATCTTTTTTTACCACATGCCATGATAAATGCATTATCATTTAAATCATGTGGATTTGCACCGAGAGTGATTAACCATGATGCCAATTCGATATGTCCATTAGAAGCGCTATATCTAAATGCATAATTATTTAGTATATGGATATCAATTAAATTATTTGAGCTCTCCGTTTGACTAATCTCATAAAGCCATTTGGCTACATTTTCATAACCGTTTTCGCAACTTTTGCGAAAAGCTATCTCATCATATGCATGGATATTAATTGAATCATTATATAATATTTTTGCTCTTTCGAGGAATCCATTTCCGCAATTAAGAATAAATGGATCAAATATAAAATTACAATGTGATATAAATGGATACATTAAGAAAATTGAATATTAATCTAAGTGATGACTATAATTAGTAAATAAAATTAAGACATATATCAGCGATGGAAGAAGCTATTAAACGTCGTAAAATCATTCATAATTTTATTACCAAATATTCAAAAAGGATTGTCTTTGATAAGAAAATTAGAGCAATAAATTCAATACAACGGATATTTAGACGAAAGAGATTGAGACGAATAGAATCATGTAAAATAATTCAGCGATTTGCGAGGAAATATATTTTGTATAATGTTATGAATATCGATAATTATCAAATTGATGAAATACCTGGCGTATATCGATACAGAACAAAAATAATGAACTGTATTGACACTATTGAAATTGATCTGATGATAGATCAACAATTAAAAGACGTTGAAACTATCAAAGATCCTGATATAAAAGCGGTTGAAAAATTAAAATTAGAAGATTTTAGGCAAAGTATGATCGGAGAAATAAAAAAATTAAATCAAACAGCTGGAATTCTCGATATTCCAATTATGGTAGATTTAAGAATTTATGGAGATGAATCATCGATGAAGGTTAATGTAAATGGAACATTATATGACATTCCCCAATTAGAACAAGATAGAATTAAACTAACTTATCGCAAAGTTAATGAAAATGAAGTTGAAGGTCATCGATTTCATCAAATGTTAAATTGGTCAAAACAGATGGTAAAAATTTATAATGATAAATAAAGTTTTTTTATTACACCTTTTTCACTAAAAAATGGTGCAGTATATTTTTTTAAATGTTCTGTAAGTTCATTAATTTTTTCTTTAAGAAGTTTATTTTCTTCAACTAATTTTTCAATAGTTAGTTCTTCCATAGCAAATATATATAATGAAATATAATTATATCTTTATTTTTAATGAAAAATTGAAAAATGGTAATTCGATAAAAATCAAGATTTACATATTCGATAAGGTATGGGCATTCAAAGTTTTTATAAATGGATTCGCACAGCATATCCCAACGCCTTTAAAAGAGTGTGGTTGGATTATTATGATTATGGGTATATTGATATAAATTATTCTTTGCATATGTGTTGCTATATGGTCAAAACACAAGATGAAATTTATAGAAGATTAGAGCAATTAATATATGAATTAGTAGCAAATTTACAACCTGTAAAAGAGTTATTTTTAATGGCGGATGGTCCTGCGCCGTTAGCAAAATTGTTATTACAAAGAAAGCGCAGATTGTCTGTTTCGCGATCTCAAAATGATGATGAAATTTTATGTAGTAGTCTTAATTTTACTCCTGGAACATTATTTATGGAACGATTAAAGGATAAAATAAAAAATATCAAAAGTAGAATAGAATTAACATTTGGTATTATTGTTAATATTGATATTGATGGAGTTGATGAAGCAGAATTAAAAATTAAGAGAGAAATTATGAAAAATCCATTATCGACCCATATTGTCGCTACGAATGATGCGGATGTTGTTGTTATGTTAAGTACATTAGAGAATTATGAGAATGCATTTATTATGATAAGAGAAAATAATGTTGTATTAAGTGTAGGATTTTTATTAAAACAACATTTTGAAAAATACGGAAATGGTAAGTATCCCGGATTGGATTTTTCTGCTGTGAGTATTATGATGGGTAATGATTATCTCCCAAAAATAAATTTTGTGTCGTTAGAGAAATTATGGGAATCTTATGCCAATACTATTGAAGAATACAAAGAAGGTTTAGTTATCGATCGTAATTTAACAATAAATAAGGATTTTTTCATCGAACTTTTAAATGGATTGATAATAAATACTCCACTTCATTTAATTAAAAAATTTAAAATGAGAGATTGTTGTCATCCATTATATGAAAATTATATTGATGGATTTATGTGGTGTTTGAATGTATATAATAATGGTAAATGTGATAGATATAACTATATGTACGGTTATCAAAATTCCCCTCATCCATTAGCGTTAACCATTTATATTGCCAAACCAAATTCATTTGACGATAAAAATATATCATATGGACCTATTCCATTAGAAGTATATTGTTTACTATTGCTTCCTAGAAGTGCTAAAGAGTTGGTAAATAAAAAATATCATAATTTTATGATTAAGGAGAGTATTTTATATGAAGAAGAATCTTGTAGTCACTGCTTGACTTTTCATAATACATTGAGTGGTTTGCATAAAGAGTTAGATCAATCGCAAGAAGATGAGAATGATAAAAAAATTAAAAAAGAGATCACATCAACATCAAAAAAAATGAGTCTTCACAAAAAAAATCATGCTATGATAACATTAGATGATATTCAAAATATTATTAATGATTACGACAAATTTAAATCTACACATATAGTATAAAAATATGGTTTGTACACCAGCTATAACCTATCTTATCGCGTCGGCGGTAATAATTTTGGGATTTTCGACTTACAATTATATTAAACACGGAAGTATAAGTTTTTCAGGCTTGTTTAGTGGAGCACTAGGTATGTTGTGTTGCGGTTTTATTATTAACCTGTTATGTTATTACAGTGAAATAATTGCATGGGTTGTTACAGTTGTACCTCTATTAATTATGTGTCTCGTATTCGGAGGTATGATGGATGCATATATGAATAAATAAACTATGAATAAATAAATTATCTTCTGACAGCAGATGCCACTGCGCATGCACTTAATCCAGCTCCAACACCACATGACATTTCACAACTACGATACGCCATTGATTGATGTTCTAAATGAGATTGGTCTGTAAGATTAAGTTTGTATCTATCATCATCATAATTTTTCTTTATAAATTGCACAGTATCTTTCATCATTGATGTCAATTGAATTACACTAAGATCGATATTTTGGCTTTTAATTTGAGTCATCATATCAATCCAATCTTTTTCCGTTTCACTATTTAGGTATGAATCTGATTGTCCTCCATTCGCAAAGGCACCGTGAGCGGGAGCATCAGTAATTAAAGTGATAATATTTGTTGTATGCATATATTTGGATGACTCCTTTTCTGAGAAATTCCAATGAAGATGTTCCGGATTCATTGCGAGTTTAAATGCGCCAAAAATATCTTCAGGTGCATCTCCCCCACCACACGCTCTAAAGACAGAAAGTGTAGCATGAATTGAATTAATATCATTCGTAAAATCGACGAATTCAAAATGTTGTACATCTGTAAAATCACGATAACCTACTATAGAGATACGCGGATGGATTGTGATATTTTTAGTATTGTATTTTTCTGATAAAGTTTTTTCGAGATTAGCAATTGTTGTGGGAATAATTGTTTTGATATTATCTTTCGCACCATTAATAAAGGGTTCCATCGATCCTGTGATATCGAAGAGGAAAAGAATATTGAGAACTTCATCAATTTTCTTTTCATCTCCTTCACTAGTTTCTCCACAAGGAAATTCTACCATAGCATCCGCAGGATTACCATATTTCTTAATATTTGGTTGTACTTGTTCTGTTTGTGGCATTGGTAGAGTTACTAGGGGCAACTCTCTATCTAATACACAAGGTACAACAGGAATGGCAGTTGTAAAATCAGTTGTGCAGGCAAGTGTTAACGAACTGTGTGGGAATGATCCAAAATCTGATGGTATTGTATCATCTAATTTGAATAATTGCCCTGAATATTGATATGGTGTTTCAAGAACAACACCAGTTACGGGATGATAGCGTCGTGTTAAATTTTTAGCGTTATAACAATCTGTGCATTGTTCTTTAAATGATGGTTCAATTGTATCTCTGCACGACATACAATACACATATGCTGAATGTGATAGAGTGGCCATTTAAAGGATAATTATCACATTTTATATGACATTACATAAAGATATTTATTCAATTTTTTATATCAATTAATGATGAATAAAGTTAAAAGTCATATAAATGTTTATTTGTATGATAATATTATCATTTGAATAATGGAGAATATATTTAAAAATGCATATTGTGCACAAACTCATTTTAATGTGCCAACGACGGAAGATATATTTAAAATTGCATATGGTTCACAAAATCGGTATTTTAAAGAAGTGTATATGGATAGCAATAAATATAATGAATTTAAATTAGAAAAAGAGTTGAAGAATGATAGAGAATTTTGTGGAAAGATGGATAATGATGAACTAGAAATTAATAATACAGAAATTACAAAATATCATCATCAAGAAGAAATATCAATTAATATGAATAAAGTTGTAATCGATCCACATATCCAATATGTGAGTAAATTAAAATTAATAGTTGAATATGATACGATGGAATTATCAATAGAAGATAAATATTCATTATTACAATCAACAATCGATATGGTAGTTGGAGGTTCATCAATATGTTCATTGTCTATTGATACAAATATTGTTTTATGTCATATGATTGATAGAAATATCAAAGAGTCGATGAATAAAATTATAATTCCTATTGTATTGTTTGATTTATATAAAAATAAAAGAATTGATATAATGGATTTATATAATCATCAAGTTATGATAGTAATAAAGTTTCATAAAAAAATTAATGCTCGGTGTTATTTGGCTTATACCGAACTAAAAGAAAATAGACCTCGCATACGTGTAGATATGCCATCCAAACAAGTTTTCATACATGATGTAAAACAAAAAGATACTTCTGAAAATAAACAAATATTGACGGCATATTTACTAATGAAGGTAGAATATTAATCATGACATCGAATAAACCTGAGTTATTGGATAAAGCGATATTACGACCCGGAAGAATTGATAGAAAATTTTTATTTGATTTATGCACACCCGAACAAGTGAAAGGATTATATGAAATGTTTTTTGAAAAAACGTGTTTGCAAGAACAAATATCTCTAATACGAAATAAAATGTATTCTCCGGCATATATTTCATCTGTATTTATGAGATATAGGAATGAACCGGAAGAAGCATTATTGCATTTAAATGAAAATGAAGATATACAAAGTATCAAACCATTATGTGATTAATTTGATTAAATTCGATTGATAGGTTGATTTACTTGAGCATTTTGTTGTAAAAGTTGGACTGCAGCAGCTACATGGTTTGGTGCACCAGAAATAGTTACATTAAGACTACCTTCGACGTATTGTTGTGCATTAGTTTGTTGTACTTGTTGTGCAAGTTGTGGTTGTCCAGCTAAAACTTGTAATGCTCTTGCAACATTATCTTGAGTTCCGGTAACTTGAACATTAATATTACCAGCATTGAAAATTTGTGTAACTTGTGCAGGTGGTGCTTGAGGAGCAGGTGCTGGTCTTTGTGCCATCATTCTTGCCAAAGTAGCATGAACCGTATTAACATCATTTTGAGAACCGGTAATAGTAACATTTAATCTTCCATCATTATATGTCAATGTTGATCTTGCAAAAGGAGTTGCGAGTGGAACTGATCTTCCCGACATAGGATCATAGAAGTTAAGTTGAGGTTGTAATCCGATGGTTTGAGTTTGTACCGCTGGTAATGTAGGTACGACTGGTGCTAAAGGAAAGCCAGCAGGCATAAAATTAAAATTAGGACTCAATCCATAATATCTCATCGAATGGTGATGACGACCTCCTAATTGTTTTTCATTATTTTGATTACTAGACATTCGTTATATATTTTGGTGACAAAAATATTCAACGGAAATATATAATATTTATTGTTTCTATATTGCAACCATTCTATTGTTTTTTATCTGAAAAATTATATATTGAATGTGCTCGATATGCAATAAGAATATAAACGCTATAGAATTGTCAAATACTATATGTAATAAATGTGCAAAGATTAATTCATATAGTAAACAAACGTGCATCGAAACGTTTGAAATAGACGAAGAGGATCTTCATGATATTAAAGTATATAAAAATTTAGAAGGGAACGAATTATATAGTAAGGATGATATTATTGATTTAATTATAAAGACAAATACTAATGAACTCACCAAGAGAACTTGTCAGAAAACATTAAACGAGAAAATAAGGCGTGATAATTTAATGAAAATGTTAAAAGAACATAAATTAGAGTATATAAAAAACGGGATTTGTGACGCGTATATTAAATATGCATCACCATCATTAGAAGATGTTTTAAATATTCTCCAAGAAAAACGCATTGAAAAACGCGAAAGGATGATAGTATTATTAGATAAATTAAAATTACTTGACATTGAGTATTTGGATACAGTTTTTGCGTTTAAGGATTATATTAATAATGGTGGATCAATTGATGAAGCTATTAAAGAAGGTAATATTGAAATTTTTTTAATGAAAGAAACAAATTATTTAGAGTTATTAAAACAACATGAAAGAGAAGATGCTAAGGAAATTGCGTTGATAAATTACGTTTCATCGGGTGGAAATAATGAGACATTATTAAACGTTATAAAACGAACAATGACGATTAATTTCGATTAAATATAGTATAAGTAAAACTTACTAATTATATGATGAGTATAACACGAAAAAGTACATTAATAATTTTAGATTGGGATGATACTTTATTTCCAACAACGTGGGTTGTAAGAAATGGTATAGATATTAATAATGCATTTTCCAGAGAACGATATATTGTTTATTTTAATGAGCTCGATCTATCACTTTCACGATTGTTAAATAAATTGATGAAATGCGGAAAAGTAATTATAGTAACAAATGCATTACCAGAATGGGTAAGATTATCGTCATCTATATTACCACGAACTCATAAAGTATTAGAAAAAATAAAAGTTGTATCTGCTAGAAAAATATATCAGAGCATAATTGGTGACGCAATGGCGTGGAAAATATTAGCATTCAAGAATGAATTGATAAGTGAGATGAGAGATAAACATATTAATAATGTTATATCAGTTGGTGATGCAGATTATGAATATCAAGCGTTAATTAGTTTATATAAGGAAGATAAGAGAAAAACAAAATTAATGAAATCTGTGAAATTTATGAAGGATCCAACACACGATATATTACTCGATCAATTAGGTGTATTAGAAAGTGCAACATTTTATATTTGTGGAAAAGATAAACATTTAGATTTAAATTTCAAAGAGAGGCCAAATCGTGAAAATTTCACTAACTTATATTAATAATATATAGGGTTTTAATAAGATATGGATAAATATCAACCAATAGAGATATCAGACGATGATCCTATTGAAATTGATGATAATATTTTACATATAGCAGTCCCAACCCATTATGTCATACCTAATAATTTTCTATCAAAACAACCCGACGAGAAAAGAAAAAAATCAAAGAGGCAAAAAAGAAATAAAAGAATTCGTAATAAAAGAGATCAGCAACAAGAAAGCATGATATTGCATCAAATTAAGAATGTACCAAGAGACATAATGAAGTATAAAGAGAAGTTTAATAGGGAAACGATTAATTTTGTTGATTTTTGCATTAATAGATCGTATTTTATTAATGAAAATCTTGATGTAAATAATATTTATTCAGTATTATTGACAAGACTTCCAGAAACATTTTATTTAATTAACGGCACTGAATCAATTAAAAAATATCAATTTATCGAATGTTTCAAATATAAAAACTATTATGGTGATTTAAATGATATTTTTAAATCAATGGATATTGATAATGACGGAATTATTAATTTTGCTGATTTTTTTGCGATATTTTTGATCTATGTTCTCGATTTGATTTGAACTATAGGTGATCCTGGTCCAAACTTAAACTTACAATCATCATTAGGATCAATTTTTTCTACGGTGATATCAATTTTACCGTCAATGAAGTATTTAATGTTATTTGCAAATGATGTAAATTCATCATCTGAATTTTCAATCCATTCATAGTACTCTTTACCGTAATCTCTAATTTTATCATTGATATACTTTGAGAATTTTCTGGTAGAAGTTTGATCTGCATCCTTATATCGAGAAAGTGTATCATCTTTCACATGTTGGATAATCTCTTTCTCTGTTGGACCGTAATCACTAACAATTTTAATATGAATACTGGTAATATTATGCTTACGCTTTCTTAGGCGATTGATTTCACTGTTAACATCTTTCGCAACTTTAATGATAATGTCTCGGATATAGACACACTTGTTATCAATATTTCCGTATTCCCAAGATACATTGAGGGACAAATCATTTTCATCATATACATTATGAATCTTTTCAGACCAAAATGGACAAATTGGTTGTATAACAGTAATAAGACTATTGATATATTTCATCAAGATGAACCAATTTGCGACTCCTTTTGTCTTTTTAATCATTTGGAGATATTCATTCTTTGCATTTATCATACGATAGAATGAAAGAACAACTAGACGTGTTTTTCCAGATTCATAACCTTTTTGAGAATCACGAATGCAAATGTTAATCTCATTAACAAAAATTTGTTCGAATAGTCCGACAAATTGTGCATACTGTTTACCATCATATACTTTAAGTTGTGGCATAACACTTTCGATCCATGATAGTTCAGTAGTAAGTTTGAGTATAGCCGAACTCGCTTGTGATTCAACAAAATTACCATCGTCAATACCATCCGAATCGGCAAGAGCAATACGTGTCGCATCAGCACCAAACTTATCAACAGCATCTCTCAGGGTTAGAAAATTTCCTGTATGTTTACTCATTTTCTTGTTATTGATCATGAGGTATCCATTGATCATAAATGATTGTGGGTAATTACCGCCCCATATGAATTCGTGATTAAACAACGCCATTGTAAGATGATTTTGAATAAGATCTTTACCTGATACGCGAAGATCAACAGGATACCAATATTTGAATTCATTTCTCATTTCTGTAAGTTTATCCATATAAGTACTATTGGAAATGGTTTCCGAATTCAAAAACACATAATCCCAAACGTCATATGTAACGTCATTAATTGGAATCTTAGTAATAATATGAGCGATCGTATAATAAGCCATATAAATTGTAGAATCAGAAAGCGAATCAATTAGTTGTTCTGTTCCTTCAAGATATGTACCCAAACCGTAATTGCGCGTTACTGGCCATTCGCCAAGCCATTCTACTGCATTTATAAATTGAGTCTTGACACCTTCATCATACGTTGCAAGAACATTTTGCACAAAATTGGTAATTTTTTCCTTTACGATCGCATCATTATAATTAATAAACCATTGTTCTGAAGGTGCCACGACACAAACATCACCAGAACGCGAAATTACTTCCTTTTCTGGTTCGTAGTAGGAAAATGGTGCAGTGTTATCTTCATCACGTTTCGGATTCTTGTCATTGTTATAAATTCCTGTACCAAATGACATATTTGTTGTCATATAACCATCAAAAATAGCTTTTGTTTCGGTTTCCGAAAGAACTCTAATATCAATATTTGCATACTGATACTTAATATTGTTACTGGCCTTTTCGCTACAAACGAAAATCTCATCACTGATTTCATTACCGTATGTAACTGATACGTATTTTAGTTTTGGATTGTAATATTTTCCGGTAGATTCATTACAACATGTCACAAGCATATCTCCATCAATTTTGACAAAATACTTTACAGGTTCAACGCCTTCGCCTTCTGATCGATCGTGATCTGCACACGGTTGTCGATCTTTGGGAGAATATACCATAAACCTAGTTCCTTTGATAATACGGCCTTGACGAATGAGATGATGGAATTGCCATTTGACAAACGAATCATAATAGGGATTAAGTGTGGTGGTGTAGAATGACCTGCGAAGATCTGACATAATACCCAATGCTTGAATGTCCTCTTTTGCTTTTTCGGAGAAGTAACTAATCCAATATTCTGGATTGATAAAATTAGGTAGTTCATATGAGGTCACTCCCATATCCAAAAGAATTTTTACTTGTCCAGTAGAAATTCCGTTATCAAGTTCATACTTCAGTTTGTTAGCACAAGCGTAAATAGGCATACCAGAACCGTGGAAACCGAAAGGAAATAGAACATTATAACCACGCGATTGCCAATAACGAGCCCAAAATTCGGCCCTCGTGATTGTAAATGCATGACCAAGGTGAAGACGCCCGTTCATATACGGATAAGGAAAAGTTGCGAACTTTTTGGGTTTGTCATTTTTGCTAACTGGTTGATTAACAATACGATGTTTGTACTTAGTCTCAAATTCTCGTAGCTTCTCACGATTTGCCACATTTGCAAGCTCAATGAGACTCATTATGGAATCGTTATTGTAATTAATAGTAATGTGGAGTAAAGTATGAAAGAATTTCAATTTTTTATTGAAAGACCTATTTTTACTACGTAAAAAGTGCTTCAAAGAAGCACGCGAGCAAAGCTCGCCACATCGAAGATGTGTTCCTGCAAGGAATTGGTTTCTGTAAACAATTTTTTATTCATATTTTGCTAAAATTATAAATAAAGACTTGTGACATTTACTACATCGCGTAAAATTAATGAATCGATAGTTTCCAATTTTTGAACGATATTTAATTTACCAAGCATTTTACAAACACAAACAATATCATGGACAATATTGTAAATTTTTAACATTCCTTTCAAAAAATTCCCTTCATACTCTTCTATTTCAAGTAATAACGGTGTTAATTCCACTATCTCGCATCCATTAGCCCATTTATATGCGAGATCAATATATGAAGTTGATATTGTCCACGTTTCATCATCATCTCGATCTAAATTATATTTGTGTTCAACATCCTTAAAATCATCAATTGTCGAAATAATTGTATCAATATGATCAAGTATAATTGTTGGGCGAACCTGATCATATTCTCGTTTTTGTGAAGAGGAAATAAATATGGATAATAATGCTACAATTTCTTGTGGAGATAATGTGTCAAATATACCCATCATTATTAGTTCTGTTAGAAGAATAGAATTACATTCATTAATATGTGTTGCCATGATACCTTTAGAGGTAATTTCTCCATTAGCTATAAATCCAGTATCACTTAAAAATCCAATGATGGCGGATGATTTCATATCTAAAAATGAATTATAAACTGATAATGAATTTTCCGTTTGTTCAATTTCTCTGATACAATTCAGATAATCATTATATGTATCGAATAGTTTATGCATAACAGTATTTTTCATTATTTCTTGTTCTAGTTGTCTACATTCTTTGATAGCTTTCTTTGACATTACAACATGAACACCCATTTCTTCGCTTTGATGTATCAATTTATAATAATTTTTAATCTTTTCCATATCGGATATTTGTGCATCCGATATGATGCGATTTAATTCTGATGCTTTAATACGTAACTTGTCTAAATTAAAATTAATATCTCTTGTGACTTTATTATTTTCTTTATTCATGAGGGATTTATCAAAAAAGGTGTCAAGTTTTATGCCTTCCGAATACATAGATTTTAGATATAATTGATAATCTATTTTGAATTTAGAAATAATTTTTGGCATATTACCGGTAAGAACATTTTGTAAGTCATTTTCATATGGGAAATCGTATAATGGAAGGATAATAACATTTCCCTGTGTATCAATATTGCGTCTTCCAGCTCTACCACTCATTTGTTTGTATTCGGCAGAATTAAGAAAACGACGTTTACCTTTTGTGAATTTGGATAATTCTGTAAATACTACTGTGCGTGTAGGCATATTAATACCAACGGCGAATGTTTCTGTAGCAAATAGAATCTTAATTAATCCTTGTTTGAAAATAATTTCGACGATCTCTTTGAGAATAGTGAATAATCCAGAATGATGATATGCGATACCTTTTAATATTAAATCGTGAAGATTATTGTATTGATATAATTTTTCGTAATCTTTTTTATATTTATGCATATGTTTATTAAAAATAGCTTCTACATCACGTTTTTCATCTGATGTGAGAAGATCAATTTGAGTTGAATTCGCGTATTTTTCACAATTGGCTCTGGAAAATGAAAAGAATATTGTTTGAAGTAAATTTTTTTCCTTCAAAAATCCCGCAAGATGATCAATCGTAGCTATTTCTGATTTATATTTATTATGTTGTGTTCCATATGTTCTTTTTGCAGTATGATATCCTGTAGGAATGTATCTATTATTCTCATCCATAATTTTGTAGATTTCATCATTGACGTATATATAATGATTAAGAGGAACGATTCTGGTTGTAGTAGTAATTAAACTGAGACAATTTGATTTTATTGAAGTGATCCAATTTGCGAACTCTTCTGCATTTTCTACTGTTGCCGATAACATTATTAATTGGATATTATCATTTAACAATATGATAGTTTCCTCCCAAACACTACCTCTATCTGGATCATTAATATAATGTACTTCATCCATAATAACACAAGTTACACTATCGATAAAATTTGTATCTAAATTAGTTTCGGTATTAATTTCTGTTTGATTTTTTAGTTTATAAAGAGCGTTACGAAGAATTTCAGCGGTTACAATTAAAACATCACCATCAACATCTATTTTATTATCTCCTGTTAAAAGTCCAATTTTAGCATCTAGTTTAGTTTTGAAATCGTTGTATTTTTCATTTGATAATGATTTGATTGGTGATGTATATACTATTTTACCTTTTTTCCTCAAATGATGAGCGATTGCATATTCTGCCACTAATGTTTTACCAGAAGATGTTGGCGCAGTAACTAAGACATGATTATTTTCTGCAATGGCACTAAATGCATGTTTTTGAAATATATCGCATTCAAATGGGAATGTTATAGCGGGATCTAATAGGGGTTTAATGGGTGTTTTTGAAGTGAGAATTTCGAGAGGCATTTCTGATTGATATACTGTTTTTATTAGATGATTAAATTTTTTGGAATTCAAATTTTATCGATATACTTTATAGATAATGACGGATAAAAATGCAACAAATGGTATGTTGACGAAAATATGGGGTCCTCATTTATGGGAATCTTTGCATAGTATATCTTTTGGATATCCGTTAACTCCAACAGATGATGATAAAGAACATTATAAAACATTTTTAATATCATTAGGTTATGTACTACCGTGTAAATATTGTAGAGAATCTTATCAAAAATTTATTAAAGAAGGTGTAACAAAAATAACTGATGATATATTTGAAAGCAGAGCAACATTAACAAAGTGGGTTTATGAGGTTCATGAAATAGTAAATAGAAAGTTAGGTATGGATTACGGAATGACGTATGACGAGTTATGTGATAAATATGAATCGTATCGTGCGAAATGTGTAAATCCCGAACCTGGTAAACAAGTGAATGGATGTAATATGCCACTCGATCTGAAAGCGGAATCTTTCAGAAAAGGTAATGAAAGAAATGCTCCAATTATTAATAGAAATACTGCGGAATGTTTTATTGTTTACGGTTTACAGAGAGGAATTGATATTAAAAAAGGATTAGATGAAATTGATACAATCACAAAGGGAACAACAGAATGGACAAATCGTAATAATAAATGTTGGGAAATTATAAATAAAATGAGATTAGAAGGAATACCGGCGATCGAAATGAAAGGAGAGTTCAAAGGTAAACCTACAATTGAAGAACTAAAACTAATATCCATGAAATCATCAACAATGAATTATCCTGATATACATTGTGCAATAAATAAACTCGGATATAAATGTAATCTGACTTATGAAATTATTATTTAATTATTTGGCTAAAACAGGTGCACCTTGATCGATAATTTTCTTGGCAACAACTTTTGTATCAAGATGAGCATCGGTCTTCCACGGTGTTTGACAAGATGGGCAAACACTATTTCCATTATTTGTCCATCCCTTGAGACATGATGAATGGAATGCATGTTTGCATGCACCTCTTACAATTTCTGTTTGAATATGTTTATGATTTAATTCATCATTTGTTGGAGCTAATAACTTTCTCTTGCATAGATCACAAAAACGATTTCCATTTTTCGTATCAAGTGTCCAAGTGGCGACGAATTTGAAAGACTTTACTTCAATACCGATGCGATTAGATTGGCTCATTAACGATAATATTGAATATTATATTTTACATATTAATTATTAGAATTTTCAACTTTTTGTTCATTATTCGTCAAATAATGCATAAAAAGTTGAAAATAATTATACTCTAAATATCTGTTAAAATTTTCTATATTATTCTCAATCATGACCAATTGCAATGTCCAATACAAGATAACATTGTGGACCTTCTTGTATATTTTGGTATCTGGTTGACACGTTTAGCATGGTTTATTGTTGGAGCGTATCTCTTTTGGGGAACTTGTATGAGTTTGGTACCGTATCCGATATATGTTTTAATGTTTGTCGTTTTAATTACGGATACATTATTAAATGTATCACATTTTATGATTAGTTGTTATGTAAATCGTGAAGGTTCATGTTGTTGTTGTGAATGTTAAGGTTTATTTATAAAATAAAGATTGTTAGAAGTAAATATAATAAGTTTTCCATTCGTATCATGTTCACAATGTTCTATTTCGGTTGTTTGATTCTTTAAATATTCATATACTGTAATGCCTACTTTATCATCTAAATAGTGTAATGTAATCCAATATCGTCCAGTTTTTTGTCTAACATTTTCTTTTTGGTAGAAACCGGAGTAATTCCATACTATTGACATTTGTGGGTCTTCCAAAATTGTATTATCGTTTGATCTATTACGTTCGATTGAGCAACATTCTTTTATTAAATTACCATTATCTATAGTTCTCGTTTGTAAAAGATATTTTGCAAGATGTTTTTTATGATGTGTACTATTTAATACGACTGCGCGAAAAGAAATATTACTGATAGTAGTATTTACAAATTCAATATTATCTAGTAATTCATAACATTTATAATTATCTAATACTAATGCTGGAATATTATTAACAATACAACCTAATGTGAATGCGGATGCATTACGATGACCACCACCATTAAATAGTTTAGCAATTTGTGAACAATCTTCTCTGTCATTGGTTGATCTTAAACTAAAATAGGTTTCATTTGTGCCATCATTATGGTTATATATCGTCGAAAAATTAACATTGGGATACGTCGTAAAAACTTTATTACCCAATTCACTTTTTAATATTGATGAATTAAGATGAGCGACAAAATAGTATTTATTGTTTATTTTCATAAATTTTGGTGATGCTTTTTTTATTCCACTATCGATATAAACATCATTTTGTATTTTCATTCCTGCTCCTCCGGGAATAACAGTATTATTCCAATAATTTTCATCTAAAAGTTTTTCAAATTCGGCAAAATCAAATTTGACAGCTAAAAGAAATGTAGTTATTTCTAATGTTTGTGGTAAGGCTTTATTCCAAATATCATTATCCTCGATATAAAGTATTACTGGTGGTACAGCTTCTGTGCGATGAAATAATTTCCATGTAATATAAGCTCCACTATGATCCATTCTAAAAACTTTGTGTGTAATAGGTATATTTTTTAAATCTTCTTCTGCAGTTTTGTGATGATCCAAAATAGCTAATTTATTAGCTTTAGAAATCATGTTTATTAATACCGGATATTTAAATGAAAAATCACATATGATAACATTTTTTCCCGAAACATCCGGTGGCAGAGATCCGTATTGAGCAGGATAATACGTTATCTCTTTTGATTTATTTTTAAAATACATATGACATGCAAAAGCAGAACCAAACCCATCAGTACAACCACCATGATATATTACCGTATCAACATCATCAGGTTGAATTAATAGATCATTAAAATTAATATCGGTCATAATGTTGCAATATTATGTATATTTTGAGTTACATATTAATAAATAAAATTAATTCAATTTTTTTCATATTTTTAATAAAACATGAAAAAAATTATTGGAATGAATTTTTAATTCATGAAAACAATTTTTTAATTTGTGAAATTATTAACCACTAAACCACCATTAGTTAAATTCATAGTTTTTAACATAAGTAAGTCGTAGTGATTATCGTCGCATTTGATATCGGGTAGTGTAAACCAGAAATATTTGTGACGTTTTACTTCATTATCCAATACTACTTCTCCACATTTGATATAACATCCATAAGATAATGCCTGAATATCTGGATTAGTTTCATCAAATGTAATTCCTTTTTCTTTTAGTAATCCAAGTCTATCAACAGTTTTAACACCATTTAGTTCTTTTTGAGAGAGGTGACGTTCGGCAAACATCGTAATAAAATTACAATGGCAATCGTATTTAGAACGCCATAGCATGTGATTAACAATTTCGAACAAACGAGTTTCGGGAAATACAACAAGCCTACTATCAAAAGAGAACTTAGGACCCTCGCCTTCATAAACATTTGTGTATAAAGTTTTTTCGGCATTCTTACCATAATATAATTCATTTTCGAGATGAAAAGCGAATCTAACACTTGCATAACTTGCAGTAAGAGTGATAAGTTTGAATACTTTTCCATCAAATTGATGTTGTGATACTGCTGTTTCACTCTCATATTCTTCTTTTGTGCAAGCTGGTGGGAACAGCAATGAAATTTCATCACTATGGGTATAAGCAGTTGATGCTTGAAAATATTGGCATAAATCTCGTGCCGTATATCTCATAGCATTTTTGAATGCATCGGAGTAAGGTTTCTTTTCTTCCTTCCATAGTTGATTGCGTAGACTTTTGAATGTTCCACTGAAACTACGACCATCCAAACGTAAAATGAATGGGAGATACGGTGGAATTTGTGTAACCTCTTGAGATCTCTTTTCGAAATATTTCATTCTGTCTCCCAAATCCTCTGGCATATCTGATAATTCATTATCTGTTTCTTCTGATGCCTCTTCTGATGCTTCTTCTGATGCTTCTTCTGATGCTTCTTCTGATGCTTCTTCGGAAGTATCTCTATCGGAAGTTTCTTGATTAAACATATTGTATATAATGAGAGTGATAATACTAACTATTGCAAATGTAAATAACCCTTCTGGTGTAAATAGTAATAGCATAAATTTATATATGGGAATCAAGGTTTGTTGATATAACATCAGTGACATATGGTTGTATTCGATATTGTTTACTAAAAAATATAACAACTTAGCAATTCAATTTTTTAATAAAATAGAGTATTAGAAAAATACCCTATTTTATTAAAAAATTAAGAATAAAAAATTGACAAATAAATGAATTAAAGTAATCATTCATATAATAATATCA
>Ga0194121_10005418_pt1 | contig 17647 bp, 21 predicted proteins | sample TA2MahCa50mmetaG_FD_148609 | JGI IMG/M metagenome (GOLD analysis project Ga0194121, IMG submission 148609) | Freshwater microbial communities from Lake Tanganyika, Tanzania - TA2015020 Mahale Deep Cast 50m | ecosystem: Environmental > Aquatic > Freshwater > Lake | place: Tanzania: Lake...
CCCGCCCGCAGAAGTGACCCTTTCGGATTGGACGATTTCAGGTTTTTCGTTCCGCTTTTAGCGGAGAACTCTAGGCTTCGCCCAGTTTGGCGGCAAATTCTTTTCTTTAACGTTTCGGCGTATGCGATATCCAGCACCAGTAAAATGTGCCCCGCGGAGTGAAACGAAGTGGGGCCTACTGGTGCTGGATATGGGAGAGGAGGTGGTGCATCCACTTGCCCTCCGTAGCTTCTTGACGGCTATAGCACGGAGTGCGACGGCTGTTAGCGAAGGAGGGTTGAATCCTTGCGCCACCGACGAACCGCATACGCCGTGTTGTATGACCGTTCCGTTTATTGGTTGGGGGGAAAACACTCAAAACAACAAGAACACACATGGATTGGTTGCTGATTATTGCGTATCATTGAGACATGCAAGAAAAAGACCATTTGCACCAGCTGCATGCATTTTCTGCCAATGAAGCTGCATTTCAGCATTCCTTTGGTACCTGGAGGCAGAAAGTATTTCTGCCATTACTCAAAATTTTGGATAGAGCCAATGTCAGCCCAGACGCACTTTCGTTGTTTGGGATACTGGTGATGTTTTTACTGCCTCTCGGTTTTTTGTATTCACCGGTATTCCTCATATTGGCATATGTGCTTCACTTATTCTTAGATGGAATAGATGGAGCATTGGCTCGTCACAAGGGGATTGCTTCTCAGCGGGGAGCATACTTGGACGTTGTCGTTGATCATGCGTCATTGGTAGCCACAGTACTGACATTGCAGTGGTTTGGATTGGGGGGGAGCTTCTGGTTGCTGCTCTATAGCATTTGCTACCTCATCTTGGTTGTACATTTTGTGCTGATGAATGCACGAGGCAACCCACCTACTTTCCCTGTCATTCGTACAAAATATCCGCTGTTTTTGCTGACAGTACTGATTGGTTTTGGATTGATACAGACAGTATGGCTTGAATGGTTTTTGATGGTTTTTGCGCTCTACTACGCAGCAATGGTTGTTATTTATCTTGTTCTTTTTCGATGGAGTCTCCCCTCATGATAGTACTGGCTGATGCGATTCTGACGTATGTTCCTGCGTACTTTGGCAACATGATGCCCCCTATTGCCGGTGCACTTAAATTGCCGCTTGGGTATGCCATCGCGCCTACAAAGTTGGGGAGAAATAAGACATACAGAGGCATATATTCTGGAGTGATAGGAGGAGTATTGGGCAGCTGGTTGTTATGGTCATTGCAATGGGGGTGGTATGGAACACAGTCTTTATCGCTATCCATCATTGCCGGAGGACTGATGGGATTTGGCGCATTAGCAGGAGATGCCGTGAAATCAGGGTTCAAGCGATGGAAAAACATTCCATCGGGAAAACCGTTTGTGCCATTCGATCAATTGGATTTCATCTTAGGGGGTAGCCTCTTTGCGTATATCGTGATGCCAATACCTTGGGAAATATTGCTGACCGCACTGATTATTACACCCCTCTTACATCTGCTTGTGAATATTCTGGCATACCATTTAAAGCTAAAGAGTGTATGGTGGTGAGATCGCGTTGAGCCGTCGGTTCAATCTCGAACACTTTGTGCTGGTATGCATACCGATGCCACTCCCGCTTCATGCAAAATTCACTGAATGTCGTCCACCCTGTGTAGAGCAGGTGTCTCAATGAAAAACACTGTGAAGGAACATGAACCGAATCAATCGTCTTATTCGTAATAAGTGCCTGAAATGCCTCTGTGCGATTTGGCTGTGGTTTGGATGTTGGAATATCAATGTAGAAACCAAGATCTCGCGGATGATGAGCATCTGATCCGATTGCATAAAATGCATGCTCTCCATTTTTCACAAGTGACTGTGAAAGTCGTACGCTTTCGCACAGCTTCTTTTCAACATTGTGCAGCCATGTCCAAGGCATGTACTCGAAAAATTTTTCCAGTAGAAGATAGCATCCATTTTGCATTTCAAAGGCTGGTACCTGTCTCAAAAATTCCAGCATTTTCTCTTCGCTGGGGAATAGTTTCTTGAGCGGATTGCCGGTGAGAAACGGATGAGGAACGAACCATTGCAGATCGGAGTCCCGCAGGTATGCAAGCATTTCCGATACATTCATAGCGAATGGTTTGAGTAGCATAGGATGATCGTCGTACCAGTCGTGTTCTGCGAATGCGATTATCTCAATGCCCTTTCCTTCATTGGTAATCAGTTCGATACCCGGATAAATGTGTGTCTGCGCATTTGCAGGCTTTGTCGCAATCAAGCGTCTGTATGCGTCGGGAGCATTTTTGTAGACGTGTTCAGTACAAATGATCGCATCGAGCCCATTGGTAGTAATCGCATCCCAAATACGTCGAAGTCTTTTTTCGGGATTTTTGGCGTGGAGGTTTGGATGAAAGTGATAGTCGGTCTTCATTTGTATGTAGGTGTGCTCTTATAAACTACAAGTATTGTACCTCAATTGACTGTTTAGAGCCAGAAATATGAGTTTGGTACTTCCGCAACAAGCACCTATAGAACAACAAACATGAGGGGGGGCGCAAAAAATACGGAATGTCATATAACGTATCGGCTTATGAGAAGTTTTTCGACCGAAGAGAGAAAAATTTGGGAAATTTGCGAGCCGAGCAAATTTCCTCATAAGCCGTGTTAAGTGACCCGAACGTAGCGAAGCGGAGTGAGAGCGCAGCGTGGCTTGAGTTTGACCCCGCCCGACTATACTTTTACTTCTTTCCATACCAAATCGAGTGCGTTGAAAAACTTTCTGGTAAACTCGGCGGCTTTTTCACAAGAGAATGGTTTACAAGTATAACAATCCACTGTGAATAATGGAGGATTAGTTGGATAGGAATAAAAAGCCGCCCCTGATGACTTCCAGTGGATCCAACCACCATAACCCATATTGTGAGCAGTGTAAGCGTATGGACCAGAAAGTTTTTCCATATCACAGATTTTTGCCAGTTCATCGAGGTATGCTTTAATCTGCTCTGGCTCTACAATTTTTTCAGTAGTCCCCTCGATGATAATTCTTTGACGCACGAGATTTGGTGCTAAATTTTTCCACTTCATATTGATAGTAAATTATAGGTTGATTATAAATTTAACGTTCGCGGAGGGCGGGGTCAAATTTCACTTAACGTTCGCGGATATGAGAAGTTGCGAAGCAATTTGGGTTGAGGCTCTGCAAGAGCCGAACCTTATATCCGCTGTTAGGCGAGGGTGAGCGACCAAAGGGAGCGAAAGTGCAACGTCCCCTTGAGTTGCCAACCCGCAACACTTAATCCTTTACTCGGCACAGCTACTCTCACATTCAAAAAATTTGATTTGATCGTCCTGATAATTTCGTTCACATTTTTCTACACAAGCTTTACAACTATCAAATCTTGAAGACTTGTCTATCTTGCACTGACCCTCAATAGTTTGACAACTTACAAATTGATGACAATTATCTCCAGCAGCATACATCATAGTACAAGCCTCCGGCACATTTGGACCGCATGTGATATCTAAACCATGACAACTTTCTATTCCACATTTCCCTGAAATTTGTGGCGGCAATTTTATCGGTTTGTCGGGCCTTTCTTGAATTTGAATTTGATAGTTGTTCCAAATGAAAATGGCTGAAACAACTAAAACAAGACCAATAATTATCCCGTAAATCAAATTTTTATTTTTCATCATATGTTTATTATTGTAGATTAAATTAATAAATATTTCTATGTCTAAAGGCGGGTTGGCAATTTCGTTTAACGTTCGCGTGTATCTGAAGTTTTCATCCCGACTAAAAAAATAAAATTTGATTATCAGACAACGCTTGATATTTTAAACTCCACCAAAATCCTCATCAAACTAAGGGATGAAAATTTGGACGGAGTCCCGCCATTCCTTATGAATTAAGTAATGAAAGGCGGGACGTAGCCAGATACACGCTGTTATGTGATGTAGCCAGAAATTTCTATTCCGCACTATAACTTTAAAAATAATTATAACAATTTATTATATATCCAAGCAAAGATTGCTGTTAATAAAAATCCATCAATAAATCCGTAAATCGCTCCCAAAAACACACCAACTCCAGAAATAGAGTATCCCAAGAACCCATATATACTAACGATCAAATTATTGTATTCTGGAAAGAACCCATAGATTCCTAGTATTGTTGTAAAGGCAACGCAGATTCCCGTTGTAATTCCTCCCGCTATTCCAAATTTGAGCGCATTAAATTTTCCAAACTTTTCGGATGTGGAACCATCCATTTTTAATATTTGCATAATTTAGTAGGTTAATTATTAAACTGACTCAATTATACCACAAATTATGTTCGACCTGAAATAAATTGCCAAAAAAATCTTAAAAATAATAAAGAAATTTCTGGCTATTTCACATAACGTTTGCGTGTATCTGAAGTGCCGCACTAATTTTCGTTGATAAAAATTAACGATGATAATTATAGCGAATACCTATTTACACGCTCTCCAGCCAAATCCCACAAAAATTAGTGCGGGATTTGGGCGGAGGAAAATTGGCACTCCATATGGATTCAATTAACGCCAATTTTCCGTAGCCAGATACACGCTGTTATGTGATGTAGCCAGAAATTTCTTTTCCTTATTATTTTTTTGGCAATTTATTTTTCTGTTTTGTCAATTTCCTCAAAAATATCCTTACCGCGTGATGCAAATGTCTCAACAATCCAACGTACCATGCCATATGAAGCACCAGAATGACCTTGATCGTCAAGTGTCTCTTTAATGTCCTTCGCAGTAGCTCCACTATTAAGTTTTTGCATAACAACTATCGCTGCATCTAGCTCCATTCCATGATAGAGATCACCAGCACGTCCTTTTACCATTTTCTCCCAATCCTCTGTCAGGGCAGGATCAATGCCCAAAGTTTTTCCCATTTCAATCCAACTTGGGATTTTAGCTTCAGCCCGTCGAGCGTTTTCTTCCGTTTCATGTTTATAATTCTCTATCCATTCCTTTTGTTCCTTGTCAGCATCCGCCTTGGTCTTTCCAATTATTTCAAGAAATGCGGAATCCATTGTCACGTTCGCTGAAAAAAGTTTGTGGCCATTAAAGGTGCAGAAAACCGATTCACCACGTTCGCGAAAATCGAGCAGCTGATTAACCGCGTCTTCGAGTCTTGTTCCGGCGTGTACTTGGATTTCTGTCGCTTGTTCTTTTTCGGGCGAACCACCACCCATTTTTTCAATGCTCATAATTTTGTTGGTTAATAATAATGTTTAAATTATATCACAAGCTATGTTCGACCTGAAATTAATTGCCAAAAAATCTTAAAAATAATAAAGAAATTTCTGGCTATTTCACATAACTCGTTATTATACGAACCTTTATGCGTAAACAATACACTAGATTGCGTATTATGCGAAATAATGATAATATCACAACATATTAAATATAACATTTTCAAGGAATTATGCAAACAGAACTTCAAAGAACAGAGCGAGAACTGAAAATCAAGAATTATAGCCCCAAAACTATAAAAAGCTACCTTTATGGCTTGCGAGAATACTTTTCTTTTAAGGGTAGAGATTTTACAAAGCTTGATCAGGAAAATGTTCGAAACTTTTTGCTCCAATGTGAGAGAAAGCACATTTCACCTCAAAGCAGAAATTTGTTTTTAAGTGCTATCAAGTTTTACTACCGTAATGTGCGGAAAGATAACCGAAAAATCGAAATTCAATCTGCTAAAAAACCAAAGAGCTTACCTACTGTTTTGTCGAGAAGCGAAGTAAACAGGATTTTAGAATCAACTAAAAATGCAAAGCATAAACTTTTGTTATCACTCGCCTATGGAGCAGGGCTAAGGGTAAGTGAAGTTGTATTTCTAAAAGTACAAGATTTAGATTTTGAAGAACTAACTGTGCATATTAAACAGGCAAAAGGACAAAAAGACCGGATAAGTGTAATGCCGGAAAGTTTGATTGATAGTTTGAAAAATTTGGTTGCAGGAAAGGCAGGAAATGATTTTGTCTTTGCAAGTGAGCGAGGTGGAAAGTTAACTACAAGAACAGCACAGAAAGTTTTTGAAAATTCGCTCGCGGATTCGGGTGTAAAAAAAGACGCCACTTTTCATTCACTTAGACATTCCTTCGCTACTCATTTGCTGGAAAACGGAACTGATGTGCGTTATGTGCAAGAGCTTCTTGGACATCAAAATATCAGAACAACCCAAAGATATACGCAGGTTACTAATCCAATGCTAAAAAATATTAAAAGTCCGTTATGATAAAAATGAGGGAAGCCCGCTTTTGGCCCAAAATGAAGTTCGAGCCGATATTTTTTCAGGTTCTTTGGCAGTTTTTTCAATCCGAAAGGGTCGCTTCTGCGGGCGGGCGGAAGGAGGGTCTGGGGGGAATTCCGCCCGCTCTACAAATTTTGGGCGAAATCAGTTCGAATTTTTTCGAAAGCACACCGCCAATTTTCACTTTTTGTGAAATCGTAAGAATTAGCCTCGGCGCAAAGCGCCTCGGCATGGTATTTTTCCGCAATTTTGAAGGCATTTTTGAAATCCAAAACCAAAGTGCGGTCGGCAATGCGGAAGTTCGAACCAATCTTTTTGAGAAAATCCCGAATCCTTTCGGGATTTTCTTGTTGAGCGCATTTTTCGGCTTGGTTGGCTTCTTTTATAAAGTTTATGGCAAGTTCGAACCGATTATTGCTCTTTCGCCCAAAAGACGAGATTTTTTCTTCCAAATCCTTTTTTGCGAGAATGAGCTTGTGCTTTTTTGTGGCATATTCTGTTTGCGACAAACTACCTTCCAAATGTAAATCAAGCAAGCGATCAAGTTTGATTTCAATTTTCACAAGCTCATCTCGCAATTTTTGGGCGAAAGAGCTTTCCGCTTGGGCAATTTTCATTTTTTCATTTTCAAAATAATTGATTGAAGCATTCGCCCAAGCGGAAGACAAAGAAACTTTTTTGATTTCCTCTTTTATTTGAGAAGTGATGATTTCTTCGCGGACATATTTTTGCTGGCAAGGATTTTTCCGTTTGGTGCAACGCAAATAGTTGTGTCCTTTTTGTGTTTCGGTCGTGATAAAGCAACCGCATTCTCCGCAACGGAAAAATCCTCTATACACATAGGGTTTCAATTTTGGTGCTTTCGGTTTGGATTTATTCATCATCACTTCTTGGCATAAATCAAAAAGTTTCTTTGTGATAATCGGTTCATGCTTTCCGTCATACATTTCGCCGTTGTATTCAATCACGCCGTAATAAATCGGATTTTTGAGCATATATTGATAATTTGAAACGGAAAGCATTTTGCCTTTCTTGCCAACCAAGCCCAAAGAATTGATAATCTTTCGGATTTGAGCGAGGGGATATTCGCCAGTCGCATACATTTCAAAAGCCCGCTTGATATATTTTGCCTTTTCCTTATCAACGGCAATACAGCGGGCGTTTTTGTCGTTTATATAGCCAAGTGGCGCCCAAGCGGGCCAAATACCGTTTCGCAATTTCTGGCGAATACCCCTCTTTATATTTTCCGAAAGATTATCCACATAATATTTTGATTGCCCAAAAGCGATGGACAACATAAATTTTCCCTGCGGTGTCGGATCAAACCAAAAAGTTGGAAATTTTAGCGCGGATATTTTGCCGGTATCCACAAGATAAATTATTCGTCCGCCGTCTATGGAATTACGAGCAAGGCGGTCAGGGTGCCACGCTAAAATTCCCTCGGCTTCATTTTTCTCTATGCTTGCCACCATTTCGTTGAAAATCTCTCGCCCTGGCTCTTTGGCGGTTTTGCTTTCCACAAATTCACGGACGATATTTAACCCCTCTTTTTTGGCAAATTCCCGCAATTCAAACATTTGCGCTTCAATGGAAAGCACTTGTCGCTCTGGTTCGTCCGTGGATTTACGGGCATAGAGAAAAATCTTTTTGGTTTGTAAATTTATGTTGTCCATATTGTTTTGAAATTAGTTTTTGGGCAATCAAAGAAAAATACGCTCAATCTTTCGCTGAAAGCGAAAGAAAAAAGATCGGTTTGCAAAATTTCATTTTGCCAGAGCTTCGCTCTGCGAACTTCCGCATTGCCGACCGCACTTTGGTTTTGGATTTCAAAAATGCCTTCAAAATTGCGGAAAAATACCATGCCGAGGCGCGAAGCGCCGAGGCAATTCCTTACGATTTCACAAAAAGTGAAAATTGGCGGTGTTTTTTGATTGATGTTCGAACTTTTTTCGCCGAAAATTCCGAAAACTAATTTGGACTCGGCGGGGCAAACTATTTTTCTGGGGGAATGGAATTGCCCCGCCTCGACTTTCTTCCCGCCCGCAGGAGGGGTCTGGGGAGGAATGCGGGCGGGATTTTGAACCTTTCCTTTTTCGCTTCCGAATTTCGTATTTTGCAAAGCAAAATGCGCCACCAAAAGAGATGTTGCCCTTGACCCACCCAACCCATTCGCGGGCAACGACAAGGAACTCCCTAAAATTTTTCTTTGACTAAATGCTAAAAATTTCATATACTAACTATTGATAAGTGATATTTTTAATACTATACAACTATCATAGTAAAACTATACGAATATGTCAAAGGAAAAATCCACAATCGCAGAGAATATGAAGAAATACCGAAACAAGCTCGGTATTTCGCAGGATCAACTTTCAAAAAAGGCGGATTTAGCTTTTCATACGATTGCCAAAATTGAAGCAGGCTCTACTCCCAACCCCACCATTGAAACAGTTAAAAAGATCGCGGACGCTCTCGGCGTTTCGCTTGATGATTTAATGAAATAAAATTATGGCAAATAGCAGTAGTTTCAACAAAGCAAAAGCAGCAAAGAGTGATGAGTTTTATACTCAATACGACGATATTCAAAAAGAGATTGAAGCGTATTTAGAATACAACTCTAATACTTTCCGCGGTAAAGTCGTGTATTGTAACTGTGATGATCCGTTTGAGAGTAATTTTTTTCGCTATTTTGTGCTCAATTTCAACAAGCTTGGATTAAAACAGCTTATTACCACCAGCTATAAACCCTCGCCTGTTGCCAATACACAACTGCAATTGTTTGGTGATGATAAAACTCTACCGAAATCGAAAGGCCGTCCGAAGGTAACTGCCAACAAGTTTATTATCAACGAAGTGAAAGATATAGATGGCGATGGTGAATTTAACTTGAAAGATGTCTCTAGGCAACTAAAAGAAAACAAGCTCAACGAATGGACGCCGCTTGAAGCCGACGGCGATTTTCGTAGCCCTGAATGTGAAGAATTACTTAAACAATCTGACATTGTAATAACAAATCCTCCATTTAGCTTATTTCGTCCATATATTAAACAACTTTTTGACCACAAAAAGAAGTTTATTATTATTGGCAGTCTAAATGCAATTACTTACAAAGAAATCTTTCCTCTCATCAAAAATAATAAGTTGTGGTTAGGGGTCACAATGGATGGACGAAATAAGTGGTTCCAGGTTCCAGACGATTATCCAATAAGAGAAAATGTCGCAAATTCTAAAATAGAAGGCGGTAATAAATTTCTATTTGTGAAAGGTTGCTTATGGTTTACTAATCTTGACCATGGACGTCGACATCAGTCGTTGCCTCTAATGACTAAGGCCGATGTTATAAAGTTTGTAACAAAGAAGCCATTCGAGAAGTACGACAATTATAATGCGATAGAAGTGTCATTAGTGAAAAATATCCCAAGCGATTATAAGGGTGTTATGGGTGTACCTATTAGTTTTTTGAATAAATATAATCCGGACCAGTTTGAAATTTTAGGTGCAACGCAAAGAGGTTGTCACGATGAAGTTCCCGACACAAAAAAGTATAACGATTACTGGGAAGTAAGACAGAATGGCAGTAAAACGGGATCATCTGGTGGAAAGACAAACGAAGAAAACGCAAATTTAGTCGGAAATGACGGGAAAAAGAATTATTTTATAAACAAAGATGGCAAGATGATTCAGTCTGCTTATCAAAGAATATTTATTAAGCACAAGAAAAAATAATATGAAAACAATTCTAAAAACTACAATTACTGTTAAAGATATTTGCGAAGGGTTTGTATATAACGAACTTGAGGGAAAGGGTTTGTTTGGCTTGGCTGGCAAACTAACTATTCAACCAGAATATCAACGCAATTATATTTATGCGTCTGACGGCGGCAAAAGAGAAATGGCTGTTATTGAATCTGTCCTCAAGGAGTACCCAATAGGTTTGATTTATTTTAATAAGGTTTCTGATAATAATTTAGAAGTTTTGGACGGACAACAGCGAATTACCAGTCTCGGGAGATTTGTGACCGATAAATTTGCTATCGTGGATGAAAATGGTTTGCAACAAAATTTTAGCGGAATGGCAAAAGACAAAAAAGATAAAATATTGGAAACCAAACTTCTTATTTATGAATGCGAGGGAACAGAAAGCCAAATAAAAGAATGGTTTAAAACGATCAACATCGCTGGAGTTCCGCTCGTTCCTCAAGAATTGCTAAATGCGATCTATTCTGGGCCATTTGTTACATTGGGCAAGGAGGAGTTTAGCAATAGCCAAAATTCAAATATTCAAAAATGGAGCGCTTACATAAAAGGTAGTGCGAACCGACAAGCATTTTTTGAGAGAGCCCTAGATTGGGTGAGCAAGGGAAATATTGATGATTACATGAGCAAGCACCGCAACGACAAAAATATCAACGAGTTAAAAAAATATTTTAACAGTGTGATTGATTGGATTTCTAGTGTATTTATAGATGTTGAAAGTGAAATGCAAGGGTTAGAATGGGGACGACTATATGAGCAATATCATAAAAAATCCTATGATCCAAAAAAGGTATCAGCCGAAGTGCGAAAACTCTATGGCGATCCATACATCAAAAACCGCAAGGGCATTTTTGAATTTATTTTAGGCGGTTCTGTTGATACGAAACAGCTTGAAGTTCGAATTTTCGATGAAGCAACTAAAAAAGCGGTTTATGCAACGCAAACCGCTAAAGCAGAGAAAAAAGGCGTATCAAATTGCTCACATTGTGCCATTGGACACGACGCAAACAAAGCGAAGATTTGGAGTTTGGGTGATATGGACGCCGATCATGTTTCGGCATGGAGTAAGGGCGGCAAAAGCGATATTAAAAACTGCGAAATATTGTGCAAGACGCACAATCGAGCAAAAGGAAATCGGTAATATTAAAGCTTATGTCAAAACACAAAATCACATTGCAATATCTGGCAAAAAACATCTCTATCGTCATCGGCCTTGTGCTGATCTGGCGAGGAATCTGGTATGTTTTGGACGGACTTGATAAATGGCTTTTTGACGGCAGTCACACTTGGACGGCGCTCGGCGGAATTATTATCGGTCTTTTAATCCTCTACCTGCCAGACAAGGATTTAAAAGAGATTGAAAAATTATAATTATGCTTAAATCACAGGAAGCTTTAAAAGAATTCCCCAGGGCGTTGTCGCTTAAAAAATTACTCGGCCCTAGTTTTATCATTTTGGCCCTTGGTCTTGGATCGGGAGAGGTCATTTTATGGCCATATCTCGCTTCCAACTATGGTTTGGGCATTGCTTGGGGGGCGATACTGGGTATTACTTTTCAATTTTTTATCAACATGGAAATTGAACGCTACGCGTTGGTAAAAGGAGAAAGCGTGTTTGTCGGTATCGCTAAATTTTTCCGGTGGTCTGTTTATTGGTTTATTTTTTCCACTTTTATCGGTTTCGGACTGCCTGGTATTATCGCGGCATCAGCGAAAGTGCTTGCATCTATTTTGGGGATCGCTAATTTTAAATGGATTGCGGTGTTAATGTTGTTGATTATTGGCGTGGTACTTAGTGTTGGGAAAACAGTATATGGCATGATGGAAAAAATTACCAAAACCGTAATTTTGGTTGGGGTGCCTTTTATTTTTATATTAACTATAGTTTTAAGTTCAAAAACTGATTGGGTTGCTTTGTTTAATGGGTTCGTCGGACATGGGAATAATTTCTGGTTTTTACCATCCGGTATTGGTCTGGCAACCTTTTTGGCGGCTTTTGCCTATTCTGGTGCGGGCGGCAACCTAAATCTCACGCAATCAATTTATGTAAAAGAAAAAGGATACGGCATGGGTCAATATTCCCAAAAAATAGTTGGACTTTTCCAAAGTAAAGAAAAACAAAAAATTAAATTAACTGGCGAAAATTTTATAATCAACAATGAAAGTGTTTCTCGTTTCAAATCATGGTGGAGAGTTATTAACCTGGAGCACTTGATTGTCTTTCTGTTTATCGGCAGTCTTTCTATGGCGCTCTTGATGCTTCTGTCCTTTACCACCACTTTCGGTCTGGGTGGCAACGCCGAAGGAATAAATTTTGTTATTAACGAGGGAAAAGTGATTGGACAAAACTTATTTCCTATTTTGGGAACTTTATTTCTATTGGTAGTTTCAATTATGCTTTTTCAAACCCAGCTTGGCATTATGGACTCTACTAGTCGAATTATGGCTGAAAACATGGCGATCGCTAAATTGAGGAAAAATTCAAATGGCACCATAAATTTATCTAGTATTTATTACTTTTTTGTTTGGGCACAGATTGTTTTCGGTATAATTTTGTTTTTGTGCAATGTCTACGAGCCTAAAACGCTAATAATTCTAGGGGCGGTACTCAACGCTGTTGCTATGTTTGTCCACGTCGGCCTAGTGGCGTGGCTCAACAATAAACATCTGCCAAAAGAATTTAGGCCGAACTTATCCAGAAAGATCATCATTTCCATTATTTTTATATTTTTTGGTTTTTTTAGCGCTATAGTCCTGTTGGATAAACTAGGAGTCTTAAAAAATTAAAACTATGCCCATCATATTTGACGCCTTAAAAATTTTATTATTATTTATCGCCTTGGGTTGGTCGGCGGATTTTGCTGTAAAAAACATCAAGTATTTGGGCGCTGTTTTAAAAATTCGTTTGTTTGCGTTTGGGATTTTGCTCGGACTTATTACCAGCTTGCCCGAACTTTCTTTAGGCATAAACGCAACAATTGACCGTGCCACGGCTTTATCGGTTGGCAATTTGCTCGGCGGAATAATTGTTATGCTTGGCCTTATCTTGGGCGCAAGCCTACTTCTTAATAGAAAGATAACTACCGATGGACGCCTGGCATCATTAATCCCGACAGTATTGGTTATTTTTTCTCTAATTTTATTTGGAGTTGATGGCAAGTATAGTTTGTTTGACGGAATAGCGATGATTGGTTTATATGTTGGTCTGATTTTTTACTTATATCGCCTAAACCATTTTAGCAATCACAAACATATAGAAATAACTGATAGCAATCGGGTCGGCAAGTCAATTGTTTTGGCTATTGTCGGAATTATAGGCGTCCTTGTTGCTTCGCATTGGATTGTGGGAATAACCTTGGATTTGCTAAATTATATTCAAGTTAGCCAATTGGTTATCGGGCTGGTGGTTTTTTCAATTGGCACGAACCTGCCGGAAATAAGCATCGCCATAACTTCATGGCGCAAAAAATCGTCCGAGCTTTCTTTGAGTCATCTCCTAAGCTCGTCATTCACCAATGTACTGGTCTTGGGAGTTTTGGCTCTTCTCCGTCCGATTATTTTTGATACCAACTCGGCCTTTTGGATAGTGGCTTTATTTTTGGGAGTTATATTGACATTGTTCACATATTTTTATCACAGTGGAAAAAAGATGGATCGGCGCGAAGGCGCAGTTTTATTGGCAGTGTATGTGATATTTATAGTGGTAAATGTTTGTTTCGGTTTGTTCGGTAAATAAATTTTCAGGTGGCGCGCCAGTTTTCAACTGGCACGAAATTCGGAAGCGAAAAAGGAAAGGTTCAAAATCCCGCCCGCATTCCTCCCCAGACCCCTCCTGCGGGCGGGAAGAAAGTCGAGGCGGGGCAATTCCATTCCCCCAGAAAAATAGTTTGCCCCGCCGAGTCCAAATTAGTTTTCGGAATTTTCGGCGAAAAAAGTTCGAACATCAATCAAAAAACACCGCCAATTTTCGAAAAATTTGAAAAAATAAATTAGTTATTAAAAAGATTATGGCAAAATATGTAGACGGGTTTATATTCGTAGTTCCCAAAGACAAGGTACAGGAGTACACAAAGATGGCCACCGAGGGGAGAGACATGTGGATGAAGTATGGTGCCCTTGAATATTACGAATGCAAGGGTGATGATCTTGTGCCAAAGGAAATGGGTGACATGAAGCAACTTGCGTTTACTAAGATGGCAAAAACAAACGCGAACGAGAACGTGTGGTTTTCTTTTATTATATTTAAATCCAAACAGCATCGTGATGAAGTCAATAAAAAAGTTATGGATGAGATGAACGAAAAATACAAGGATGTAAAGGATTTTTCTATGCCATTTGATATGAAACGCATGGCGTATGGAGGTTTTAATGTGGAAGTAGAAGGATAACAACTTTTTACCACCAAATAATTCTCCTATTTAATTTTGTGAAAATAATTTCTTGGAATGTAAATGGAATAAGAGCCGTAAATAATAAAGGGCTGTTTTTACCTTTTATTCAAAAACATAGACCAGATATTTTATGTTTGCAAGAAACAAAAGCATACCAACACCAAAGCGAAATTAATTTACCTGATTACGAAGAATTTTGGAATTCAGCTGAAAGAAAGGGGTATTCTGGCACTGCTATATTTACAAAGAAAAAACCTCTGTCTGTCATTCTTAATATTCCAGAAAACATTGCAAAAAAGCATAAATTAGAGAGTGACGAGTACGGTAATCCAAATCTAGAAGGAAGGGTGCTTACAGTTGAATTTACTGATTTTTATATTGTTAATGTTTACACTCCAAATTCAAAAGATGATTTGTCGCGTATTCCACTAAGAAAAAATAAATGGGATCCAGCTTTTTTGAGTTTTTTAAAAGAGTTGGAAAATAAAAAGCCAGTAATATTTTGCGGGGACTTGAATGTTGCCCATAATGAAATTGATTTGGCTAGACCCAAAGATAACAAGGGCAAGAAAGGTTTTACTATAGAAGAAAGAGAGGGAATTGATAAAATAATTGAAGCTGGTTTTGTAGATACTTTTCGCATTTTTAACAAAGAAAGTGGTCACTACACATGGTGGAGCCACTTTGCCAAGGCCAGAGAAAGAAACATTGGCTGGAGAATTGACTATTTATTTTTAAGTAAAAAACTTGCGCCAAAAGTCAAAAATGTCTCAATACACAGCGAAGTTTTTGGATCTGACCACTGCCCAGTCTCAATAGAACTTCAGGGTTGAATTTAAGGTTTAATTGGCGTATGATGGCTTTATGGCAAAAGCCAAAAGCCAAACAACTAAACTAAAAATAAGGCCACCGGTGGTGGTTGTTTTGGGTCATGTTGACCATGGAAAATCTTCTCTACTAGAAGCTATTAAAGATTTTAGAATTACCTCAAAAGAATCTGGCGGAATTACCCAGCATATTGGAGCTTATGAAGTTGAACATAGCGCAAAAAAAATAACTTTTTTAGACACACCAGGGCATGAAGCTTTTTCAGCCATGAGATTACGAGGGGCAAGCGTAGCCGATATTGCGCTTTTAGTAGTTGATTCAGCTCAATCAGTACAACCACAAACCAAAGAGGCCATTAAGGCGATAAAGCAGGCTGAAATACCAATGATTGTGGTTTTAAATAAGATTGATCTGCCAACCTCAAACCCAGAAAAAATTAAGGGTGAACTTTTAAAAGTTGATGTTGTTGTTGAATCAATGGGAGGTGAAATTCCATCGGTTGAAGTTTCAGCTAAAGAAAAAAAGGGAATAAATGAATTACTTGATATGATACTTTTAGTTGCTGATTTGCAAGATTTAAAGTCAGACACGGAAAGCCCAGCAGAAGGTTTGGTAATTGAGTCATACATGGATAGCAATAAGGGGCCAATTGCCACAGTTATTGTTGAGAAGGGAATATTAAAAGAAAAAAGCATCATTGCAACGGATTTAGCAATGGCAAAAGTAAAATCACTTTCAAACCATCTTAGTAAAACAATTACTGAAGCCTATCCATCTCAACCTGCGATAATTTTAGGATTTGAAAATGTCCCTGCCGTAGGAGAAAAGTTTAAAACATACTTATCGGCTGAAGATGCAAAGATTAAACTAAAGAGAGAAGAACCAAAAAGAGAGCTAAATATAAATGTGCTTGATTTAGATGGAGAAAGAAAAACTTCAAACATTATTTTAAAGGGCGATGTTTTTGGATCTTTAGAAGCCATTGAAGGAATGCTAAAAAATCTACCAGGAGACAAAGTAAACTTAAGAATATTAAAAAGCGAAGTGGGGAATATAAATGAATCAGATGCCAAATTAGCTGAAATGTCTCGCGCTCAAATTATTGGATTTAGAGTAAAAATTGATTCGGGTGTTTTAAAACTTTTAAAGGCAGATGAGCAAAAAAAGGTGAGAATTAAAACATTTGAAGTAATCTACGAATTAATACAAGAGGTTAGAAATGGCATGGAAAAATCTTTGGATGCAGAAAACGTCAGAAAAGATGTTGGCAAGTTAAAAACATTATTGGTATTTTGGGCAGAAAAAAATAGACAAATTGTTGGAGGTAAAATTACAGAAGGAGAGTTTAAAAGGGGGCTAAAGCTTGAAGTACTGAGAAACGACTCAAAGATAGGATCTGGTAAAATAGTTAACCTTCAAAGAGACAAAAAAGATACTGATCTACTAAAAAAGGGAGATGAAGCTGGTATTTTATTTGAAGGAAACTGTAAAATTGAAAAGGGAGATATTATTGTGGCTTACATTGAAGAAAGGCAAAAAGGAATATTATAAAATGAATAATAGAATTGAAAAAGTAAACTCTTTACTTGAGAAAGAGATAGGACAAATTATTTTAAGAGATTTTTCTTTTGCTGATGTTTTACCAACTTTAACTCATGTTGATACAACAGCAAACCTTATTGAGGCAAGAGTATATATTTCTGTGTTTCCAGAAGGAAAAACTGACCAAGTAATTAAAGCATTAAATGGGGGAGTCAAAGATATTCAGCAAAAGATAAATAAAAAGTTGAATATGAGGCCAATTCCTAAAATAATATTTGTTAAAGACACTAATATTGAGGAAGCTTCAAGAGTAGAAGAATTATTATATAAGTTGAAAAAAGAGCAAAATTAAGGTATTTTAATATCAATGGAAGGTGCCAAGTCCTGTTATTAGACAAAAGATAAAGCTAAAAAGTATGGCCATGTAGCTAAGTAGTAAAGCACTTCTCTGCAAAAGAAGTATACGCCGGTGCGATTCCGGCCATGGCCTCAAAGGAATACTTGCCCTGATTTTACAGAAGGGCTACGATCCTAAAATATATGCCCAAGTGGCGGAATGGTATACGCGCAACACTTAAAATGTTGTGAGGCTTGCTTCATGTGGGTTCGACTCCCACCTTGGGCACCAGGATTTTACTAATCGGTTTTTTGGAAACCCCATTGCGGGACGCGCGAAGCGCGTCCCAAGGATTCCCGCCGATTTTTCCTAACGAATTTGGAGCGTCGCCTTCGGCGACGCGCACTGTTTTCTCGCCAAGAAACAGGTTCGAGCCAAAGATTTCTTTGGCGCAGACCTTTTTCGCAAAAAGATCTGAATCAGAGGCAATTTTGTCCAATGATTGAGCGGCTTTCACCCAATTTTGGAAAGGTTCGAG
>Ga0194121_10005419_pt1 | contig 17642 bp, 15 predicted proteins | sample TA2MahCa50mmetaG_FD_148609 | JGI IMG/M metagenome (GOLD analysis project Ga0194121, IMG submission 148609) | Freshwater microbial communities from Lake Tanganyika, Tanzania - TA2015020 Mahale Deep Cast 50m | ecosystem: Environmental > Aquatic > Freshwater > Lake | place: Tanzania: Lake...
TCGCCGACGCTGCCCGCGTCGCGTCGATGCGCCCGCGGCCTCCGCTCGCGCCGCCATGGGCGCTGCCACCCGCGGCCGGTGTCGCGGCCGGCGGCTTCTTCCGCCCGAACAGTTCTGCCAACCACGTGAGGCGCAAGGTGAACTCCCCTGTCGAAGCCTGGTGAGCGCGGCCGGAATCTAGCCGCTCCGGCGAAGCGTGGCGAGCCGATGCGCGGCGTGAGAACGCGGCGCCGGCGCCGGCCTCAATACGCCTTGGCGAACAGCGCCCACTGCGCCGTCGTACGCCCGGTCCCGATCGCCGGGGCCGCTTCACCCGCATCCTCCGCGCGGATGCAGCGGATGGTCGCCTTGCACGCCTCCTTGACCTTGGCCTCGACCGCGGCATCGCCGTCCCACGGCGCCAGCACGAAGCCGCCCTGCTCGTCGAGCGTCTTCACCAGTTCCTCGTAGCTGCGCGCCTTGCGGATGCTGGCGTCGCGGAACGCCTTCGCCTTGGCGAAGAGCGCGGCCTGGATCTCCTCGAGCAGCGGCGGCAGCCGCGCCTCGAGCCCCGCCACGTCGACGATCTGCTTCTCGCCGCCGTCGCGCCGCGCCAGGACGAGCTTGCCCGCCGCCACGTCGCGCGGCCCGACCTCGAGCCGCAGCGGCACCCCGCGCAGTTCCCAGTCGTTGAACTTGAAGCCGGGCTTGAACTGCTCGCGATCGTCCACATGGATCCGGACGCCCGCCGCCTTCACCTTGGCGACGAAGGCGTCGACGTACTGCATCACCGCCGCCTTCTCGTCGTCCTTGCGCCAGATCGGGATCACCACCGCCTGGATCGGCGCCAGCCGCGGCGGCAGCACCAGCCCCTTGTCGTCGCTGTGGGTCATCACGAGGCCGCCGATCAGGCGCGTCGACACGCCCCACGACGTGGTCCACGCGTTCTGCTTCTGGCCGTCGCGCCCGGTGAACTGGATCTCGAACGCCTTCGCGAAATTCTGGCCGAGGAAGTGCGACGTGCCGGCCTGCAGCGCCTTGCCGTCCTGCATCAGCGCCTCGATGCACCAGGTCTCGACCGCGCCGGCGAACCGCTCGGCCGCGCTCTTGCGCCCGACCAGCACCGGCATCGCCAGGTACTCCTCGGCGACCTTGCGGTAGACCTCGATCATCTGCGCCGTCTCGGCGATCGCCTCGGCTTCGGTCTCGTGCGCCGTGTGCCCCTCCTGCCAGAAGAACTCGGTCGTCCGCAGGAAGAGGCGCGTGCGCATCTCCCAGCGCACCACGTTCGCCCACTGGTTGATCAGGATCGGCAGGTCGCGCCAGCTCTGCACCCACTTGGCGTACATCGCGCCGATGATCGTCTCGCTGGTCGGCCGCACGATCAGCGGCTCCTCGAGCTGGCTGGCCGGATCGGGTTCGATCCCGTTCGCGCCCGCCTTGAGCCGGTAGTGCGTGACGACGGCGCACTCCTTGGCGAACCCCTCGACGTGGCTCGCCTCCTTGGCCAGGAACGAGAGCGGGATGAACAGCGGGAACTGCGCGTTCTTGTGGCCGGTCTCCTTGAAGAAGCGGTCGAACGTGTCGCGGATCCGCTCCCAGAGCTCCCAGCCGTAGGGGCGCACCACCATGCAGCCGCGCACCGGCGAGTAGTCGGCCAGCTCCGCCTTCAGCACCAGGTCCTGGTACCACTCGGCGTAGTCGGTCGCCCGCGGCGTCACGCCGAAGTTCGAGCCGCCGCCCTTGCCGCCGCCGCCACCACCGCCGGCCCCGCCGCCGCCACCCTTGCCGCCGGTCCCGCCCTTGTCGCCATCGCCCATCGAAGTCTTCCTGCCACGAGCTCGCGAAGCGCCCGCAGACCGCGGACGAAGCGCGGGAGGATACTGCGACGGCGCGCGCGGGCCCGTCGGGCCACGGTCACGTCGGCGGAGCGCCGCCGACGGCGCCACCGCCATCGCCGACTTCCCCCGCCGCCTGTCCGACGGTTTAATCCCCCGCCTTCGCGGCCGCTCGCGCCTCGGTCTCGCACCGTGACGTCGGGCAGCAGCCGGTGCCCCCAGCACCAGCCGCCGCCGCGATTCGATCGCAACACGCGTGGGGCGTTAGCTCAGCTGGGAGAGCGTCAGGATGGCATTCTGAAGGTCAAGGGTTCGATCCCCTTACGCTCCACCACTCGCAGGTACCTGTCGAACCGCGACTTGCGGTAACCGGCTTCGGTGACGAGGCCGTGCGACGCTGACCAATTTTGGTAGTCGACTACCAAAGAAGGGCGCGTCGGTCATGGAGTCGAAGGCTCCGCACGGTTCCGGTTCGGTCGCAGATTCATCGTCCGCCGCGTCGAGTTGCGCCACTCGCGCACGCAAGATCCCGAAGCTCGGCATCCATGCCGCGACCGGCCAAGCGCGCGTCGTCATCGAGGGGCGCACGCTCTACCTCGGCCGCGAAGGCCGTGAGGCGAACGAGCGCTACCGCAAGCTGATCGCGGCTCCGGCTGGCTCTCGTCGTGCGAGCTCGACAACCTGCTCGGCGCCTTCGGCATCGCCCACCTGCGCAGCACGCTCTGCGCGACCGCCGAAGAGGCGGTGGCCGCGGCGGCGGCGGCCGGCGGCCCGGTCGCCGTCAAGCTCGCCTCGACCACCATCGTCCACAAGAGCGACGTCGGCGGCGTCGCGCTCGGGCTGCGCGACGAGACGGCCGTGCGCAAGGCGTTCGCGGGGATCGAGGCGCGCGGCGCGGCGCTCGGCCGGCGCGACGAGATGCACGGCGTGATCGTGCAGCCGATGGCAGGCACCGACGTCGACGTCATCGTCGGGATGGTCCTCGACCAGGACTTCGGGCCGCTGCTCGCTTACGGGTCGGGCGGCGTCGCCACCGAGCTGCTCGAGGACGTGGCGTTCCGGCTGGCGCCGCTGACCGACGTCGAAGCGACGGGACTGGTCGGCGCGACCCGTGGCGCCGCCCTGCTGCGCGGCTTCCGCGGCGCTCCGATCGCCGACGAACCGGCGCTGGTGGAGCTGCTGCTGCGGGTGTCGCGGATGGCGGTCGAGCTGCCGGAGCTGGCCGAGCTCGATCTCAATCCGGTGCGGGTGTTCGCGCGCGGCCAGGGGGCGGTGGCGCTCGATGCGCGGGCGCGGGTGGCGCCGCCGCGCTGAACCGGCGGGGACATGGTGCGCCGCGCGGCGCCAGGATCGGGGCCGCGCGGCGCTGCCGATCGGGCTGCGTTCAGGCCGGGAAGACGCCGAGCAGGTCGAGCGTGGTCACGATGCCGAGCGGGCGGCGCGTGGCCGGATCGATCACGACGATGCGGTGGACCTTCTCGTCGGCCATCCGCCGCGCCACCCTGGCGATCTTCTCGTCCTGCTGCGCGGTGACCGGATCGGGGGTCATCACGTCGTCGACGACGCCGAGTCGCGCGGCGTCGAGATCGACCTTCGAGGTCGAGCCGGCGGTGAGCAGATCGAGCCAGTGCTCGTCGTGGCGCGCCTCGTTCGGTCCCTCGAGCAGGCGGCGCAGGAGGTCGGTGCGCGACACCACGCCGACCAGGCGCAGCTGGTCATCCACCACCGGCAGCCCCGAGATCTCATGCTCGTCGAGCAGCTCGGCGACCTCGCGCAGGCTCGACCCGGTCTCGACGCAGATCGGATCCTCGGTCATCACGTCGGCGACGATCGGCTGACCGAGTTTCAGCGCCTTGACGGTGCGGGCGCGCTTCGTGGTGGCGGCCATGGCGGAGACTCCTCGCAGGTTGCGGCGCGACGGCCGCGGCAAGGAAGGCCGAGGCAAGGGCGGGGCCGCGCTCCCGCGAACCGGGCGCCCCGTGAATGTCCCGTGGTTGGAGCGTCCGCGGGTACGACTTCCCGCGGCCATCGCTGCCGGCGATCAGCCTTCCCCACCCGCGCCACCGCGGACCACCTTGTAGAAACGTCGCTGCGACGATTCTGCGGATCGGTCACCGGCCGCGGGGAACGAGGCCGCGGTGGCGGAGGTTCTCGAAGACGGCGCGCGCCGAGGGGCTCTTGTTCAGGGTGTAGAAGTGGATGCCGGGCGCGCCGCCGCGCAGCAATTGCTCGCACTGGGCGGTGGCGTGGTCGATGCCGACGTTCATCACCACCTGCGGATCGTCCTTCACCCGGTCGAGCCGCTCGCGCAGGTCGGGCGGGATCGACGCGCCGCACATCGTGGTGAAGCGCTCGAGTTGGTCGACGTTGGTCACCGGCATCACGCCCGGCACGATCGGCACGGTGATCCCGGCCGCCCGCACGCGCCCGACGAACGCGAAATAGATCGCCGGGTCGAAGAAGAGCTGGGTCAGCAGGAACTGCGCGCCGGCGTCGACCTTTGCCTTCAGGTGGGCGATCCCGGCGGCGACCTCGCGCGTCTCCGGATGGCCCTCGGGATAGCAGGCGCCGCCGACGGCGAACCGGCCGTCCGCGCGCACCAGCGCCGCCAGTTCGCTCGCGTAACGGCACCCTCCCGGCGTCGCCGCGAACGTCGCCGCTCCCTTCGGCGGATCGCCGCGCAGCGCCAGCACGTTCTCGATGCCGGCCGCGTGCAGGCGCGACAGCACGCCGCCGATCTCGTCGCGCGTCGCGCCGACGCAGGTCAGGTGCGCCATCGGCAGCAGCTGCCAGTCGCGGCGGATGCGCGCGACCAGTTCGACCGTCTTCGCGCGGGTCGTCCCGCCGGCGCCGTAGGTGACCGACACGAACGCCGGCGCGAGCGGCTTCAGCTTGCGCAGCGCATCGTCGAGCTGCGCGTCGGCATCGGCGCTCCGCGGCGGGAAGAACTCGAAGCTCACCACCGGCACGCCGCGCGCCGCGCCGCGCGCGTAGAGCTCGCTGATCCGCGTCTCTGGCCGCATCTCCGGCCGCGTCACTTCCGCCATCCCGCCCGCCCCTCTCGTGGAAAGCGGGCGATCATAAGAGCGCGCCGCGGCGCGTCGCCGACCGGCGCGCCCGCGCGGTTAGAACCGCACCTCGTGGAACCGGCGATCGAGACCCGCGAGCTGACCGTCCGCTACCCGACCGGCGGCGGCATCGAGTCGATCTCGCTGCGCGTCGAGCGCGGCGAAGTGATGGGTTTCCTCGGCAAGAACGGCGCCGGCAAGACCACCACAATCCGCGTGCTGCTCGACCTGCTGCGCCCCGACTCGGGCAGCGCCCGCGTGCTCGGCAGCGACGTCCGCGCCGGCGCTGGCGCACTGCGCGCCCGCATCGGCTACCTGCCGGGCGACCTCGCGCTGCCGCCCGGCTGCACCGGCGCGCAGGCGCTCGACCTCTTCGCCCGCCTGCAGCGCAAGCCGCCGGTGGATCGGGACCGCGTGCTCGATCGCCTCGGCTTCCCGCGCCACGCGCTGCAACGCTCCGCGCGCGGTTACTCGACCGGCATGCGGCAGATGATCGGCATCACGCTCGCCCTCCAGCACCACCCCGAACTGCTGATCCTCGACGAGCCGACCAGCGGCCTCGACCCGGTGGTGCGCGACGCCTTCCTGGCGCTGGTGCGCGAGGCGCGCGACGGCGGCCAGACGGTGTTCCTGTCGAGCCACGTGCTCGACGAGGTCGAGCGCGGCGCCGACCGGGTGGCGATCGTCCACGACGGCCGCCTGCGCCACGTCGGCAGCGTGGCGGAGCTGCGGGCACAGGCGCCGCGGCAGGCAACGCTGCGCTGGCGCGACGGCACGACGACGACGCTCGATCCGGCGACGGACGGCGCCGCCACCTCGCCGCTCGACGGACTGCTCGCCCGCGTCCACGCCGCGGCCGCCGCCCGCCCGGGCGAGCTGCTCGACATCGCCATCACCGCGCCCGGCCTCGACGAGTTGTTCCGCGCGGTGATCGCCCGGCCGGGCGAGGCGCCGACATGAACGCCCCGCTGATCGCTCTGCTCCTGCGCCGCCACGGACTCGCCTGCGCGCTGACCGCGCTGGTGCCGGTGCTGCTCGGCGTCGTCGCCGGCGAACTCTGGCCGGAGTACCGCGACCAGTTCGCCACCATCGAGAAGTTCGGCGTGATGAAGCTCGTCAAGAACTTCCTCCGCTCCGACCTGATCCCGTCCGACTCGAGCACCTTCGTCTTCCAGCTGCCCTACGTCCATCCGGTGTCGATGCTGGCGCTGATCGTCGCCATGGCGCTGCCGACGCTCGGCTGGCCGGCGGGCGCACGCGGCCGCAACGTGCTCGACCTGGTGCTGGCCACGCCGCTGCGCCGCGGCGAGCTGGTGGTCACCGCGTTCGTCTTCACCCTGCCGTTCGCGCTGCTGCACGCGCTGGCGCCGCTGGCGGGCGTCGCCCTCGGCGCCGCGCGGGCCGGCATCGCCGGCGAACTGCCGTTCGCGGCGTTCCTCCGCGTCAGCGGCGAGACTTTCGCGCTCGGCGTCTTCTTCGCCGGACTGACGGCGCTGCTCTCGGTCGGGCTGCGACCGCGTCGGCTGAGTCGCACGCCGGAGGCGGGGCAGGCGCTGACGCTGCTGTCCGGCATCGTCCTCTGGTCGCTGCTGGCCGAGGTGGTGGCGACGATGTGGGAGCCGGCGCGCTGGCTCAAGCACTGCACGCCGTTCGGCTGGTTCGAGCCGCCGCAGGTGCTGGCGGGCACCACCAGCGCGCTGCGCGATGGCGGCGTGCTGGCGGCCGCCGGACTCCTCTGTCTCGCGCTCGCCGTCCGCAACCAGCGCGCGCGCCGCAGCGCCTGAGCGACCGCGCCGCCGCCGCACGCGGTGTCGCGGGCTACACTCCGCGGCGCCTGCAGTCTTCCTCACGGAGCGCGCCGACGATGATCGAACGCCTGCTGCTGGGTCCCGGTCCGAGCAACGTCCCGCCCGAGTCGCTGCAGGCGCTGCTGCGGCCGACGCTCGGCCACCTCGACCCCGACTTCCTGCAGGTGATGAACCGGATCCGCGAGCGGCTGCAGCTGGTGTTCCGCACGAAGAACCCGCACACGCTCGCCGTCTCCGGCACCGGCACCGCCGGCATGGAGATGATGCTGACCAACCTGGTCGAGCGCGGCGATCGCGTCGTCGTGGTGGTGAACGGCTTCTTCGGCGGCCGCGGCGCCGAGATGGCGCGCCGGCTCGGCGCCGAGGTGGTCGAGGTCAAGGCGCCCTGGGGCCAGCCGATCGATCCGGCGGCGGTCGAGGCGGCGCTCGCCGGCGGCAGGACGGCGCTGCTCTACTTCGTCCACGCCGAGACCTCGACCGGCGTGCGCAACGACGCGGCGGCGCTGGCGACGGTCGGACGGCGCCACGACGCGCTGGTGTTGATGGACTGCGTGACGTCGCTCGGCGGGCTGCCGGTCGACATCGACGGCTTCGGCGTCGACGCCGCCTTCTCCGGCAGCCAGAAGTGCCTCGGCGCGCCGTGCGGCCTGGCGCCGATCACCTTCGGCGCGCGCGCGCTGGCGAAGATAGAGGCGCGCAAGTCGCCGATGCCGTCGATCTACTTCGACCTGCTCTGGCTCGAGAAGTACTGGGGCAGCGAGAAGAGCTACCACCACACCGCTCCGATCCAGAACTTCTTCGCCTTCGAGGAGGCGCTCCGCGTCATCCTCGACGAGGGGCTCGACCGGCGTTTCGAGCGCCACCTGGCCGCGCACCGCGCGCTCCTCGCCGGCCTCCAGGCCATGGGCTTCGAGCTGCTGCCGCCGGCCGCCAACCGCCTGCCGATGCTGAACGCGGTGGTGCTGCCGGCCGGCCTCGACGAGGCGGCGCTGCGCAAGCGCCTCCTGCTCCACCACGGCATCGAGATCGGGGCGGGGCTCGGCGAGCTCAAGGGGAAGATCGTCCGCATCGGCCTGATGGGCCGCAATGCGCAGCGCAGCACCGCGGCGCTCTTCCTCGGCGCGTTCGAGGAGTCGCTGCGCGCGCTCGGCAGCGCACCGGCGGGTGCGCCCGGGGCGGGCGTCGCCGCGGCCCACGCGGCGGCGTGAGCCGGCGTTGGGCCCCGCGCGAGGTTCGCCGCGATCCGTCCGCGCCGTCGTGCGGGTCGCGGCCGGGTTCGCGATCGCGACGCTCGCCTGGTGGCTGCTCGACTCCTCCCGCTGGCGCAGTTCGCGCGTCGGCAGCGCCGGCGCCGTGCCGTCACGCCACGGCGCCGCTCCCATCACCGCCGAGGTGGAGCCCGCGCCGCCCGCCGCCGCGCGCGCGCTCGGCTCGGCGCCCGATGACGGCGCGGAACCGCCGGAGGTGCCGCCGGACAGAGACTCGCCCGTGGCGACGCCGACCGGCGCCGTGCACGGCCAGATCCGGCGCCAGCGTGACGGGGCGCTGGTCACGGAGGGGACGGTCGCGCTCACCTTCGTCCAGCAGGCGCACCTGACCGCAGCCGATCGTGCCGCGTGGCTGGCGCTCGACGAGGAACAGCGCGTCCGGCTGCACGAGTACGACGAGGCGCCGATCAGGCCGGACGGGAGCTTCGCCCTGCGCCTGCCGGCGCCGGCGATCCTCCGCACCGCCGTGCTGCGCCCGAAGCTGCAGGGCAGCCTCTCGGCCCAGTTCCTCGAGACCGAACAGCCGCTCGGCGACCGCGAGTTGCCGGTGGATGGCTCGCTGGAGCTCGCGCTCGACGTCGACGATGGCGCCTGCATCGAGGGCCGCGTGGTCGACGTGGCGGACGGCTTTCCGCTCGCCGGTGCGCGCGTCGAGATTCCGTGGTGGAGCGACGACTGGAGCGACTGGGCCTGCACCACCGACCGCGAAGGTCGTTTCCGCGTCGCGGGGATCCGCCGCGAGGTGGCCGGGGCGAAGTCCCACTCCGAGGCGCTCGTACGGTGCAGCGGCTTCGTGACCGAGCGCTTCCTCGTCCCGCCGGCCGGCGACGAGCTCGACGTGCGGGATGTCGAGTTCGCGCTCCAGCGCGGCGTTCGGATCGAAGTCGAGTGGAGCGCGCCGAGCGGCAGCGATCCTGCGGCGCACGCGCCATGGACCGAGGAGATCACGAGCACCGACTGGCTGCTGCTCCCCGCGAGCGCGCTGGACGGGAACGAGCCGATCGCGACGGCCGCGTGGATCGCGCAATTCCAGGATTTCCAGCTGGGCGAAACGACCTGCTCGGCGACGTCCACCGTGTTCGCGCCGACGCGCGACGTCGCGCTGATCGGCTGCCGTCGCGACGGCCGCACGCTCGGCCCGTTCGCGCTCGACGGGAGCGGCGACCGCGGCCCGCAACCGGCGCCGGTCGTCCTCGACCCGATCCCCGCGGATGAACCCGACCCGCCAGCTGCCGAAGCGCGCTGGCTGGCGCTGCGTCTGGTCGACGCCACCGGCGGTCCGTTCGCGGAGCGTGACTTCTCGTTCACCCTCGCCGGCTACGGTCGGCCGGCGCAGCGCGACCGCACCGACGGCGGAGGGCGGGCGCGCGTCCCGGACGTCGCCCCGGGCCGCCATCTCGCGCTGCGGGTCGCGCAGCAGCGGACGATCCACCTCGTCGGACGACCGCGGCGACCGGGCGAGCCGCCGCCGCCATCCGCCACGGCACCGGCAGCGACCGAACTGGAACTCCGGTTCGCACCGCTGCCGGACTCGCGCCGCTGACCTCTCCGCTCAGTGCGCGGCGCCCGCCGCCGGCGACTCGAGTGGCGCCACCGCCGGGCCCTCGACCTGGACGAAGCGGACCTGGTTGCGGCCGCCCTGCTTGGCCCGGTAGAGCCCCTCGTCCGCGATCTTCAGCAACTGCTCGAAGTTGGCGACTTCGGCCTGCCGCGTCGCCACGCCGAAGCTCGCCGTGACGTGGCCGTCGAAGTTCCCGCCCTTGATCGCATGCGACTCGATCGCGAGGCGCAGCTGCTCGGCCAGCTCCTTCGCGCGCTCGCCGTTGCCGCCCGGCAGGATCACGACGAACTCCTCGCCGCCGATGCGGCAGACGCAATTCGGCGGCTCGATCGCCGTGGAGAGGACCTTCGCCGTCTCCTTCAGCACGAGATCGCCGACGTCGTGGCCGTAGGTGTCGTTGACCCGCTTGAACTTGTCGATGTCGACCATGATCGCGGAGAGCGGCGCGTCCTCGCGCAGCGACAGCTCCCAGCCCGACTTGAGCGCCTCCATCGCGTAGCGGCGATTCGGCAGGTCGGTGAGCATGTCGGTGATCGCCGTCTGCTGCAGCTGGCGCTCCCTGATCCCGAGCTCCGCCATGTGGCGCTGCATCGTCGCCTTGTCGGCGTCGACACGCTCCTGCAGCCGCACCACGCGCATGCCGGCGCGCACGCGCGCCAGCAGCAGCTTCGGCTTGAACGGCTTGACCACGTAGTCGTCGCAACCGGCGTCGAATACCTCGACGATCTTGTCCTCGCTCTCCTCGGCGGTCACGGCGATGAAGTAGATCCGCCGGCCTGCCTCGAAGGCGCGCAGGTTCTTGCAGAGCGTGAGCCCGTCCATCCCCGGCATCTGCCGGTCGGCGATCACCAGCTGCGGCAGCGACTGCATCGCCCCGCGCAACGCCTGGCCCCCTTCGAAGGCCAGGGTCACATCATGGCCGGCGCGCTGCAACAGCGTCATCAGCAGCTTGGCCGAGGTCCGGTCGTCCTCGACGACGAGGATGCGCGCCTGATTCTTGTTGGTGGTCGCGTTCGGCGTCGCCGCTTGCGAGGCCGAAGTCACCGGGGCCGCTGCGCTCGCCGCCGGCGCCGGCGGCGCGGCCGGCGCGGCCGGCGCCTGCGGCGACGTCTTGGTGTGCGGCTTGTCCATGACCAGCAGCGGGCAGCCGACGCGTGCCTTGGTCTGCATGCCGCCGAGGTAGGGCGGCACGACCGAGGTCACGATCTCGAGCATGTTGCCCCACTTGCGCCACCCCTCGGCGATCTCGGTCCACAGCCCGGACAGGTTCTCCTTCTTCCAGTCGGGGAAGCTCGCAAGCGCCCCCTGCACCAACTCCTCTTCGAGCGGCTTGTCGTTGGGCAGGATGAACGCGGCGGCGAAGCGGGTCGCGATCCAGGTGAGGGTCGAGAGGCCGGGCCCCTTCTTCCGGTCGCCCGTCGGCGGCGTCGCCGCGCCGAGTTGCTGCGCCGCGAGCGCGAACTGCTCGGGCAGCCGCCACTCGATCAGCATCGACGACGTCACTTCACGATGGTCGATGCCGAAGTGCGTCTGTTCCAGCACCGCGCGACCGTTCGCCGTCGCCGATTCGGGAGACGTGAGGATCTCGCCGAACTTCTTCGGATGGACGGTCGCGAGCGCCAGCGAGCCGAGGTCCGACAGCAGCGCGGCGACGAACGCCTCAGCCGGGACGCCGATGCGGAACCGCGCCGCCATCACGTGGGCCGCGACGGCGCGGGCCAGCGAGTGCGCCCAGAACACCCCGTAGTCGAACTGGTCGCAGCCGCCGGCGCGGTGCGCCGAGACCAGGCTGAAGCCGAGCGCGATGCTGCGCACGGCGCGCAGCCCGAGGCGCATCGTCGCCTCCTTGATGGTCGAGCACGGACGCACGCCGCCGGCGAGCGCCGAATTTGCCACCTGCAGCAACCGCGCCGTCAGCGACGGGTCGCTCTGGATGCAACGCGCCAGCTCGTCGACCGAGCAGCCGTCGTTGCTGGTGATCCGCAGGATCTCCATCCCGACGCCGGGCGGAGTCGACAACGCGCCGGTCGCCTTCAATTCCTCGAAATTCTTGGTCGGCATCGTTGGTCCGTGGTCTCTGGCGAGGAAGACATCGGCTCCTGAGCCTTCGCCCCTTGCGGAGCAGGACGCACGGGATTGAAGAAGCGGGTCAGGTAGTTCCCTTATCGGAAGATGGATGCACCGGACTGAACCGGACGTCCCCCTCGCGAGCTCCGGGGCGCCAAGGAAACAATGGCCCGACCGGACGCCCCCCATGACGCGGTATGGTCGCCCCATGCTTCCAGCGGCCACCTTCGCGGACCAGGTCGTGCTGGTGACCGGCGGCGGCACCGGGCTCGGCCTCGAGACGGCCCGACGCTTCGCCGCGCTCGGCGCACGCCTCGTGCTGGCCAGCCGCAAGCCGGTCCACCTCGACCCGGCCGCCGCCGAGTTCGCCGCCGGCGGGACCGAGGTGCTGGCCGTTCCCACCGACGTCACCCGCCCCGGCAGCGTCGACGCGCTGCTCGAACAGGCGCTGGCGCGTTTCGGCCGGGTCGACGTGCTGATCAACAATGCCGCCGGCAACTTCACCTGCCCGGCCGAGGAACTGTCCCCTGCCGGCTTCAAGGTGGTGATCGACATCGCGCTGAACGGCGTCTTCTACTGCTCGCGCGCCATCGGCCGCCACATGCTGGCACGCGGCCACGGCCGCATCGTCAACGTGGTGGCCGCCTACGCCTGGACCGGCGGCCCCGGGACGATCCACAGCGCCGCCGCGAAGGCGGGCGTCGTCGCGATGACGCGCACGCTGGCGGTCGAATGGGGCGGACGCGGGCTGCGCGTGAACGCCGTCTGTCCCGGCTTCTTCGAATCCGACGGCGCGCACGCGCGCCTCTGGCCGGAACCGGGCATGGCGGAGCGGATGGCGGCCAGCGTGCCGGTCGGCCGTTTCGGCGAGAAGCGCGAGATCGCCGACGCGATCACCTGGCTCGCCTCGCCCTTCGCCGACTACGTCAACGGCGAGGTACTGGTCATCGACGGCGGCCAGCACCTCGGCCGCGGGATTCGCGCCTGAGAGCGCCTGCCGCGGCGGCACGGCCTCCCCGCTGCTCTCAGCCCTCGTCCACCAGCGCGACGTCGTCGTCGACGATGTCGTAGCGCCGGCCGGGCGGCGGCGGCGGCAGGCGGACCCAGCGGTTGTTCATCAGCTCGTCGAAGGTCGGCGTGCGGCCGTTCTCGGCGCGGAACTGCACCACCCAGCGCGAGGCGGCGCGCACCGCGTGGCGCACCTCGAGCTCGGCGCAGCGCTCGAATTCGAGCTTGCCGGCCACGTTGATCCAGGTCGTCTCGAGCACGAGATCGACCGCCTCGGGCGCGATCAGCCCCTCGAGGCGCAGGTCGTCGGGGGTGAGCGGCGACCGTCCGACCCGCTCGCGGTATTCGTCCGCCGCGCGGATCGCGATCTTGCGCTTGGCGCGCTCGAGCTGCAGCTCGGCGTTCTCGCGCACGAGCTCGTTGCCGTGATCGAGCCACGTCACCCACTGCGCCAGCGCGGCGAAGTCCTGGCGCTGGTCGACCAGCAGCGACGCGTAGAAGCCCATGGTGATCGAGTCGCAGCGCGGGTCGCGGACCACCTTCTCGAGGACCGCGAGCGCCTTCTCGCGGTCGTGTCGCTGCATGTACCAGATCATCGCCAGCTCGACCGCGAGGCGGAGGTCGTCGGGGTTCGCGGCGACCCCGCGCTCGAGCAGCGCGATGGCGCGCGCGGCGTCGTCGGTGATCATCGTGAGGTAGGTCGCGCCGAAGCTGTAGGCCGAGATGAAGCTCGGCTCGAGCGCGGGCACGGTGGTGAAGATCGCGTCGAGCCAGGCGCGTTTCTGCTGCGGGTCGGGGAACTCCCGCGAGAGGTCGCCGATGGCGCCGAGCCAGAGCAGGTCGGCCAGCGTCGAGCGGTGACCGGCCGAGAAGAGCTGCGCGAGCGGGGCCTTCGGCACGAAGCCGGTGCCCGGCACCCGCCGCCCCGCGTTGGCCTCGGCCAGCGGCCCGCGCAGCGCGATCGCCCCGGCGCCGCACGCCCCCATCAGCAGCGGCAGCAGGAACCGGCGCATCAGAATTCCCGCCGCTTGAACAGCACCACCGCGCCGCCGACGAAGACGGTCGACCACAGCGCCATCGCCGCCGCCCCCATCAGCAGCTGTTCCCAGTGGATCGGCAGGCCGGTCGTCGTGGCGTTGATGAAGTTGACGTCCTCGGTGTTGGGCAGCAGCTGGTAGGCGAACGACCAGAAGCCGGCGTTGTCGGCGCGGCCGCTCGACGCCAGCTCGCGCAGCGCCTCGGTCGAGCGCGCCGCCAGCGCGAAACCGCAGGTGCCGAGCGCGGCGATCGCCGGCGCGGTCAGCATCCCGAGGAACAGCGCCACGGCGACCAGCAGCAGCGACTCGCACAGCAGTCCGAGCAGCGCCGCCAGCAGCGCCTCCCCCGGGTGCCCGCCCCAGACCGCGACCCACAGCAGCAGCGCGATGCCGGCGCCGGCGAGGCAGCTCCACGTCGCGAAGACCAGCCCGAGGTACTTGCCGACGACGAACTCGCCGCGGGTCAAGTCGCGCGACAGGAGCGGATAGAGCGTCCGGCGCTCGACCTCCTTCGCCACGCTGAACGCGCCGACCAGCATCGCGAGGAAGAGCGCCAGGCAGGAGATCCCCGAGAGGGAGAAGTCCTGCACCATCTTCAGCTCGTCCTCGATCGACAGCCAGCCGAGCACCCGGCTGAACAGCACCATGCCGAGCGCGAACAGCGCCACGACGAGCAGCATCCGGTCGCGCATCGCCTCGACGAAGGTGGCCCGCGCCAGCACGACGACCCGGTCCCTCATCGACCCGCCTCCACCAGCGCCGGCGGCGCCGCCGCCGGCGGCGACGGCTCGACCGGCGCCTCGCTGCGCACGAGGCGCACGAACCACTCCTCGAGCGACTCGCGCTCGGGCGTCAGCGACAGGAGCCGGCCCCCCTCGCGGTGGACCTCCGCCGCCAGCTCGGGCCCGAGCCGATCGCCGGCGAAGCGGGCGGTGAGCGTCTCCCCGGCGCGATGACAGCGGACCGCCTGCGCGGCGATCCGCGCGGCGAGCGCGGCCGGAAGGTCCTGTGCGCAGAGCTCGTAGGAACGCGGCGCGCTGGAGAGCAGCTCGGTGATGGTGCCCTCGCGCACGACCTGCCCGCGGTGCAGCACCACGACGCGATCGCACAGCTCCTCGACGTCGGCCAGCACGTGCGAGCAGAGGACGACGGTGCGACCAAGCTGGCGCTGCTCGACGATGAGTTCCTTCACCAGCATGCGGCCGCCCGGATCGAGGCCGGTGAGCGGTTCGTCGAGGATCAGCAGCTCGGGCTCGTGCAGCAGCGAAGCGGCCAGCCCGAAGCGCTGGCGCATCCCCTTGCTGAAGCCCTTGAGCCGCCGGTCGGCGGCGTCGGCCAGCCCGACGCGCCCGAGCAGGGCCGGCGACCGCGCCGCGATCGTGGCGGCGTCGAGGCCGTTCAGTCGGCCGTAGACCTGCAAGCCCTCGCGCGGGGTCAGGTGCTCGTGGAAGTAGGGGTTCTCGGGCAGGAAGCCGAGCGCGCGGCGCGCCGTCGCGTCGCCGCACGGGCGGCCGAGCAGCGTGGCGCGGCCGGCGTCGGGGCGCAGCAGCCCGGTGGCGACCTTGATCGTGGTGGTCTTGCCGGCGCCGTTCTGGCCGAGCAGTCCGAAGCATTCGCCGGGCGCGACGGCGAACGAGACGCCGCGCACCGCCTCGATCCGCGGCTTGAGCAGCCCCGGCCGGAAGCTCTTCCGCAGCCCGGCGACTTCGAGCACGCACTCCATCCGGCTTCGCTCCGCTGGTGGACCGGACCGGCCGCCCGGTCGGCAAACTCTTCCGGGAACTCCTTTCGGCATCCGGACGCACCGCCTTGAATCGCGGCCACACCCATCGCCGGCAGCTCGGCGCCGACAGCCACGGGCGGTCGCTGCTCGAACATCTCGCGGCCGATCCGCGCCACGGCAGCCGCGCCGACTGGGGCGAACGGCTCGCCCGGGGGGAGCTCTTCCTCGACGGGGTGGCCGCACGGAGCGACGCGCCGCTGCGCGCCGGTGCCTGGCTCGAGTGGCGGCGCCCGCCGTGGGAGGAGCCGGTGGTGCCGCTCTGCGCGGCGCTGCTCCATCGCGACGACGACTTCCTCGCCGTCGCCAAGCCGGCCGGGCTGCCGACGATGCCGTCGGGCGGACGCTTCCTCGACCACACGCTGCTGGCGCTGGTGCGCCGCCGCTTCCCCGAGGCGTCCCTGCTCCATCGGCTGGATCGCGGCACTTCGGGACTCGTGCTGATGGCCCGCACCGTCCGCGCCCGTCGCGCCGGCGCGGAGCTGTTCCAGTCCGGCCGCATCGAACGGCGCTACCGCGGGCGCGTGGTCGGCGCCCCCGCTGGCGACGCGCTCACGCTCGACGCGCCGATCGGCGAGGTCCCCCATCCGCGGATCGGCCGCGCCTTCGCCGTGCAGCCGGATGGACGCGCGGCGGCGACGCACGTCGAAGTGATCGAGCGCGACGGCGCGACCACGCTGGTGGCGATCCGCATCGCCACCGGCCGACCGCACCAGATCCGCATCCACCTCGCCGCCGCCGGGCTGCCGCTGGTGGGCGAGCCGTTCTTCGGCCCCGGCGGACGACCGCGCGGCGAGGGCCCGGCGCTGCCCGGCGATCCGGGCTACCTGCTGCATGCCGAGACGCTCGCGTTCGCGCATCCCTTCGACGGCCGCCGACTCGCGTTGCATTGCCCGCCCCCCATCGCGCTGCGCCGGCGCGACGAGGCGCCCGGCTAACTTGGAAGCGCCCTGGACCGAGCGGAGGAGCCGAGTGGACCCTGCCAGCAGCGATGCGACCGCCAGCGCGGCGGCGAGCCCCGTCGATGGCGCACCGAAGCCGTCGACGGCGCTGCTCGAGGCGCGCAACCTCTACCGGCTCCATCCCGGCCGCGACGCGACGCCGGTCCTCCAGGACGTCTCGCTCGCCGTTCCGGAGGGGAAGTTCGTCGTCGTGATGGGGCCGTCAGGCTCCGGCAAGTCGACGCTGCTGCACCTGCTCTGCGGACTCGACGCGCCGTCCGCCGGCCAGGTCTTCCTCGCCGGCCAGGAGCTCGGCGCGCTCGACGACGAGGCGCGGACGCGGTTGCGCCGGGAGCACGTCGGCTTCGTCTTCCAGTTCTACAACCTGGTCCCCAACCTCACCGTCGGCGAGAACATCGCGCTGCCGCTGCTGCTGCAGGGGATCACCGCGCCCTGGCAGGACGCCCGCTTCGGTCGCGTCACCCGGCTCTACGGGCTGGCCGACAAGCTCTCCCGCCGGCCGCACGAGTTGTCGGGCGGCGAGATGCAGCGCACGTCGATCGCGCGCGCCGTCGTCCACGAGCCGCGCGTCGTGCTGGCCGACGAGCCGACCGGCAACCTCGCCACCAAGGCCGGGCTCGAGGTGATGCAGCACCTGCGCACCGCGGTCGACGCGCTCGGCCGCACCATCGTGCTGGTCACCCACAACCCGCGCGACGCGCGCTTCGCGGACGAACTGCACTTCCTGAAGGACGGCCGCATCGACCCGGCCTGGTCGCTGCGCGGAGACGAGATCGATGAACATCGCATCCACGCTCGCCTGGAGCAGCTTGGCATCTAGGCCGGCGCGCTCCTTCACGGCGGCGCTCGGGATCGGTGTCGGCATCGCGACGGTCGTCTCGGTGCAGGTGGTCGACCACAACACGATCCTGACCCAGCAGGTGAAGGCGATCGAGCAGGTGCTCGGGCGCCCCGACGTCGAGATCCGGCCCCTCGCGGCCGGACTCGACGCCGGCGGCGCCGCGCCCGTGGAGCTGGCGAACGACCCCGACCTCGCCGCGTTCTGCGGCATGTTCCAGGGTCGCGCCGAGCGGGTCGACGGCGCGGCGCCCGCCGGCGGCGACCAGTCGCGCCACGGCGCCGACGTCGCCACCCTCGCGCTCGGTCCGCTGGCGGCCGAGGCGTTCGGCGCCTACGTCGTGAGCGCGGGCCGCGACCTCGCCGGCCCGGCCGCGCGCGAGCTGCTGGTGCCCGAGGCGCTGGCGGCGGCGACCGGGGTCGCGCTCG
>Ga0194121_10005427_pt1 | contig 17626 bp, 8 predicted proteins | sample TA2MahCa50mmetaG_FD_148609 | JGI IMG/M metagenome (GOLD analysis project Ga0194121, IMG submission 148609) | Freshwater microbial communities from Lake Tanganyika, Tanzania - TA2015020 Mahale Deep Cast 50m | ecosystem: Environmental > Aquatic > Freshwater > Lake | place: Tanzania: Lake...
TCAAGGAAGAACTCCCTCCACTGCTCGAGGGCCGTCTTGTCCCCCGCCAATGCACCCTTGAGCTTGTCCTTAGTGTCTTGCAGGCTCTGTTCGGTCAAGGCAATGGTTTCGCGAATGGTCTCGACCGAGTCGATCGTTGCCTTCGCCGAGCCCTCAATCTCGTCGAGCGTCGTCGAGATTGATGCCAGCACGTTCAGGTCGCGCACCATCCGCTTCACGGCCAGGTTCACGTGATCCCCCGACACCTTGTCGGCACCGAGCAGTGCCATCTCGCGGGCAATCGAATACGCGAGGCACGCGTTTGCAAAGTCGCCCTGCGCGCGCTTTACCTTGACGATGAATCCCGGCAGCTCGGGCACGAAGGTGATGTCGCCCAACTTTGAGATTGAAGCACTGCAGTTGTCGGCGTCAAAGACGATGATCGCGATCTGGGCGGCGCGGTTGACCAACGCTGTGAGCAACTGGCCGTGGGCGGTCTTCTCGTTGTCCGCACTCTTCTTGCCCCGGTCGTCAAGGCTGGTGGTGTCGCCTTCGGCCATCGACTTGTCGAACTTGGATTCGATCGTCAGCGTGGCGGCGCCGCCGGCGATGTCCACGGTGAGGTCGCCCACCTTGCGTCGCGGCAAGGCGCCCACCTTCGAGCCAGTGTCGGTGATGCTGTCGCCCCAGCCGGAATCGTCGATGTACTTCTGCAATACATCGGCGAGTTCGACCTCGGCGATCGCACCCTTCGCGGCACCCTTCTCACGGAGGTTCTGCATCTTGTACAGCAACTTCAGTTTCTCCAGTGAGGCGTCGAGTTCGGTCTCCGCCCTACCGAGGAATGCCGCGATGGTCTCCTGCTCTAGGCCGTAGACCCCGAGACGCAGCGCCCTCTCGAAGTACTCGTCGTACTTCGGAGCGGACTGGTTCTTGAAGGCTTGGTAGAGCGTCTCGTCGACGATCTCGAACGTGCCCCCGAACACCACGCGGTTGGGTTCGGTCTTCAGAGTGATGAACTTTGACATGTTGCTTAAACCTCCTCAGTGTCTACGTACGTAATGGCTGGGATTGTGTCTTGTGCAGTGATCAGGGAGTCCCTGCCTCGAGCAACTGTTTCAAAAGACTGATATATGCCTTGCCCCGCGCATCGATGGCCTTGTCGTCCCTCGTCCAGCGCGTGAGCGCAACCGGCGCGTCAGTCTGGATATAGCCGATGACTCGCTTGGCATGCTTGCCCTCGTTCGAACGCAACGGTGCGAGGCTGCGCGTGAGCACCAGTTCTGACGACTGGTAGATCGCTTCCTTGTCCTTGGGCTCGATGTTGCCAGCGCCGCGCTGGCGCTTGGCATTGGCTAAGACGAGGTTGCCGATCTTGTGGGTGGCGGCTTTGTCTTCGTACTTCGACGTCGGTCGCACATGCTCAACGTCAAAGCCGACGGGCTTCTTTCCGGGTGCCCCTTTGCGCTGCTTGCGCAACAGTTCGCGGAGCGGCGGGGGCTTGGCCTGTTCTGCCTCTACTTGCACGTGGTGGCTCAGGTATGCAAGCACGAAGCGCAAGCGGCGACGCCCCTTTGAGGTGCGATAGTCGAGCTTGCCAACGTTCGTGAGTGCACTTGCCAACAGTATTTGGAAGTCCTTGAACGCCGACTTTGAGGCCGAGTCGACGTCCTTGGCCGATGCCGAAGAGTCCAGCTTGGCGATCGCATGCGCCCACGTCGGCACGAAGCGCTCAAACTCCTGCGGTCGCTCGGCCGCCAGAACCGAAACGATGACTCGTACCTCGGTGAGTTCAATGAGCCGGTGATAGGCGTGCAGATTGAGGTGCGCACCAGCAAGCAAAACCGGGTAGTGCTGTACGAACTTGAAGTGACGTGCCGCAGCGCCGAGATCCTTGTTCCTTTTTTGGCCCGGAAATTCGAGATGGTTGATACGTCGCATCTGCTCGGCGCGCTTCGGCAGCTCCTTGAACAGATCCACGGCGTGCTGCTTCGACTTCAGTTGCTTCTGCCACGCCTTTCGCAGGTGTGAGCTACCGACCAGTTCGCCAGTGCGAGCGAAAATCATTGCACGCAACAGGAACTGCATTCGCTTGGGTCGGGCCAGCGTGCATTCACGCAACGTCTTGGAGGCTTCGGCCCATTGGCTTGACGCATCCTCGTAGTGGTTGCGGTCGAGTCGTGCGAATGCCGTGTTCTTGATCAAGTCGGCGTTGTCCAGTTCAAGTCCTCGATCATTGATGCGCTCATAGACACCGATCGCGGCCTCCTCTTCGTGAATCTCAAGACGAACGAGAATCACGCCCTCGGAGATACGACGGAAGTACAGCTCAATGTCGTGTGGGGTCGTGAGGTCACTCGCCAGTCGCTCCAGGAGCTGCTCATAAGCGGAGAGCAGGTTCTCGCAGGTGTTCGAGTAGTCATCGCGAATGCCGGGTCGGTCGGAGTCTTCGATCAGCGAAATCATCATCGGGTTGCCGTCGTCGGCCGCCCGCACACGCGGGATGAGCCCATCTTCTTCAGCAAACTGCAACATGGGCACCAATTCGCGCTCAACCAGATTCTTCAGGTTGCGATTGCTGGCGCAAAACTGTCGGGCGTGATTGCGGAGCGCCGCCAGGAGTACGAGCAGCGCGGTCGCACGTTGCTGCCCGTCGACGATGGAATAGCGTTCGGGACCCGAGTCGTTGTCCGAGACGATCGTCTGCCCGAGGAAGTAATACGGCTCGTCCGCCCCGCAGAAGTTGGCGAAGTCACCGTACAAGTCGTCAACCTGCGACTCCGTCCAGCTGAACTCTCGCTGGTATGGCGGCACGGCGTACGACTCTGAGTAGAACTCTTTGAGGTTGAGCGCCGGGGCACTCGGTTTGGCTACTCGGATCACTCTTGTCTTCATGTGGGGTCCTTTTCGTTTGGGGTTGGTTACAGCTTGAATTTCTCGGACACGCTCTTGCGCGCACCCGCCTCGAACTTGCTCTCTGCGTTATCGAGCTGCGCTCGTACCGCCGCGAAAATCTTCCGAACCTGTTCGGGCGTGTAGCTGTAGTTCGATGTATTGCTGAGATTGCCGAGGATGCGGATCGATCTCAACACATTGGTGGTGCGAGCCTGGGCCAGCCGGGTGAACCGATCGGCCTTTGATTCACCGGATCGATGTTCATCATTGTTTCTTGCCATCGTCATACCTACCTTTACCTAGGAGTGTTACTTCTAACTTAGGGAGTCAGATCCTATCAATCGTCGCTACCTGCGGCGCCTTGCACCGCCACCTTGTTTTTCAAGGGCAGTAGCCGCGCCACGAGGAACGTGATCGCAGGAACGTGGATCTCCTGCTTGTTGAAACGTACGCAGAGGTCGCCGCGCAACTTCGACGTGTCACCGAGCACGGTTTCCCGGGTCCCGAACGCCGTTGCACCGAACTCCCGAAACAGCTCGGCAACATCAACCCCACCAGCCCCAGAACTGAGCTGCGCCACGGTCACCTTCTTGTTCGTGGCGTTCCAGCGCTCACCCACCGGCTGGAGACTGTTGAGCTGCAGTTGACGGATCTGGCAGTACCGGTCGTCACTCATCTTCGCGGGCTTGTTCTTGTTGTCGGGATTATTTCGCAACGGTTCACCATCGACACTGAGTGGCATTACCACGAGTCGGCGTCGATCAGCGAGCAGCTTCAAATGCGCGGGCAACCCGTATTCAAGATCACCCTGCACCCACGTTTCTTCGATCGGTAGTTGAACGCTCTCGTCGTCATGCGGATACGCCGACACCGTGTGAATCTCCATCACACCGCCGTCGGCCAACCGGGCAAGGTACACCGCGGCCCTGCCCTTTTCATACGGACTATTCGACCCTGTGGTACCGGGGCCCACGTCGCGACTGCCGATGTAGCTGAGAGTCACGCCGTCGAGAGTGACGAGCACTCGCCCGGCGGACTGCGTAAGCTCGCGCTTTCGCTCAATGTTCGCGGCGGTTTCCTTCCAGTTCTTCTCCGCACAGATTGCGAGGGCCTCGTCGAAACGGCCGGCGGTTACCAGCGCTTCAACCTCGCGGACCAATTGCAGGTCGGCACGAACCTTCGGCAGCTTGGCACCTCCGAGATGGATGGCTGCCAACGCGTCTATGAAGTCATTCACCGAGCGGAAACGCAGCTTCTCCTCCGTCGCTATTGCCTTCTCAATGACGAGTGCGAGATCGCGGTTCACCTTCGCAACTTCTTGAATGCGGTCCTGAAACGTGAATCGGTTTTGGTGCGGATTGAGGGGCCCCGTCAGCATGACGAGCAACATCAGCCCAACCGAATACAAGTCGGCAGTCGGATTCGACTGCCCACGTGGTGCATCGGTTGGCCAGTACATCGACAACCGCACCGGTATCTCTCTCCCGAAATCGGCGGCTCTGGCAAAGTCAATGAGTACCGGGCCCCGATTCTCGACCCAAATGATGTTGGGGGGTTCGATGTGGTTGTGGGCGAATCCCGCACCACGCAGCTTCTCCACGTTTCGAAGTTGGGCCGAACCGAGGGGCGTCTTGTCGTCGAGCAGTTTGTCGAGCGTCGCCATGTCGGGATGAATGAGACGAAGGGTCTCGAGGATCTGCAACGTGGCGCCGATCGCATCGGACACGTCGTTGAACGAACCCGAGTCGAGCAACGCCGTAAGCGAGATGCCGTCCAGCCATTCGGTTGCGACGTAGGAGCCCTCTGCGACAATCCCACTTTCAAGATGCCGAACGACCCCTCGCGCCTCGAGCACTTGGGGTCTCGTAAGTGCCGCGGCCTCACAGTCAACCCAACTGCGACCGGGTCGACCATTCTCCACCCGGACCACTACTTTTCGCCTCAGTCGCCTACTCGTTGCGCGGTACGTCTTGCCGAACGAATGACTGGCAAGAACTTCGAGACCCTCAAAGTGGTCGGCGAGGCGGCTCGCAGCCACAGGCTCCCGCAAACCGATCTGACATGCAGCCGCGAGCCAGGCGGCGCTCGGCAACTCCGCCCGTACGGTTGTCGACAGTGCTTCTTTGAAGCTCTTTACGATCTTGGCGCACTCTCCATCGACTGCATGTGCCACCACGAGGTCGGCGATCTCGGCTAATTGTCGGAGATCGCCGAGTTGATCCGAGGATTTTGACGGCACGGGGTATTGCAGCACCACGGCCCCTCGGCCGGTGGGGCGCACTACGAACGCGCTCTGCTCCAATTGGCCGAAAACCAAACCCGACCTGTGAACGTCTGCATACGCTCGCGCGAATCCCTCGAGCAATGCACGAGCCCTTGCATCGGTGAGTGGCTTGGTGCCAGGGTGGTCGGAGAGATCGGCTTGCATCTCCAACCACCGTCCGAGTGACGGCGAGTCGACGAACGGCCATACGAGCACGTACTCGCCGATCTCGGTCAGGAAGTTTTCGCGTGGGGCGATGACATCGGAGCTTGGACCGATGAGCTCGGCCGCTTCGACACGTCGTTGGGCCTCGTGTCGTCGGGCAGCCAACTGGTCGCCCTGAGCTGCAGCCGCGGGGAACACCTGCAACAGCCGCAGGCCACCGTGCACTTTATGTTCGGCATTCCAGTACTCGTACCCGCCGGGCCCCGCGACCTCATGCAGTTTCGTGACTGCGACGTATTCACGGAACACCTTCTGGCGTTCCCAAATGAGCGCACCACCGGTAATCGATTCGACAATCTGGCCCACTCGCCCCCTGTGCAATCCATGTCCGTTCGGGTGAATCAACGGCGAGGGCGACACCAGCTTTGGGGCAAGGGCCTCTGCGGTAACGAACACTCGCTGCTCATACGCCGGGGCTATGGAAAGCTTGCGGGGCTGCCGGGAAAACACGACCACGTGCTCCACCCACACTTTGATCTGTTGCCCGAATTTCGCCTGAAGTTTTGAGGCGAGCTTCTGGGCCTTGATGCGAGATGACGTCCATGGGTTTGCGCGAATCTCACCGTCGACGAACATGTGCTGCTCGGTGATCTCGACATCCCCCGCAATGGTCTTCACCTCGACGACGAAGACACCATCAGGACCGACCGCGATGATGTCGTACTCCTCCGCTCCACCCTTCACAAATGGGATCGTGAGGTTCGGTATCAGCTCGAATGGCTCCGGGAGTTGCTTCGCCAGATGCTGAAGCACTTCGTCTTCGCCGGGAGTCGCCGGCCCTGGGTTGCCGGGCAACCTAACGATCTTTGCCATGACATTCCCCTGTCGTCGCGGCGCGCCTTTGCTGCAAAACGCCCTCGGTGATGTTACGCCGAGGCATTAGCGCCCTCGAATTCCCAGTGCAGCAAGCACCTTGGCATCTTCACGTCGTGTAACGCGGCCGAGCGTGTGCAGCATGTTCCGTTGGTCACGTCCCCTGTCTTTTCCATCTACGTGCTGACGATGGGTGTTGAAGGCCTGCAACACCCCCAGGCCCGAGCCCTTCCATGGAGCCACGCGATCGTCGCTGTCGTAGAGGTTGCGGAGCTCTGACTGTTTGGCGATTGCCTTTGCCACCAACTTCTTGTTGTTCGGCTCCTTGGTGAGTTCGGGAATCGGCGACAGCTCATCGAGCAATCGATTCCACTCGGTGTTACTGACTTTCAGCTCCGAGAGCTCGGTGACCAGTGCGCGAATGTCATCGGTCATGCGATGCACGATCTGCAAAGCGTCGCGTGCCGACTGAAGGCGCAGTTTGCTGTTCTTGCAATGTCGCAGCTTGAACTGTGGGGTGTTCTCCCGGAGTGCCATCTCGTGGGTGTTGTCGCAAACCACGAACGTGGCGACAGTCTTGTAGGCCGTCGCATACTGCCCGTTGTGTGACGTCGAGGCGAGCAGGTGAGGACGCACTCCGAAACCCTCCAAGATCTCAATGGTGTCAGGGATCTCAATCGTCACGAAGGCGACACCACCGTCACGCAATAGACCGGCCGAACCAATATTGATGTCGTCGTCGATGATGTCTTTCAGCGCATTGATCAGCCATTCCTGATACTGGTGAATCTGATATCCGCCGCCGGCATACCGAAAATTCTTTCCCGTGTCCGAGCGAATGATCTTCTTGACTCCACTGTCTGGGACGAATTTTGTCGGCCGACCGTGTTCGTCGACGGCGGTTGCCTCAGTCAGATCACACGGAATCTGCGCATACAGCTGAACGGCGACGGCTTCCCAGTCAAAGAGGCGATGCAACACGTCATCAATCGGGATAGCGCCTGGGTAATGGTTTGGCTCTGCACCCTGCAGTTCGGCGCGTCGGTGCCACGCTCTGCCTCGCTTCTCGGCGTATCCAATCAGAGTGTTTCTGTTGAGCCACTCGAGTGTTTCTGTGGTCATTGTTGCTTACCTTCCTTTTCCTTTGTTGTTTGACTTATCTAGCGACGAAGCGAGTAGACGAATGGCCTAGTTGCTACGCGCCTCAAGCGCCACGAGCAACCCCTTCAACTCCTGGAGTTCGTCACCACCCGCATCGCATGCGGCGTGGAGCTTTTCGCGAACGCGACGAGTGGCCTGGCGAATCGCATTGGCCTTAAGGCCCACGATTTCACCAGTAACCGTGGAATTGTGGACAATCGACAGGATGAATATGCGACGACTGTTGACCTTGAGTTTGCCGGCCTCAATCAAGCTCTTGAGCACGTCAAGCAACTGACGAAAGCATTCCGACTGCTTGTAGTCGCCCGTGGCGATTCCCCGAATCGTCTCCTCGGCGCATTCCGCTTGTGCCTCATACGCAGACCCGAATTCCGATTCATCGAAGGCAAAAACGTCTCCAGCGTCGTGATACCCGGCGTTCGTTGTGCCGCGGAAGACGACCACTTCGTGCTGGTCTTCTGTCTCATCAACTTTGACATCGTTGCTGACTTCCGCCAATGGAACGCACTCGCGAACAATTTCGCGAATCGCGACACGAATGTCATGGCGACGATACGTGGACAGGAGAACGCCCATGGAGGGGTCATAGTTCTTGGTGAGTGACGGATCGAAGAACCACACTCGCAGGATCGACAGCACCTGCCCTTCGACAATCGACTCCGTGCGACTCTTACCCCTGAACGTAAGTTCTGCGATCTGCTTCTTGACGTCGCGAAATCCGCGCTTGTACAAGTTCCCAGCAAGCTCGACGAGGAATGCGGCTCGAGCCGATCCCACATTGAGTTCCACAAAACGCTGGAATAGGGCTTCCTTATCGCGATCACTGCAACCCGGCTGATTGGCACGGGCAATCAACCGCGCGGACTCGCAGGCGGTGTCGAGATTCTTGCCCACACAGGGGCTCGGGGCGACCTCCGAGTTATTCCACCCGTCAGCGTCGACCGACTTATCTCCTTGTTCAACCACGGACTTATCTACCCCAGCTACGGACGTCCCCTCACTCGGCTCCGTGATGTGTGCGTACTTCTCTGCTACGCCCGATCCAGCGGCGTAGGAATCACCGTTGGCTTCAATCTCATGGATGGTCTTGTCATAGCTGTTCACTGCTTCTGTCTCCTTCTTGGTGTGGTTCTTGCCGGGGTTGGTGGGGTTGTTGATGTTCATACTAGACCATATCGGGCTGGTGTTACGCTTCCTGCCTAGGAATCTCATACATCAGTAATATTACTGTTTTTAACAAATATTGTCAACAGGTATCTGGTACAGCCATTACGTTGCCCAATAAACAAGCCATTTCTGAGGGCTCAACAAGGCCCAAAGAGCCAAGAATCGAGTCTTGGGCGTCGGATCAGCCCCGAAAGCGCCTAGCCCGACGCGACCCCCACTACCCCCCCCCGGGGGGGGGCTCCAGCGCTTCTGAGGCAATCCACCTGACTTCCTCTAACGGGGTTCAATCTCCCGCCCGTGAGGACCCACTAGTGCCACCAGGTCGAAGTGATCGGCGTCATAACATACAAAAATGCGCTCATTGGTAACCAAGAGGCGAATCTGTGATGGTGTGGCCGGAGCGCCCAGGTGACGGCACAGCGCTACATCAGTCGCCAGGCGACGAATTCCACGAAACGTGTTGTCGACGCCCTGGCGAGTGCTCTTCCTGATTCGTGGCACATCTTCACCGAAGTGCCGGTTTTGGAGAGCAAACCCGGATTCACATTAGTAACCGACGCTGACCTTCTCTTGGCACACCCAACGAAAGGGTTCTGTTTCATAGAACTCAAAGGCGGTTGGATCAGGCGACAAGGTTCCCAATGGCAGCAACAAGTAGGCGCACCCTCGCACTGGAAAGACATCAAGCCGATGTTTCAAGCGACACGATGCCAACGAGAGTTTGTGTCGTGGCTTAAGACGCCCAAGATCAAGAAGTCACTCAAGGGTGACTACCCGATGCGAAATGCCGAAGAGAACATACCTGCCACAGCGCGAGTCTTGTTTTTTGATTGCAAACGTCCGACAGCCGAGCTTGAGCAAGCCGCGAGCGCTTTCTACTGGGCTGGTGAAATCCGAGAGTTGATCGACGACGTCGACAAGAATCTCCCGCCACAGAAAAGGGAACTTGTCGACATCAAGTTATTCGTTGACGCTCTCGTGGGTGATCGTGAGCCAGATTCGAGTCCTCTGACACCTGAGGCCGAAATCAAGATTGATCGGACCGCAGAACTCTTTGTGGCGATTGACAGTCTCAAGGCGCAGTTAAGCAATGCGAGCACTGAGCAGCATTTGATTTTTGAACGCCTGTTCACCCAGGTAACGGAGTCCGCACGTTCAGATATCTCGGCTGACACCATTCAGCAATTGCGGAGTGACATCACCAAGATTTCCGAAACTCTGAAGAAAGTCCAACTGAGTGGCGACAACCTAGGTCGTCTGACGTCGGATCTCGAGGAGATCAAGAGGACGCTTCAAAGCGACGCAAGAAGTGAACTGGCTGCACTTCGTGACACCCTTCAAGCAATCCAAGGATCGCTGGACTCGCTCAAGAAAGAGCGTGGATCGGGGCCAGCAAGCGATGTAGTCGGACATCGCGTAGATCAACTTGCCAAGCTGTTTCGCGCCCAGAAGCGTCGGTATCTGGCGGCCACGTTCTTCTTGGCAGCAGCGCTCGCTGTGTTTATCTGGGCGACACTTCAGGCAAGCCCAGAAATTGACCGCGCAATTTCACCGCCGGGTGTTACCGCTGGAATCGCACCTGAGGACGACACTTCTGGTCTTGCCGCAACCGATGGCGCTGTAGGTGGTGCAGGCGGTAGCGGACCGGGGAATGGTGGTGGTGAATCCGTAGGGCCTGACTCCTCAGATCCTGACGGAAGTACACCTCTCGATACGAACCATTCTGATTCCGACGTGATACTTTCAACGACTCTTCCAACTTCAACGACCTTGCAGTCGAGCACGACCACATCCACTCTGGCTCAACCGACTACGACATCTACGACGACGACATCCACGACTACAACGACAACTTCTACGACGACCACAACAACGACGATCCCCGCGACCACCGTTCCGCCAATCACATACAAACCACTCGTCGCCTCGCAGGTCTCTGCTGGGCGCTGGTTCTCGTGTGCTCTAGATCAGTTGGGCAAACCGTATTGCTGGGGCAGCAATTTCGTTGCCAGCCTCGGCGACGGCACTTCTGAGTCGCGGGCTTTTGCTCTACCAACTATCGGCGATCGAAACCTCACGACTCTCGTCTCGCATGGTCTGCACACGTGCGGATTAGATGCTTCTGGGATTGCTTACTGCTGGGGTAATGGGCAGCCACTTGGCTCGGTGAGCTCAAGCTCGGGGAGCGGGCCGACCCGAGTTGAGGCCCCACGGCCATTTGCATCAATACATATCGCTGCATCGTCAACATGCGGAATCACGACTGGTGGCACCGCCTTCTGCTGGGGGACGGATGCCGCACCAATCGATTTTCGATCATGGAGACGGTCTCAAACGCCAATCGAATTTGACCCCTCAGTTGCTATCGGCTCAATGTCGGCTGGCTGGGGCCGCGGGTGTTACGTCGAAACATCGGGATCGGCGTCTTGCTGGCCTGCAAACAACAATGACGAACGTCCTGCAGCTCTGCCGTTTCCCCACCAATTCATTCCCGATTCTCTCACCGGAGTGGTGAGTCCCGACCTTGGCCACTCCTGTGCTCGCGACAACAGTCGTGGCTGGATGTGCTGGGGTTCGAACGGCCGAGGACAGCTTGGCGCAATCGATGGCCTGCAATGCGGTTTCTCGACATCGTTCTGTTCAGGATTCTTTCGAAACACACTGACGACTGAGTTTGCAACAGTTAAGGCCGGTGACGGGTTCACGTGCGGTCTGAAGTCGGATGGCCAAATTTCGTGCTGGGGACTCAATAGTCTCGGCCAATTGGGACGTGGCACGACCATTCAATATCCGACGGCAGACCAACTTCGTCAGAACGCCACACCGACCCCGATTAGCTCCTCGCTGCAATTCGACTCTCTTGCAGTTGGCTCGTCGCATGCGTGTGGCATAACTCGCGATACGAAGTCCGTATGGTGCTGGGGAGACAACACCTACGGCCAACTCGGCAACCGCAGCCGCACGAATTCCCCCGTTCCGGTCGAGGTAGTGAGGCGAGGCTAACGAGCGTTAGTCGCGCGTCACTACAAGATCACGAAAGTGATTGAACTCAAATTTGTTGTTCCGCACGAAAAGTCGCGCCGGAATCCCTTCTGGTTCGCCCCTCAATCGCGTAAGCGCCACATAGAGCTGTTCGATTGTCGACCTTTCTGAAACGAGGTAGACCACAACCCGAGACTCCCAGCCTTTGAAGCTGTGCACAGTGCAGAAGCGATAACCACCGGCACCCGGCCAAAAACTCCGTTTGCGCTCCTGTTGGCGCTGTCGACTCTTTGAGTCAAAAATGCTCTGAAACTGCGTTCCCGTGTCGCTGATTGCGGCCTGCACCAACTGCTCACCGTCTTCGTGAGTGTCCGCGAGGAACACGATGTCAGGAGCGGAAAGCTTCGTCGCCACTGCGTCGGCGCGCACTTTCTCCAGTACGTCAACCACCCAATCCTTCAGACCTGGGAGATTCGGCGTATCGGAGGTGTTAATCCATTCCACTTGCGAGGGCGACCACAGTCCTCCCTGTCTTTCCTCGGGCAACTCTGGCTCGATGTACTCGGAGTTCTCACCACCTCCCTGTTTCTTTAGTTCGGCGAGCACCCTCGATACAGGTCTCAATACGTCTTTGGGAAGTCGAAAGCTCTCCTTGAGTTCGGTCCATCCGCGGAACTCGGACTGCTGGTTAATCCACTCTGGGGCGTCGTACAAAGATTGCGCACGATCGCAAACGATTGCTGTCTCACCTTTCTCGTTCAACACGTGGTCATAGAGCAGACGCCACCACGACTCCTTAAAGTCCTGTCCCTCATCAATCAAGATGGCGTCGTATCGAGGAAGTGACTCTCCATAGGGCCCGACGCCGTTCTGGCCATATCTTTCAATTGCGCGTTGTACCCACGACTCCCAGAATGAATCATTGGGCTCATCGATCTCAGCTTTGTGCCATTCTCGAGGAGGGGGAGCTACGACGCCTCTCAGAAAACCGTGAAAGTGAACGGCCGTAACACGAGATTTGGCGTGCGATCTCGCGACTTGAGCCTCACGCTCGTCCGTGATGCCTGCAGTTTCATGTCTTCGAGCCCAGCTTGTTAGATCAGCGAGATAGTTGGCCATTGTGATGTTGTACGAAAGCAACAGGACCGACTTTCCATCAAGTGTGAGGCGCGCAGCTCTACTCGCCAAACCGAGAGACTTACCTGAACCCGGTGCACCCCGAATTCGTCGTACCCGAGCGTTATTCGGATTGCTAGCGATATTCCTTGCTTCTCTACTCAAACGCAACGGACCCCGTCGTTCGCGTACGTCTTCATGCTCGTTGAGGTGAAACTGCAGCTTCGATAGTCCAAACTCCCAGTCGTTACCCGAGAACGTTTTCGCCGCCATCTTCTTGAAGAACGCACGTAGCGTTCTGGGAAAATCAAGACCGTGAACCAACTGAAGATTGTTGAGCTCCGCCGTTGCAATGCTGAGTTGCCCAGTTTCGTACACGTCGTTGTCGTCCTGAACCACCTCCATCGCCGTTAGTCGGAAGGCTTTCATCTGGCTCATCCGGGGAAAGATCAGGAGATACTTCGCTTGATCGGCCTTTGCTTTCCATGAGTCCTGCTCTGTGCTACGCATGAAATCGTTCCAGACAAGATCTCTATAGTCCCTTGCCTGCTTCCGCGGATTCGCCTCAGTCGTTGACCAGCTACCACCCGAATGCACTTCGATTTGGTTCTTTTCGTTTCGATAGAGACCGTCGGCCCAATCCTTTACCTCGATGACGACGACACCACTTCTCGGATGAACACAAACGAAGTCGGGTTGAGCCATGTGTAAGCGCGGCTGAACGTAGACAGTCCATTCGTCGTCGAGTTGGGCTATGAGCCACTCCCCAACCCTTTGCTCGCCCTCATTCAGCGGCGGAACGAACTCGGTTAGCTTGACTCCACTTGGACTCACGACGGCCATCAGATTTGCGCTCCCCTGACGGGAAGTAAAGGTACTAAGTAATTGGAACTCTTCCTATTGGCGGGGTCGCTTGCGACCACCAGACGGGTCGCCGGGGGTCGCGCGCAATCCCGGAGAAGAACTCGCCGGTCGTACCGCACTCGCCAAATGGGAATGCTCCGCCTCGGTGAGTGGCACGACACCCGTCGGAAGCGGCTCGGCCGCTCTCAGGAGCTGCACCACCCACATGGTCTCATCAATGAGTGCTTGGTCACCCTTTGCAGCCAGGTCGGCGGCAAGGACATGGTCAGGAATCTCACGCGCCATCAACACGGCCTGTCGATACTCCCCCGCATCGGAAAACGCCATTGCCGCCTCACGGTATTTCTTGAGACCACGCAATGCGGCGCCTTCAAGCGCTGGTCGACGAACCTCCAACTCCCGCAACAGCGCCAGCCCGTCTTCAAATTGTTCTAGATTGATGACTCCGTCTGCCCAGCGACCAATGATGTTCTCACAAGTTTCTTCGTATCCAGAAAACCGTGGCTTGAGCGTGGCGGTCACCGCCTTGACTGCAAGAGCGGCCTGCCGCTCGCGTGTGCGGCTTCGACCAGGCGTAAGACCCTTCTCGCATTGGTCGATCCAGTAGCGAAGCTGCTGCTCCTGGAATCGGGAAACTTCCGGCAAGAGCAGCTTGATCTGATCTAGATTCGACGAACTTGTCACGAGCGCCTGAACGACCTGCTCGGTCAACGACGGTGTTGCGTCGGATCTCAGGGCAAACAGCGCCTCGACGGCATCGGACAGCGCCGGATTCGGAACGCTCTGAACGGCCTCGTCGCTGAGGTGCTTTCGCTGATCAATAGGGAGATCACGAATGTGTACGACATTGGCAATCGCCGTGACACAACCAAGTCGGCGAGCCTCCTCCACGACGTCATCGGCAATCGCTTGGCTCCGCCGTGCCCTCTCCAGTTGGCGTTTAGCCGAGAGGTACCGCAGACGAGCTCGTTTCGGGTCGTCACTTACCACCCGTCGCACTTCTTCGAGCAAGTTTCGAATGACGTCCTCGGGATTCAGCTCGTCTCCGAGCAACACCGGTATGTCGTCGACAGGAACCACCTCGAGACTCTCAAGTCCCGCCTTTCGCGAGAGCCCCTCCACAACTGACTGAAGTGATTCTGGGCCTCGGTCAACCAAGATCAGATTCTCCGTCGCGCGCGACGCAGCCACTCGGTACTGATCGGCGAGAACACGTGCCGCCACCCCACTGGACGGACGGGAGTCCTGTCGCGCGAGCAGTTCGTCGAGCGCCGTCTGTCGTTCTCCAGCGTCAAGCAATACAACCGTGTCAAAATCGAGACCTTTCACTTCGTTGGCAGTACGAGTTCGATCGGCTACATCGGTCGGCAACCCGATCGGAAGACGATGACCCGGATAAACGATCACACTGCGTGGCAACTCAGCCATAAGTTCGCCAAGCTTGTTCATATCCTCGTCGGATACGAGCTGGCAGTACATCAGCCGACCACTCAACGACTCATTCGTTCGTGTGTAGTTGATGCCGCCTGGTCGGTCACGCTTCAAGAACTTCAGGTACTGGTCACGTGTGGCCTCCACAAACGTCGCAATCTGCACTGACGACCGCATGTTTTCGTCAAGCGGAATCTCGTCGCGTCTCTCAACCCGGTCACCAAACACCCGCTGGATCAATTCATTGACGACCGGCCATTCGAACCCAGACGGTCTCACCGTCTGAGACTCGTCACCGGCAAGCACGATACGGGGCAGCTTCCCCGAAGTATTGGCACTTCGCGAAATCACATTGAAGATGAGCAGTAGCTCGACCGGCGTGAGGTCTTGGACTTCATCAACGAGTACGGTGACGAGGTTTTCCAAGCGTGGCGGCGGGGGCTCGTACTGATCCATCAGAAGCTCACGCGACCGAATTGGACCGCGGAAGAGCTCAACGAGGTCTGGGCGCAAACTGAGCGGCTCCAAGATCTGTGCGATGTCATCGGCTTCACGACCGATTTCGGGCTTGCGAAGTTTTACGTACGCCTTGGCATCAAGCAACACCCCATCGTTCGCAGAAATGTCGCGAAACTCCAGCGGCAGATTACGACCGGCCGCAAATGCGTGCAGCTCTGCGTACCAATCATCTCTTCGTTCACCAACCAACTGATGCCACTTGTTGTTACTGGATTCAAGCATTTGCATCATGCGATCGGCCCCGTCACTCGGAGTCAGGATCAGGTTGGTGTCAGGTGGATCATCCCGTAAGTAATCAAGCAATTCGTCAAACCGCATTACTTCGACGCTGACATCTTCCGGTGAAAATGCATCGAAGAACTGCCTCGCTGAGTCGGCGAGGCGGCCGCTGTGCGTGAGATACAAAGCGCGTCCGGGTCGCGCATGAAGGTACGAAAGAAACAGGGATGTCGTCTTTCCAGATCCCGGATACCCGCGAATGATCTGAATCGGAGCCGCCTGTGGGCCAACGACACTTCGCTGCGTCGGGGAGTAGGTCGAATCGTCCGTGGAAGTGACGTCGATGTCTCTCTCTGTAAGAACCGTATAGTTCTCGCGGGTCTCGGCGTCCAATCCACGTGAAGTTTCGTCGTGGTGGCGCACCACTCGTACCAGCACTTCACGCTCAGTGAGTCCGAATGCCTTCCCAATCGAGGTCACGTGCGTTGCGTACCACAGGTAGAACTGGAAGCCGCCGGACCCACCGAGCGGAGCCCGGAGCCAACCCCGAGCTTCACCCAGCACCGACTTGCTGCCCTTCGCATAGCCGTATGCGAGGAGGCTCTGGAGCTGATGGCGCGCTTTCTTTCTGAATTGCGGCTGCACATCTGCACCGTCAAAGAGCCACTTGACGAAGTCATCGTGCACGAGAATTGAGCGTCGCGCGGTGCTGCGCAGAACCGGGGTTACAACGGGTGACTCCGGCAGTTTCACCGAAGTATTGGTCATTGTCAGATCCAACGTCATGGGCGAGCGTCACCGCCAAAACTCGCGCCTTCAACGAGAGCGCTGGCCAACTGTGCTTCCGAGAGAACGACCCCAGCGAAATTGGCGAACCGAACGTCTGCCTTGTCGAAAAGGGCTTCGTCCAGCAACGCCTGCTCGAATACCGCATACCGCAGAATGGCACCACTGAAATCAGCACCAGTGAGGTTTGCTCCAGTGAAGTTTGCGCGCGTGAGTTCGCAGCCACGGAACGAAGCACCCACAAGGACTTCGAACGAAAAATCCTGATCAGTCAGCTCCAGCCCATCGAGACGAAGATCGACTTTTTTCGCGGACGGTGAGTCGTCATGAACGGATCCTGTCGCATTCTCGGGGACGTCGGCCGAAAGGGCGTCCGGGCGTGTGTGGTGCACTTGCCCTAGCTCCACGAGAAGATACACGGCATCGTCACGGGAGACTCGCTCACGTTTCAAGATGTTGACATCAAGAGTTTCGCATCGCTTGCGAAGCTCCTGAAGGGATACATGACAGTAGGTTGCGATCTTGCTGAGGCGCACATCTGCTTGCTCACCCCAACGCTCGGCAACGGTGGTAGCTGCTTGCAGGGCCGCCCGCAACTTGAGAAGATCATCGTTGGAGATTCGCGGTGACTCTGGATCGTGGACCGTGATCCTGATGATGCCGCTTAACTCGATGAGTATTGCATCTGAAGTAGCCCACTGAGTTGCGAGAACCTCCAAGCGGGTACGTCGGAGGTTCGGAGACTGACGGATCTTCCTCGACTGCGGTTGATCACGCAGTCTCCCCGCGTTCTTGAGTGCAGCTTCAATAGTGGTCGAACCCGTGTCCCCGAACGAGAGCTGTATTGACTCGTTGAGACGAAGGAGGAGCTGGCTGACCTGGGCCATGGAGAGACTTCCCGCGCCCTCTGCTGCTTGGTACCCAAGCGAGAGCGCTAGTTGTCGCAGCTCCTCAGTATCGACGCCGTACTCCTCGGCCAGAGCAGCAACGGTGCGATTGCTCTTGTGATTGAGACCTTCCTTCTTCCGTGCTCCACTGGCGCCTCGTTGTGTACGCCGTCTGACATCGTGCTCAGGCTTCTTTGCGTTGGACTGCTGCGACTCCCCCAACAACTCGCGCAGGCGCGCCTCCACTTCATCGCTCAGTTCTTGTGATCCAGGGTTGGCGCATAGAAACTTTGCGTCAACCTCTACCGCCCGGGCCAAG
>Ga0194121_10005432_pt1 | contig 17618 bp, 15 predicted proteins | sample TA2MahCa50mmetaG_FD_148609 | JGI IMG/M metagenome (GOLD analysis project Ga0194121, IMG submission 148609) | Freshwater microbial communities from Lake Tanganyika, Tanzania - TA2015020 Mahale Deep Cast 50m | ecosystem: Environmental > Aquatic > Freshwater > Lake | place: Tanzania: Lake...
TGGAGGCGCCTGGATCTCGGCCCGGCTCATGCTGTTGGTTCTCCCGCCGGTGTTGCTGCTGCGCATGGCGCTCAACGCCCTGGACGGCATGCTGGCGCGCCGTACGGGCAGCGAGTCGCTGCTGGGAAAGTGGCTCAACGAACTGGGCGACGTCATTTCCGATGCGGCGTTGTACCTGCCGCACGCTGCACGCCGTTTTCCACGGTGCATGCGCTGCTGGCCGGGTTCGTGTTGAGCCTCGCCGGGTTTCTCGGGGACATCCACGTGTCCGCGCTCAAGCGCGACCGCGGGCTAAAGGATTGCTCGAGCGCGCTGCCCGGTCACGGTGGCTTTCTCGACCGCGTGGACAGCCTGACCTTCACCGCTCCGCTGCTTTTGCACGGCGTCCGCTGGTTTTACACTTAACCGGCCGGCTCTCGTAGGACCTTTCCCGGGTCGCCTTGAAACGACTCGGCGTGCGCGCCGCTGGTTTTTGAGCATTTGACGCCCGCCATGCTGACCAAGGATCCGGGCCTGCTGGTGGAGGGGCTGCGCGCCATCGGTCACGAGGTCGCCATGGTCTGCAGTCGGGACTCGACGGGCGGCGCGCCGTTTCCGGTGTTGGTGGCGACGCCGGAGCAGATGGCGAGCACCGAGTTCTGGCGGGCGCAGCGCCTGGAGGCGGCGCTGGTCTACACCTGGATGGGGGGCAGTCGGGAGACGGTGGACGCCCTCGTTGGGGCCGGCGTGCGCGTGGTGTCCAAAGGGGACACGGACGGCCAGCTCGGAATTCGCGTCCACCCGGTGGCTTGTTTTCGGCGAATGGTGTATTCGCAGATTTCTCCCCTGGAGAAGATCCGGGCCGCCTGGTTCTGGTTGAAGAAATACCTCTGGCTGCACCGCGCTGAGGACCGACGCGTCCTGGAAAATCTCGAGCGAAGCGGGTCGACCATTGTGGAAACGCCGTCGGCGCGCGCCGGAATTGCGCGTTTCTTGAGTGCGTACGGCCGCGAGGATCTGCTGGCGAAAATCCACCTGATCGGCAATCCGGTGTCGATCGATCTCGTTGAATCGGCAGTGCCCGACAAGCAGAGAAAGGTCGTTGCGGTGGGGCGCTGGGACGATCCGGTGAAGGACGAGCGGCTTCTAGCGGCGGCCCTGAAGCGGTTCTTACACGGCGGCCGGGAGGTGGAAGTGGTCGTCCTGGGCGGCGGCGCGAGCCACTGGCTCTCGGTACTTGAAGGCCATCCGCGGGTGCGTCTCATGGGTGCGGTGCCGCATGCGGAAATTGTGGCGCACCTCGCTGACGCGCAGGTCTGCCTGGTGACTTCCCACTGGGAGGGCTGCATGATGGCCGCGCACGAGATGCTCGCGATGGGCGGCACGCTGGCGGGCGCGCGGATTCCGCTGCTTGCGGACCTGAGTGACTTTGCGACGCTGGCCCACTCCCGACGGCCGGAAGAGGTGGCAGTGGCGCTGGATACAGAGTTGGACGCGTGGCGGAAACGCCGCCGCCAGGCCGATCAAATTGCCGCTCACTGGCGGCCGCGCCTGCATCCGCACGGGGTGGCGCGGCGGGTTGCGGAGTTGATGGGTCTTTCGTAGGAGAGAAAATTCCTCCGTACAGAACCTGTCAACCGCGCCGTTTTCCTGGTATAATGGCATCGGAGCCCTAATCCCATGTGTATGGGAGTTGGTCAGGAATGCTCGGTACGTTGTGCCGCGCGGCGTGTGTCGCGCTGGTAGTCACCGGGGCGCTCCTGGTCGCCTCCGCGCCCGCCCGCGCGCTGGACAGGTCTGCGGGCGGGCCGGAGTCCGATCCAGGCGTGATCTCCATTCACCCATTGCCGGCAATTTACCAGTCCACCAGCGATTCGATCTCCCCGCCCCCAAGATATTCTCTTGGCCTGGAAAACGGCCCGCCGGCGCTGGTCTCGTTCTACGGCGAAGTGGTCGGATCGTACCGCAGTCTCGAGCCGCTCGTGCTCGATCTCCCGGAATATGCGCCCGGCTTTGCGCGGCCGGATCTGATGCCGTCCGCGCTGGGGGTGCAGGGTGCGAGCAACGAGCCGCGCCGCGAGATGATCCGGAACGCCATCCGCCAGGCCTTCGGCCGCGCGTTGTCCGCGCACTTCAAGGCGATGGTCACCGGCCGCACGAAGCCGGAAGATCCGCCGATGCGTCCTCCGCCCCTGGTCAACGCGGCGCCCGCGCAGCCCGACGTGTCGGCCACGGTTACCCCCAGCCAGCCCCAGCGCACGCGCTATATGTTCGGCGTGCACCGGCTGAAGACGCTGACCACCGGCGTGGACGTCGGGCACTTCAGCATATATCTCGAAATGTACCGCGGCGGAGGCACGGCAAAGGCCTGGGCGCTGGTGCCGATCCGCGGTCCAGGCATCGAGGGCAACTTCGGAATCTCCTCCAGAAGGGAGATTTTCACCAGCGTGTGGATCCGGTTTTGAATCTGGCGTGACTCGAGCCACAACGAGACGGCATGGGCGAAGGAAGAAAACTACTGCGGCGCGCTCGACTGCGTTGCCGGGTTCGCGTGCGGCTGACTGGCGAGCGTCTTGCGGAGGGTTTCCACGCTCTTTTTCAGCGCCTTTAATTTCGCGGCGTCCTCGTCGTGGACCCGGCGGGAGTCCTTTAATTCTCTTTGAATCGCGCGCGGGCGGAATTTTCTCTTGCCGTTCACCCGGGTCTGGTATTGTTTCCAGGTGGTCTCGCCCTCGGTCAGGCGGGTTTTCAGCGCGGTGGCCTGGGCGGTGAGCGCATCGATTTCCGCGTTCGGGGTAGCCTGCTCGCTGGCCATTTTCTGCAAGCGCTGCACGAGCTGGGTGGCCTCGCGGCGCAGCTGGGTGAGGTGGGGGACGTATTCCTTCAGCGTCGCACGCAGCGCTTCGGCCTGCTCAGTGTACTCGCGGGCCTCGATCTCGTCGATGCGCGCGCGCTCCGTCTTCGCCTGGGCGGCCACCGCGTCAATCTCCGCGGGCAGCGCGGCCAGGCGCGCCTTGTCGCGATCCAGGCTCTCGGTGGCGGCGGTCAGCTTTTCCTCGGCCTTGCCGAGCGTCCGCTGCGCCCAGTTCAATTCCTTCGTGTTCGCTTTGCGGGTGGGCTCGGTGGCCGCGTTGTCCACCTTCCGCTGCCAGCCCTCCACGTTGAGCCGCGCGGTGTCGACCTTTTTCTGCGCGCCCGGCAGGGCCCTTTCGGCGGCTGGCACCGAGCGCTCGAGGGCGGTTTTCTCGCGCCGCAGCGCGTCGAGGTGATCGCCCAGCACCCACTCGGTCCAGGGCTTCACCTCGCGGTGGCGCTGGATGAGAGGGCCATACTCCGGGTCGCCGTTGTAGCGCCACACGCCGGTCGGGCCGTCGCCCCACTTGTCGACGATGCTCTTCAACAGGCGCGCCCCGTACTCGATGTTGCCGTCCAGCGAGTACGCCTTCGGGAAGGCGTGGGGATGGGCCTTGCTGTTGATCTGCATGATCCCCGAGTCAACGGAAAGCACCTCTCCGCTCTCCCTGTTCACGTTCGACTGGCTGACCAGCTCGCCGCCACGCCGCGCGTGCGTCCAGTTGGACTCCTGCCAGGCGATGCTCTTGAGCAGGTCCGGGTCCACGCCGACCTGGCCAGCCATGCGCTCCAGGTGGGCGTTCAACTCGACCCGGTCCACGCGGTTGCGGCTGAGGTCTGTCGGTTGGGGGAGGACGATCGGGGCCGCCGTTTGCTGAGCGGCGGGTTGCTCGGTGACGACGCCGACCTGATTGGGTCCCGCAATGATGAACCCGTCGGCGCTGTTCGTCGTGGAGGACGAACGCTCAACGGTCGTGGAAGTCGACGGCTGGGGAGGCGGCACCTGGGCGTACGCGGCCGGGGCGGCGATTCCCGTCAGGGAGAGGGCGACCAGGCCGGCCATTCGGAAGGCTTTCTTGCGGTCGTGTCCAGAGTCGTCCTCGGCGGACGGCGGCGCGATCATCTCACCGCGTATCGCGCGGGTCAGCGGGTTGACCCGGAACTGGTCCGCGCCATAGGGGCTGCGCACGGCGTTGTCGTTGGCCGGCGCCAGCGACGGAAGCAAACAATGCCGCAGCAGCGGTTGGAAGTCAATCGCGTTCATCGGTCCAGTCCAGGTACAGGCAAGATCAGCTTCCCCTTTAGGCCATCTTAACTTGTTGGCCCAGGTTCGCGATAGGGTCTTTCTTTAACATCCGGCAACCAATTGCGATCTTTGCGATCCCCTAACATCCGTCGGCAGGATCGCGGCCGGGCGAGCGCGGCAGGGCCTCGCGCCCTTTGGCGGAACAAGATTGGATGCACTTCCCGCTCAACATCAAGGTTCACTACCCGGAGGGCAAGGGACGCATCATCCTCCGCGCCGAGTCCGACTGGACCGCCGACGTGCGGCCCACGCGCGTCGAGGGCGTGGTCACCGTCTTCGAGATCAAGGCGCGCGCTCCGTTCCTGTACTTCAAGCCATGCCTCGTCACCGACGAGTCGTTTCACTGGTCGTGCGGCACCAACTACCTCGCGTACATCGGCGAGCCGGAGAGCCTGAACATCTATCCGCGCTTCTACTCGGAGAAGGCCGGCGGCACCATCACCGAGGTGGAAGACTACACCTGCTTCGAGACCGGCCGCTTGCACAAGACGCGCACCTACCTGCCGTCCGGCTACCACGAGAATCCGCTGAGGTCGTATCCGGTGCTCTACATGCACGACGGCAACAACCTGTTCTTCCCGCGTGAAGCCTTCCTGGGCCAGGACTGGCAGGTGGACGAGACCATGGGGATGCTTGACGACCTCAACATCATCAACAAGGTCATCGTGGTCGGCGTGTGGCCCAACGATCGCGAAGACGAGTACACGCGGCCCGGCTACGAGGTCTATGGCCGCTTCATTGTGCGAGATCTCAAGCCGGTGATCGACAAGCGCCTGCGCACCATTCCCGGGCCGGCCACCACAGCCGTCATGGGCTCTTCTCTGGGCGGCGTCGTGTCATTCTACATGGCCTGGCAGTGGCCCGAGGTTTTTGGACTGGCCGCCTGCATGTCCAGCACTTTCGGGTGGAAGGACGACTTGATGCGCCGGGTGGCCTCCGAGCAGCGCCGGCCGATTCGCATCTACCTTGACAGCGGCGGCCCCGGGGACAATTACGAGGTCACCCGCGCTATGCGCGACATGCTGCTCCTGCGGGGATACAAGCTGGGCAGCGAGCTGCTCTGCTTCGCCTTCGCCCAGGATCGCCACAACGAGAAATACTGGGCGATGCGCAGCCACATCCCCTTCCAGTTCTTCTTTAGCAAGCTGCCGCACGGTCTGCAGCAGCAGCATTAAGGAGTCGGCACCACCTTCGGGCTCGGCGTCACCGGCGCCGGGCTTGCGACGTCCGGCGCGTCGTTGTAGACGTGCCGACGGGACTTGAGGAAGGCCACCAGGCTGCGCAGGTCGTTGTGCGAGATATTTCCGGCAAAGGCCGGCATGTTGTAACCGCCGTTGATGATGCGCAAGGTGAGCTGATCCTCGGTAAGCTTGTCGCCGATAAAGGTGAGATCCGGTCCGCGTCGCCCGCCGAAGCCGGAGATGTTATGGCAGTTCTCGCAGCCCTTTTTATGCCAGATGAGGGCGCCCTCCGCAACCGGGCCGACGTCGGTGCCCACGATGCTGGCGGGCAGCGGCTTTGCCTCGAAATCAGGCGACCACGGAGAGCGATTGCCCTCCACGCCCAGCACCGCGATCATGATCACCACCAGCATCACCGAGGCGACCGCCCAGGGACGCTTGGCAGGGTGCCGTTCCCCGTACGGGCGGATGAACGGAACGATGAACAGCCAGAGGCCGGCCAGCAGCGGACCGTAAATCAGGAAATAATCCTCGGTCCCGTGCGGCAAGAGCGCCAGCAGGGCGAAATACCAGAGCAGGTACCAGTCGGGACGCGGATCCGCGTTCAGCAGCGAGGGGTCCGGCGGATTGGTCAGCTCCGGCGGGCCCCAGACCAGCGCCGCCAGGGCAACCAGGCTGAGCATCGAGGCGCCGAACACCATGTCGCGCCACGCCGCGTCCGGGAAAAACGGCACGCCGTCCCGCTTGACGAGGTTGTGGTACCACTCGCGGTAGGTCTTCGGATCCACCGGGCGTCCTTTGACCGGCGGCTCGGAGATTCCGTTGCGCAGCACCAGCCAGAGGTGCAATCCGACAAATCCAAAAATCAGCGCCGGAATGGCAAATACGTGGAAATCAAAGAAGCGGCTCAGGGTGGCGCCGCCGATATTCTGGCCGGCCAGCACGAAATGCGCGAGGTACTCGCCGATAAACGGCACGCGGCCCATCATCTCGGCGCACACGATCACCGACCACACGCCGTTCTGGTCCCAGCGGAGCAACTGCCCCGTGAAGCCCATCCCCATGGTGAGCCCGAGCAACACGACGCCGCTCAGCCAGGACACCTCGCGGGGATATTTGTAGGATGCAAACAAGAACACGCGGACGGTATGCGCGCCGATCAGGATTACCATGGCCGAGGCGCCGAAATAGTGCACGCCGCGCAGGAAATTTCCGAGCGGATGCTCGGAGATGTACTTCAGGCTGTCGTACGCGTGTCCCGAGGCCGGCACGTAGGCCATGGCGAGCGCGACGCCGCTCACCACCTGCAAGATGAACGCAAACAGGGTGGCGCTGCCAAACACGTACGCCCACTTGGAGGCGCGCGGCACCGGGTGCGTGAGCATGGGACCGATCAGGCCGCCCAGGCCGGTCCGGTCGTCAAACCACTCCCACAGTTTCCAGAGATACTTCATACGGTGGTGATGGGAATCGGGCTGGTCTGAATTTCCACGCGGCCGTCGGACACCCGCACCGGGTAGGTGGTCAACGGATGGGGCGGCGGGCCCGCGGCCACCGTGCCGTCCTTGTAATAGACGCCGCCGTGGCACGGGCACATAAAGAGGTCCGCGTCGGGCAGCCATTTTACCGGGCAGCCCAGGTGCGTGCAGTTGACCGAGAAGGCGATGAACGAGTCCGGCCCGGTGCGTCGCAGCCAGGCCGCGGTGCGCGCCGTGACGCCGGCCCAGGGCAGCGGAGAGGCGTCCTCAAAAACCACCTTTTTGGTGTCGCCGATCTCGAACGCCTCCACGCCGCCAATATCGACCCAGTCGCGGAGCGGCTTTTGCAGCAGGGGAGACAGCACGAAGCCGGCGATGGGCACGCCGAAAAGCGCCACCGCGAAGCCGCCCAGCCCGTAGCACACCTTCGCGAAAAAATCCCGCCGGGTGATGTCGTCCGGCGCGGGTTGCGGGGATTCCTCAGTCATGCGCGCTCCTCCGGTCACATCGTATCTCTCCAAGCCAGGCCCAGATGCCCACGCCGACGACGACGAGCCCGACGGCGGAGACGAACCAGCTCGTCACCGGGCCCGCCGCGAACATCACCATCCCCAGTGACAGGATGGCCGGCGCGTAGGTCGGTCCGGGGATGTGAGCCGGCAGCGGGGTGGTCCAGTCGTCCTTCTCGTCGCTCATCCGGCGAACACCCCCAGGTAAATGATGCCGAAAAGCAGGATCCACACGACGTCCACGAAGTGCCAGTAGAGCGACAGGCACTCCACGCCGGCCGGATCACCGCCGCCCGCGAAGTCGCCGCGCAGCGTGAGGCCGTACACGATGGTCAGGAAAACGAGACCCACGAACACGTGCAGGCCGTGCAGCCCGGTGAGCGTGTAGAAAGTCGCCCCGAACAGGTTGCGGCTGATGGTCACCTGCTCGGCGATGAGCGCGTTCCATTCCAACGCCTGGCCGGTCAGAAAGATGGCCCCGAAGCCGATGGTCACCAGCAGCCAGTGGCCGAACGCGGAAGCGCCCCCCTTGCGCAGGCTGATTTGGCCGACGTGCAGCGTGAAGGAGCTGGCGATCAGGAAGATGCTGAAAATGCCGGTCTTCATTGGATCGAGCACTGAACGCGCGCTCGGGCCGGTTTCCGGAAACGTCCGGAAATACACGTACGCTATGATGAGAAACGTGAAGAAGGTCGCCTCGGACGCGATGAACCCGAGCATCAGCATCTTGTTCTGCTCCATGCCGCGCAGGCGTGCGTCCACGGTCATTTCAGCCCGCATGAGCGTCCTTCCAATCCGCGCGATCGGGATTCTCGAGATCCCAGATCGGCCGCCGGCTGCGCACCGGCGGCACGCGCTCGAAATTGTGCTCGGGCGGCGGTGAGGTGGTGGCCCACTCCAGCGTCCAGGCGCTCCACGGGTTGTCGCCGGCCTGGGCGCCCTGCCGGACGCTTTTCAGCACGTTCCACACGAAGACCAGCACCGCGATGCCCATCACGAAGGCGCCCAGCGTGGAGATTCCGTTCAGCGCCGCGAAGCCCGGCAGGTTGGGATAGGTGTACACCCGCCGCGGCATGCCCATCAGGCCCAGGAAGTGCTGCACCAGGAAGGTCATGTTGAAGCCGATCACGAGCAGCCAGAAATTCCACCTGCCGAGCCGCTCGTCGAGCATGCGGCCGCTCATTTTGGGGAACCAGTAATACGCGCCGGCCATCAAGGCGAACAAGATTCCGCCCAGCGCCACGTAGTGGAAGTGCGCCACCACGTAATAGGTATCCGTGACCTGCCAGTCGATGGGCACGACGGCCAGCGTGATCCCGCTCAAGCCGCCCAGGGTGAATTGCACGATGAACGTGATGGCGAAAAGCATCGCGGTCGTCAGTCGGAGGCGGCCGCCCCACATGGTGGCCAGCCAGTTCCAGATCTTGATGCCGGTTGGCACCGCGATGACCATGGTGCTCGCCTGGAAGGCCAGCAACGGCGTCATCCCCAGACCCACCGCGAACATGTGGTGGACCCACACGCCGTAGCTCAGGAACCCGATGGCCAGGGTCGAGCCGGCCAGGAACATGTATCCGAAAATCGGCTTGCGCGAAAACACCGGCAACACTTCGGAAATAATTCCGAAGGCGGGCAGCACCAGGATGTACACTTCCGGATGCCCGAACGCCCAGAAGTAGTGCTGCCAGAGGAGCGGCGCGCCCTGAACGGTGAAGAAGTTGGCGTTCAGATAACGATCGACCAGCAGCATCACCAGGGCCGCGTTCAGCGCGGGGAGCGCGAAGATGATCAGGAACGCGGTGATCAGGAACATCCACACGAACATGGGGACCATCAGCAAGCCCATGCCGGGCGCGCGCAGGGTAAAGATGGTGACGATAAGGTTGAGCGCGGCCGCCACCGAGCCAACGCCCATGGCGAGCAGTCCCAGGGCCCAGAAATCGACGCCGCGCATCGAGGAATAGGGCTGTTCGGCGAGTGGCGTATAGGAGAACCAGCCGGCGTCCGGCGCGCCGCCTTCCACGCAGAAACTGTAATACAACAGGATTCCGCCGAAAAACAGCATCCAGAACCCGAATGCGTTTAAGCGGGGAAACGCCACGTCGCGCGCGCCGATCATGAGCGGCACGAGATAATTGGCCAGTCCGGTCACCACCGGCATCACTACCAGAAAAATCATGGTGGTGCCGTGCATGGTGAAGATCTGGTTGAACTGCTTCGGGGTGAGCAGCGCCATGTTGGGACCGGCCAGTTGAAGGCGCATGAGCAGCGCTTCCAGGCCGCCGATCACAAGGAAGACCAGGGCGAGGTAGATGTACATCAGCCCGATGCGCTTGTGATCGACCGAGGCGACCCAGGAAAGCGGGCCTTCCTCGACCTCGTCCTCGACGACGGGCAGGGAACCGGCGACGGCGTCACTCATGGTCGAGGGATCCTTGCGGCGGGGTGGGGTTCGGAAGGCTCCACAAGAAGGTCACCAGGGCGGCCACTTCCTCCTCGCTCAGGTTGAAATCGGGCATGTTGCACTGCGGCTTGATGGCCTGCGGATTTTCCAGCCAGCGCGCGAGGTTTTCCGGCGAATTTTCCATCACGCCGGCCCCGATGGTCTGTCGGGTCGCGACGTAGGTGAGGTCCGGCGCGGCGTTGGCGGTGTCGGACATGCCGGCCACGCGGTGGCAGTTGACGCAGGCCTGCTCCTGAAAGATGGCGCCGCCCTTGAGGATTTGCTCGGTGTGCTGGCTGGCCGGCGGCCGCGCCTGGGCTGCCGTCCAGGCAGCGAAGGTTTCCGGAGTCTCGGCGATGACCCGCAGGCGCATCCAGGCGTGCGCGTTGCCGCAAAATTCCGCGCAGGCGCCGTCGTAAATGCCCGGCGCGGTGGGCTGCAGCCAGAGGAAATTGGGATGGCCGGGCACGGCGTCCTGCTTGGGGCCCAGCTGGGGCACCCAGAAATCGTGGATGACGTCCGCGGATTCCAGTCGGATGAGGGCGTCCTTTCCCACCGGCAGGTGGATTTCGTTGGCGGTGATCACGCCGCTGGCCGGGTAGCGCACTTCCCACCACCACTGGTGCCCCACCACGATGACGTCGGGCGCCTGGTTGGGCGCGGCGGCCGGGTGGATCTGGCCCATGGTGCGAAGGGAGAGCACGAACAGCAGGGTGACAATGGCAAAGGGAATCGCCGTCCAGGTGATCTCCAGTTTTGTGTGCCCGTGGACGGCGGGCGGATCGGCGTCGCCCGGCTTCCCCCGAAAGCGCAACAGGATGACGATTACGGCGCCGCATACGATGGCCAGAATGACCGCCAGAATGGCAACCGTAACCCACGTCAAATCAAGAATCGAGCGGGCCTGTGGGGAAACCGGATCAAAGGTCGGGATCACGGAACCGAGAAATGGCATGCGGGTCCGGCTTTCGAGCCTTTTCCAAGCAGTTCCTTCCACCCTGCATTGAATTACACGCAATCCCAGAGATCGGCCGCGAGATGGCCCACAACGTTCGAGTATTTTCGTTGCGGGCCCTAATATCTTTTGATTCTCTAATGGCGCTTTTTAGCGAGCCTTAACAGAAAACTATATCGGTGCGGCCCCGGACGTGCTACTCTCGGCGCAAGAGAGTCCACTTTCGCGGCGCCCCGCCCTTTGCAGGCCCGGACCACCGTGGCCGAGCAGCCTCCCGCCCAGCCCGCCGACCGCGGCATCCCCCAGGACCGCCTCGCCAACGCAAGCCTCGGAGACGCGTGGAGCGGCATCGCCTGCGAGCAGACGCCGCTCGGACGGGTGAGCGACGGCGCGCAGGGCGGCAGCACGGCCTCAACGCCGACGGATATTCGCGGAGAAATGACCGCGTCCGGGATGACCGGCGTCTCCGATCCGCCGACCGAGTCGCAGCTGCGCACCTATTACAGCCGGCACGCCCCGCACCACGAGATGATCGCCGATCGCCGCTACGGGGATGCCGCCGCCGCCTACCGCGGCGACGCGGCCGCCCTGCCGGAGAACGACCCGCGCCGCGCCAGCCTGGAGCAGCGCGCGAACCAGCTCGATTACGCCGCGCACATGGAGCAGTCGGCCCAGGGCCGCAATCGGCACGTGTCGTATCCGCCCACCTGGAACGAGACGAAGTCCCATTTCCGTGGCATGCGCGACCAGAGCGCGCAGACCGTGGGCAGCGAGTACGACCGATATTCGCGGGCATTTTACAATCACGTCCAGCGCGAGGGAGATCCCAACGCCGACGTCAAGTACGATCACGAGAGCGGCGCGGTGCGCGGCGAGCGCGGAAACTGGGGCACCGATACTCCGGAGGACTTCAACGATGTCAGCAACGACCGCCAGCTCAACGGACGCGGTCAGCGGCTAATCGACTGTGAGGGCTACGCCTGGATGGGCGAGCAGCTTTTCAAGGAAGCCGGCTTCCAGCAGGCCGGCGGCGACCAGGGCTACAAGTTGATCCGCCCGCACAACACCCCGCAGGGCGGCGGCTACAATTCCCACGTCGTGGTCAACATGACGCGCGGCCAGGACAACGTGTGGATTTCAAACGACCACGCCTACGCCAGCGCCAATGCCGGGCAGAACCGGCGCGGCGCGCTGGCCGATTCGATGCGCGCGCTGTCCGGCGCGAACGGCGGCGAGACGCAATTCGAGATCTATCACGGCGCGACCGATCGCGAGGCGACGGTTCACGGGGATACGCGGAACGGCCGCTTCAGCGACTAAGTGGTCCGCGGCGTCGCGCGACACGCCCGGGTCAGTCGTTGTCCCGTAAGGCGAAGCTACTTGTGTCGCGCGCCACTAAGCCGCCTTCTCCTTGTTGCGGATGGGAATCGCCACGCCGCCGATGCGCACTTCGTCATCGGTCCTGGTTACGCCGCCGTTGGCCGTCCCCGAGTTGACCTGCGACACCAGGCTCTGGCGCGCGCGCTGCGCGTCCCTGGCGGTGAACATCGACATCAGGAACTGGTCGCACAGATCGTCGAAGGATTTTCCGGCGAAGCGTCCACTCGCCTGTCCCTCGCGAAGGAACAGGAAGGTCGGCGCCGCCTCGCGGCTCTGCCCCATATCGTGCAGGCCGCGCAGCAGCAGGCTGTAGGAATTCACGCTGTCGGCCAGCGGCACCGCGGGATCGCGCGCCGCCATCAGCGTGGCGTAATTCATCAGCAGGTTGCGCTCCTCCGGTTTCTCGTCCGGCGTCGCCTGCGCGAGCTGCTCCAGAATCTTGAGCTGCTCTTCGGCCGCGTCCGCGGGGAGCGCCTGGAGAAGGTCGGTGCCGCGAATGGTGGCCGGCACGTCTTGCGCGGCCGCGGCCAGCCGAGCGAAAGTGCGCACGTAGCGCTCCCGCTCATCGGCCTCGAGTTGGGGCAGGCGCTGCGTCAAGTGGTTTGCGGCGTCGCGCGCCTCGTCGTGGGACAGCCATTTCTCCAGCTCCGCGCGGGGAATTTCTGGGACGGGCGCGTCCGCGGGAGAATTTCCGGAGGCCGGCACGAGCGCGTGGCGTGCCGCGGCGGCGCTTTCTCCGGCGCTGACCCGCGCAACGATGTCCGCGACGGCGGCGTCCAGCCCGCCGGCCAGCGATCCACGCCCGTTGAGCGCGCTCAGCATCGCGAACGTGGGCGCGGCTTCCTCCGCCTGGTTTTTCTCGGCCAGCCCGCGCAGCAGCGTGCAATAACGCTCGCTGGTTTTCTCCAGCGGCTCGTCCGCCGCTCGCGAGGCGACCAGCGTCGCGTAGTCGAGCATCACGTCGCGATAGCCTTCCTGGGCGGCGCCCGCCGCAGCGAGTCCCTCCAGGAGCGCGATGTGCGCTTCGCCGGTGGCGGCGCTCACCGTGTGCCCGATGTGGGTGGCGGCCATGGCGGTCTCGGTGTCGCCGCACGCGCTGAGCAGCCGCAGGAAGTCCTTCTGATAACGGTCCGCTTCGGCGGGGTCCAGGTGAGGCTGCGCGATGCGCAGGTGGGCAATCGCTTTCAGCGTGTCGTCCACGGAAAGTCGCGGAGATAATTTTGTGACCAGCCCGATCGCCTGCTCGAAATCAATGGAGCCCTGGTCGCCTTTCCCGAGCCTGTGGAAAACCTCCAGAGTGCGTCGGGTGCGCTCGGAAGCCGTCTCGTTCTTGCTCACCCAGCAGTCGTTCAACGCAAGCAGCAAGCGGCCCGGCTTGTCCATCTCGGCGCCCAGCGGAGACGAGACGGCGGCCTCCATGACGTCCTGGCGGCGATCCATGTCAAGCTTGCCGTCGCCGAGCGCCGCGCCGAAGATTCCGTCGAATGCGTTGGCGGTGTCGTCCATGGTTTTCACCGCGGCCTCCAGCTCGGCAAGATTCCTGGCTTCCAGCCGGAAGGTCAGGCCATTTTGCACGCTGGTCAGGCGCTGGCCGTGCTTCATGGCCGAGAACAGCCCCGCCGCCTGGAGCGCCTTTTCCTCGAGGGACGCGGTCGTGGGCACAGGCTCCGGCGTGTTGTAGTTCTTGGAAATTGCCCGGCCGTTGTTGACGTAGTCCATCATCTTGTCAGCGAGGTTCTTGTCGTCGAGGTCGGCGAGCGTGCCGCTTCCGAGGAGATACTGCAAGGTCGGAAGCGCATCCGCGGGCAATTCTCCGGGACGGCCGGCCGGCGAGGTGAGGCGCAGGTCGTACGCATAGGACGGCTGGGACAGCGCGCTCTCAAACGGATGGCGCGAGTCGCCGAAGCGCCACCCTTTGCCCTCGAGATTCTGGAAGGCGTCCAGCATGGGCTGCGCGAGGGGGTTGTTCTTCCCCTTTTCCTCGGCAATCGTGCGCAGGAAGGGCATCACGGATACGTCGCCGCGGGTGAGCGCGTTGGTGACTGCCTGCTCGGCGTTCGATTTCACGCTATTCTCTGCGATCTTGGAAATTGCCAGGCCCGCAAAGCCGGCCACCGCGCCCAGTCCGATGCCTCCGGCCAGAGGAGGAAGCAGGTGGGCCAGCACGCAGCCGGTGACCGCGCCGGCCGCGCCGCCGAGCAACGCGCCCTTGTAGCGGTAGTGCTTGTCCGGGCTCATGATGCGCGCCAGATCCAGCAGGCCGCCCACCACTCCGCCCACGGCGGCGCCGCCGATGGCGCCGATGGCGCCGCCCACGATCATCGAGCCGGCGCCTCCGCCGTAGCCCAGCGCAAAGCCGCCGGCCGCGGCCACGGGCGTGCTCAGCCAGATGGTGGCCTGCGCCGCGAGGCTGGGGCGGTAGATGTCCTTCTCGCGCTTTTCGGGCGGTGCGCCCACGGTTGTGGGCGTTGCCCCGGCCAGTGGGGTGGCGGCGAACGGGCGGATCGATTGCATGGGAGACCCTCCGGAAATCCTGGTTCTGGTCATGACATCACAAGGGTCGGAAAGAATCCTGGAACTCGGGTGTACCGGCCCGTTAAAATGGGGGCATGTCCCTCCCCCTGCGCTGGACGCTGGCGGTCTCCGTGCTGGTCGTGGCGGCATTGTTCTGGCCGCGCGCGCCGCGGGGCGACCTGCTGGAAGACCTGGGAAGCCCCTGGCGGCCGACCGCCATGGAGGCCGCGACGCGCATCCAGGCCATGGGTCCGGAGGCCTGGCCGGTGCTGCGGCGGGGATTGTCCCACCCGTCGCCGCGGGTTCGCGCGCGGTCGCTGCGCTTCGCCGCCGTGATCGGGGAGCAGGTGGACGCCGACGCGATCGCCGCCTGCCTGCGCGACCCCGAGCAGGACGTCCGCATCCAGGCCGCCATGGCGCTGAAGTCCGCGCGGGGATGGTCGGACCCAACGCCCCTCATCGAGACGCTGGCCGACAAGAAGCAGCCGGACAATCTCCGGGTCGACCTGATCGAGGCCCTCGGCAAGCGTCGCACCCAGGAGGCCACCGCGGCGGTCGTGCGCATCCTCAACGACCACCGAGAATCGGTCCACCTGCGAGCCGCGGCTGCCGGTACGCTGGGCTGCATCGGCGGCCCGCCCGAAGCGGCGCTCCTGTCGAGGACTATTCTGTCGCGCGGCGAGCCGCTTCGGGTGCGGCGCTCCGCAGCGTCCGCGCTGGGGTGTCGACCGGCCAGCCCGGAGAGCGCCACGCTTCTGAAGGTTCTCAAGGATCCGACGCAGGACGGGCGCACCCGCTCGGTCGCCATCACCTCGCTTGGCCGTCAGGGATATCGGCCGGCGGCGCCCTTCCTCACCGAGATCGCCGCGGACGAGAAGACGCCGCTGCTGGTGCGGGTGAATGCCGCAACGGCGCTGGGCCGCATGGGGATTGAAGTCCCCCACGCGTTCGCGGCGGCCGCGCTGACCGACCGCGACGAGCACGTCCGCCGATCCGCGGCGGATCTTGTGGCGGTGCTGCGGGATCAGGATCTGGCCGGGGACGTGGACCGCGCCATGGCGCGTGAAGCGGACTGCGAGACGCGCTGCGACCTGGAGCGTGCCGCCCGCCTGTTGAAGGCCCAGCGCGACGCCGAGTTCTCCGAAGGGGAAGAGTGATCCGGCAGGAGCATGCCGGCTCAGAGGAATAACGAACCGCCCACTCTCACTCGGAGGACTCTCACTCGGAGGACCAGACGATGAACAAACTCGCGGCGGGATTGCTGCTGATGGCGGCCCTCACCAGCCTGGGCTGCGGCAAGTCGAACACGACGGTCTCCACGCCGGCCGGCACGGTTTCCGTGCAGCAGGGCGGGGGAACCACGACGATCACCGCGCCGAGCGCGACGGTGGCCGTGCAGCAGGATGCGAAGTCCATGACGGTCACCAGCGATAAGGGGAATGCCACCATCACCACCGGCGGCGGGCAATCCGACGCGGAGAAGGCCATTGGCCTGCCCTCCTATCCCGGCGCGACCTCGCAAGGCGCGGTCACGGCCAACGACGAAGACGGCCAGGCGACCAGCATGAATACCCTCATTACCTCCGACCCGTACGACAAGGTGTTCACCTTCTACAAGGAAAAAATGCCCGGCGCGAAGGTCACCACAGTGGACGCCAACGGGATCAAGACCTCGGTGCTGGTCGTCGAAGACGAAGGCAAGCCCACGCAGACGGTGACCGTGAACGGGCAGGGCGCGCAGACCATGATTCAGATTGCCGTCGTGCACAAGCCGGCCGGGGCCTCGTCGCCCAGCGACGAGCCCTCCCCGGACGAGTCGCCCTAATATTGCAGCTTGCGGCCCTTCATGTATTTCAGGTAGACGATCAGCAGCTCGGCGTCCTTGCGGGTGACGCCCGGCACCACCGGCATCATGGAATTCGCGCGGATGGTGCGGGCGTTCAAAATCAGGGGCACCAGATATTTTTCGTTCCAGTACTCGGTGACGTTGACCGGCACGTTCAGCTCGGGCCCGCTCTTGCCGCCCGCGCCGTTGATCGCGTGACAGGTGCTGCACTTGTCGTGGAAGATCTTGAAACCTTTGAGCACCCCGCTGTTCTCGGCGGCGCCGGTGGGATAATCTCGACCGGCATAGCCGGCCACGTGGTCGAACTCGATGCCGCGCACCGCGTCCGGGGCTTCCCATTCGGCCATTTCCGGCACCGCGTCCGGGCGCGTGATTACCGGGTGGAACGGCCCGATGTTGCCCAGGCCGTTCAACTCGTCCACGCGGCGGGCCCAGCGGTCCCGGTCGGAACGCGCTGACTCGTACTTCTCGACAATTTTCTGCTGGGCCGGCGTCAGCTTGCCAGGCGGCAGGTTTTTCAACCGATCGTATTCGGGCTGGTGCTCGCGCGCGATGGCGGCGGCTTTGTCACGGCGTCCTACAAAGACCGCATTTTCCTTGCTCGAGCCGAACCCCTCCGGAAGCTCCAGATCACGAAAAGTCATCGCCAGGCCGGCGCGCCGCGCGGTGACCATGGGCATGCGCAGCGAGTAGCCGTCGCGGCAGTGGAACACCACGGTTTCCGCGCCGATGTTTTTGGTGTAGCGCGCCAGGTCCTCGAGCATGAAGGCCTGATAGCTTTTCTTTTTTTCGTACAGCGGGTCGTCGACCGTTACCTCGCGCAGCGGCACATCCTGCGACAGTTTCGATAGCGGAACGGTCCAGGTGCCCGACGGGCTGCGTACTTCCAACTGCGGGTCGTATCCACCGGCGCTCGCGGAGGATGCCACGCCGGCCCCTTTGGGCGCGCCAGGCCGTCCGCCGCAGCCGGTCGTCATGAGCGCCGCCATCAGCACGGCCAGCAAGCAGCGTACACCAATGGTCATGAACGGTAACTTGTCCTTCCTGGCCACTCAGACCTGCGGCCCCGCGAAACCCGACTAGCGGCCCGCTGAGGATCCTACTACTGGCGCGGGCTCACGGGTTTCGGGGAGGGCAGGACTAGATCAGGGCGCTCCACAAAATAACAAATCGT
>Ga0194121_10005433_pt1 | contig 17617 bp, 17 predicted proteins | sample TA2MahCa50mmetaG_FD_148609 | JGI IMG/M metagenome (GOLD analysis project Ga0194121, IMG submission 148609) | Freshwater microbial communities from Lake Tanganyika, Tanzania - TA2015020 Mahale Deep Cast 50m | ecosystem: Environmental > Aquatic > Freshwater > Lake | place: Tanzania: Lake...
GAAGTTCGAACTTCCGCACCATAGCCTCGTTGTCGATATCGGAGCAAACGACGGCACCCTCCTGAGCGAGTTCCGGAAGTTGGGGATGCGGATCCTCGGGGTTGACCCGGGTCGCCGCACCGGTGCGCTGGCGGAGAAGGCAGGGGTTACAGTGTGCCGGACGTTCTGGGATCGGGATTCGGCGGCGGCGCTCCGCCGCCTGAACGTGCGCCCCCGGCTGATCACGGCGACCGCGGTGTTCTATCACGTGCCCGATCTGCACACCTTCGTCGACGGCTTGGCCGAGGTGATGGACGACGAGACCATTTTTGCCACACAGTGCGTATACCTCAAAAACGTGATCGAGGAAGTCCAGTTCGATCATTTTTATCACGAGCACACCTGCCTCTACTCGTTGCGTCCACTCATAGAACTCTTCAAGGGCCACGGGCTTCGGGTGATCGACGTGGAGTTCTATCCGGTGCACGGCGGTTCTTTCGTTGCCTACGTGGTGAAGGATGGTAGCCGCATTCGAGAGAGCGAGAGCGTGCGGGCGGCACTAACTCGCGAGGAGGCGGCCGGCGTGTTCGAGCGGAAGACCTACACGCGTTTTGCCCGCCGCGTTGCGGACAACAAGCGGCAGTTAACTAGACTCCTGCGGGAGCTCCGAAAGGAGGGCGCGACGGTCTATGCCCTTGGCGCGCCAGTGAAGGGAAGTACGCTGCTGAACTACTGCCAGATCGGGCCGGATCTGGTATCCGCGGCGGTTGAGGTGAATCCGTTCAAGATTGGGCGGTTTACCCCTGGAACGCATATCCCGGTCATCAGCGAAGCCCAGGTCGTACGCGAACCTGACTACTATATCGTCCTCGCATGGAACTTCCTCGAGTACTTCCTGCAAAGCCACGACGAGTATCTGCGTAAGGGTGGTCGATTCATCGTCCCGAACCCGACAGTGCAGATCGTTGATCACCGGGGAGCGCGTGAGTACCGCTGAGAGAGGGTCGCGTGCGCCGTTGAGCGGTTTTCGTGATGTGGTGATCACCGGAGGCAGCGGGTTCATTGGGGCTGCCCTTGCCCGCCGGCTGCGAGAGCTCGTCGGAGGGCGGGGGCGCATCGTCGCTGCGAGTTCGAGCGACGTTGATCTTGTGGATTCCGAGGCGACGTTTGACTGGTTCTCAGAGCAAGCACGGCTCGGGGACGTCTCCCACATTATTCACTTGGCGGCGGTCTACAAGGCGGGCGGGTGGCCGGCGGCGCATCCAGCGACGCAGTTCCACTTGAACATGGCCCTCAACGTGAACACGCTCGAGGCTTGGAAGCGGTTTTGCCCTCGTGCGCGGTTTACGAGCGTTGTCTCGTATTGCATGTATCCGGATCATGATCGCCCGCACCCGGAGTCAGAGATGTACGGCACCGAGCCTGAGCCGTATCTCTTCGCGTACGCCTTCACCAAAAAGGCCTTGGTCATCGGGCAGCGTGCGTATCGCCAGGAGTTCGGGCTTTCGGCCACAACCGCGGTGCTTCCGACGGTCTACGGTCCGGGCGACAGCTTTGAGGTGGATTCTCACGTTATGGGCGCCCTCATCGGGAAATTTGGGCGCGCGGCGCAAGCCGGTGATGCAACCGTTGAGGTCTGGGGGACCGGCGAACAGGAACGGGAGTTTCTGTTCGTTGAAGACGCGGCGTCGGGAATCATCGAGGTTGCCCTCGCTCCCGATGACACCTTCGTTAATCTTGGCACTGGTGAGGGCGTTCGCATTGCCGAGCTAGCACGCCTTGTTGCGCAGGCAACCAAGTTCGAGGGCAGAATTGTCTTCGCCCCTCAACGATTCGTGGGCGCCCACCGTCGCGTCTTGTCTGTTGAGCGGGCCCGACGGGAACTCGGCTGGCGGGCGAAGACCAGCCTTGTCGACGGGATCATGGCGACCACTGATGCGTTTCGGGCGCTCAGTCCGCGGTCGTCAGACTACCCCCCGACCGCGGGCCGTACGGGCGGCGCGCTCGAGGCGAACTCAATCAAGGGACGATGAAGACGCGCGTACTTGTGACTGGTGGTGCGGGCTACATTGGGTCGATTCTCGTGCCGGCGCTGCTGGAGGGCGGCTACAGCGTTACCGTGCTCGATGCACTGGCCTTCGGTCAGGCAACGCTGCTGGATTGTTGCGGCAATCCGCACTTCCGCTTCGTTGCGGGCGATGTGCGCGACGAGGCCCTGATGGACAAGGAACTGGTGCGACACGATGTCATCGTGCCGCTCGCGGCGATCGTCGGCGCGCCGGCGTGCAAACGGCTGCCGGCCGCGGCGACGGCCATCAACCTCGATGCGATTCGCTTCATGTCCTCCAGGCTGAGCAGGGATCAGCGCGTAATCTTTCCCGTGACGAATTCGGGATATGGGATTGGCGAAGGCGACCGGGAGTGCACTGAAGAATCACCGCTTCGCCCCATCTCCCTCTATGGGCGAACGAAGGTCGAGGCGGAGGCGCTGCTTCTCGAGCAGGGACAGGCGGTCACGCTCCGGCTCGCAACGGTGTTCGGGGCATCCCCCCGCATGCGTATCGACCTCTTGGTGAACGACTTCGTGTACCGAGCGGTCTATGATCGTTTCGTTGTGTTGTTCGAAGCGCACTTCCGGCGCAACTACATCCACGTGCGGGATGTCGCGCGCGCCATGATGTTCGCGATGGATCGCTTCGACTCGATGCGTGGTCAGGCGTACAACTGTGGTCTCTCTGACGCGAACATCTCCAAGCGCGAGTTGTGCGAGCGAATCAAGGTTCACCTCCCGAACTTTCACATACTCGAGTCGAAGGTTGGCGAGGATCCTGACAAGCGCGATTACATCGTGTCGAACGCGAAATTGGAGGCGGCCGGCTACGGGCCGAACTTCAGCCTCGACCAAGGGATCCAGGAGTTGATCAAGTGCTATGCCATCATTCGCAACGGAGGGCGCTTTGACAACCTAGGCGGGTTCGCGTGATCCGCGCGCCTCAGGAGAGGCTCAGGTCCGGGGGGGCGGCCGGTCGGGTGGCAGGCCGCCCGCGAGGACACGCATTGGCGCGTTTCAGGGAGATCTGCCACACCCCGGCCTGGCGCGATTCTCGACCGCGACGGGGTACTCGTCGAGTTCGTGCCATACCTCCACCGCACAGCAGAGACACGGCTGCGCCCCGGTGTAGCCTTGTTGATCAGTCGCATACGGACGGCGGGAGGCGCGATTGGCGTTGCGACGAATCAGGCGGGAATCGCACGCACGCGCTACTTGTGGAGCGACTCGCGGCGGAGAACGCGGCGCTGGACGGCGTGGCGGCCTGCCCATTTCACCCGGAGTTCACCGGGCGGTGGAGCGCGCGACATGCGTATTGGCGCAAACCCGGGCCGGGCATGATCGATCTCCTAGTGACGGAACTGAATATCGCAGCCAGACGCTGCTGGATGATCAGCGGCGCGATGATCGACGTACTCACCGCGCGGGCGGCCGGACTTTCCGGGGCGATCCTCCTTTCGCGGGAGGACGACGCCGACGCTGCCGCGGTGCTGCAGGGCGCGACCTCACCGTTATTCGAAGTCGCTCTGGCCGAGGATCTAGCCGATGCTCTGGCCGTGCTGTCGGTGCGCATTGGGTTGAGTGCTGGCGTGACGGGTACCGACCTGACGTCATCCCCGCCGAAGTTGGTAGCCCGCCAGCCCGCGATCACGTGATCCCTATTTTCGAACCGACGCTTACCGGCCGTGAGCGGGAGTACCTACTCCATGCGATAGACACTGGCTGGATATCATCTCAGGGCGAGTACATCGCCCGTTTCGAGGAGCAGTTCGCCGCGTGGCACGGAATGCCCCACGCTGTGGCCGTATCGAACTGCACAACCGCACTCCACCTTGCGCTTGATGCGCTTGGAGTTGGGCCGGGCGACGAGGTGTTGTGCCCCGACCTGACCTTCATCGCGCCCGCGAATATGATCAGACTCGCTGGCGCGACCCCCGTGCTTGTCGATGTGGAGCCGGGGAGTTGGGCCATAGACCCGGTCAGGTTGGCTGAAAAGATATCGGTGCGGTCCCGGGCCATCATTGTCGTGCATCCGTTCGGTCATGCTGCGGACATGGATCCGATCCTCACGCTCGCGGAGCGCCATGGGCTCAAGGTGATCGAAGACAACGCGGAAGCTCCGGGCGGCCGATATCGCGGGCGCCTGCTCGGGACGATTGGCGACGTGTCGTGCTACAGCTTCTTTGCCAACAAGATCATCACGAGTGGCGAGGGAGGCATGGTGATGACGCGCGACAGCACCCTCGACAAGGCGTTGCGGGTTCGGCGCGACCACGGCATGTCGAGAGAACGGCGATACTTCCACGAGGTGGTAGGGTACAACTACCGTATGACCAATATGCAGGCGGCGGTCGGGCTCGCGCAGTTCGAACGCCTCGATGCGATCACGGCGGAGCGGGCTGAACAGGCGGAACGCTACCGCCACCTCCTAGCGGACCCACGCATCGCGTGGCGACCTTCGCAGCCTTGGTGCGACCCCGTGCATTGGCTGGCTACAATCACGCTGCGGCGCGCTGAACTTCGAGATCCGCTGCTGGCGCACCTCAAACGCGAGGGCATCGACTGTCGGCAGATGGTGTTTCCCGTTCACACGGCGGTGCCCTACGCATCGTCGCATGCAGACGCCGACTTTCCGGTGTCGATGGACATCTCGTTTCGATCGCTCCACTTGCCCTCGTCGACCAGCCTTGAGTCGGCAGACCTCGAGCGCGTGTGCGATGCGGTCCTGGGCTGGGTGAACTTGAACGACTCGCAGTGAACCGTGATCGAGGCTTGCATACTTTGCGGAGGCCTCGGAACCCGGCTCCGAGCGCGCGTGGCGGATCGGCCAAAGGCGCTGGCCGTCGTTCGTGGCCGGGCCGTCATTGACCACCAGCTCAAGTGGCTCTATGCGAATGGCATTCGCAACATCACGCTGGCGGCTGGGCATCTCGGCGAGCAGCTCGAGGACTACGCGCGCGCACGCCGTGCACGCGGCGAGAAGCTGACCGTGGTTCGGGAAGAGACGCGGCTCGGAAGCGGCGGCGCGATCGCCAACGCCGCGTTGCGGGGCAGCATCGGCGCGGAACTACTCCTGGTAGTTAATGGTGACACGCTCCTCAGCTTCGCAACGGAGCCGCTTGCGCGCCAGCACATCGAAACGCGTGCGACCGTAACGATGGTTGTCACCGAAGTCCAGGATGCGGCACGATTCGGGCTCGTGGACGTCGCCGGCAATATGATTCGCGGGTTTGTCCAGGCCGCCGGCCGACATGAGCCGGGCATTGTGAACGCCGGAGCCTATCTCGTGCAGACCTCCATCGTGCGCGACCTCCCTGCGAGCGCGTTCTCCGCGGAACTGCAGTGGTTTCCGCAGCTTGCCGCTGAACGGCGGCTATTCGCGTATCTGCTGCCGCCGACTGAGACCTTCGTTGACGTGGGCACCGTCGAGGCCTTCGACGAGATCAATCGCACCGAAGCATGATGGCCGATGCCGCCGCTGGCCGGACGGCTTCGGTGACCGTCTCGATTCCGCGTGTCAACCGCTATACTTCAAGACTGTAAACCGAACGGGAGGCGGCTCGGGTGCGTAGGAGAACACGCTCATGACTGTCGCCGCGGTCATCCCCGCGCGCGGCGGCTCAAAGGGCCTTATTCGAAAGAACACGCGCCCGTTCTGCGGAGTTCCGCTCGTCAGCTGGTCCATTCGGCAAGCTCGGGAAGCGCGAGGTGTTGATTCGGTGTGGGTCAGTTCGGACGACGATGAGATACTCGCCATCGCCGAGCGCGAGGGCGCCCAGGCGATCCGGCGACCTCCCGAACTCGCCGCTGACGAGTCCTCTTCGGAATCGGCCTGGCTTCACGCATTGGATCACATTGAAACTCGTGGTGAGAGAGTCGAGCTTATGCTCGCCATGCAGCCCACATCGCCCATTCGTGAGAGCAGCGATCTCGAACGAGCGGTCGCCAAGGTCCGGGAACTGGAGCTGGACAGCCTGCTGTCTTGTTGCGAGATCGAGGATTTCCTGATGTGGCGCATCGGCGCGGGCGGCCAGCCCGTAGGTGTGAACTACGACTACATGGTTCGAACGCGCCGGCAGGACCTCGACACGCGGTATCTTGAGAACGGATCGTTCTGGATCTTTCGGCCGAGTGTGCTTCGCTCGCTCGGCAACCGGTTGGGAGGGAAGATCGGCCTGCATGTCATGGAACTCCACAAGATGTTTCAGATCGATACGCTCGAAGACTTGCGGCTCTGCGAAGTCATCATGCGCGGCTACGGACTTGACGCGCGGTGACCCCTCCTGGCGAACGAGCAGATCATGACGAGTAGTGCGGATGCCCCGGCGATGTCGGAGCCTGCCCCGCAGGCAGCCGGCGAGGGTCACCTCGCGATCTCCGACACCGGACGGCTCCGCGATGCGATGCAGCGCCTGCGCAGTTCGGGGCGCGGCTTGATCTGTGTGATCGGAGCCGAAGGCACAGTGGTCGGGGTGATCTCGGACGGCGACATTCGGAATGCGTTGCTCGAGCACGCAGATATGGACGTTCCGGTCACGAATCACATGACCCGGAAGTTCGCCTTCGCCTATGAGGGCGCGACAAAGGAGCAGGTCCTAAAGCTCTTCAGCGGCCGCATCAGGCAGGTGCCGATCCTGGACCGCCAGCATCGCCTCGTGACGATTGCGGGCCCGGGGTACCTCTACCTTCCCGGCAGCGTGTTCGCCCGCGCCAAGGCACCGGCACGACTTAGCCTTGCGGGAGGCGGCACCGACTTCACGGACTACTTCGTCAAGCACGGCGGCGTGTCGCTGTCGACGACGATTGCGCGGTACGCACACGTCGCCATTCGCAAGCGCGGCGACCGCAAGATCATCCTCCACTCTGCGGACCAGAACGAGGGTCTCGAGGTGGAGGATGCGAGCAAGCTCGTCTACGGGACGCCGTTCGACCTGATTGCTGCCACCATCAAGGTGATGCGTCCCGATTTCGGGCTCGAGATTCACTGTGGCACCGACTTCGGGCCGCGGTCCGGGTTGGGCGGATCGGCCGCGCTGTTGTCGGCAGTGATCGGTTGCCTGAACGAATTCCGCGAGGAACAACTAGACGATTACTCCATTGCCGAGCATTCGTTCGAGGTCGAGCGAGTTGAGCTTGGAATCCCCGGTGGATGGCAGGACCAGTATGCGACGGTGTTCGGCGGGTTCAATTATATTGAGTTTGACGACCGCCTGAATTCCGTGATGCCACTCCGGCTTAGCGCCGCGACGGTCAGTGAACTCGAAGCACGGCTGCTTCTCTGCCACACTGGCCGGGAACACCTTGGCGGCGCAATCCAACACGAGAATTCACGTCGCGGAGATGCCGCCGATCAGCTGGCCTTTGGAGAACGCGTGAAGGAGATCGCTCGCGCGATGAAGACGGACCTTCTTCGCGGACGCCTGAATGATTTGGGAGCGATGCTCCATGAAACGTGGGAGTTGAAGAAGTCGCTCGTGGCGGAGTCGTCGTCGTTGCAGCTTGACGCCATCTACGACGCGGCGCGCCGGGCTGGCGCCGATGGGGGACGCCTCATGGGTACGGGCGGGGGTGGCTACTTCCTCTTCTGCGTAAAGCCGTTTGAGCGCTACCAAGTGTGGCGATCACTCACCGACCGAGGCCTCGCGGTAGAGAGCGTCGTCCTCGATACCGCGGGGATGAAATCGTGGACGTCGCGCTCCTGAGCCGCGGCGACTCCGTCATAATCGTCGGCACCGGCGGATTTGCCTTCGAACTCGGCGCGTTGCTCCGTCGCGCCGGTGTTGCGGTCCGCGGCTGCGTCGGGCCCAATGTCCCATCGGCGCATACAGGGCTGACGTATCTCGGCTCCGATAGCGTCCTTCAAACGATGTTGGACGTACCGCGAATCGTCGCGGTCGGATCGCCGGTGGTTCGACGGGCCCTCTTCGACCGAGTCGAGGAAGCCGGCGGTTTCCTCGCGACTTACGTCGACCCTGCCGCGTACGTCGCCGAGAGCGTTCGGATCGCGCACGGCTCGATCGTCTACCCTCACGCCACCGTTCACGCGGGAGTCACACTGTCGCGCGGGGTTCTTGTTAACTCCAATGCCACCATCGGACACGAGTCGCAGGTGGGTGAGTTCGCTACCATCGGGCCCGGGGCGAGCCTGGGCGGGCGGGTGCGCCTCGAACGGGGTGTATACGTCGGGATAGGCGCTTCGACCATTGAAGGCGTCACGATTGCCGCCAGCTCAGTGCTGGGGGCCGGAGCGGTCGTGGTACGGGACTGCACCGAATGTGGCACCTACGTTGGTGTGCCGGCGCGGAAGACGGATATCTGATGCAGGTATTCGCCTCGACAACGTGCCTCGGGGTTGGACGGACCGACCTCGAGGAAGTCTTGGCATCGCTCAAGTCGGTGGGGCTGGACGGTATTGAGCTCGGGTCCACGCATCGGTGGCGGCCGGACATCGCCGAGGTGGTTCGGGTGCACAAGCCAGAGCGCCTGCTCACACACAATTACTTCCCGCCGTCGCCCACCGACCTGGTGCTCAACCTGGCTTCCACCGACGCCGGCGTACGAGCGGCTTCCATCAGGCATGCGCTGGCCTGCGTCGACTTCGCGGCCGATGCCGGGGCCGAACTGTACACCGTACACCCCGGGTTCCTGACGCCGACCGCCGCCACCACCGCTATGCGGCGACCGGACCGCGGATACGACTTCGTATTCGGTGGCGCTGCAGTGCCGTACGAAACCGCGTACGTCCTGATGCTCGACGCGCTGGCGCAGCTTCTTTCGCATGCCCATCGCCGGGGAGTGCGCTTGGCGATCGAGACGGAAGGCTCGGCCACCCAGCCCAACGTGCTGCTCATGCAGCGCCCAGAGGAGTTCCGGCGGTTGTTCGCGGACCTCGACACCCAAGTCTGGATCAACCTGAACCTTGCGCACAGCACCTTGGCCGCGGCCGTTCATGGCTTCGACCTGACGGCGCTTGTTCGCGAGCTGGCGCCTCGCATTGCCGCCGTCGAACTGAGTCACAATGATGGTCGCGAAGACCTGCATCAAGCGCTCGTGGGCGACTCGTACGTCTTGCGCTGGGCTCCGTCCCTTCCGGATGTTCCTCTCATCCTGGAGTTTCGCGAGGCGAGCACCGCCGACGTCGCGCGCAGTGCCGAACTGCTCCGGCGCGCAATCGCCTCGGGGCGTGCCGTGGGCGGGGGAGGCGCCTCGTGATCATTCGACTCCACGACGACGCAGTAATCGGAGTTGGGCACCCATGCTTCGTCGTCGCGGAAGCAGGCGTAAACCATAACGGAAGCCTCGAGCGGGCGATGCGAATGATTGAGGTCGCGAAGTCTGCGGGTGCCGACGCCGTCAAGTTCCAGACCTTCAAGACAGAAGCCATCATCACCCGCACCGCGCCGAAGGCGCGCTACCATGTCGAAACGACAGGCGACGACGCGAAGCAGTCCTGGTTCGACTTGCTAAAGTCGCAGGAGCTCACCGAAGGCATGCATGTCGCACTGATGGCGCATTGTCGCAGGGTGGGCATCGTGTTTCTTTCGACGCCCTACGACCCTGAGAGCGTCGACCTGCTAGATCGCCTCGATGTCTGCGCGTTCAAGGTCGCCTCGACCGATGCGAACAATGTCTCGCTGCTGCGGCACATGGCGGACAAGGGGCGCCCGATGATCCTGTCCACGGCGATGACGACCATGGACGAGCTCCGGATCAGCATCGGGGCGATTCGAGCAAGGGGCCTTCGCGACCTTGTCGTGCTGCAGTGTACTGGGAACTACCCGAGCGACGACGCGAGTGCGAACCTCCGAGCCATGCTCACGATTCGCGAGGCGTTCGGCGTGCCCGTCGGGTACTCCGACCACGTGCCCGGAGTGGTTGCAGCGGTCGCCGCGGTCACGCTTGGTGCCTGCGTGTATGAAAAACATTTCACGCTGGATCGGGCGCTGCCGGGTCCGGACCATCGGGCCTCGCTGGAGCCGCAGGAGCTGGGGGAGCTGATCCGCGCCGTACGCTCGGCAGAGCGAATGATGGGAGACGGCGTGAAGCGGGTGATGCCGTCGGAGGAGGCCAATCGCACGCGCCTTCGCAAGCACGTGATTGCCGCTGCCGACCTTGCTGCAGGGACCGTTCTCGTTCCGGAGAGCATACGCGTCGTGCGGACAGGAGGATCGGGCATGCCGGCTCACAACTATGACGAGGTGATAGGACGTGTGACGGCGGTGGCGTTACGTGCGGATGACCCGATCGACGACGATGTGCTCGAACCCTTCACCGGCCGGCCTGGCGACGTTTCCTCGGGGCCGGTATGATCCCGTCAACTTTGTTCTCGGTCGACGGTCAGGTCGTCATCGTCACGGGCGCGAGCCGCGGCATCGGACGGCTTATCGCCGAGGGGTTCTATTCGCACGGTGCCTCAGTGGTCGGCGTGGCTCGGCACATGGAGACGTTGGTCGGGACAGAGCCGCGACGTCTGACGATCTCGCGGGACCTCACAGCGGCGGACTCGCCTGCGCGTATCGTGCGGGAGACGGTCGCACGATTTGGCCGCATCGATACGCTCGTCAACGTCGCGGGTCTTTCGATCACCGACGAGGACCCGTATTCGGAGAGTACGCTTGACCGGACCTTTGCCGTCAATATCCGCGCGGCGATGCTGCTCACGCGGGCCGTCGCGGAGGTGATGAAGCGCGATGGCGGCGGTGCGATCATTCAGGTGACGAGCATCGGCGCTCATCGCGGGTTCCCGGGAAACCCGGCCTACCAGGCGTCCAAGGCGGCGCTGTCGGGCCTGACGCGTGCCATGGCGTGCGACTGGGGGTCGTTCGGCATTCGCGTCAACGAACTCTGCCCCGGATATGTGCGCACCGCCATGACGGAGCTGAGCTTTCAGGATCCTGCCGCGCACGCCGCGCGAGGTGCCCGGACCTTTCTGAACCGATGGGGAACACCGGAGGAACTGGTTGGACCGTGCCTCTTTCTCGCCTCGCGCGCGGCCTCGTACATCACCGGGTCCTCGCTCCGTGTTGACGGCGGCTGGCTCGCAAAAGGATTCTGACCGCGATCGGCGGCGTCTCCTGCCGGGCTGGCACCTCCCTAGCTCCCGCTACCAGATAGATCGGCCTCCATCCACCATCAGGTTCGCGCCTGTGACGAAGGCCGACGCGTCAGACGCCAGGAACACAATCGGCCCCTTCAGTTCGTGCGGCTGGGCCATCCTGCCTAACGGAATGCGCTCTGCGAGCTGTTCAACAAACTTCGGGTCTTGGTTCCGGTAGACACCGGCGGGAGAGATCGCGTTGACGCGCACGCCGTCTTTGGCCCAAAGCGTCGCGAGGTACCGGGTGAGGGCGAGCACGCCTGCCTTGCTGGCGGAGTATGCGGCAGGGGTGTTGAAACTCACTCCCGCATAGCCGTAGCGCTCGTTTGCCTGATAGATCCGGTGATCGGGAGAGATGACCGCGACGTCCGTGGCGATATTGATGATATTCCCGTGGCCTCGGCCACGCATATGGCGGCCCACCACCTGGGAGATGAGGAACACCGCCGTCAGGTTCGCCTCGATGGAAGCACGCCACAGGGCGGGGTCGTAATCCTCGAAAGCGGCGAAGAAGTCCGCTCCCGCAGCCTGCATCGTATTCATTGCGAGTGCAGCCGAGTTGATGAGAACGTCGACGCCGCCCCACTCGGAGACGACCGCGTCGACGCTCGTCTTTACGCTGTGCGGATCGGCGAGATTGACTGCATATCCCGCGCCCGGATGTCCTTCGTTGCGCAGCGACTTGACGGCCTCGTCAAGGCGCGCCTCGTTGATGTCCAGCAGAACCGGGGTGGCGCCGAATTCGGCTACCGCCGTGGCAAATTGCCGGCCCAAGAAGCCCGCGCCGCCGGTGATGACGACCGTTCGTCCCGTCAGGTCGAACTGTTCGCGCACGGAAGCAGGAATGCGCATCGGATCCGATGAGTCTCGCATGGGTCAGCTCGCCGCGACCGTCTGGCCGCCATCGACAACAATGTTCGCGCCGGTAATGAACTGGGCCTTTCCCGAGAGCAGAAACACAACAATCGCTGCGACATCCTCCGGACGCCCCAGAACGCGGAGCGGCACCTTGTCCGCGAGCATGCTCGCAACCGCTTCCGGGTCGGAGGCTTGTCGCCGATCCCAATTGCCGTCGGGAAAGAGGATGTTGCCGGGAGACACGACGTTGACTCGAATCTGGCTAGGCGCGAGTCGGCGGGACAGTGACTTACCGTACATCGCGAGGGCAGCCTTGGCACTCTGGTAGGGGAGAGGGGCGCCGAAGTCTTCCTTGCCGGCAATGGATCCCACAATCACGATGGCGCCTTTCGATCTCGTCAGCGCAGGGACGCACGCTTGCGCCAGGCACGCCGCCGGAATGAAGTTGTGATGCCAGTACCAGTCCCAGTCGTCGCCGGCGATGTCCACTTCCGGGACAGGCTTGAGCGCTCCGGCGTTCGCGACTACCCCGTCAATGGCACCCCAGTTGTCCAGCGTCTCGCTGAGCAACCGGCGCATTGTCTCAGGTTCGCCGACGTCGCCCGCCACCGCCCGTACCCGGTCTGGGAACCGCGCCTCGAGCTCGCGACGGGTGACCTCCAGCTGGTCAGCTCCACGTCCGTTGAGGACACACAATGCGTCCTCGCGTAATAGCGCTTCGGCGATGCCCCGCCCGATGCCGCGGCTCGATCCGGAGACCACAACAACCCGGCCCGCCAAGTCAAGGTTCACGGCGCAACCGTTCCACGAATGGCATCACAAACGCGAGATACCCTCTAGCTGCGCCGACGTCGTCCACAGAGCGAGCCGCCTGAAGTATGAAGTCGCCCAGATAACCGGCCCTCTTCAGGAGACCGAAGGTCAAGTCGAAGTCAACGTTTCCCTGGCCGAGCGGAAGCGTGTACAACTCCGGCGTACAGTCCTTGACGTGGACGTTGATGATTGCCGGGCCGTAAGCGGCGAACTCGGATGCGGTATCGAAGCCCCAGTAGGCGCTATTGCCCATGTCGTAGTTCACGCCGCAAGTGCGCGTGGGCAGCCGTGACATGAACCGGGCCAGCGCGTCCGGTGGCAGGTCGCTCTCGAGCGAAAGGCGAATGCCGTGCTCATCGAGCATCGGGACCAACTTCGACACACGTCGAAGAAAGAGGGCTTGCGAATCTTCTTCCTGTACGGAACTGTTCTTGATCAGCGGAACGTCGATGAGGGTGACGCCAAGGTCTGCGCAGGCCGCGATCAGGACCTCGAGCATCGCCGCGGCCTCTCCGACGCCGTCTGCGTCGGCGAAGGCTGGCTGGTCCATGAAGAAGTCAGCGCAAACGCTTTCGACCTTCACGCCGTGCGCGGCGCTGAGCTCACCGATCTCACGCCTTCCCGCGGAAGTGAGAAGTGGGTTGAAAGCGACGGACTCCGAGTCCAATACCCACTCAATCAGGTCGAATCCGCACTCGGCGGCGAGTGCGAACTCGTCCCGCCAGTGCTGAGCGGGAAAGGATTGGACCTTTCCGTCAACGGCAGGGCTCAACCTCCCCTGCATGATCCCCAGGCGGTGCCTCATGCGCTGCGGACACCTGGTGCCGCGGGTCCGTACAGTTCCGGCAGGTTGAACCGTCGTCGTCGTCCCACGAGGTACCGGTATGGCCGGAAGAATGACATCGCGGCGTGAAGTCTCCGCAGGCCGGTCGGCCGCCTCAGCTTTCCGTCAATGAGCAGCCAATCTGCGTCAAGCAGGCTCATGGCGTTCTCCGGCATTGACTCGAAGAGCCGAAGGCATTCGCGAAACTCATCGAGGTAGCGAGGGTTGCGTCGCGCCGGCCGCTCATGGTGCTGATGTACCAAGGTGACGTCGTGGGTGAAGTCGATTACCTGCACACCTCGTCGCTTCAAGCTCCAAACGGCCCACCCATCCATTCCACCGCGGCCGATCGGCATCGGTGGTGCCTGGAAGTCGAGCGTCGCGGGGTACACCCAGAGGTCGAGCGCCGTGTGCCCGTGCGGGCGTCCGTGGCGCGCGATCGCGTCGTGAACGGCGCAAAAATAGTCGGGACGCCCGAAGTCAAACTTCACCGGCTCGCTCAGGTCGATTCTTGCGCCGATCGCGAAGAACTCACGCGGTCCGATCGCCCTGCGCATGTTCGAGACCGCCTCGGGAAAGCCCGGCGGCAACAGGACATCTGCTGTAATGAACGCAAGGATCTCATGCTGCGCGTTCTCGCGACCGACACGGAGCACGTCATCAAGGAGCGGCGCGCCCATCCCCGAGCGGCGCACGCCGTCTACCACCGCAACGTCAAGACCGTTGGTCGCGCCGCGACTCGTGCCTTCCTCGTCCTCAATCAGCACCACCTGGCACTTCGGCGAAATGGCAATCCACGAGCGGATCGCGTTCAGTTGCACCTCGCCTATCGTGCCGTGGAACGGACGCATGGCGGAATAGATGGTGATCATCGGTGCCGGATGGTCCTGTTTGTGTGACTGCGAGGGCAAGGGGCGCGACCGAGAGGGGCACAGTGCGACGTACCCGGTCATATATTACGGGAAGGAACGCGCGAATCCCAGCTATCGCGGAGGGGAGGCCGGCGCAGACCCGACGCCGCGGGTCCGAACGGCTCCGGTACTTCGCGGATGAATGACCCCCATCGGATGCACATCTGGTTGCTCACTGCGGGCGAACCGCTCCCGATCGATCCGGGAGGCCCCAGCCTCATGCGGACCGGTATCCTCGCGGGGTTGATGCGTCGGCGCGGTCACCGGGTGACGTGGATAACTTCTGCGCTCAACCACGTTGCACGCGTCCGCCGTTTCGACTCGACTACGGCGCAGCTCCTGTCGGATGGAACGGAACTGGTGATGCTCCGTGGGGGCCAGTATCGCCGGACTGTTTCTCTGGCGCGAATCCTTCACCATCAGGCGCTGGCGAGGGCCTTCAGGCACTTCGCCCTACGCGCAGACCGGCCCGATGGAATCGTGGCCGCCATGCCGACGACTGAACTTGCGCGTGATGCCGTCCGCGTTGGCAAGTACCTCGGCGTGCCCGTGCTCGTGGATATCAGGGATCTCTGGCCGGACATTTGGCTCGAGCTGGTGCCAGAGTTGATGCGGGGCGTGGCTCGCCTGGCACTTGCGCCCTTCTATTCTGACTTGCGTCTGGCTATGACCGGCGCGGCCGGCATCATCGGCCCCTCTGACGGGGTCGTCGCCTGGGGATTGGGCCACGCGCGACGCCCCCGAGGTGCGACCGACGCAACGATTCCGCTGGCCTACGACGAGGCCCGGCCGACATCCGGAGAGACGCGCGAAGCGCTTGACTATTGGGCAGCACTCGGCGTGACTCCGAGAACCGATATCGTCACGATCGTCTATGCTGGCTCCATGACGCGACGAATCGAGCTGGAAACTGTGACGCGCAGTATCGGGCTGGTCAACAAAGCGGGGGTCGCAGGCGTGAGGTTTGTCCTCTGCGGAGATGGCGAGGCGGCGGAATCCGTGCGTGCAGCGATTGCCGGCGCACCGAACGTGATCGCGCCTGGTTGGGTGTCTGCGCCGAGATTGCGTGCACTGCTCAGCATGTCCAGCGTCGGCTGGATTCCGTATCCCAGTTCCGCGGACTGGCGGCTGTTCACGCCCAATAAGTTCGCCGAGTATCTGGCCGCGGGACTGCCGGTCTTCTCCAGCCTTGCGGGAGAAACCGCCAGTCGCATAGACGAAGCTCGGTGTGGCTGGACGTACCGAAACGGCGACGCCTTGGAGGCGGCCCGTCTGATCTCGGAGATGCCGGCGTGTGAGGAGCAACGACGGCAGATGGGCGCGGCGTCGCGCCGACTGTTCGAGGCGCGATACGCGGCGGAGAGAGTGTACGCGCACTATGCCGATTTCATCGAGGAGGTCGTCGCTCGGCACCGCGCGGGATGATTTTCGCGAAGGAAATCAGCGATTCAGGGGCGCGCCGAGCCGGCGGGTCCACCCGCCGGTGACAAGGCGTGCGACTCCTAGGAGTGTGCCGAGGCCATAGGACAGATGAAACCCGGCGAAGGCCACGACGCAGCACGCCCAGTCGATCGGTCCGCGCGCGCCGGATATGGCGCTCGCGCTGATCAGTATCAAGTAGGCGGCGAGCGGCGCGAGTAGCAGCCGTGCCGGGCCCCAAGCGCTTCCCAGCGCGATGACGAGGCCGCCCAGGTAGATCACGAAGAACGCGGGGACGAGGCGGCGCCAGCGCAGCGCGCTCGGATACAGTCGCGCGGCATACACCATCCACTGCCCGGTAAGAAAGGCCTGACGCATGAGACCGCGTGCGGTGTCCCGTCCGCGGTACGTGACGACGATATCCGGGTCAAACACGATTCGCTTGCCGGCGGCGCGAATGCGCGCGTTAAAGGCGCTGTCCTGTGCGCGCGTGAGTCGCTCGTCGAATCCGCCCAACTCTTCGAAGAGCTCACGCGGGAACGTGCCGAACGGGACGGTGTCCGCGTCGCCGGCGGCACCGCCGACCCGAAACCGGCTCTCGCCGACGCCGGCGCGGCTCGATACGACCCGCGCGAGCGCGCGTGACCACACGTCGTGTGAAGTCGGCGCCGCGACGACTCGGCCCCCGGCGTTGGCCGCCCCGTGCGCGCGGAGAAGCCCAACACACCGTGCGATGTAGTCGCGCGGGTAGACCGCGTGGGCGTCGGCTCGCATCACAACCGCGCCTTTGGATTCGCGAAGGCCGATGTTGAGGGCGAAGGGCGCGGTCAGTCGTCGGTTGTCGAGCACTCGGATTCGAGCGTCTCGCGAGGCGAACTCGTCGAGAATGGCACGGGTACCGTCCGTGCTAATGCCGTCGATGATGAGAAACTCCACGGCACCGTCTCGATATTCGTTGGCGAGGAGCGACTCCAGGCACTCCCGCACGAACCGGGCCTCGTTCCGGCAGGGCACGATGACGCTCACTGCGTCAAGGCCTGTCATGGCTTCAGCCATGGTTCGGATTCGGGCCTAGGTTGGCCCTCTCGGCGGCGGATCCATCCGCTCAATGCAACGAAGACTATTCCCCACGCCACACCGGCCGCCCACTGCAACACCGGGCCGCGCTTGTGCACGAGGATCGCGGACGCAGAAGTCATCGCCGTGAGCGACATGACCACGATCGACACCTGGGCGTGCGAGTAGCCTAGGCGAACGGCTCGCTGATAGACATGGTCCACATGCGCCTTAAACGGCGAGTGCCCTTGCGCGACCCGGCGGACCAGAGTCGATGTAGTGTCCCACAGCACGGGCGAGAAGATCAAGACGGCCACCCAGACGGGCATGACTCCGTCGCGCCGTGCCCATAGCGTGAACGCCGCGACGACATAGCCAAGGAGGGTTGAGCCCAGATCTCCGAGGAACAGGCGCGCCGGCGACCAGTTGAAGGGGAGGAGGCCCAAGCAGGCGGCGCTCGCCAGTGCCGCGGACTGCGAAAAACGGGGCGATCCGGACTCAAATCCGATCCATGAGAACGCGGCAAGCCCGACGACTCCCACCCCGCAGGCGAGCCCGTCAATCCCGTCCGTGAAGTTGTAGAGGTTGACCGTCCAGACGATGAATAGCAG
>Ga0194121_10005434_pt1 | contig 17614 bp, 15 predicted proteins | sample TA2MahCa50mmetaG_FD_148609 | JGI IMG/M metagenome (GOLD analysis project Ga0194121, IMG submission 148609) | Freshwater microbial communities from Lake Tanganyika, Tanzania - TA2015020 Mahale Deep Cast 50m | ecosystem: Environmental > Aquatic > Freshwater > Lake | place: Tanzania: Lake...
GGCGCTGCATCCAGAGGTGCTCAGCCAGGCCGAACTGGCCCAGTTCCAGGAACAAGGCTTTGTCCGCCTGGGCCGGGTGGCGCCCCAGGAGCAGATCGCGGCCCTGGGGCAGCGCATCGACGAGATCATGCTGGGCCAGGCCCAGATCGACTACGAGCGGATCATGATGCAGTTGGACCGGGTGGCCGGCGACGACTCGGGGCCCGGTCCCCAGAGCAAGGGGCACAAGGGGGCCACCCTGGCGTACCGCAAGATCCAGGATTTGGAGTTGGACCCGCTCTTCCTGGCCTACCTGCAGCACCCCCTGTGCGCCGACATCTGCGCCAAGGTGTACGGGGAGGAGACTCCTATCGCCTGCTTCCGGGCGATGTTCATGAACAAGCCGGCCGGCAAAGGCACCCACCTGGTCTGGCACCAGGACCGCTGGAGCGACCTGGACCGCGACCCGCTGATCACGGTCTGGACCGCTCTGGACCCCTCCACCCTGGCCAATGGCTGCGTGCAGGTGATTCCCGGCTCGCACCGGGCCCTGGTCAATCCAGACCACCCTTCTGGTTTTCTCTCCGCCGAGCAGACATCCGAACTGCTGGCCAAGACCCAGCCGGTGCCCTTAGAAATGGAAGCGGGGGAGGTGGTATTGTTGCACAACTGGCTCTTGCACAGTTCGGATGTCAACCACACCGGCATCCCGCGCCGGGCCTTCAGCGTCTGCTACATGGATGCGGCCACGATGTCGAGCCGGGGGGCAACTTATCCGGTGGTGTTTGGTGAAGGGGCGTTGCAGGTTACTTAATGATACCCGGCGAGGCGAGGTCCGTGGGGTGCCCACTTCAGCATTTCTGAAGTCCCGGATCTTCCCCCTCGCTCCCTAAACTACGCTTCCCCGGGCCCTACCCTGCGATCCTACCCCACCACCACGCCCCCAGAAGCCGCCTCCGGGGCACTCCCACGGCCCAGGGAGGTTGTCAGCTGGTTTTTTTCTGAATCAACACCTTAAAGGCGCTGCCCATCAGCGATGGGTGAATCAGCTGGTGGATGGCCTGGCGCTCGCGGCTGAACTGGCCGGCAGTGCGCTCGGCGATTTCCGCGAAAAGCTCCTGGCCGATGCCCACCAGGTAGCGGCCCTGGTCGGTGAAGAGCGTCGGCTCCAGCCCGGCCTGGCGGCCGGCCTCGATCAGGGCGGAGAAATCCACATGGGCGGTCAGGTCCTGCTCGCCGGGATGGGCGTAATAGTCGTCGTGCAAGGTGTGGCGGTGGTAGCAGCGCAGGGTGCCTTTGGGGCGGTGAGGGGAGAAATACTCCTCCCGCTCAAAGCCGTAGTCAATGCTCAGCACAAACCCCCGCTCCAGGCATTGGCCCAGCTGGACCATCCACTCCTGAGCCTGCAGGTTCAGGGTGGTCTCGTAGCCCTCCATCCATGCCACTGGCAGCCCATCCAGATACGCTTCGAGCCGGGGGTCCGAGAGGGGGCCCATCTCGTCGGCGAACCTCTCCCCTTCCTCCCGCACGTAGATCTCCTGCCAGCGGCCCTCCGCCACCCTGACCCGGTGGACCGGCAGGGCGTCCCAGAACTCGTTGGAAAGGAAACAGCCCACCAACCCGGCGGGCAGGGGATCGCCCACCTCGACCACCTGGTAGGCCAGGTCCGGGGCCTCCAGCAGCACGTCCTGGCGCAACTGGCCCCGGTGCCCCCCCAACTCGACCACGGCAAAGCCGGCGGGATAGCCCATCTCCTCTCGAAAATCCATCAATTGGCGAGCCAGGAGCCGGCCGAAGAGCGGGGTGGCGCTGGGGCTGGTGAAGTAGTCCCCCCGGGGTCCGATCACGGTGCGGTTCCGGGTGTAATAGCCGGCCGCGGGATGGTAGAGGGCCAGGTCCATAAATTCGGCAAAGCTGATACGGCCGCCCCGAGCGCGAATTCTTTTGCGTGTCGCCTGTAGCACCTTTATATTAGGGCGTTCAGCAATCATTTTTCAGAATGAGACCTATTGCCATGAGTGGTGAACTGGAGCAATTCGCCCCCATCGGCCTGATGGTAATCGTGGCCGTGGCCTTTGTCAGCGCCGTCGTCTTCCTACCCTCCCTGCTGGCCAAAAAACGCTCCTTCGGCCGCCTTAAGGACACCGCCTACGAGTGCGGCCTGCCCGCCGATACCCAGACCCACACCCGTTTCAGCGTCAAGTTCTACCTGGTGGCCATGCTCTTCATCCTCTTCGACATCGAGGTGGTGTTCATGGTGGGCTGGGCCACGGTGTTCCGCGAGATGATCCAGTCCCCTGCCGACGGGGGCATCGGCTGGCTGATGCTGGGCAGCGGCCTGCTCTTCATCGCCATTCTCGAGGTGGGACATTTCTACATATGGAAAAAGGGCGCCCTGAACTGGGCTCCCAGTCGCCCCGCGCCTCCCTCTGAGTGAAAAGTCTATGAGCAGTGTTGTCAACACCGCGGTTGACCTGAGAGCCGAGAGCCGCGACGTCGTCGTCACTCGGCTCGACAGCGCGGTCGATTGGGCGCGCAAGAATTCATGCTGGCCCATGCCCATGGGCCTGGCCTGCTGCGCCATCGAATTGATGGCCACCGGCGCCAGCCGCTTCGACATTTCCCGCTTCGGCGCCGAGGTGATGCGCTTCTCCCCCCGCCAGTCCGACCTGATGGTAGTGGCCGGCACGTGCGTCTACAAGATGGCCGGGGTGGTCAAGCGCCTGTGGGAGCAGATGCCCAACCCCAAATGGTGCATCGCCATGGGGGCCTGCGCCAGCACCGGCGGGATGTACCGCAGCTACGCAGTGGTGCAGGGCATCGACCGCATCCTGCCGGTGGACGTGTACATCTCCGGCTGCCCCCCCCGCCCTGAGGCCCTGCTGGAGGCGCTGATGGCCCTGCAGCGGCAGATCGAGAACGAGAAGTCCATCGAGAACCTCCGCCAGGACCAGCACCAGCCCCGCATGGGCGGCGCCCCGGTCCGCGGCCCCATTGTGGTGCAGGGATGAGGCCATGACCCCGCAAGCAGCCGTGCAGCAACTCGTGGAACACCTGGGCGAGGGAGTGGGGGAGTCGGCCGAGTTCCGCGGCGAGGTCACCATGGTGGTGGGGCGGGACAAGATCGCCGCCGCCTGCCGCTTCCTCAAAGAGCACTGCGGCTTCGATATGCTCACCGACCTCTCCGGGATCGACAACTACGGCGAGGAGCCCCGCTTCGCCGTGGCCTACCACCTCTACTCGCTCACCCACCGCTGCCCCCTCCGCCTCAAGGTCCTCCTTGACGAGGACGACGCCCTGGTCGATTCGGTCGTTGGGGTGTGGAGTACCGCGAGCTGGCACGAGCGCGAGGCGTACGACATGTTCGGCATCCGCTTCGCTGGCCATCCCAACCTCAAGCGCATTCTGATGTGGGAGGGATACCCGCACCACCCGCTGCGCAAGGACTTTCCCCTGGCCGGTTTGCCCGCGGACCTGCCGGCCACCGCCGAGGAGGCGGGCCGGGTGGAAACGGCCAATATGCTGGGCGGTCCCTACTTCTCCGGGCCGGGCCAGCGCGGCACCGTGTCCCGCGAGCCGCGCCAGTACGACACCGCCGCCGAGCAGGCGGACAAATTGTCCAGCCCTAACAAAGCGGAGCCGGTCTGAGTCATGGCCACCCAGCGCGAAATGGAGATCATCGACTCGGCCTACCGCGCCCAGCTTGCCCTGGAGGAGGAGCTGAGCGGGGACAAGATGCTGGTCAACATGGGGCCATCCCATCCCAGCACCCACGGGGTGCTGCGGGTGATCCTCGAACTCGACGGCGAGGTGATCACCGATCTGACCACCGACATCGGGTACCTGCACCGGGGCGACGAGAAAATCGCCGAGAACATGACCTACACCCAGTTCATCCCCTACACCGACCGCCTCGACTACCTCTCGCCCCTGGCCAACAACGTGGCGTATGCGTACGCGGTGGAAAAGCTCCTGGGGGTGACGGTGCCGCCACGCTGCCAGTACATCCGGGTGATTTGCTCCGAGCTGGCCCGCATCAGCTCCCATCTCCTGGGCGTGGGCGCCATGAGCATCGATCTGGGGGCTATGTCGGTCTTTCTCTACACCTTCGCTGAGCGCGAGAAGATCTACAACCTCTGCGAGTGCCTCAGCGGGGCGCGCTTCACCACCAGCTACACCCGCATCGGCGGCCTGGCCCACGACATGCCGGCCGAGTTCGCGCCCATGCTGCGCCAATTCCTCGACGAGATCCCCGCTGCCATCGACGAGACCGACAAGCTGCTGAGCCGCAACAAGATCTTTCTGGCCCGCACCAAGGACATCGGGGTGCTCTCTCGGGCCGATGCCATCGACCTGGGGACCACCGGCCCCATCCTGCGCGCCTCGGGGGTGGACTGGGACATCCGCAAGGTCCATCCGTACAGCGGCTACGAGTACTTTGACTTTGAGGTGCCGGTGGGCACGGTGGGCGACTGTTACGACCGCTACCTGGTGCGTATGGAGGAGATGCGGCAGAGCGTGTCCATTCTGCGCCAGGCCATCGAGAAGTTGCCCGAAGGCCCGGTCAACGTCGATGACCCCAAGATCGTCCTGCCCGAGAAAAAGGCGGTGCTGACCCGCATGGAGGAGCTGATCCACCAGTTCATCCAAGTCACCGCCGGGATCAACGCCCCGCCGGGCGAGGTGTATTTCTCGGCCGAGAACCCCAAGGGCGAACTGGGCTTTTACATCGTCAGCAAGGGCGGTGGCACCCCGCATCGGCTCAAGATCCGCGGCCCCTCCTTCGTTAACCTGCAGGCCCTGCAGAAGATGAGCGTCGGCCACATGGTGGCCGATTTGATTTCCATCCTGGGCAGCATCGACTTTGTCATGGGAGAATGCGACCGCTGAGGGTCGCCTGAGGATAGAGAGATGGCGTTGGATGTCCCCGCTGCACTGAGCCGGCAAATCGACGAGATCATCACCCACTATCCCCCCGAGCAGAAGCCAGCCCCGGTACTGTGGCTTTTGCACCTGTTGCAGGAGCAATACGGATCTCTGGGGCAGGAGCAGGTCGAGTGGACCGCGGCGCGGCTGGGCATCCCGGCCATCGACGTGTGGGGCCTGGTCAGCTTCTACCCGATGTTCACCGAAAAGCCGCGTGGCAGGTACCACCTTAAGGTCTGCCGCACCCTCTCCTGCGAGATGGGCGGCTGCCAGGGAGTGCTCCAGGCCATCCAAAAGCGCCTGGGGATTGTTCCGGAGCAGACCACCCCGGATGGCAAGTTCACCCTCTCCACCTTCGAGTGCCTGGCTGACTGCGGCAACGGGCCGGTGATGATGGTCAACGACGAGCATTTCGCCAATCTCACTCCGGAGAAGACCACGGCGCTCCTCGATCACATTGCCCAGTCCGGCCTCGAAGAACAGCCCCTGCCCCCGCTGCGGCCGGCCCATCCGGCCGAGAAGCGGCTGGTGATGGCCAACCTCAGCCAGCCCGGGTACGATGGCTCGCTAGCCAACTATCAGGCTGCCGGCGGGTACGAGGCCCTGCGCAAGGCCGTGGGGATGCCGCCCGAAGCCATCGTGCAGGAGGTGATCGACAGCAAGCTGCGCGGCCGCGGCGGCGCCGGGTTCCCCACCGGTACCAAGTGGAAGTTCATCGACAAGAAGTCGGGCAAACCGATCTACTTGGTCTGCAACTGCGATGAGAGCGAGCCTGGCACCTTCAAGGATCGGGTGCTGATCCACCGCGACCCCCATCTTCTCCTTGAAGGCATCGCCATCACCTGCTTCGCCCTGGGCGCCAAGGTCGGGTACATCTATATACGAGGGGAATTCCCCAAGGCCGTAGCCATCGTGCAGAAGGCCATCGACGAGGCCAGGGCCGCCAGTCTCCTGGGCAAGAAAATCCTCGGAGTGGAGGGCTTCGACTGCGAGATCTACCTGCACCGGGGCGCCGGTGCCTACATCTGCGGCGAGGAGACCGGGCTGATCGAATCCCTGGAGGGCAAACGCGCCTATCCGCGCATCAAGCCGCCTTTTCCGGCCATCTCCGGGTTGTTCAACTGCCCTACGGTGGTCAACAACGTCGAGACCCTGTGCAATATCCCCCAGATCATCACCCATGGGGGGGCCTGGTTCGCCGGCATGGGAGTGCCCGGCTCCTCTGGCACCCGCCTGGTCTGCGTCAGCGGAGCGGTGGTGAAGCCGGGGTACTTCGAGTTCGAGATGGGGAAACTCACCCTGCGACAGTTGCTCTTTGAGGTCTGCGGTGGGCTACGGGAGGGTCGTACCCTCAAAGGGGTGATCCCGGGCGGCAGTTCAATGCCGATCATGACCCCCGAGCAACTCGACGTGACCCTGGACTTTGACGCCATCCAGAAGGCCGGCTCCATGGCCGGTTCGGGCGGGATCATCGTGCTGGACGACACCACCCAGATCATCGACGCGGCCCTGAACATCGCCAAGTTTTACGCCCACGAGTCCTGCGGCCAGTGTACCCCCTGCCGCGAGGGCACCTTGTGGATGGAGAAGATGCTGCACCGTATCAAGGAGGGGCAGGGCCGGCCCGAGGACGTGGACCTGTTGTGGGACGTGGCCGACAACATCGAGGCCAAGACCATCTGCGCCCTGGGCACGGCGGCGGCCTGGCCGGTCAAGGCCTTCACCACTAAGTACAAGGCTGAGCTGGCGCAGGTCATCGCTTCGGGAGAAGGGAAGCAATAGGAAATGGCAGAAGGCACGGTCAAGCTCACCATCGACGGCAACGAGGTGGAGGTCCCGCGCGGGACCAATGTGGTCGAGGCCGCCAAGAAAGCCGGCGTCGAAATCCCCCACTATTGCTACCACCCCAAGTTGCCCATCGCCGGCAACTGCCGCATGTGTCTGGTCTCCCTGGGCATGCCCAGGATGACCCCCGAGCGCAAGCCTGAGATCGGGCCGGACGGTAAGCCGGTGATCGGCTTCATGCCCGCCCCCCAGATCGCATGCAATACCATGGCCGCCGAGGGCATGGTGGTCCAGACCAGAACCCCGAGCATCGTCAAGGCCCGCCAGGGGGTGATGGAGTTCCTGCTGATCAACCACCCCCTCGACTGCCCCATCTGCGACCAGGCCGGGGAGTGCCGGCTCCAGGAGTTCGCGGTGGATTACGGCAAGGGCGAGAGCCGCTTCGTCGAGCACAAGGTCCACAAGCCCAAACAGGTCGAACTCAACGCCAAGATCACCCTCGACAACGAGCGCTGCATCCTCTGCTCCCGCTGCGAGCGCTTCATGCGCCACGTGGCCGGCCAGGACTGCCTCGGGTTCGTGCAGCGGGGCAGCCACACCGAGCTGACCTGCTATCCGGGGCAGGAGCCGCGGACCAACTACGACCTCAACATCGTCGATATCTGCCCGGTGGGGGCCCTGACCTCCACCGACTTCCGCTTCCGCCAGCGGGCCTGGTTCCTCAAAGAGACCAAGAGTGTCTGCCCCAACTGCGCCACCGGCTGCAACACCGTGGTGTGGACTCGCGAGGGCGAGGTGCTGCGCCAGACCCCGCGCGACAACGACGCGGTCAACCAGTGCTGGATGTGCGACCACGGCCGGCTCAGCTACAAGTTCGTCAACGATCCCCGGCGCTTGCAGCAGCCCCTGGTGGGGGGCCGTCCGGCGGATTGGCAGGCAGCGCTCTCGAAGGCGGTGCAGGTTCTGCAGGGGGCGCGGGGCGCCCTGGCCGCGGTGGGCTCGGCCCGGGCCGCCACCGAGGAGTTGTTCCTCTTTGGCAGGCTGTCCCGGCTCCTGGGCGCCGACCTGATCGACTGCGTGCCGCGCCAGGGCGAGGCCGACCACCTGCTGCTCAACGCCGACCGCAATCCCAACAGCCAGGGGGCGGTGTTGACCGGTGTGGCTGCCGATCCGCTGGGCAGCCGGTTGAGCGCCATCACCCAGGGGGTGAGGGAAGGGCGGATCAAGGGATTGCTGGTGCTGGGCGAGGATCTGGGCAAGTGCGGGATTGGCCCCGAAATGCTGGCGAAACTGGAGGCGCTGGTGGTCATCGACCTGCTGCCCAACGACACGACCGAAAAGGCCGGGGTGGTGCTGCCGGGGGCTTCCTTCGCCGAGAAGCGCGGCTCCTTCGTCAACGCCAAGGGGCGGCTACAGCGCTTCAATCCGGCCATTCCGCCGGTGGGCGAGGCCCGGCCCGATTGGCAGATCCTGGCGGCCCTGCTGCGCAGCCTCGATCCGGCCCAGGACTACTCGACTCTAGAAGGGGTCTTCGCCGGGATGGCCCAGGAGATTCCGGCCCTGGCCGGGCTGAGCCTGGCCCGCATCGGCGACCAGGGGGTGGAGTTGACCACGGCCGCGGCGGCGGCCGGCTGAGGGGTCGGACATGGCAGAAGACCTTCCCATCCTCTTGCTCAAGATAGGCGGCGCGGTGCTGGGCCTCTTGACCATCGTCGCCTACACCGTGCTCCTGGAGCGCCGGGTTGCGGCCTGGATTCAGGACCGGGTGGGGCCCAACCGGGTGGGGCCCCTGGGGCTGATGCAGCCGCTGGCCGATTTCATCAAGCTGGTCACCAAGGAAGACATCCTGCCGGCCTACGCCAACCGGGTCTACTATATCCTGGCCCCGGCCCTGGTGATGATCCCCTCGCTCCTGGTGATCGCGGTGATCCCCTGGGGCAGCTACCTGGGCGGGGTCAAGGGCGTGATCGCCGACATCGACACCGGCGTCCTCTTCGTCTTTGCCATCACCTCCCTGGCGGTGTACGGGATCGTGCTGGCCGGCTGGTCGAGCAACTCCAAGTACCCCTTCCTGGGGGGCATCCGCTCCAGCGCCCAGATGATCTCTTACGAGGTCTGCCTGGGCCTGAGCGTGGTCAGCATCATCATGCAGACCGGCACCCTGAACCTCTCCCAGATCGTCGAGTACCAGGCCGAGCACACCTGGCTGATGGTCTGTCAGCCGTTGGCATTCTTCATCTTCGTGGTCAGCGCCTTTGCCGAGACCAACCGCCTGCCCTTCGACTTTCCCGAGGCCGAGCAGGAGTTGGCCGGCGGCTACAACATCGAGTACAGCTCGATGAAGTTCGCCCTCTTCTTCATGGGCGAGTACGCCAACATGACCATCGCTTCGGCCCTGGCGGCCACCCTCTTCCTGGGGGGATGGTCCCTGCCCTTCGAGCCTTTCAACGCGCCGGCCACTGCCCTCTGGGTGGGCATCGCCCATATCGGCATCTTCCTGGCCAAGGTGGTGGCCTTCCTCTTCTTCTTTATCTGGGTGCGCTGGACCCTGCCGCGTTTCCGCTACGACCAGCTCATGCGCATCGGCTGGAACGTGATGCTCCCCCTCGCCCTCGTCAATGTTTTCGTCACCGGGGCCATCCTGCTGTGGAGAGGTTGAAACCATGATGCTCCAACGGCCCAGACTCAGTCTCTGGGAAAAGAGCTATCTGCCGCAGATCCTCAAGGGCCTGTGGCTGACCCTCAAGCATATCCCCAGGCGCAAGGTAACGGTGCAGTACCCCGAGCAGCGGCCCACCCTGCACGGCCCGCATTACCGGGGGGCACCGACCCTGGTCAAGGACCCAGAGGGGCGGGTCAAGTGTGTCTCCTGCCAGCTCTGCGAGTTCGTCTGCCCGCCCAAGGCCATCCGTATCACCCCTGGGCACCGGCAACCGGCCGGTGCGGACGCCAACGTCGAGAAAGAGCCCAGGGGCTTCGACATCGATATGTTGCGCTGCATCTATTGCGGCCTGTGCCAGGAGGTCTGCCCCGAGGAGGCCATCTTCCTCAAGCGCCACTTCGCCATCACCGGGTACAGCCGCGAGGAGTTGGTCTTTGGCAAGGAGAAGCTCCTCGAACTGGGTGGGGTGCATCAGGATCAGATCTGGAAGTGGAAGAACAAGTGATGGGCGTCCAGGACCTGCTTTTCTGGTTTTTCAGCGCGGCCATGCTGCTGTGCGGGGTGCTGGTGATCGCCAACCGCAACCCGGTAAACAGCGCCATGTTCCTGATCCTGCTCTTCATCAACATGGCCGGCCTCTTCCTGCTGCTCGAAGCCTTCTTCCTGGCCATCGTCCAGATCCTGGTTTACGCCGGGGCGGTGATGGTGCTCTTTCTCTTCGTCATCATGCTCCTCGACATCAAGGAGGGCGCCAGGAAGCCGGTGAAAAAACTGGCGGTGGGCCTGGCCGCGGCGGTGGGCCTGGCCTTGAGCGCGGAGATCTGGCTGGCCATCCAGGGGCCGGCGGCTCCGGCCGGGGCCCCGCTGCACGGGGGGCTGAAGGAGGTGGTGAAGCAGCTTTTCACCAACTATCTGCTGCCCTTCGAGGTGACGGCGCTGATCCTGCTGGTGGCCATGCTGGGAGTGGTGCTGCTCTCCAGGGGAAGGGAGGTCAAGTGATGGTCGGCCTGGACCACTACCTGCTGGTCAGCGGTCTGCTCTTCGCCCTGGGGCTTGTTGGCGTGGCGCTGCGGCGCAGCGCCCTGGTCACCCTGATGTGCCTGGAGATGACCCTCAATGCCGCCAACCTGGCGGCGGTGGCCTTTTCCCACTACCTGGGCCGCGCCGAGGGGCAGATCCTGGTCTTCTTCACCATCGTCATCGCTGCGGCCGAGGTCGCGGTGGGCCTTGCCATCTTCGTGGCCCTGTTCCGCCAGAAGCAGACCGTCAGCCTGGACGATCTAACCTCCATGCGCTCATGAGCCAGGTCTGGGTCATCCTCTTCGCCCCGCTCTTGGCCGCGGGGCTCATCACCCTCTTCACCCGGCGCTCCCAGGGCCTGAGCGCCGCCCTTTCCATCGGGGCCATCCTGGTCGGGTTCGGCTGCGCCCTCCAGCTCTTCGCCGCCCTGGGCAGCGGCCAACCCCTCAGCCCGGCGCCCATCCAGTGGCTGAGCGTGGGCCCGGTGCAGGTGGAAATCGGGGCGACGGTGGACCGGCTCAGCCTGCTGATGCTGCTGGTGGTCACGGGGGTGGGCTCGGCCATCCAGATCTACTCCCTCGGCTACATGAAGGGGGACCCTGGGCTGTCGCGCTACTACGCCTGCATGTCCCTGTTCACCTTTTCGATGCTGGGCATCGTGCTGGCCAACAACTTCATCCAGATGTTCATCTTCTGGGAGCTGGTCGGCCTCTCCTCCTATCTGCTGATCGGTTTCTGGTTCGAGCGGGCCAGCGCCACCGCCGCTGGCATCAAAGCCTTCCTCACCAACCGGGTGGGGGACTTCGGCTTCATGCTGGGCATCCTGATGTTGTGGTCCTACGCCGGCACCTTCGATTTCGCCCAGTTGCAGTCCCGGCTGCCCGGCCTGCACCTGGAGGCCGGGGTGCTGGCCCTGATCGGCCTCTTGATCTTCTGCGGCACCGTGGGCAAGAGCGCCCAGTTCCCCCTGCACGTCTGGCTGCCCGACGCCATGGAGGGCCCCACCCCGGTCAGCGCGCTGATCCACGCGGCCACCATGGTCGCCGCCGGAGTGTACATGCTGGCCCGGGTGATCTGGCTGCTGGCCCCGGCGCCCTTTGCGCTGGAGGTCATCGCCTATATCGGCGGCTTCACGGCGCTCCTGGCGGCTCTCATCGCCGTGGCCCAGAACGATATCAAGCGCATCCTGGCCTACTCCACCCTCTCGCAGTTGGGCTACATGGTGATGGCCGTGGGCCTGGGTGGGGATCTGCAGGCCATGTTCCATCTGACCACCCACGCCTTCTTCAAGGCCCTGCTTTTCCTCACCGCCGGCAGCGTCATCGTCGCCCTGCACCACGAGCAGGACATCTGGAAGATGGGCGGGCTGCGGCAGAAGATGCCCCACACCTTCGCCGCGTTCCTTATCGGCACCCTGGCCCTGGCCGGGGTCTGGCCGCTGAGCGGCTTCTACAGCAAGGACGAGATCCTGCTCCTGGCCCTGGACCACAACGCCGGGCTCTTTGTGTTGGCCGCCTTCACCGCGCTCTTGACCTCCTTCTACATGGGCCGGGCCTTCGGGGTGGTCTTCCTGGGGCAGCCGCGCGACCGGCACGCCTTTGACCACGCCCACGAGTCGCCCCTGGTGATGACCGGGCCGATGCTCTTCTTGGTGGTGCTCTCGGTGGCAGGGGGGTGGTTCTCGGCGGTGCCGCACTTCCTGCAGCCGGCAGCGGCAGGGGCCGAGCACAGCCTGGGCCTGCAGATCGGGCTTCTGGCCATCCCGGCCCTCGGCTTCCTGGTCTCGGGCCTGCTCTACTGGCGGGGGGATGCCAGCGACGCGCCTTTGCAGCGGGCGCTGGGTCCGCTGCACCGGGCCATGTACCACAAATTCTACCTCGACGAAATTTACGCGGTGCTGATCCGCTACACCCAGGACCTGGTCGCCGCGGTCTGCGATTTCATCGACCGCTGGATCGTGCAGGGCCTGGGGGTGGGCGGGTTGAGTCTGGGGGTGGGCCTGGTGGGAAGGGTCGTGAATCTGCTGCAGACCGGGCAGGTGCGCACCTACGCGCTCTGGTTCGGGTTCGGGGTGGTGGTGGTCGTGTATTTCTCCCTCATCGGATGACGTCGGGCTGACTATGGAAAACTGGTTGCTCCTGGCGCTGCTGGCGCCCCTGCTTGGCGCGGTGGCGGTGTGGGCGGCGGGGGAGGGGATGGCCCGCAAGCTGGCGGCGCTGGCCGCGGCCCTGTCGCTGGCCGCGGCGCTGGCGTTGTGGGGGGGCTTCGATCCCCAGGCCAGCGGTCCCCAGTTCCGCATCTTCGTCGAGTGGGTGCCCCAACTGGGCATCGACCTCAGTCTGGGAGTGGATGGCATCTCCCTGCCCCTGATCGCCCTGACCGGGCTGGTGGGACTGGCCGCGGTCCTGGCCCCGGCGCCTGAGGCCCGGCCCAAGACCTACTACTCCTCGCTGCTTTTGCTGCTGGGGGCGGCGATGGGCGCCTTCGCTTCGCTCAACATTTTTTTCTTTTACTTCTTCTGCGAATTGGCCACCCTGCCCAAGTTCCTGCTGGTGGGCATCTGGGGCAGCGACAGGGGCCGCAGCCGCAAGGAGGCGGCCATGCACCTGACCCTCTACATTACCGCCGGGGCCATGGCGGCGCTGGTGGGGCTGGTCTATCTCTTCGCGGTCACCGGCGAAAACTTCGACCTAGCCAGGCTCCAGGCCTATAGCGGCGCCCACCCCCTGCCCGAGGCAATACAGATCTGGATCTTCGGAATCCTGATGCTGGGCTTTGGGGTCTGGGCGTCGATGTGGCCCTTTCACACCTGGGCACCGGTGGCGTACGGGGCGGCGCCGACGGCGGCCAACATGCTCTTTGCCGGGGTGCTAAAGAATCTGGGCGCCTATGGCCTGATCCGCATCGGCCTGACCTTGCTGCCCCTGGGCGCCCGCTACTGGGCCGACTGCCTGGCCATCCTGGCGGCCATCAACATCCTCTACGCTGGCTGGGTGGCCCTCCGCCAGCAGGACTGGCACCAGCTCATCGCCTACAGCACGGTCAGCCACGCCGGGTACCTGCTCCTGGGCATCGCCGCCCTCAACGTGGTGGGGGTCAGCGGGGCGGTGCTGATGATGTTTGCCCACGGGGTGCTCATCGCCCTGATCTTCGCCCTCCTGGGCGCTGTCGGCGCCCAGGGCAAGCGCATCGGCGACTTTGGCGGGATCGCCAGGGTGGCGCCTTTTCTCGGGGTGTGTACGGGCATGGCCTTCATGGCGGCCAGCGGCATGGCTGGCTTCGCCAACTTCGCCAGCGAGGTGATGGTCTTCATCGGTTCCTGGCAGGCCCAGTCCACGGCCCTGCGTTTCGGCACCGTCGCCGCGGTCTGGGGCCTGGTGCTGGGCGCCACCTACATGCTGCGGGCCCTGCGGACCGGTTTCTACGGCGAGCCCAGCGGGCCGGCGGTCGCGGACCCGCCCATGCCGGCCCGGGTCCCCTACGCGGTGCTGCTGGCGGTGCTGCTGCTCTTCGGTTTCTTCCCGGGCCTGCTTACCGGGCCCATCCAGCGGGCGGTGGCGCCCATCTGCCAACTGATTCCGGCCAAGATGGCCGCGGCCGAGGGGGCCGCGCCGAGAAAGGACCACCACCAGATTGCCGCCCACGCTGCCCAGGCCAACGAGTAGAGCACCGCTATGAGTCTATACCCCCTGCAGTTGGAGATCGCCCTCGCCGTCATGGCCTTGCTGGTCCTGATCCGCGAGGCCCTGCGCCCGGTGGGCAACGGGCGCGCTCTGGGCCTGGGGTTGGCCGCGCTGGTGCTGGGGCTCCTGGCCTACAGCTTCACCATGGACCCGGTTGAGGGCGCCCTTTACTCGGGCATGTACCGTCTCGACGGGTTCGCCCTCTTCAGCAAGCGGCTCTTCCTGCTGGCCCTGGCCCTGGCCCTGGCCCTGGCCGCCGAGTTCGCGCCCCGCCTCGACGGCGGCTGGTCCGAGCAGTACGTGATCACCCTGCTGGCGGCCGTCGGCATGTTGCTGATCGGCTCGGTCAATGACTTTGCCCTGCTCTTCGTCGCCCTCGAACTGGTAACGATCAGCTTCTACGTGCTGACCAGCTACCTGCGCCGGCAGTTGCCCTCGCTGGAGGCGGGCACCAAGTACCTGATCATCGGCGCCCTTTCCGGCAGCCTGACCATGTACGGGATCGCCTACCTCTTTGGGGCCACCGGGACCACCAACCTGGACCAGGTGGCCCTGGCCCTGCGCAACCAGGGTGGGGCCGGCGGCATCTTCCTCTTTGGCATGGTGCTGGTGCTGGCGGGTCTCAGCTTCAAGCTGGCCGCCTTCCCTGGGCAGATGTGGGCCCCCGACGTGTACCAGGGCGCCCCGGCTCCCGTCACCGCCTTTCTCGCCGTGGGCAGCAAGGCCGCCGGCTTCGTGCTGCTGGTCCGCCTGCTCTACACCGGCTTCCTGGGCGCCCATCACATCTGGGGCCCTTTGCTGCTGTGGCTGGCGGCGATCACCCTGCTCTACGGCAACCTCGGCGCCCTGTATCAGCACAACCTCAAGCGCCTGCTCGGCTATTCCTCCATCGCCCACGCCGGCTATCTGCTGCTGGGTGCCGCGGCCTTCAACATCATCGGGGTGTCGGCGCTGCTCTTCTACCTGGTCCAGTACGCCTGCACGGTGATGTGCGCCTTCCTGGCCATCGTCGCCCTGGGCCGGGCCACCGGCAGTGAGGACCTCGACGCCTGCGCCGGCCTGCACCGCCGCTCACCCCTCCTGGCCGCGGCCCTGGTCATTTCCATGCTCTCCCTGGCCGGGCTGCCGCCCCTGAGCGGGTTCTTCGGCAAACTGCTCCTGCTCCTGGGACTCTTCGAAAAGGTCGAACTCTGGAACAGCTACATGATCGTGGCCATCCTCGCCTCGGCAGGGGTGGTCGCCTCCTTCTACTACTACTTTGGCGTGGCCCGGGCCGTGTACCTCGACCAGGGCCACAGCGCCGAGCCCATTGCCCTCACCGGGGCCACCCGCCTGGGCCTGGTGCTGTGCATTGGGGCCATCCTCTTCCTGGGCATCTACCAGCGGCCCCTCTTCGACGCGGCCGTGAACGCGGCCCTGGTCCTCGCCCCTCGCTGATCCGGGAGCGCACCATGGACCCCCTCCAGGCCCTGCCTCCAGCCGGCGCCATCCAACTATTCAATGGCAGGGACGTGAACAACTGGACCACCCGGGCCGGCGCCCCCGCCGGCTGGAAGGCCGAGGGCGGGGTGTTGCACGTGGTACCCGGCGCCGGCGACATCATGAGCCGCGAAACCCTGGGCGACTTCTTCATGCACCTCGAATTCCGCTGCCCGGACATGCCCCAGGCCAAGGGGCAGGCCAAGGGCAACAGCGGGGTGTTTTTGCAGGGCCGCTACGAGGTCCAGGTGCTGGATTCCTACGGCATCGCCATCCCCGGCCTGGGGGACTGCGGGGCCATCTACAACCAGTTCGCCCCCCTGGTCAACGCCTGCAGGCCGGCCCTGGCCTGGCAGGGCTACGACGTGGCGTTCCGCGCCCCGCGCTTCCAGGCCGGCAAACTGGTTGAGGGGGCGCGACTGACCTTGTTGCACAATGGGCTGGTGATCCACAACAATATTCACTTGCGCGGGGTGACGGGCGAGGCGTTGGACGAAAAGGTTGACCAGCCCGGGCCCCTCCTATTACAGGACCACGGCAACCTGGTGGCGTACCGCAATATCTGGGCGCTGCCACTCCCTCCCGAGGGCTCGAAGACCTACGAGCCGCGCCATTAGATACGGGCGCGGCGGTGAGCGACCAGCTTCGGGCTTTCCCAAGGAGCGTCCCGCGACACCATCTATATGGTGTCGCGATTATCTCATCCCTTCCGCCTTTGATCCCAGTCTGTTCAGCAAACGCGAGCTGGCTCTTCTCGAAGAGATCTCCCGGAAGAAAAGGTACACTACGGCTGAATCCTTAATTCTGCTCTGCCATGACATCGCGATCTTGGATACCCCGTGGAAAGAGGCATGGGAAGACGAAGACCGGCCGTTCGGGGAGTTGAATCTCGGGTTGCCTCTGGCTGAAAACGCCGATATCAGAGAATCCGCCGCCGAGCACGAAGAGATGGTGAGGAACTATTCGTGACCCCCGGTATTGTCCTGCTGAATACAGAGTTCGAGTTCAACGACGGGAGAAGGGGAGAGAAGTTCAATGTTCTACTGAATGATGGCATTTGCGGGTAATACGTGGCGGTTAAAACCAACTCGCAGGGCCGAAGATATACCTACACGCCGGGTTGTCAGTTGGGCTACCTGGCGTGTTTTCATTTGCCCAAGGGTGATGGTTTTGGTTCCCCAAGGACACCTGGGTGCAGTTGGAGGAGTTCTTTGAGTTCAGCGGGGAGAAACTGCTTCAGGAGACCCAAAGGGGGCGTTTCTCAGTGAAAGATGTCCTGCCCACTAGCTTGATCAGCGAACTCATCAAGTGCGCCCTGCAAGCGGGAAATATTTCGGGGCAGCACGCTGTCGGGGGAGGCGGGGGAGGGCAGCGTGGATCGCCCACGTTTATTTTAGACAGTCTTTTGGGGTTATCTTTCCCCACGAAAGGAATCTGTCTGATGACCAAGAAGAGTAGGAATGGCGGGAGTGGGCGTTTGATCAGCGTCAACTATAATTCCCGCACGAGTTGCCTCACCAAGATATGTTACCAGGCACAGAAACGACTACTGGGGCCTCCTGATCAACTGGTTCTCCAGGATGCTGTAGGCCAAGCGTCCTACCCCCCAAAGATGAGCCTTCGAGCCATGGTTCGAGGCCCCTGTTGGACCCGGCGCGTAGGGCCCGGAGTTGGCCTGGGGGAAAGGTATCGGGGTATGCACCCTGGAGCCGTTGGAAGAGGGCCTTCACCGTGGCCTCGGGTTCGGTGGCAAAGGGGTCCGGACGAATACGCCAGTAGTGGGGGTCAAGTCCAGCAGTTTCTGTAAAGAGGTGTCCCGAGTAGGCGGTTCACAGGTTCAGTAGTTCGAGGTCGAGGTATCTCTTTCCTGTGGTCCATTCCTCGGCCCACTCCATGGCCAGTGTCGCGACCAGGCGCAGACAGGCCTGCTCGTTGGGGAAGATCTGGACGACATCGGACCTTCGGGCGATCTCGCGGTTGAGTCGTTCGACGGCATTGGTGGTTCTCAGTCGTGGTCGGTGGGACAGCGGGAAGGCCAGACAGGCCAGCAGCGCCTCGCGATGGGTTTCCAGCTTGTGGA